>ERZ1026880.36-NODE-36-length-80147-cov-81.444252_pt1 | contig 80147 bp, 133 predicted proteins | sample MGYA00380170_ERZ1026880 | MGnify/ENA primary metagenome ERZ1026880 (study PRJEB33269, sample SAMEA4719806) | human gut metagenome | biome: human-associated habitat; feature: organic feature; material: feces | place: Cameroon | collected 2013-10 ...
TCTCCGGTGTTGGTTGCCGCTGAACGGTCTCCGGTGTTGGTTGCCGCTGAATAGTATCCGGTGTTGGTTGCCGCTGAACAGTATCCGGTGTTGGTTGCCGCTGAACGGTCTCCGGTGTTGGTTGCCGCTGAACGGTCTCCGGTGTTGGTTGCCGCTGAATAGTCTCCGGTGTTGGTTTTTTCATTATTGTTCCAATCAACTTGATTCTTGATGTATTCAACACCGGCTTTTACGATTCCAGCGATTCCGATCTCAGCTTTGATCGAGATACTTTTTCCAACCCTCTTGCTATCACTTGATTTTTGATCGTTTGCATCCAAATCTACTTCACAGTATCTTGAATCTGACGGTGTATAATATCCGAATACATCTAATGGAAATTCACACGCATGAAATCCTTTTTCACAAATTTCAGCACTTTCTTCTGAATATTCTTTCCCGGTTTCGTACTGGAAATCTCGACATTTCAAATCTTTATCAAACCCTTTATAACACAGCATTTTTCTCTTTCCTTTCTTTGAACTCAATTCCAAGAATCGCAGCCACATCTTCTTTTTTAATGTAGTCGCTGTCATCCTTGTTCATTACGGCTTCGAGTGCCGCTACTCTCCCTACCAGAAAAGCAAATTCCTCTTCGAGAGTTTCTGGTTCGTAAGTGTTTTTATTCATTCTTTAATCCCCTCGATATTAAGTCAATAAGCTCATTGACCAATTTATTACTTTCTTCAGTAAGCTTTTCCTCATCCCAGAATGCAATATCTACCGCGTGTTTGATTCCTTCTTCGGCTCCGTCTTTTGACATTCCTTTTTCCATGAAGAGTTCTCGCGTTGCTCTTGCGATCATGGACAAATCAGTCATAAGATCCGGCACATTTCCTTTAAAAGTAATTTCTCCTTTTTTATTGCATTTAATCATTTTTTAATTCCTCCTAGTTTGTGGTATAATCTCCCTCGAAGGGAGGTGTTAATATGAAAGATTTTGATGATTTCCTAAAAACCGTTGATATGAAAAAACTGGTTCTGCAAACAGCCGATGCAATCGAAGATACAGACAACTTCGTATCTGCAATTACTGGATTATCTACTTCAATTGCCGTGAATCTGCTTCGTCAGTATCACGAATGGATTTCTGAATCGCAGAACTAACTCCGCTTGTAACGCATTCGGTAATTGTCTTTCCGTTGACTTTTGCTGTGTGCGTTACTTTTTTCGTTCTTGTAGGTGCAATTTCTTCTCGAACGGCTTTAAGTTCTTCCAAAATCTGTTTGAGTAATGCATTTGTTTCTTCCAACATATTATTTCCTTTCTGTGGTATAATCTCCTGTAGGAAGGAGGTGTGACCAATGGATGTTAACCAAATTGCTCATGATCTGGCTGTTGCTAAATCTGTTAAAGATGGTTCTGATACTAAAGAAATCATTAAGTTGTACCACGAATACAACGAAGAATTTCTTAATATCCTGTCAAAAGAACCGATCAAACTAGCCAAAGCAAATGCAATAAAACCACCACACGCTTAATCATCGGATGTGCTTTGTGTGATTGTGTCCACATAGAGCACATCATTTAAACAAATTTTCAGCAAATGGTTTTCTCCATTCTTATCAAATTCCAACATAATCATATCTGGATACATAGATGGTCTAACAAGATCACCATAAGAGCCGTCAATTTCAAACACATCTCCGCTCTTTAATTTGATAATTGTCTTTTCTTTCATTATGCTCCCTCCTACATTGTCATCTGGGCATTGCAGTCACGAATCATCATCTTTGTGTTTGTACACGGTGTCCACTCTTTGATATATTCCACTGCTTCCTGATATCTCAGCTTGGGAATGTTATTTCTGGCATTCACATCGAAGTAAGTCTTTACATCCCTGTTGCATTCTGCAAATACTTTCTTGCCAATCTCATCATAAGCATTGGATTTCTTTCCACCCAGAACCTCGATCACCACCTTGGAAACCAGATCGCTGATGTACTTCTGCTGACCGTAATCAATAGTCATGGTATTCTCAAGTTTTTCGATTCGTTCCTCATGATCTTGATTTCCAAGAGCCAGTAACTGAATCTGTTCTGCCACTGTCATCGGTTTCTGATAAGAACCTGTCTTTCGAATTGTCGGAAGAACTTCATCCATAACCCACGCTTCGAATTTCTCCGCTGACGGAAGTTTCGATTTCATAATCAACCGGTATAAATCTCCCTCATTTATGTATGACATTGACTGAATACCACTAGATGTAGGGGTGTCACGTTTCGTTACTCCCTTACAATGGTCTAGAATAGCTTTTCTTGGATTACTATATCCAAGTGCTTTCGCAACGTCAGCTCCAACAAAGTACGGTTTCCCGTCAATTTCTACTGTTCGGATTTCTCCAAACTCTTCTGAATTAAAAATCTGTAATTCGTTCATGCGTCTCCTTTCTTAATCACTTTTTACTTCCACAGGTTCTTTTCTACTGGATTCGCTTTCCTCTATATCAAGGATTGCTTTTCCATACCAGAGCATTTGATCTTGTTTTTTCTCCGGCAGATTATTAAAACGTTCTACCATTTTTCTAAACGCCTCTCGTCTATCACCTGTCATTCCTCTCGCTCCTTTCTGTATTACTTGTGTTATTATAATATCTCACATAGTTAGATTTGTCAATAGAAATCTCACAAAAAGTTTGACTTAGTTAGATTCTTGTGTTATTATATACTTGCAGTTAGATAAAGGAGGTGAGAATGTGAATACCAGAATTCAGCAAATAAGAAAGACTGCAAAGATGACTCAAGATGAATTCGCTGATAAAATCGGATTATCCAAGAATTTTGTTTGGATGATAGAAAAGGGAGAAAGAACTCCATCGGAGCGAACCATTAAAGACATCTGTCGAGAGTTCAAAGTCAACTACGACTGGCTCGTAAAGGGAATTGGAAACATGTTCCAAAGTGATGACGATGGCGATGCGCAGGCTATCGTTGATTCGGTAATGACCGGGGATAATGAATTTGCCAAGAAGATTCTTGTCAAGTTTGCAAAGCTCAGTGATGAACATTGGAAGCAGCTCCAAGAAATCCTAACAGAATTGGAAAACAATTAAAAAAAAGAAAGACCAGAGAATAAAAAGCTCTGGTCTTTTCTTATATTCTGCTTTGTTGTTTTGATTTGTAGTGATATAATAAAAGCAACTAATACCAAGGAGGAAATATCTATGAAGAAAAAGCTATTAATTGCATTTTGTGCTTTTACAGTTTTAGGAGTTGCTACTCCGACTTATGCAGGCGGAGTGACTGGCGTTGAAGTTCAAAAGGATGATTCTGAAAAGTACGGTGTAATCAGTGATTTTGATTATGATATAGAAGGAAACTCTGTGAAATTGCACGGTTATGATGGCAAGTGTAAAATTTTGGAAATTCTTCCATCATACAATATTGATGGAACAGACTATGCAACAGATTTATCAGATTTCCAGATTGGAATTGGAAGTTCTCATGTTGAATCAGTTATTTTTCAAGAAGGAATTACTGAAATATATGATGCTGTTTTTAATTCCTGTGATGTTCAAAAAGTATTTTTTCCTAAAAGTATGATAAACGTAACAGATAAAGCCTTATCTTACTTAAATCCTAAAGAAGATGGCGATCTCATCCAGATTTACTATGCAGGCACACAAGACGACTGGGGAAACATTTTTACAGAATATAAAAGAACAAAAGTTGAAGATGCTGAATTCGGAGAGGAATTAGGAACATCTATTGCGGACAAAATAAATTCAATGTTGGGCGGCGATTATGACAGTTCCGAATTCGAATATTATTTCTCCGCATCGCCAGATGATTTAAAAACAGAATAATTATTATGCCGCATCTACAGTTAAAGCAGATGCGGCATTTTAGGCTACTTTTCTCTTAAATATAAGTATACCAGCAACTTGTATACTCTTTTTAAAGTACTTTCTAATTTTACCTTATCTAATAATTCAATAATCTCTTTCTTATAATCCATAAATAACCCTCCCTGCTTGAAAACTACTGCCTACAGTAAAGTATATGTCCAGACAGTGGGAAATATGTTCCGAACTTATGTTTGTATTATACCTTATAATATGTCCAATAAAACGGAATAAAACGGGACGCATTCAAATTTCCCCTCGCAAGTTGCCAGTGGTATACTGGAATATTTGTGATTTCAAATATAACCTTTACTTTCGCAAATATAAAGTTCGCTTTTGATGAATTTTCTATGTTTTCTACAATATCGTTCGTTCTTAGAACCTCTTTTATGCTCTGGCTTAAGGCTGAATGCTTGTACATATCCTCTGACAAGTGGATGGAGCTTTTACGCAAATAATCTTGATTGCATATCGGCAAGTGAATGATGTAGCTTGCAAAGAAGATTACTCCTACTGCGATCAGCAATCTCTCAATCTTCCTCATAATATATACCTCTTTAGTCTATAATTTATGTACTTAGTTATACCACTTTTTGTGCAAATTAATCGGGCAAAACGATAAAACTGCATTTTTGATGGATAAAAATATGAAAAATATTTCGGTTTTGACTATGCTATTGTTGAATCTTGCGGTATAATATATGCAAATTTTACTAAGGAGGAAATATTTTTATGAGAAAGAAAGTAAAGCTTCTAGCCAGTATCGGGCTGTCAAGTATTTTACTTGCATCCATGCCATCCAGTGTTTTTGCGGAAGATTTTGTGCTATATGAAGAGAACGGCATTCATGTTGAAACAAAAGGATTAACCGATTCCCCGTCCACAGGTACTATAGGACTGTACATTGAAAACAATTCTAATTTGAATTTAGGCATAGCTCCTTATGCTTATGCCATAAATGGCATCATGGCAGGTGGAGATCAGTATGGCATAAATTCCTCTGATGTAGCACCTGGAAAGAAAGCAAATTCTACTTTGGAACTGATAGATACATGGGAAAACAAGGATTTCTTTAAAGACTACCAAATGAACGAAGTAGATAGCTTTGATATTCTACTGTGGGCTTATGACAATGCAAAGAGTTTCAAGGCTTTTGACAGCGGTCAGATTCACGCTGACATAGCCGGAACTACCGTAGTTTCTTCTCCTGTATTTGACAGTGCACAGAATTTGTACAATCAGAATGGTATTAGTGTCGATTTCATATCCTCGGCAGGTAACAGTTTTACATTTTGTATCACAAACACTACTGGGCAATATTTCGCATACGACGTAACTTCTGAGACTTATAATGATTTCACAATGTCAGATAGTTATGAAGTATACAATGAGTATTTGTTAGATGGCTGCAAAACTCTTATAACTCTGACTCCTACAGATGAATTTCTTGCGGCGAACGGAATTTCTGATGTGTCAAACGTAGATTTTGCATTAACGATTCGCCCATTAGCAGAATTCGCTAACGAATATACTACAGACTTGATTTCATATCAGAAATAATTCATTGCACAAATATCGTAAAGCAACGAGCCGGGGATTTTACTCCCCGGCTCTTTTTATGGCAAAGCCTGCATTCACGATCACGTTTCCTCCCCAGAGCAATCTGGCAGGCTGTACCAACGTATTAAGATGTCGAATTTTTTCGAACTTCCGCTGAGCTATTTACACATTTCCGTTTCGGTGCTACTATATTACCATAATTAATTACTTAGATGAGGATAATCTGATGAAAGTTGAAGTGCAAGCGATAAACGGAAGGTGATTACTATGAAAATCGCTATTTGTGACGATTGCGAACTACAGGTTGAGTATTTCAAACATCGAATTGAACCATTTTTAAAGCAAAATGGTGACCGGAACTATACGATAGACGGTTATTTCAGTGGAGAACCCTTGATAGATGATGTCAAGGACGGAAAATGGTTTGATATAATTGTTTTGGATGTGGTACTTAAAAACGAAAATGGCGTTGATATTGCCAAGAAACTCCGGGAGTGCGGATATAAGGGCGAAATTGCTTTCTGGACAGCTCACAAGGATTTCGTTTTTGATGCGTTGGATGTTGAATTTACACATTATATCATCAAGGGAAATGAACACGGAAGATTGTTTTCTGTGATTGACAATACCCTGAGTGATATGAAACACAAGATGCTCACGATCAGGCACAGAGATTGCATCATAAGGATTCCATTGAACAAAATCGAGTACCTCGAGGCACGGGATAAGCAGGTTTTTGTACATTGCACGAACGGGATTACACACAGCATGTATGCAACTTTAAAGTCAGTTGAGCCTTACCTTGATAAGCGTTTTTTGCGTTGCCACAAGTCCTTTGTTGTAAACATGGATTATGTGCAAAAGCTGGATTCTGATTTTACGATGTTTTCCGGGGATAAAGTGTTGATTCGAAAGAACGGATATGCGGATATTAAAAATCAATATTTGGAATATATAATCAAGTAGTAAAAAGAGATGATCTGCCAAGGAAAGAAACAGATCATCTCTTTTTTGAGTCCATGCTCAAACTCTGGGGAGGAGTTGAATTATGGTATACTTATTATATCACATTTATCACACTTTGCCAATGTATTTCGCGGAAACAAATCCAAAGTATTTTCCGGCTATGCGGATGTAATACCAGTCGGCTCCATCTTTCGCTTTAACCGTATCGCACACGTCAACAAGATTTCCTTTTGCAAGTACGGGATAGCTTTTGATCTGTGGATTCTCGGCTCCTGCCCATGTGCGAACATTAAGTGCATTTGCAGTTACCTTACCAACCCACTTCGGAGTTTTTGACGGTTTAGAATTTTCTGTTGTAGCCGCTGTATTACTCGAATTATCTGTAGATGTATCGGATACAATATTCCAATCTGGAGTACAGAATTTAGTTCCTGGCATCTGACTGTTGAGATAACTCTTCGCACAAACACCGCCGCCATTTGCAATGATGCCGGATGCACCGGAAGTATTGCCCTCAATGGTATAAAATCTGTCTCCATTTATGGCTGTTACGATTCCAGTGTGGGTAAATGTACCATTGTGATAAAAGATTACAATATCACCCACTTTTGGATTGGCATTCTTTGTAAAAAGCTGTCCTAAAGTCGGACAATATACATAAGGCCAGTGTTTCAGCAGTTTCTTTGCTTTGTTCAAACCAAACGCTTTCATAAAACACCAACTCACGAATGCTGCACACCACGGTTGCCCTTGATAAGATGATTTCACATCCCTCCAGTACTTTGTGTAATTATTCGAACCTGCATTCGCGGTCTTGCTGTCAAGCTGGCTATTACTCTTCTTTTCAAGATAACCTATTTCATTTTTGGCAATCTTAATGACTTTTTCAATAGCTTCTGTCTTTGTCATGCCTGTTTCCTCTTCCTTCTTTTCCGTCCGGTAATCCGTATAAAATACGTCCATATCAACATCGTTTGCACTGATTCCTGCTACTTTTCCATTCTCTGAATACTGCCAGCCGATACCAACAGATGGTCTGAGTCGTTCTGGAATGGTTCCGTTGTCGTTATTCGCATATCTTGCAAGCCACAGATCATATTTCTTGAGGTTGTCGGACAGGTAATTATTGTACCAGTCCATGTTACAATAGATGCCGACTTTATAACCTGCCTTTTTCATTCTGGTCAAGAACGATACCGCGATATTCTCGATTGCCTGTTTTCCAAGACTTCTCTGCTGTTTCCATTCAAGGTCATAGAATACCGGAAAGTCCAGTCCGCGTCCATTCAGTACCTCAATCACGTTCTCAGCTTCTTCAATGGCCTGTGCTGGTGTCAAGGCATAGCTGTATTTGTACGCACCTGCCAGAATACCGTTCTGTTTGCACCCTTTGTAGTTATGCTCAAACGAAGAATCCACGCCATATCTCTGATGAACTCTGAGGATTGCTGCTTTTATGCCGGATTTTGCGACTTTCTCCCAGTCGGGCTTGCCTTGATCTGATGATACGTCAATACCTTTAATTTCCATAGTTTTGCCTCCTTACACCGTAATCTTTTTAAGCTGCAATATCAAAAATGTAGCTGAACCGGAATGCGTTCCCGTTGTCGTGTTAAGGAAATAAGTAGTCAGCGTATTTCCTGATACAGACATTCCCGTACAGGTCAGCCAGCCAGATGTCCTCTGAATCGGAATCAATAGGTCTGCATTCGTATTCTTAGCAAACGTCGCTGTGACCGCACCGGTGGATTTTCCTGCCGCTGTTGACGGTGCAGTTACGTTGACCGTAGTTGCTTCAAGAAGCACATATCCGGTTCCGGAAAAACCGAATAATGATTTTCGCAAGTTTGTAGCTGTCATTTTTTTTAGCGTGGATCCAGAACCAGTTCCGACAGGAACCAAGTCCGTATCCTGTAAAGATGTGGCTGCCGACAGATTACTCAGCACATCTGTCTTCAGTGATGCCATGGTATCACTCCTTTCTTAAAAGTTGTTTAATTTCGCCCAGTTCCTGCTTTAGGGAATCTATCTCTGATTTCTGTTGTTTCAACATTGCAAACATTGCCGGAATCATAACACGATAATTCCAGTCCTCGATTTTGCCGTCTTTGTATACTGCTGCCTCTGGCATATGCTTTTCCACATCTTCAGCCAGAAACATCGGCATATTTTTTCCGTTAAAAGCATCATCATCCGCGAGATAACCGTCTTTGTATTTCGCCCAAACAGGTTCTATACCATACCATTGTTTCATGCATTCAAGGTTCTTCTGGACATCTTTATACCGTTCCGAAGATGAGGACAGATAAGCTACGGTTGCTCCGTCTTGCGAAAGAACCAGATGCCCGCCAGATGATACGTGTGTTAGATTGTATAATCTGAGTGTTTTTGAAACATCCATAGCACTTGTGACTTTTACTCTAACTATTCCATCGCTATCTGGCATTCCCATCAACTCTTTGACTATTAAATAGTTTGTTGCTTTTAATACGTCAAAAAAGCCTTTTATTTCATCATCCTGAAGAAATATAGGTTCATAAAATCCGTCAAAAGATTCTGTGGTATAATCAAATTTAACTGTACCATCCGTATTTCCGTATACACGTCCGCTAAAACGGTTCATTCCTTTTGAACCATAAATAAAACCTTTTTGTGTACTAGACCATTGACCTGCCGTAACTGTAAAAGGGGTGTCTGGAAAAAGCATCTTTCCATCTACTAATGCAGCGGTGCATTGCCCTGTTTCGTTATAGAACACATTTCCGTTGCTGGTTAATTTGTATGATATATTTCCTGATTCATCATAAACTGCAAGGATACCATTTCCATTATTCGCTCCACCTAATGCCAGTTCGCCACCTAACGCTGCACTAAAACTGATATACAACTGGCCATTCTTGTAGTATAATCCTTTCCACGCTCCATTGTTGGACAAGATATTTACGATGTCCGTCTGTGTTAGATTATCGACATCAATAACCACTGCAACGCTCTGCATATCGAGCATATCCGTTGTGCCGCCAGCCGCGTACAGTTTGCACCGGATATTGGTTATATCACGCGGTATGCCGACTGTCGTACCGTTGCCGCCTGTTATGGTCTGACCGCTTCCGTCCGTCAGAATAGTATACAGATAATGTTTGACAGAGGTTTCATTTGTGGACGATGTATAGATAGTTTTCCATGTATTTCCATCTGCTGTTTCTTCGATCACAAATCTGCCACTGTATGCGTATCTGGTCGCTGAATCTCCGTCACGGTAATATGCGTTGAACTCCAAGAAGTTTGGACTGATAACCTTATCTGCTCCACGCTTCAGGACTGTACAGGACGGCTCAATGATGTAAGTTCTGCCCGGCTTACCGTCTGCTCCCGGCTTTCCGTCGGTTCCGGGATCTCCTTTGATTTTGCTCCATGTATATTTTGTTGGATCAGTAGAATCTGCCTTAGTGGTATCAGCATACTGACCGATATACAGTTTATTAGTTCCATCAGAAACCGAAAAGCCCGTCCTGCCATCAGCACTGTTTGCATAGGCAATGTGTAGATAATATGTCTTTCCGTCTGTTCCGTTTGTTCCGGCAATGCCATCTTTGCCGTCTGTTCCCTCAAATTTTGACCATGTGTATTTCTTGGGGTCTGTGCTGTCGTTTGGCTCATAATCTACATAAGTGCCAATGTAAGTGGACGGAGTTTCGGTCATCTGGCTAGATGATGTCGGATTCGCCACAGAACTGTATTTGATGTGGAAATGTGAGGTCTTGCCATCAACTCCATTGGTTCCGTCCTTGCCATCTTTGCCCGGGATTCCCTGTTCGCCCTTTTCTCCTTGGAGTCCATCAAGTCCATCGATTCCATTCTTTCCGGCTTTTAATTTGGCAATCGTAAATCGTTTCGTGATTGACAATGCCCGTAAATAAGTGGCTTTGATGTCCACCCATCCGTTGTCCGCACTCAATCCGGTCACAGTATAAGTATGCGTGGAATCATTCCATGAGCCGGTCACGTTATTGGATTTCGTAACGGTGTAGGTGCAATCATTGGTCACATCGTTCGTTCCGTACATAACCTGAGCCGTAGTTGTTACGGTCGGAAATGTTCCAGTGATATTTCCATCGGCATCCGTGGTGATACTCTGGTAGTCGTTGGTCAACTGCATGGTCATGTTTTTCGCTTCTGCAATGCTGTTATCCATAGCGGTCAGCTTTTCAGTCAGAGTCTGCTTTCCAATAATCAAGATATCCGGATTCATGTATACCGTATTGGTATCCATATTAACCTGGAAGATAATATCTCCGTTTTTATCCCTTACCGTCAATGCACCAGTATCAATATAATCTGCATTGATTCCCTCAGCATACAGAAGTTTGGTTATCATCGTTCCAGTCAACTCAAATCCGAACGGATAGGTTTTGCCGCCATCGTTTGACACACCAATTGCCTCAGATGTGATTTTGATTACATTTTTCGATTCTTCCAGAGTGGCTTTATCGTGGAAATACGAGATTGTGCTTCCATCTTCCTGTTGGACGTAAGTTGCAAACAGTCCGCTTCCTACGGAAAGAGATTCCTGCAAATTTTTAATAGCCTTTTTTCTTTCACTTTTTTCTTTCTCAACCAGTTTCCATGCATCCACATATGTCTGGGTTGCCTGACTGTACCGGGTGCTGCTATTTTTAGCTGCACTCTTGGCATTACAAGCAATTGACTGTCCTGAGCCGGGATGCAATGTAGTTGTTGTGAGGTAGGTGTTATACAGTTTTCCGTTTCGGTCTTCTATTGTGATCGTGTCTCCAGCTTCCAAAGACACGTCTGTAGGGCATTGAGATTCAAACGGACGAAATACCATTCCCACGCATTTTTCAGCAATTATGGATGCGACCGTTTCCCCATCACCTTTGCGAATCAGTTTGTTATCGGAAATCCCCAGCACATACCCCTCTGTGCCGGAAATATAACTTCCTGCCGCATCTTCCGAAGAATCACTATACTCCGTGACTTTCACTCCTGTAATAACGACATCTGTGTGCTTTGGTGTGAAATTATACGTGACATTGATTTCCTGCGGATTTGTCTTCCCGGTATCGAACCATTTCACGCATAATCTTCCGTATTCGTCACATCGCAACCACTGGCAGCCGATTTGAGCAACCCACTGCAATACCTGTCGAAAAGTCAGTGCATCATCAGCAGGACGTTGCTGTACAACATAATCATCCCGGTCAAATGATGTAGTCAAGAGGGTAACTCCACACACGCTGCACGCATCACGGATGATCTGTGCCCTTGTAGCCGGATAGATTAATTTGCTCTTGGAATAATCACGGTCGAATTTTCGCATATTATCTTCGCACGTAAGATCTATGGTCACAGTTTCAACTTCCGGCTGTTCTACAACTGTCGCAGTGCAGATGCGGACTTTTTCGGTTGTTCCATTATCAAGAGCAAGCCCAATATAGCAAACTACTTCTGCCCCATCGAAATCATAGTCTGAGTACCTGCCATCAAAGTTATTGATACTCAACGTCAGCACATTAATGATCGCGGATCCAATGTCGAAACTGTTATCTCCAGATACAGAATCCTCAAACATTACGCCGTTTGCCCACAAATCTGAACTGGTCAGATTAAGTACGGTTCCATCCGTCAAAGTGATGTCGGCATATTTGAGGTATTGTATGTCCGTCCCGGTATTTACTTTTTCTTTCCAAGCGTTAGATAGATTTCGCCTTTTGTCACCTCTCGATCACGTCAAAACTGATAGATTCCGTCCGTTGGTTTCCTACCCACCACCACTTTACGGGGGCACTTCTGTCACCAACATAGAATGTTCTGGTTTCGTATTTTCCCGACATCATGTCAGGGTAAGTTACCTGGATATATTCTGGATTGAATGCCTGTAAAATCTTCGCTGTAGTCGCCCAGTCCTTGCCGTTCCACTGCAATGCCAGCTTTCTTTTTTGTGCAACTCGGTTTTTGTGCATCACCGAATCATCGGAACGCCCGGACTTTGAGGCGGATATATCATTCAAGCCCCATGTATATGCTGACGGACAAGGCATTGCAACGCCATCGACTTTTAAAAAAATGTCTGCCCTTATTTTCTCCTTTCTTGAAACAATAGTACGTCTTATGATTCTCTATTGTACTATAGCGGGGCTGTATGATTCAGTATGGAAATGATATTAATTACGGCTGTTAAGAAATGCAGTGAACAGTTTTGAAGAAAACGATTCGTAATCTGTGTGCCCCATCAATAACATTTTATTGTTTAATTCTTTAAGTGACTGCAAGAATTTTTCTTTATCTTTTTTCTTGATCTTACAAAACACAATAACATATTTGCTGTCATTGCGTCCAAAATGGCTCAGAAATTTAACCGACAATTCCTTGTTAACAAAAATCTGATCCGCAAGAAATTCATTTGTGTCTATGTATGCAAATGTGCTATATCTGGATAATCTGCTTGTTTTGAGCTGTAAATAATTTTCTTTCATACTCTACCATTTTTCCCTTAATTGATTTATTGGTGTCCCGGCAACTCCGGCACTTTCCCCACTGTCAGTAGCCTTAAAATATGCATCGTCCTTTTGCGGGTACATAAATTCGAACATCAAATAATTCGCAGCATCGCAAAGATACTCCGTATTACCAGTTTTCAGATATTTCTTGACGCACATATCATGAGATTCTATGGCATTTACCAATTTCTCACCGAAATTATCTTTTGCAGTGCCATATTTATAATAACTCATCTCAACTCTGTTCTGGCGCAGTTCGTCAAACCGGTCAGAATATTCTCTCGGAAGTTCTTTGCCAAGTCTACTCATTTCTTTCTCACTTTCTAATCAATTACTGTATTATTTTAAGCCAGAATCAATTTGAATACGTCATGTGAGGAAATTATCGCCTACGGTATTTCAAATGGTTTTTGGGCTGTTTTTATCAATCAATAATTGTATGTCTGTTGTCACGGGGCTTATTTGTTTTTACTTATCGTTCATCAACTCAATTTGGTCTGAAAGTTTCATTGCAATATTTTTTCTGATGTCACCTGATATGAAATGAAAAATACGATAATTTGTATCTTCTCTAAATTCTGTGTCAAAATACATATCGATACATGATTTGTAAATGTATTCAAAACCATAGGCATCTACTAGTTCAATCATTTCGTCTGGTATTGCAATGATTCCATCTACTGCAATCTTTATATATTCTTCTTTCATATGGACATGGCTTTTTCCCGTTTTGCTTTTGTATTTTTCCAAAAAATATAATATGACATTAGTGACGTTCGTTTTCAAATCTTTATATTCTTCATAGCCAGCATCAATCCAGTATTGGTTTATTCCTTTTCGCAAAAGAATTTCACTTATTCCCGTTCCGAGTGGAGACTGGTTGCTCCTTGTTTCCGGTTTACCCGGACATGGAGAATCTACTGGTACTACTTTAGTAGTATCAGAATCTTTAACTCTCTTTCCATAAACCTCTTCTAAATCTCTATTATAGTTCTTATTAATTAAAGCGTTTCCTTTTTCGGGAAGTTCCTTTTTCCCATTTTGGGAATTTCCATGGTTTTTCCTTTTTTGGAAATTTGGAACTTCCTCTTTTGGGGAAAACCAGTATTCATCAGTATTTGAAGCGCCTTTTTTATAAATTTCTTCCTCTGGCAAATCCTGATTTGAGGAATCTGCTCTATTTTGTTCAGCCTCATTATCCTTGATAATTTTAATGGCAATTTGCTCTTTCCATTCTTTGATGGCAACATTTATTACTTCGTCATTAGGCCTGATATGTGTTGTTGGTGCACCATTAATTTTAAATTTTTCAACAACTACCAAATTTCTAGCTTTTAATTTTTTCATCGCAGAATCATACTGCTTAGGTGCAACTCTTATTTCGTTTGCCCATTCATCTCTACGCCTAGCAATCCAAAAATAACCTTTCTTTTTGATTTTTGTTCTGACGCACTCATTTTTTGAATCTTTATCGAACCAGTACATAATTTGAGATAATAAAACACCTGCTGTCAAATCACCTGCAATATCGATATAAGCATGCAGAGTGTGATTAAATCTATGTGAAAATATGTAATCTACTTTTCTTTCTAATTCATTTTGGGATAATTCTTTGATTTGTTCGCTCATAATAGATAACCTCCATGTCGTTAATGTGCGACTGCCTTGTAGCCACAGATCCATGATGTATAAAAACAACAGGCAGGTGCATCATGGAATTGCACTTGTCCCCCGTCGGGTTAGCCTGTTGGTTTTACCAAATTATTCTTCGCTGTCAGAAACAGCTTCTTCCGGGAACTCAGAATATGAATATCCGCATTTCTTGCAGATGTACATAGTCTCTGTGTCGTCTTCAATTACTTCGTAGTCGTGATTGTCGCAGTACGGAACATCGTACCAGATCAGATTTTCTCCATCATCTTCTAAGTAATCTTCTTTGTTCTGGTTATGTTCATACTTTTCCTCAACGGTCAGCGAATCATCTTCATCCTCAGTAGCGTATTCAGGTGCTTCTGTAGGTTCTGCGGATTCTGTGGAATCTTCGGATACTGTAGGTACTGTGGACTCTTCGCGTATCTGAGGGGTCTCTGCCACTTGTGGTGTAGTCACGTTGGAAAGTGACAGCAAAGAGGCAAAAAATAAAATCAAAACTTTAGATGCCATTTAACTATTTTCCTTTCTGTAAGTGTTTTTTACAATAAAAAAAGGCATACTAAAGAATCCTGAGACTTTGTGTCTCTTTTATCCTTAGTATGCCTTTTGGGTTCAACATCCCTTATGCGTGATTATATATTACCATATTCCGGAACAAAAATCAATAGGCCGGAGATGGATTCATTCGATAATCTGTGTTTTCCTGTGCTTTTGTGACAACTCTCGCAAGTTCGCGTTCGTTTACTTTGATGCTGTTCATAATGTATTCAGGAGCAGAACCGCCTATTCCACCATTGTTCATTATCGCAGTAACAACGCCACGTTCTACCGCCGCCGCAAGTTCTTCAGCCGACAGCCCCATGGAACCGTCGTAACCAGACATGATGCTGTCAGCAATGCCCTTCATTACCTTCCGGTTTTCCAGAGGGAGAACAGCTTCGTTGCCAGCTTCACCAACACCGATCACGGATGCCTTGCCGAACAGACCGCCTTTTGCATACCAGTTTACACCGGAATTCCAGTTGTAAGAATAACGGTTTCCGCTTGTGGAAGCATTCATATTCATCCACATATGCGGTGTGCTGATATGAACAGACCTCATGCCATTCGCCAATTCTTGCATTGCATTTCTGCCGACGCTGTACATCCCGGTAAACTTGCTCTTGATTGTATTCACAACACTATTCAAGGAACTGCCGATTTTGCTGTTCATATCCTTTGAAATGTAAGAAGATACGGCTTTTCCGAGCGACTCCCATTTGCCGTATGCAATGTTGTATTGACTTTTGAAATGGCTCGCTACAGATTTGTCCATGAAACCAAGTTCTGTACTCACTGCAACTTTCATTTCTCTGGCTTTTACAGTCGCTTCTCTTGAGGAATTTCCCCAATGCATAGACGTTGTGGTGTCAACGCTACTCATGTAAGTGTCTGCTTGTTTCTGGATCTCTGCAAAATCATCAGTAGCTGTCTTTGCCATTTCATTTGTTGCTGTTGTAGTATCTTTAGATGCTTTTCCGGCAGAGGAAGAAATGGTTTTCTGTGCCCCAACGATATTCTTTTCAATCGCAGTTTTTGTTGCGACAGTTGCGTTCGGAAAATCCTTTGACAGTTTATTATTCAACTCATCAAGCGGAACTCCGGCATTTTTGAGTGAAGTGTAAACTGCATCTAATGCATCTTTTGTACTCGTGATAGTACCGCCATTATTAGCGTTATCCAATTCGTCCATAGCAGTCCTGTACGAACCGCCAAATTCATCGGACTGTAAACTCAGCATATACAGTTCGTTTTTAAGGTCAGACATACTGATTTTGGATGTGTCGAATTTAGAAGCAGCTTCTGATACTCCTTCGCCAAGTTCTGCAATCTTCTTTGTCATGCCGTCCACAAACTCAGCTGATACACCCGCTTGCGTTCCGTACAGTCCGAGAGCAGTTCTGGCTTGATCTGCGGAAACGCCATACTCTTTCAGTTTTTCAACCATGTCTGAATACATTTCATCATGGTTTTTCCCAAGTTCCTCATCGGTTTCGATTAGTTGCCATAATGCTTCTGACTGCTCATTAGTGAGATTTGCTACGTTTGTAAGCTGTGTTGCGTAATCATGCAGATATCCGCCGTACTGAGTGGTCATTCCATTGCCACCCTGCATGGTCTCAAAAAGTCCTGCTAATTTTTTTGTAAGGAATACTGCACCTGCTGTTGCTAATGCGATTCCGCCGCCAGTCGCAACGAGACTTCCGAGAGAAGTTCCTAATGCTGGAACAGCCGTTTCTGCGACAGATGTTATTGCCGGATTGAGCATTCCTTGAATTGCGGTAGAAAGTTTTGTTGTTACGGTTGAACCGGTCAAAAATTTCGTAATGCTATTAACAAATGGCATCAACTTTGAACCAATTGCAAATACAGCTATTGCCTGAATGAATGTACCGGCAGACGTACTTCCGAGTCCTTCCCAAATGCCGCCAAGAACACTTGTCAATACAGTAAGCAATTGTTTAAGATGTTTTCCCCAGTCGATTTCGCTGAGAAATACACCGACATTGTGCCCAAATGCTTCCCAGTCAACACCTTTGGCAATGTCAACCAGTGCAGTAAGCAAATGATTTATGAAATCTTCTAGTTTTGCTCCGTTTCCTTTCCAGTCAAATTTCTGCATGAACGTAACAATACCGCCTGTGATATTGTCAACCATTTCATCCCAGTCAAAAGCCGCAGTGAAAGAAGAAAGCGTATTAAAAGCACCATTCAGCCCGGTTGCCAGTGCATCTGCAATCTCTGTGAAGCTGATCTTACGGAAAACTCCGTTGAGTCCTTGTGCTACAGCAATACCAATTCCGACGAACGGGAGATTTTCGACGAACCCTGCGAAGATTTTCCATCCACGCATAAAAGAGTTGCCAATAAGATTGCCGAGGTTTTCCCAGTCAACTTCCCTTACAAGCCCTGAGACTCCAGAAGCAAATTTCACCCCGAGATTCTTCCAGTCAATTCCCTCTAAAAGTTGATTTGCTGTATTAACAATCGTATTAATACCGGCTCCAAAAGTACGTCCGATCAAATCCCAATTGATATTATCGACAAGGCTGTTGAACGTTTGAGTGAATGCACTGGTAAATTTTGTGATATATGGGCCAACTTTATTCCAGTTGATTGCATCGTAAATCTTTTGCATTCCCCAGTTGATGCCGTCAGCCATTATCTTTCCAAGACCTTTCCAGTCTTTTTTCTTAAAGGCATTCACGATAGCATCTGCCATCTCATTTGCCCTGTTGGACATCTTCTTGAATGCTTCGTCCCATGCCTTTTGATAATTGGCAAGTGCCGCGTCCAACGCTGCATCCAATGCCGGAAGATGCGCTGCGCTACCGCCGCCAGTGCCGGATGTCGGACTGCTCGTACCGCTAGAATCGGAGTTATCACTAAGCTGATTCAGCTCATCAAAAGCAAGTACAGATAATGTTTTTTCGAGTTTTTTGGCATTCTTATTTGCAGTATCAATAGAATCACTGGCATTGTCCATTTCGTCTGCAATGTTACTTGTATCAACAGCAATTCCACCCGTAGAAGCAACATAGTTTGATAGTTTAATACCAAGAAGTTTCGCGATATAAGCGAACATTCTTTGCAGTGCGATTACAATTGCGTTAATATACGGAAGAACTGTTTGCAGTATAGGAATGAACAAAGAACCTATTGTTCTTCCGAGTGATGCAAAGTTAGATTGAAGCATACGAATCTGGTTTGCCGGCTGTTCTCGAATTGTTATCGCAAGGCTTTTTATCCTTACTTCTGCACCATTACAGTACAAGTCCAGCGTACCTTTTTACCACGGATTCTGCATCCGTACCGACCGATAGTGATGACTCTTGGGAAGATTATATTCTGTAGTATCTCAACTATAGGTTCACTTCCTACGCGTTGCGGTTGACTGCGGTTTTAATCACAGCCTTCACTCTCTGATTACCGTTGCAGACGGCTTTCCAGCTTATTTCATCACTGATGACTCATACCCTACTTGCCGGTTTCGATATGAGCGACTTTCCAGTAGCTACGCATTTATTACGCTACTGACCCGTTAATCGTTTTAGCCAAATCACCCCATGCGTATTGCGAGTTATTCAGCAAAATAATCGTTCTTAAGATTGTTTTGTCTGCCTGAGATAACTTTGATATGCTGGTGTCGATTCCCAGATTGTATAATTCTTGTTGCATATTAGCATTACGGATATTGATGCCATACTTGTCCATTGCACGGCTCATACCAGTCAAGCCGGATGCCATATCCTGCCATACATCCTCGAAGTCCATGTTTCGTACAGAAGCAAGGTCAGCACCAACCATAGTCAAGGCATTTGACAGCTTCAATGCAGTTTCCGATGTATCTCCCATAGAAGATGCCATCTGTGCAAATGTTGCCTGATACTGCATAGTCTTTTCCGGGTCAAGCCCAAGATTGGCGGTATTGGTTCTGGTCAGTTCGCCAGTATCTGAAACTTCAAACCCTGTCAGCTTCTGTGAAAGTTGCTTAGCTCTTTCTTGGAACGAATCTGCATATGCTTCAGCGGATTTTATACCACTTTTCTTCCATCCGTCCGTATCTACATTCTCAGCTACTTGCTTGAATGCGGAGTTGAAATAGTTGAGAGTTTCTACGTAATTGACAGCTGATTTTATCGGCTTGAACAGTGTAGAACCAACCCTCTGTAGGAAGAACATTCGCATATACAAGCTGTTGATTTTGTTGCTAATTGTAGCAAAAATTCCAGACATCTTCTTGAGCTTGGATGCGGTATTGATTGCAGATATTCCGATCCTTGCGATTGCGGATGCAGCCTTTTGACCAAGAGAAATTGTCTTTAAAGCAAATGTGGAAAATATCCGTGACATTCCTCGTATAGCAATTTCTGTCCTCGAAGAAGAAGTGCTAATAGTATTGAACGAATTCGATACAGAACTGGTGGAACTTCCAATATTTCCACCTGCTCTCGCCAATTGTGCTAATGCTTCTGTCATACGGACAACATCTGAACTGATATTCGGTGCATCACGCATGGCATTAAAAAATTCAAGTAATGCCTTGGACAGCATAGACAACTGGCTTGCAGTCTGCCCGGTCTTGTTTCCCGCACTTGCCAGTCTTGCAATAGATTGGACAAATGTGTTGACAGATTCAGAAACATTTCCAACCGTACTCATCTTTTCGGTTGCTCTTTTTAATCCGTCCGCAAGGTTTGTGATTTCCTTAGAAACCGTGCCGATAGAATCGCCAGTCCCGGCTAATTTCGCTACAGAAGAGACAAAACGATTTACACCGGATGAAACATTCGGAATATTTGCCAATGCCGACAAAGAAGATACGATATTTCCAAGTTTTGAAGTATCGAAATTACTCATATCCACCTTAGCCAAACGGTTCATGGCATTGATAAATGAGTTTACTCCGGTCTCTTTAAAATCTACTTTTCCAATAGATGATAATGATTCCGAAACCCGTTGCATCCCTGTCGACAATCCAGAAGTTTTCGAGTTCAAGGAATCAAATGCAGATACAACCTTTTGAAGTTCATTTGTATATTTTTGGATTCCGTTGGCATTAACACTTCCTAATGATTTATTCAATCCAATTAGACTTTTGGATAAATTTCTGATTGACTGCACTGCTTTCTCGGTGCTACTGGTTATCTGTATATCAAGAGTATCTATGGTATTATCAGCCCTTAAGCCACCTCCTTTTAACCAAAAAAATAAAGGGCAGACAAGACTTTTAATCCTGCCTGCCCTCATCATCATTGCTGTGATTCAGTTCAAAATTTGCTTGCATAAGTTGCAAGGTCATAAGTAGTTTTTCTCTTTGTCGTTTCTTTTCTGCCTCAGAAAGATTTTCACCTTTCTCCTGTTCTTCTTGTATATCTTGCAGGAATGGCTTATCAAGATACTTCGCCTTGGATTTCTTGCCAACAAGTACAGTAGCAACAGCAGTCTGGACAGCACACATAGTATACATATTGTACTGCCATGCCTGTGCATCCCACTGCCGCTGCTTCAATTTATAGGATTCCAAATATGGCTCAAGGTCATACGGTGTAGAATCCCAGAACTTTTCTTCAGAAACGCCAATTGATAAGTACAACGGAAGTAGCTTCTTGCGGACTACTTCAGAAAAAGTCAGCTCTTCTTCTTGTGATCCTGCGGAGTCTTCGGAAGTTTCTCCTCCGCTTTCTCCATTGCATTTATCATGCCGGATAAAAAACCGTTCTTCTCAAGCTCCTCACTTGCTTTTTCAAATAAAGTAAATCCATTATGAGGATTTTCCTCTGTGGATTCATCTTCGTAGTCGTCCAGAAGGTCACATACCTTTTCGTATGCAATTTTCTTTTCTTCTTCGGTTTCGTACCCGAATTCATCTTTGTGTTTTCTTTGCAGTCCTGCCAGAATCAGTTCTGGAAGCATTTTAATCATATCTTTCGGATTGGTGATTGACCCCATAGCAGACACCTGTGTAAGAATATCTGACTGAGTAAGTACGCCATATCCGAATTTTACTTTGTATGTTTTATCATTTACTGAAAAACTAAACATGAATTATCCTCCCTGTTTTTACATCTTATTCAGCAGCTGCTGTCGGCTCAACTTTGGTGTCCAGTCCTTTATAAGTACTGATAATAAGAGAAATGGACATGGTTGCCGCTTCGTTCTGTGCAATTTCCGGCATTGGGATTTCACGACCACATTCTGCGATAACAAAGAATGCGTCGGACATATCCGGGAATGATACCTGGAACCAAGTTGCCAGTCCTGTAGTTTTTGCAGTCTTAGAATCTTCATACAGTTTCTTGATCTGTTTAACGGATTTATCTGGATCCATGATAAACTCAATCTCCCAAGTACCACCTGTATCCTGTCTACCTGCTGCGTACTGTGTTATATAATCTTCCAGTGCGGAAACGTCAATCTGTTCTGTTTCGAGAGAAATGCTACCGATGGAAGAAGCCTCTTCCAACTGTGTGAATTTAGCTGGCTTTGTACCTTTTACCGTTTCAACGGCGTATGAAAATTTTACACCAAGCGTTGTTAATCGTGCCCTTACGTACTCCTTTCCGTCTTTCGACCCATGAATAATTATTCTTCTTTATTTGCTTGTTTTACGATCTGGTTCACATAGTTACTTAATCCTGCGACAAGAATTCCCTGTGTGATTGCTGTGAAAACTGCCATTGCAATTTCACGGGAACCAGACATTGTGGAAGATGCGATCACGTAAATTCCACAAATCAGAATTCCTAAAGCACCAAGGATTGCCGGGATATATTTATCCGGGATAATTTCGGACTTTTTAATGCCCATTCCGATGAAGTACAGCACAACTGCGACAATCAGAAGTTCCGGCTTCACATAGTTCATGATCTGTTCCATGTTCGTTCACTCCTTTCCTAGAGTAATGTGCCGGTATATATCCGGCTGTATCTGCTGACAACTCGCTTGATGCTGTTATCAGCATTACTTTGTTTGACTGGCCCGTATGTTCTTCGGAAACCCATACCGACCATGGTTTCATGGCTAACTGCATCAATGTCGTATGCTTTTGAGGAACCCTTTGCTCCGGATGCATACGATTCGACTTGAAATGATGGCATTGTGGCACATTCATCCCCCTCAAGATTGCTTCTTGCTATAGGGTTGCCAAGTAAGAATAACCTTGCGTATGTCTTTTTAGTGGAGGCTATTGTCTGGCTTTCATCCATGGAATAATTCCCCTTGCCGACAACTGGCTCGATTGCCCTTGACCATCGGGAAAACACTTCTTCAATTGGGTTTTTTACAGTATCTGGCCTTTCATCACCCTACCTTTTTGCATGAAAAAAGCACCCACCATTCCGGCAGATGCTTTTATATACTATAGTATACCATTTTCCTAAGTATGTTTCAGTATGGAATTGCTATTGCCACAGCAGATGTACGGGCGTATAATTGGTACAAAATCTGTGACAAGGAGAAATTTTAAAATGCTCAAACCTTACATAAATCCAATCAATGAAAAAGTCACTATCTACGGAAAAGAGTATCTGCTAATATGTCAGCCACCGCAAAACCCGGAAGCTGGTTCCGTGTCTTTCATCGCGGAATGCGAGGGCAGAAAGGTTCTGATTGATTGTAAGATACTAGACCCCGGCGACCCGGAGTGCTATGACATAGAATCTCCAGACCTCATCATAGATATGGACTCTGGAAAGATTATTCACCCATGAATTACTGTGCAGAAAACACTTCTTTTGCGATTCTACGGATGTTCTGCACAATTTCTACACTTGCTTTGTAAACAGGCATTGTAGCCTCCGTACCGTAAGAACGTACCCATTCGCCAGAATCTGCCACATATACCCACGATTCGTTTTTTCCTTTTCCCTGTCCGTAGGAACCAATGGTATATCCGAACTCTTCTCCTTTTGGATGGGGACTTGTTCCTGCCGGAGTGTTGTATGAAATGCCCGCACCGAATTCTATGAACAAAAGCCCAGAACCCTCGCACACAAGAGTTGCCCGTGCATAGCTTCCAAACCTGTTGATTTTGATGTAGGTATTGTGGTTTTTATCAGAATCCCCCTGTGCCAACGCAATATTTTCATTTATAATGGGGATCCCCAGTTCTGCCAGTCTTTGCACGAATATCTCATTCTTGTCCTGTAATCTGTTCTGGTATGTTTCTAACTGCTTAATGGCATTTCGGATGGATTCCGAACTCAATGTACATTTAATTCTTTTGCTCATTCTCTGCACCTATCTTCTTGATTCCATATCTGGCAACGTTGCCCCTCTGAGTATCAAGAACCTTTTTCAAACGGTAATCTGGCGGTGTTGTAGGAATACCATCTTCCAGAACCAGATTTCCCAGTGTGTCAACCTGTGGCATGGTATCAATCCAAAATACATCTCCCTCTTGCGGATGGAAAGAACGGTTAAAGGAAGTAATATACCTGTCGTAATCTGGAACGATACCTGCCGATATTTCCTCTGGTGTTCCTGCGGTGGATGATACGGAAAACTTAAAACTTTGTGGTTGACTGTAGGACGGTACGGTATCTATCCCGTCAAGTATTTCCATTGCTTTTGACCAGTACACGGTCTGTTTCTGTCTTTTTAATCCTCTCATAATATTTACTCCCATGCTAAAAAAGGGAGAACATTTTCTGCCCTCCCCTAAATGGTTGATTGTTTATTTTACTTCGGTTTCGTCCTGTGCTTCTCCGTCAATCTCAGAATCTACATCGCCCAGTGATGCATACACGTCTGTCATGTACACTTTCTCGAACTCCTGTGCCATTTTTACTAAAAGTAACGCCTGTTTCTCACTCACATTAAATTTCAGTTTTTCGTTTTCAACTTTAATTTTTACTCTCATAGTTCTTTTCTCCTATTCTTAATCAATATAATTAAGCCCCACCGATATTCTTTGTCGATAAACATAATATCAGCTTGCGTGTTGGGGAGAAAAGATTTATGAAGTTAACTAAAGCCCCAGTCCCAAAAGACCATGAGCCGTAAACCCTTGTATTTACAGATTTGCCCCAGTTAATTAATTATATTGTCATTAGCCAATTTGCAATTCTTGTCCCGATATATGGATAACCAACCTTGTCGTTAAGATGTAATTGATCATTTGGATATTGTTCGCCCATCGGAGTTGAACTTGCTGAAAATACGTTCCATGTATTTTGGTTTATGCCAGATGTATGGTATAAATCAAGTACAGGTATCGCATTGTGTTTACAACATTCAATCATGGATGCTACGAGTGTTTCTCCAGTACGACCTGATCCTGTTGGATATTCTTGTGTCCAATCGTAAGGTATTGTTTTGTATTTACCCGCACAATGAGGAGTAACTACAGCAATCCTACATTCGAGATTTTTTGCAGAAAGTAAAACACGATATATGCCATTGATTAAATACTGCAAATTACCGATAACTGTATTTTGAGTTGGGTATAAATCACCTTTTTGTCCTTCTTCGTATCCTCTGAGATTATACCCGCCAAAAATTATAATTAAATCTCTATCAGCAACGTCTTGGGGTGATAAAGGAGATAATGAACCACTCGCTTGTGTATCTTCGTTTTCCGAATCGGCACTTCCATCGAGCATTTCAACAAAACCAATTCCACCTTTTGCATGTGTTTTGACATTCGCTTCAAAAATGGTTTCAAGTGTTTTTTGCCATACACCACGTGCACTCAAGCTATCTCCAATAACAAGAATATTAGTCCCTCCCAATGGTATATTGGTATATAATGGCCTGATATATGATTTGTCTATATGTTCAACCCACATACTAGATGTAGTATCAACAGGATCATCTGTAAAACATACTAATGGTTTGGAAATGTTATAGTCATTCGCAAGGTAACAATCAGCCATAATATATGCTGCTGTGTTGTACAAGTTCATATCTATTGGGGATTTACCTATATCTGTTACTTTAGAAATAAATACAGAATCTGCATCATAAAAAGCAACATTCTTTGGGTATGCTATTCCTTTTACGTTTCCATATTCATTAAATTTGATGAAACCTACATGCATATAACGTTTTAAATGATCCCTTATATCAATTTTTTGAGTATGATACCATGTATTTGTTGCTGGGCTAATCGCTCCCGCACTATTTATCGAACCGGACTCGATTATATCATTTGCGATATTTTCAGATGTGATTCTCTCTGAAAAGGCAACATCATTAATCCCTATTTTTGTATCTTTTCCAAATTTATCGTCAATATTTTGCTTTAAGTTTTTCAACCCATAATTTATATCAAATATCAACTCTTTTTCATGTACGGTGTTTGAATTATAATCAGAAACTCGAACATATATTGCATCATCTAAATCAACGTCTTGCGTTTGTCCCCCTTTTATAAAAATTTTATTTTTATCGAAAGTAGCCCATCCCGCTGCACCAACCATAACAGCATTCGTTGTCATTTTATAAGCTGTTGTAGGAATTTTTATATAATCAGTTACAGCATACTTCCCATTATCAGAATATTTGTCATACACTCCATTAGACGCATTCACATAACCGTTCGAAAACACTGGTTTTAATGTTTTTTTAGTTTCAAAAACATCACTTATATCTTCCTTTAGCGAATTAGTTTCCTCTTTCAGCGACGCAACATCCGTCTTGTTCTGCTCGATCTGCTGTGCCTGTTCTGTGGTGGCTCCGGGAAGCACTGGATTTACCGTCAAGTAATCTGTGACAGCATTTTGTATCTTCTCATCACTTACGCTGACATTTTTAAGCATATGTTTTAAAGCACCATATGCCTTTTCGGAATCAAATCCACGCTCTGTGATATTGGTGATAAGTTTCCATGTCTTTTCCTTGCGGTCATACTCATAGTATTCTCCTGTATCGGACATAAAACAGGATGCACCGCCTGAAGCGTATTTTGCAATAACATCATTCAGGACAGAAACATCCGCAGACAATCCCTGATATTTTCTTGGTTCTCTCGTATCAACACATTTTATGCTCTTGAAGTCTGGAATCACATCTCCCGGCTTGTATTCCTGACCGTCAACGATTACTGTATTTAATGCAACTGCCATCATTCTTCTCCTTTCGCTGAAAGTATGTACTGTTTTTCTACTTCTGTCAAAATTAACATACTTTCAATCTTTTCCCTTGTTATTTTTCCATTCGCGTACATTCTTCTCAGACTCTCAACTAAGATTCTCATGCAATCACTCCTTCCGAAATCAGTTGTTCTGTATAGGCATCTATCATTTCGTTGGCATACTGTGTCATTTCTTCTGTAGGCTCAGTATCTCCTTTGTAGTCCAGATATTTTTCCGGCTCCTGCATGATTTCTTTTTCAGTCAGCTTAAATGTACGAAAAATATTTCCATCATACTCATACATTGTTTCTGAGATACCCTCTGGATTTTCAACAATAACCTGTCTTTCATTGAGACAGATCATAGCATCCATGCCTTTATCTAGTTGAAAGATTGAAACATTAAGCTGGGGAAAAGTAAATCGCATTGCTTTCATGTCTGTTTATTCTCCTTTCATATGCGGAAACGATATTTTTACATCTTTTCAAATCTTCTGGAACGTGATATTTCTTTTGGAACTTCTTTGTGTCAGAATGCTTAATAGCACCATACCGCCCGATATAGCTCCTTGCTAGAAATAATGGAATATTTTTGTTTTGACGCACTAAAAATCTTACTTTGCTCGCAGTTCTACGAAACCGGATAAAATTTGAAGAGCGAACTGTCAGGCTTCTTCTGGAAATTTTTCTTCCAAGAATATCAATGTACCCCATTCTCAAGTCTATAAAATTTGTTGTATCTTTAAGATTCAGCCCTAAAAATTCCTTGATGTATTTCGAGAATTGTTTCACTACCATTTTTAAGTCTTTAAGGCTTTTGGACAAAAATAAAATATCATCCATCTGAAACAATGAATGCGAAATCAAGGTTCTGGCACTGACGCTCCCATCCTTATGTTTTCTTACCTTTATGATTTGTTCGCTCACATAATGATATGCGTAACTCATGTAGTAATTAGCAAGATACTGACTGAGATATGAGCCGATTGAAAGTCCACCATCGAAAGTATCAATCAGAAAAAATACCAAATGTAAAATATCGGGATTGTCAATATCTCTGGAAAGAAGATGTTTTAATTTATGCTTTGGGATAGTTTCGTAATAATGCCTGACATCTGCTTGCCAAGCCCATCGCATATTATGGTTATTTACCCACTTTTTAATTGCTTTTGAGCCAAATTCATTTCCTTTTTTCTTCAATGCTCCGCACTGATAAAATCCCAATTTCTTTCTGAATAGTTCATCCATTGCATAGACGGCAATATAATCATAAATCTGCTGTTTAACATCCTGTATTCCAATATTTCTGACCTTACCATTGCATTTATCAATCTGTTTTCTGTAACGGATAGATTTTACAATGTATTTCTTATTAATAATCTCCTGTTGAATACCATCAACAACCGTCTGCATCAGTCCATTCATCATACGTTTGTCTTTACATATCTTCTTTATTACGTTATAAGAAACTCCGGAATACTCCGAAAACATTCGAATAACGTCACTTCTGTTCATCTTCCCGCGTAAACATTCTTTTGCAGCTCTCTCGATTAATTTTCTATCAGTTATATCTATTCTTTTACAACAACGTTTCATTTATGCAATTACCTTTTGAGTAAATTTTATCGTTTAAATTCCGAGGGACGTTCGGATTTCTACTAGCCCCAGTTTATGCCTTACGCATAAACTACCGTTATCCCCGTCGGGATTTCGGTTCCCTTTTTGTTTCCTATTTAAGTACCATTATGGTAATGGAATTCCATCCACGAAATGCCGCACGAAAAAGTACCAATGTACTGAATTGCTCCGTCGAGCATAAAAATGCAGAGGGCGTAGTTCCACCTCGTGTTAGTCACGTCGTTCCTGAGATTCGCGTAGGAAAGCCCGGCATTCGACCTGTTCCTGAGATTGCCACGCCCGTGCGGCAAGTCCTATGTTATTTTATTCTATAGAGGGGCAATCCCCTCTTTTGCTACGCAAAATTCACCCCTAAAAGGTACGGAATCAAACGCAGAGGGCGAAGTACCACCCCGAGCTAGCCACGCCGCGCCAGAGATTCGCGCAGGAAAGCCCGGCATTCGACCAGTACCCGAGACCGCCACGCCGCAGTGCTTCACGCCAACCTGTTCCCGTGCCTCCGTTATACTGTCTGTCGCCAGTTCCAACAGAATCTCCTGAACCTTTTGTTTTTAACCAAACAACGCCCGTATTAAGATCAATTTCGATGTCACCAATCCAACAATCGTCAGAACTTCCTAAGTCTACGGTCGCAACCTTTGTCCATCCAGAGGCAGTCGCAGACCATGCGGATTTTCCGCGGACATAATAATCAACGGTACTTGCGGTTGTTTTGTTCCACAGTTCATCCATAGAAATAAAATATGCACCAACCATGTCCTCAATGCCACCTAATTTAAACGCGTGCTTATTATCGTTCGCCACATACCCGTCGTTGCCAAGAACATTGTCAGTTGTGCCAGAATGTAAGGGCATAGAGGAAATATAGGTATCTGCTGTGATTGTCATTCCTACCTTTTCAACATATACTTTGCTATTTAAAGTTCCAGAAATAGTTTCTATCTTTGTGATTTTAACTTTATCAGCAATGTTTCTCATGTACGCATTTCCACGATCAAGATTATCTGTGTGGTCTGTTGCGTCACCAATCGAGACGGTTCCTCCAATATAAAGATTGTTCGCCTGTGCAGTCGTGAGAATTACATAATCCACATTCTCATCCGCTTGTGCGACTTTGTATTGGTAATTATATCCAGAACATCCTTGAAATACTGACTGACTATGCTTTGTTGCATATTTTATCCATAACATACACAATAAATATGCGGTACGTTCAGCTCCAGACCCATGATACCCCGTTCCTTTTTTCTGCAATTCCGTATTTCCCGACTGTGCTGAAACGAAATTAAAAATTGGATTTCCAGAAGAAGAATACAGAATTCCATCAATTTGTCCGGCATAGTATTTTGTCAGAATCCCATATCCAAGTTCTTCGTTGCACCATGGAGTTACTGTAGTGCATTCTAATTCCGGATGCGGTCTGGTTGCAAAATGCACAATGTAGTACGTATCAAACTTTTGGATTCCCCAGTAAGTCAGCGGAACCATTACCCCTACGTCCACTTTGCCAATATTCGAATAACCATTTCCATCCTTGATTGCCACAGGTGTTTTATTTTCATTTTCGTCAATCACAAAATTGCAATCCAAAGTTTGGAACGCACTACGATTTGAGAAATCGTCTTGCCCTTTGATCGTTTCCGTTGATGGAACCGAAGTCAGACCAATGGAAGCATTCATTCTTTCACCTTTAGGGCTAGTGCTAGTTTCGTAATAATAAAACTTTGTGGAAAATACTTCATCTGTTGCTGTCTGCTGATAAAAATTTTTCCAATCAAATTTCGATACATCTGTCACCATAGTTTTTACTACTTTGAGTAAATTAAGAATTTCTTGTGAAGTTGACTCCATAGCTACATCTACTGCCACTTCTGCCATTGTGATACCTCCTATTTTCCGTTGTTATATGTTACTCTAAGACCACCATTTTCGTTAATGCTTAAAGTGATTCCTTCTCCGTTTGCTTTCTTTCCTAAAGCATTCTGCAAATCTGTTTCAGTAACAAATCTTGAATCGTTTTGCAATTCGCTGGTTTTTGATGGAATCTTAATTGGTGAGCCCATTGTTCCCCACTTAGAACCGTTCCACGCTACGTTTGTTCCAGCTTCACCGTAAATTGACTCGGATTCGATATTGTACATATCACCAATCGACGGATTCAAAGGAAGTAAATCAGCTGATGCGACCGTTCCTTTGTATGTGACAGGACTATTTAATTTTGCTTCCATATCGGAAATCTGATGTTTTAGAATTGCATACACTTTCTTAGCTGTTAATGCCATATTCCACACCCTCCTACAGTTTGTACCATGTATCGGTAGGTTTGTGATATTCGTATAATTCAGAAGTATCAAGACATAATGCCGAAGAACCGCTCTGTACATAATGTGGGAGCTTTGACACGTCTTTTGAAAGTCCCTCATAATCACGAACCATGCCTCTTGCGTCCGTACATACCCAACTGCCTAAATCCGGCAATTCGTCACCGGGATTATACTTGATTCCATCAAAAATAACTGTGTTTTCTGCTTTTGCCATCTATGCAATCATCCTTTCTGCCCCAACAGGAGCCACATATGTAAATCGGTTTCCTAAAATATCTCTAGCTGTACCAATCACAAAATGACTGTAGTCTGCCAAGATATTGCACACAAATTCCTCTGCATCCGTCCAATATCGTTTCTTGACCATGCGATGAAGTTCTGGTAATAAACCATAACTGAACATTACGCAATGCCCTAATTCATGGATAAACACACGGTTCAGAAGTTCTCCGTACAGATTATTTGCGATCGAAATTGTCATTGTAGAATAATCTGATACCGCAAGTGTCCTCTGCCCTGTACGGTCAATCAGAACATTATCATGGGGCGAAACAAAGCGAACTTTCCACAAGTCCCCGTTCATATAAAATTGTTTTAGCATGGTTTATCACCATCCTTTCCATTAAAAAGCCCCTGCCGCATTACTGCAACAAGGGCTTAATTTTATATTTTGTTTAGTTCATCTGCTGTATCAGACGGGTCAGATCAGTTCTTATCTGCTGCTTGAGATTCGCGTCTGCATCCGACCACATTTCAGACATCGTGCGGATGACATCTTGTGTATACTCTTTCATGGACTCGTCCATTTTTCTCTTGGATTCTGTATCGTTGGAATCGTGGTAATGCCTGCGATTTTCACTGTATCTGTCGTAGGTTTCACCGTATCTGGATTGCTTATGGTTCATTCCATCCATCCTCATATCACTACGGTCTGGATGATAACCCATGCGGTACATATTGCGTTCAAACTCTGGATTGTTCAGATACTCGTCCATCCAGTCATCATCTTCCATGTACAGATACGGTTTATATCCCATGCGGCTTCCTTTGCCTTTCGGAGCAAATCTGCCGTTTGCGTAACGATATCTGTCATATCCCATGCGTCCAAGATACTTCTCTTCCTGTTCGCATTCGTCCATAGCTTCTACGATTCTGTAGTCTTTGTCTGCACAAATTGCACACTTTACAGCTTCCATGCAGTCCTTCAGATCGTCCCAGTCTTGAGCACTAAGATTATCGAAGCCATGTGCCTTGGCTTTTTCCATAGCCCATTTTCCCATTTCCATTGCAACTTTATGCATTACAGTGCCCCCTTTCTAACAGCCTGTGTAACAGGTGTATCTGCTGTTGGGGCTGTACCATTAATTGCTGTCAAATTGTTACTCGGACTACAAGCCGGATTTCCTAACATCTTGAATACTCCACCAGTTGCACTTGTTACTACTTTGGTTGCGTATTTTGTTCTGGTTCTTACGCCACAAGCTGTAACCTGTGCACAGCAACGATTCTGCAATGGATATAGGGTTTCACCCGTTCCTATCTGAATCATTACCGGGGCGGCAATCGTAGTGGTTGTTGGTATACTTTGTGCGATCACAATGCAATATTTCTCTCCATTGCTATAATTGCCTGCCGGAAGTGTGATTACAAGATTGCCACCAGTAAACGATACAGACTGACTGAATACAAGACGTTTGCAGACTTGGCATACATTTTTACAACTCATATTTCTACCTCTCAATCAAAATAAGAGGTGAGCCGCAACCCACCTCTTAGAATTAGTCAACCTCTAAGGGTGAGTTACTTAGCAGCAACCGTTGTTGTATCCGTTGCATCCACCGTAGTAGGTGTTCGGATTTGGAACAACGTATGCCGGGATAGCTGCCGGATTAATTGCATTGATTAACTGCTGAGTCTGTGAAGCCATAGCAGTTGTAAGCAGTGCAGACTGGCGATCCTGGGATGCAGCACGCTTCAGATCAGAGTTCTCTGCCTGTAATGTTGCAATCTTATCCTGAGTTAAGAAATCTAACAGTGCTCTCGTGTTGCTGTTCTGATTTTCCAGAAGGTCTCTGGTATTGTTGTTCATTGTGTTCTGGAGAGCACAAGTGTTGGTAGCCATGTTATAGTTGATGCCCTGGATAGCTTCTCTTGTTTCACAGCAACACTGGGCTAACTGAGCCTGTAATGCATTTGTGTTCTGCATATTAGCCACTGTATCAGCATTGATTGCCTGCTGAATACCATTGAAGCCCTGAAGCATTCCAACATTCACGCCGTTGAAACCACTCTGCATGGTATTGTTGAGAGCATATGTACTATCGCAGATACCCTGCTGAATGCCTCTGATACCGTTCTGAATATCATTAAGAGCAAAACTCTCGTTAATATCTGAACGGGTTGCCCATCCTTGGAAACCTGCACCATTTGTGCCATTTCCGCCATTACCACCGAAGCCACCGCCCCAGCCGCCGAAACCTCCCCATCCGAAGATTGCGAAGATCAGTACAAGCCAGATAAGTGAAAAACCATCACCGCCCCACATATCATTGGCACGGTTATTAGAGCCTGTAGCGGCGGCAATGTCGCTAAGACTGTAATTAGAACCATTCATCATGTTTTTTAGTCTCCTTAAATTTTATTTACAATAGGAGACATCCGCGGCTGTCGTCCCAAATTGTAGCGATTCTGAATCACCCAATTATGGGGAAATGTTATAATCCAAGGAATTTCTGGATAATTCCATCTGGTGATAAGTGCTTTTCGTTAAATACATTTTGCTGTATTTGATGCAACTGGTCTGTATCACCTTTTTTGTATAAATCCAATGCGTTCTTCAACGTTGGATTATTTCCTGCAAATTTACTCATGTCGTTCATCATGTTATCAACACTTCCGAACCTCTGAGAAATCATTTTCTCAAATTGCTTTTTCATCATGGCGTTTGGGTTGAAACTCATCTCTGCTTACCTCCGTTCTGCTGTCTTGGTGAATCATTTGTGACCGACATTTGTGCCGGTAGCAAATCCTTTATTTCAGAAATCTCAGAGCAAACATCGTTTCGAAGCTGATTAAACATTGCTTCAATGTCAATCTGTTTCTCTTCCTGCTTCGGTTGCTGCTCATCTGGATTCAAAAGTCGGTAAACAAAAATCCTGCTTCTTCCGTCTGCCTGCAATTGTTTTTTGTATATTTCTGTTCCGTCTGTCTTTGGATAGTAAACAGGATTGCCGGACATATCAACGTCCTTTGCTTTTACTGTATCAATCCCATCAACCATCTGCCCTTGTAACATAGCAATCTGCGGAACCTGTTGTATTGGCTGTTGCATCTGCATTTGTCCATAAGGCATTATCTGCTGATAATTGCTTTGCAACTGTGCCAGTCTATCTTGATATGGCTGTGTCTGCATCTGCTGATACGGGCTTGCCATCACTGGTGTTTGGTAATATGGATAATTCGCCATAAATATTCCCTCCTGCACGGGATTCCAGAATCATGTCCATATCATCTATAGACAGATGCTTCTCCCATAATCCCTCATAGGGATTCTCTAATACAAGCATAATCGTTATCTCCTTATACTTATATTATATAGGAATGAATAATTAATTCACACGCCATAATTACGTCACGTTCACGCCAATACAAAGAAAAGCCCCGACTCAATACATCGGGGCAGCTTTTATTATTTTCTTCTTTATTCGATTGTTAATCCGGTCTATGGTTCTTGGACTGTATCCCATCAGTTCAGATGCTTCCCACAGTGTTTTCTCATCATAAACCCGTAATCGAAATAATTTTTCTTCGCGACTGTTAAAACCTGCTTCTTGCAGATAAAATCTTCTTTCGATTTCAGTAAAATCCTTATAATCCATAACTCCACCATCCTCCCTTACGAGTGGAATTAAAAAATACCGCTTAGCATAAAACCTGCAATCGCTCCGACAACAGCAGTAATAACACACACAATAATGGTGTCATAACGTTTACCGGGGACTGCCATAAGAATTTTCAAGTTATTATTCATTTCATCAACTGTTGCTTTGATGTGGTTTAAGTCATTTTCGCTTAATGCTGTTTTTCTTTCCAACTCTCCGATACGCTCATAAAATTCTTTGCTACGATCAGATTGTTTCTCTTGCATCATCTGAAAACTCTTTTCCAGTTCGTCTATGCGGTGTTCATTAAAACATTCATGTTCACATCCCATCGCCAGTTCCTTTCTTTCTCTCCCTATCAGATTTTTTACTCATTCCCTGCTTTAAAAGAGCAACCCTGCAACCCGCCGGGAGGAAGAGCGAGTTACGTTCCATCCCATCTGTTTAACCTAAACCGCTTGCAAATGGAAAAACGCCATGATTGACAAAAATATCCGTCTCTGAGTTCCATCCTCTGTTTACGGATGATTCAGAATGGGATGATTGAAATTCAGCCCCCTGCTTTGCCAGAAAGTAAAGAGCCAAATCGAAAATGCAATCATAGCAGTTTTCCATATCGCTGTTTATTTTTTCCTCTGTATAACTTGACGGATAATTTCTTTTCTTCTTGAATGAACGAATTGCACGCTTTACAGAAAAGAGAATTATCTCGGGCGAATCTGCTTCATCGGCTAAATAAACCGTCAGATCATTTACAAGTTCTTCGTTCATCCATAATCACCTACCCTTGCTGAGACAGGATTTCCGTGATAATACCAGCCTTGTTTGTTGCGGACAGGGCATAGCCGTTGTCACTCGCAAGTTGTCTCAACTGAACCACTGTCATGTTGAACAACTCGCTTTCTGTATACTTGTGTGTTGATGTATCATCTGCACTCGCTACAGACGGTGACTGGCTGTCTTTTTCAAGACTATGCCCGCTTATTCCCCCGCTTTGGTACCGATCACGATACCGCCGTTGGCTTTTGGTGCAACAGGAACGAACATACCGGATGCTTTTGTCCATACTGCAACTGGATCCTGTGTAGCCCACATGGACAGTGTTACGAAAGAACGATTTTCTTCCTGAATGAACTGTCTGTATTCAAGTTCCTCAGGTGTAACGCCCCAGAGACCTGTACCGAAAGAACCATTTGCTTCGGATTCATACAGGGTAAATACATCTTCTTTGAAGTATCTTCCGGTTTTCAGCGTTCCATCTGCTTTTCTGTATCTGAATTTCTCATCACAACGATCAATGGTAAATCCATATTCCTGCATGATGAGGTTTACAAGTTCCTGCTTTGTCAGGAGTCGTTTATTTGCCGCTCCCAGAACTGCTGTCTGCATAGCAGTATTGTTTCTCATGTAGTTAATCATTTTGAGGGATGTGAGTGCTTTATTTACAACAAAACCGTTGTCCTCTGCAATTGCAACCATCTTCTGAATATCACCCATGATGTCCGCATCTGGACTAGACCAGTCTGTAAGAGTGACTTTTGCACCAGTCGGTACGCCGTAATCAATATTCAGATCTACATTGTTCTCTTTGACTTTTACGGCACCTGTAGAAAGGAACTGGCCTTTCATAACATTCGCTCTGGCAATAACGCCCTCGAACAGGTTGGCTGCATCATCAAATACAAATCTCTTCAGACGTTCATCGTCCGGCACACCGTTTTCAATTGCCTGCTGTAATCTCTCAGACTGATTGATTTTTCTCTTGATGAAGAGTTTTTCAGTCAGTACTTTTTCGAATCCCGGTCTGGAGCCGATTTCTGCCTCGGTGTCAAGTGCATGAACAAATGCTACCTCTGGCAGTCGCTGTCCAGCCATAAGTCTGTAGTACTCAGCTTTCAGATACTGGGTTTTGACATCCGGGAAAATGGTATCAAGAATGCCCGGTCTTTTTACGCTGAAATCCTGAGAGAAGTTAAATCTTTCTTCCTGTGTAATTGATTCTAATACATTAAATGGCATCTGTTATACCTCCTTAAAATTCTGGGTCTGTTGTGGTCACGAATGTAATGCCTTTTAAAGCTGTTTTCGCTTCTGTTGTAACAGTTTGAGGCAGTCTTTTTTCTAACATTCTTCCGGCTACATAAACGCCTTCTGGTCTTTTTTCGTCGTCTGTCATATCAATGTCTTGTATCAAAAGTCCATACGCTTTAGCATCATTGCTTGGAATAACGGTTCCTGCTTTAATAATCTTTCTGCCGTTTATTTCTGTTGCCATATTCTGAGTTAGCGTATATGTTTTTGGTGTAAGCCCGATTTCAGACTCGACAAAATTTGGTGTAGACTCAAATTGTTTGGTTTTCATAAAAGCCATATCTTTTTCTCCTTTACTTGAATTAAATATTTACCGGTGTGTTATCGTCCGCCGGTTTGATTTCTGGGTTCATTCTTGCTGAGTACGCTTTTGCGTATTCGGATGCTTCACTCTTCTTTTCTGCTTTGCCGTCACCAGTTCCGCCTCCCGGATTTGGTGTCTTTTCAAGGGCTTCTTTCTCCCATGCGGCTTTTGCAGTATCAAGAGCGGTTTTATTTTCTGTGGAAATTCCATCGACAAATGCCTGTGCTTCTTTGAGAGCATCATCTGCTTTCATGTTGGAAAACGCTTTGATTGCCCCTGTGTAGGCATCTCCTTTCATTCCTGCGGTAGCAAAAATAGAAGTAATCTTTCCTACGAGTGCCTCTCTTTGCGAAGTTGCAAGTGCAGATTCGAGATCAGAGATTCTTTTCTCGTTTGCTGCCTTTTCTTTCTGGCGTTCCAGTTCTGCTTTCTCGGCTTCGCTCATGTTCTGTTTTTTCAGTTCTTCCAGTTCTTCTTCCAGTGCTTTTGCTTTCTCCGCATCCTCTTTCATCTTCTGGGCTTTTGCTTTCTCTCTAGCCACATCAGAATTGGACTGATTCAGAAAAGAAGTAATCTGCTCGTCGGTTGCTTCTGGAAAAATTTTTTTAACATCTTCTCTTGTCATTGAAATCTCCTATCACCAATACGCTTTTTAACGCTGTTCGCTCAGCACAAGGTGTCTCCCATGTTCACGCTTTCGGGTTGCATTTATTTTTGTGTAATAAAAAAGAGACGATTTCTCGTCTCCTAATTAACTGTATTCAATTGAACAGCGACAGTTCACAATTTCTTTCGAGGCGGCTCCTGCCGAACTGTCTTTTGGAAATAGCATCAGACTGTCGCCAACTGCAAATAATTCCCTGATAGGAATTGTCGTTCCACCAACTTCGAGGTGTGTTTTGCGTTCTCGTTTGTCTCCTATATCTTTCCACATCTTATGTGTTTTGCCAGCTTTAATTGCATCTTTGTATTCTTTGTAGTTCAATGCAGTGTTGGCTTCACATTCAGAAACAAACATCGCTCTGTCTTTGGAAAGATAATATTCTTCATCGGTATGGTCAAAAGTTGCCCGCACGACTTCATTGGCAAACTGCCTTGCGTAATCCGTAATGTAATCATCTACAGGAAAATAAGTAGCTGCTATCAGAAGATACCGTTCAAACAACTCATCCTCTACATATTTCTGGTCAATGGATTCGCTTTCGATCATTGTTTCTATCAGCGATAAAATATAAAGGATAACTTCTTCCATTTGTTCGGAAAAAGCTATCCTCAGTTTCTTTTGTTTATCAGAGATAGACATTTTGTCGAAATACTCTTTGTACGGCTCACTCCGCCTGTTGGAATCCAGCGCGTTGATTTTGTCAAATTTCATTACCGAACTCATTCAGTAACCACATCCTTAGTAAGTAGAGTTTGTGCTTTCTGCATTTCCTCTTCTGGGTTCTCGTACAAAGATTGCATATACGGAAAACTCATTTCGTATACTTTCTGCGGGTCACTGAATAATCCACAGGTAATCAGTGCAATGAGCGGATGTATCTTGTTCTTAACCAGATAATCCAGTGCCTGTGCTTTAACAAGCATATTGTCTGTTGGATTTCTGGTAATCTTTACATCAAAATCTCTGGTGGAAAGTTTTATATCACCGGTGGTATTGCGGATGATCTTTAGAATGATTCTTGCAGACATTTTCTCAGCTTCACGGATAAATGGTTCGTCAAGTTTTGCTCTACGTTCTGCAAAATCCCAACCATTACGAAGATATACAGCCTGTCCGGTATCTCCACCTGTATTCTGCTGTCTATCTGGCATCCCCTCAACAATCAGCATATTGCTGTAAATATCGTCCTTTGCAACTTGGCTTTCGGACTGGTTCAGTTCCGCGGTCATTAATTCTACATCTGACTGGCAACCGGATCCGGTGTCTTTTACGGATATAGCTCCCAATTTCACCATCTTCAGGAACTCATTTTCATCAACTTCACAGTTCTTGAATTTCATAAACGCCTGCACAAACTGTTCGACTCCGTCCATGCGGTTTGATTGCATGACATTGATTGTATCGAACATAGTTATTGCGATCTCAATATCTGACAGCCTGTCATGGTTATTTGGATATTCAACAATCGGGATTTCTCCGAAGCCATTCAGCCCCGAAGTTGTGATTTTACCGTTCTGAATGATAAAGTATTGTGTTCTTGAATAGCACTGATAATATTGCTGATTCTCTTCATCTTTCAGTATCTGCACGGAAAGCATTGGTTTACCGGTATTTCTGGAATATACGATGTAGCAATCTCCAGGATACGGAATGAATAATCGGAACGGTGGCATATCTGAGTCGCTTGTCCAGTCCTCTTCGCGAAGAATACACTTGTATGCAGTCCCTACAGCACTTTGATATGTCCCTAACTCAATGTTTCTGGCTTCTGCGTTGGCTTCGTCCAGATAATCGTTGAACAAGTCCACCTGTGCATTGGTTTCTTCACTTGCATTCTTTTTCTTACAGACGAACTGAATTGGTTCACCATAAGTCTGAGATGCCTTAAAGCGTACAACTTCAAGTGCATGATTCTCACATACTTTATTGTTGATTTCCGGTCTGACTTGTTTTTCTCTGTACAGGACTGGTTGGTCTCCTTTGTAATATCTGTACAGATAGTCAATCATTGTCCGATTTCTGTTGTGAGTGCCGATGGTATCTGCAATTACTTTCAAGACGTTATTAGGTGTAATTCTGCTTACTCCGGTATAAGCTACCTTTCTGCCAAATTCACCTTGGCAGAGGTCGATATACTTTGATTTATTTCTTGCCACTGCCCCGTCCTCCTTTTTAGGCATGAAAAAAGCACCGAAGATTTTTCTCCGATGCTTTCATGTATTCTTACACCTTACATTATATTACATTTTTAAGTATGTTTCAGTATGATGTTTTAGGAATCAAAACGTCCAAGTTCCTTTACGGTTTCAATAGCACATAAATGTAGTTCCTTGGTTCGCTGGTAGGAATACCCGATTTCATCAGCAATCACATCCAGTGGTTTGCCCTCGATGTATTTCTTGAAAAGAATCTCATACAGAACCGGACTCTCCACAGAGTCAATTAAGCGGATAATTTCCATCCTCTTGTCCATGTACTCATTTGTAATGCTTATGATTTCAGTTTCCAAGTCAACAATCTTTGCTACCAAATCACCTATCATATCATGACTACCAGATGTCTGTACACGTTCTGATTCGTAGCAGAAAGATTTCAGGCCAGTTGCATGAGACCTTAATTGTTCTCTCTCTATGTACTTATTGTGAATGATTTTCTCGTAACGTTGAATTTGATTCAGATATTCCCTTGTATTCCTTGTCTTATCTCCTTCCCCACATAAAGTTTTTAGTTGCTGTAACTTCTGCAAATCGTCTTTGTGTTAGAGTTATCATAAGCTGTGTAACACCATCTGGTGCATCGTCGTGATCGTTGTCACCAATATATACAAAAGTGGTCAACTGTTCCATTGCTTTTGAATATTCCTTATTTTGGTATTTAGGTGCCAGAAATATGAATCTTCTTTTAACATCTCCAGAGTACTGATTGATTTTTTCTTTTTTAGCTTGCTTTGACGGAGCCTTCGTACTGGTAGTACTGCAAGCGTATCCGTGTTCTTTCAATCTTCCACTAACATAGTATGCATACATATCTCCACCATTGTTGGCTTCGAAATTGATAGATTGAATCTCATTTCCCATGATTCTTCCGACAACCAGAGGAAGTGTGACTTCCTTCGGGCCTGTGTTAAAAATCCAGTCATAAATGTATACATCCCCGTTTTCGAATTCTGCACCAACTGGCATAGACAAACTATCACCGCCGCCCCATGCAACGTCGCAAGCAGATACATTTTTCACGAATCCACCCTCTGGAAGAATTCCATTATAATATCTCAGTTCATCTTCTGCGAACATGATTCCTTCACGCAAGAACGGCTTCTGCTGGTACTTAGCTTCCCATTCATTAGCATCAAGTCTGGCTTTCATATCCACATAATACTTTGTAGAAAAACCAACTCCATAATCATATTCGAAGTTTGATTCACCATCGTCATTAAGGGCAGGAATCTTGCGGAACCTATACAATGGATTGTCTCGATTGAGTTTCTCGATTTTACCTAATGGGTCGTACAGATTCCATCTTGTTCCAACCATCAGCTCTCTTGCCCCGTCAATTTTACGGTCAACCATTTTGTTTAGATATTCTTGATAAGTATTCTCCAGACGAGTAGGGCTTAAAGAATGCTGCCTGTCTCGAACAAGGTCATCTACATATAAATATCCATCAGACGAAATATCCACAGCACCCGTCCATGTTCCCTCAATACCGCGGCAAGTCATTGTAGCGAATCGGTCTGGCTTGTCCAAATTTATCTCAAAATCATCAGCGCTTTGCTTTTGTAATTTTGATTTTGGAAATATCTCACTGTAAGTATATTCTTGAGTATTGATGAGATTTAGAAGCTCGCCATAGAAGCCCTTTGCCAGTTTTCCAGAATGACCACCCATTGCATTGTGACTGTTCGGTCGTCTTCCCATTATCCATGACATAAAAAATATGCACATAGTACTCTTACCAACACGACTTGGTAACGATAGACCGTAAAACTCAATTATCCTATCTTCCAAATCCTGTAGGTCTTGAGCGACTACTTGAAGTGTTTTCTTTCTTGGAATATAAAATTTTTTACTGTCCGGTCTATTCTTTTCCATGTATAGCAAATAACTCTCGAACGCCCATGGAGCTTCCAGCAACAAATAATCCCAGTAAATATCATCGAAATTACCATCACCAGTAATAGCAGCTTGCCTTTCAGCAAGATTGTGTGCGTACTGACTGGTTTTTATTGCAATCTTTCTTGCTTCTGGATTCTCGTTAAAAGGGAGATCCATGTTCATATTCAGCAACAAATCGAGGCAGTCTTTCTGATTCTGGTATATTGACATATCCCCACTGATAACCTGATTTAATACCGCCCGATACCATTCAAGCGAACCTTCTATAATTTTTGACATAAAAATAGAGCCAGACCTCCCTTCTTCTTAGGATTTAGTCTGGCTCTCATGTGGCTCTCTGACTGTTATTCACTTGCTTTGAAGTTATATATAGGTTTGATAATATCAACTATTTCTACGGTATCTTTGATGTTATCAATAATTTCTTGCGGTGGTTTGTAAGCCATAGGGCTTTCATCAATCGTAGATTTCTGAACGGATGTTGTATATATCCCATTCATAGACTCCTTAAATTCTTCTAACGAGATGTTTTCTTTTGCTTTTGACCGACTCATAATACGTCCTGCACCATGCGGGGCTGAACAATTCCAGTCCTCGTTTCCTTTCCCGAATGCGATAATGCATCCGTCTCGCATATTCATTGGAATAAGGACTTTTTCGCCATGTCTAGCTGATATTGCACCTTTACGAACAATGTTTGTATCGTGATCAATATAATTATGAATTGTATCAAACCATGTATTTCTTTGGAGTGTCCAATTCATAGTGTAAAATATAGCACTCTGTATACATCGTCTGTTTATTCTCGCAAATTCTTGACAGATTTTCATATCATGCAGATATTGTTTTCTGTGTTCTCCTGTCAAGTAACACAATTCTTTCGGAATACCCAGTTTGTCTGGCTTCCATTTTCGTTTTAATTCGTCAATACCATTTTGGATTTCCTTGTGTCTGCCAGAACGCTTGTATTCTTTCACCAATTTTTGTATTTCAGTTTCGAGCTTGTCTGTACCTTGCATGTCTTCTATGGCAATTTTTTGATATATTTCAGCTACTTGTTTTCCAAGGTTGCGGCTTCCAGTGTGAATTACAAGATAATTTGTCCCTTTCGAGTCAGTGTCAACTTCAATAAAATGATTTCCGCCCCCAAGTGTACCAAGGCTCCTGCGAATCCATTCAACATTTTTAAGCTGAGAAAAGCAGTGAAGTTCTTCTAATTCTTCAAAATTTATGGTTTCATCACATACGTTTCTTCCTGCTGGAACATTGTTTCTTATTACTTCGTCAAGGTGTTTTAAATCTATTGTTCCCACATCGGTAGGAATTTGTGTTGTAAGCATTCCACATCCAATGTCCACGCCAACAATGTTTGGAATTACTTTATCTCCGAGATCAGCAGTAAAGCCAATTACACATCCTGCTCCTGCATGAACATCTGGCATGATTCGTACTTTGCATTCAGAAAATGCAGGCTGTTTTATCAATGTATAAATCTGATTTAATGCTTCTGGTTCGATGTTTTCTGTAAATATCTTCAAGTTGCTCATAATGGCACTCCTTTCTGGATCTCTGACTGATTTATTTATTCTTCTCAATAATAATTACTTGACCTTCGAATCCAAAATCAGTTGACTGGTCAAATGTATGTGTTTCGGCTGATTCGTTATCTCTCATTGGTCGAGTAAGATACCACAAATCATCGTCTTTCCATGTGATTTCTTCCAGTTTTACACCTGGTTTTAATTTTATTGTGGTTGTCCCACCCAAACTCTTTGTTGTCGATTGACATGCTGTTAATCCAAACAGCATCGTTGATAATAACGCAGCAAAAAATATTTTCTTCATAAACTCTCCCTTCACCTCACTGGAATTCCTAACTGTTTGTAAGTGAATACAGCAGTGTACTTCTTCCCGCATTTGTAGCAAGTTTCTGTAATAGTGCAAGTCTTTTCTTTGTCATTACATTTCGATTCTGTATCCGAACTTTTGAACTTGCATCCACCTGCCAAAATACATTTAATCCGTTTTGTGTTCATCTTGTTCTCCTTGCAAAACTTTTCTGATACAATCCTCAACAAGTATAAAGTCTTTATATGACATACGCATCTCGCAATTGTAAAAATGCTTTCCAATTTCATTTACAATTAATTTATAGATTCGAAACTTGGTTTCTTCCGAAAGTTCGTCCAGTTCCATAGGTTTAGTCTTTTGAAGTTCTGCCGCATCACTGGCAACTGATTTAATAGCATCTTCATCAGGAACTTTCATAGAATCAATAGTCTTAACAATGTCTGGAGTGTTTTTTGAACGCGATATAACCTTGTTCCATTCAGTAACAGTTCTTTCACCTGCGTCTTTCTGAATGAAAGTGCCTAAAATGTTTCCGACATAACATTTTATCACCGCATCATCATTTTTTATTTTTATCGAATAATTGCCAAATCTGGGCACGGTGAAATCAGTGATGAATTTTAAAATAGTTTTTCGAATTGGTGGATATGATGTGAGAAGAATTTCTTCAATCTCAATTTGTGCGTGAGTTTCTATTCCAAGATCAACGATTTCAATTGGAACAGGTCTAATTAATTCTTTCATACATTCACCTCACAATGCTTCTAAGTGAATCCCACCACTCATCTTTTTTATTTATATCTTCTGCTCGCTCAAACATAAATTTAAGTTTATAGATTCCAAATTCTGTTGTAGCTGAGTCGATATGCATGAGTTTGAATTTTCTTTTAAGATATCCAATTTCAAGAACGCATTCTTCTGGAAGTTCTGTATAATTCATGACGCATTCTACCAAAACAATTCGTTTATCTTCTTCATGATGTATTTCAATGTCTGCCAGTGCATTAATGATTTCTTCATCAATAATCTTAATGGGATAATTCACTACACCATATTTCATACATTCACCTCGAACTCTTTCTTGCAGTTACTACCCTTGCACTTCAATTTAAGATGCTGAATTTTTGTATCTGAACTAATCAGAAGTGCTTTCTTCTGACAGAAAGGGCAGCAAGCGTAGTCCTTGCCATTGATGTTCTTTATTAATGCCCGTCCGTCCCACGGCTCCGGTGGGTTCATTACCTGAGAGAAATCGATTCCCTCAGATTCAAATGCTGATTTGATGCTCATTAAAAAATCTCCTTAAATATTCTGCCGATCAAAACCATTGTCTTTATTTCCCCAATGTGGATATTGTTGTGAACTTATTTTCATATACTCATATGGATGTGTTTTCGCAAAGTCTATAATTTCTTTGACAAATTCTTGCTGTACCTGTGTCCTGTGATTCTTTTTATCATAAGAGTTCATTCCAATATTCATATTAAAAGATTCAACCTCGGTGAAAGAACCGTCAGAATTTCGTTGTAAAACTCCTCCACCAACAATAAAGTTTTCTGTGCCTTTTTCACTCATATCAACTTACCCCATGAATCTTTCTCAGATTTGCATATCGGTCAATAATTACATCCAATGCGGTCTGAAGCTGATTGATTGTGATGCAATCGGACTGATGCTGTCTGTGATATTTTGCGAGTTCTACAGATTCATCATAAAATGGCGTATCTGCTTTTTCGTCCACCTGTCTTTTTAACTCATTGTTATAAGCGCACATTTTATTCAGTTTAGCCTGAAGCTCGTTGATTTTCTTATTTTTGTTCAGAATTTCATGTTGCTTTGCTTCGCTCTCATCAGCCAACCGAACGACTTCTTCTTTTAGTTGATCTACTGTCCAACTCTTCAAATCTTCAATTCTCATGGCATCCTCACTTTATCTTGTAGACCACGTAACTATTTTATTCTTACACTGCGGGCATATGATGTATTTCTGCTTACATCCATATCCAGATGGCATATTTGTAGCAAATATTTTTTCTATACATTCTTCTTTCACGTCTTCATTTTCATCATAACTCAAGAACGCACCGCACTTGTCACAAGTTATTTCTTTCTTCGTTCCCGGTTTTAATATTTTAATCATGGCAATTCTCCTTTTTTTTCATCAAGCTGTCTTCTCAAATAATCCAAGAATGAACTCCCGTCCCATCTGTGTAATTCGCCTATGATAGATTACCTTCCCGGAATCCAATACTTCCTGCTTAATCTCTTCATAACCGCAGTCGCTGTAATTGGAGTACATCAACCACGTACCATTGACCTGATACTGTATTTTCTTCTCTGCCAGAATCCGGTTTAACTGCATTGCCGATTTCAGTCCCAGTTCTTTAGCAATCTCAGTGATGGTATATGTCTTATTTACGTGCATCAGAATAGCATTCTTTCTCTCGGCTTCTACTCTTGCAGCACGTTCTTCTTTCAGTTTGGTCAAGAGTTCGATGCCGAAGTCTGGATTGTTCAGAATGTTATCAATCACGTTATCCGTAGCATATATGCCATGTTTACGGATAGTCTTCAAAATCTCTTTGACTTCTTTCTTGAACTGTTTTGCGATCGGCTTTCTGGACTGCATCAGGACTTCATAAAGTCCATCTTCGGTAAGAAACCACGCTTCTGTTTGGTAGTTTGAACCGCTCGTAACAATTGTACGAATGGTTTTCTCTTCATCATCAACAACAGCAAGCATTTTGCTTACATTAGAAACTGAATACTCAATCCACTCTGCTACATCTTTAGCCAGGAACAGTGGTTCCTCTGCTGTTCCATAAATACGAAACTGTTTTCCTAATACTTCCTGCTCATTTAATACTTTCAGTTCGTTCATTTCTTCCTTTCCTCCCTGTGCTTCATCTGGCACTCGATCATCTTTGCTATGTTCTCACGTTCCTGTTTTATTCCATGCCCCTGCCGGAATAATTCGCATTCAAGGATATTTCCACATTTGGAGCATTCATCGTTGATTTCTTTGCCGAATACTTTCATTCCGCATCTCCGTATACCAGCAGTTTAATAAGCTGCTCTTCTGTAATTTCTTTTGCGTTAATTCCAAGTTCTGCAATCCCTTGTAGTGATGAATAATATAAGTCTTCAATTATTCTCAATCGTGCTTCAAATGGTTTATTGCTCTCCAAGAAAAAATCAGCGCTATTGCGAAGTGCTCTGCCCCTACATGGGTGGTTTAAGATAAATGTTCCGACAACGCATTTATCTGTCTCCAGCACGTATCTTTTTCTGTCGAACCGTACTATTGATATATCACTACGTGTTTTATCAATTAACCATGTCAAAAATTCGCGAGCATCTTCATAATTAACTGCCATATACAGCACTGATATTTTACTCATTTTCAACACCCTCCCAGCATTCACAACTATCATCAAGGCATCTAAAATCTGCACAATGTTCACTGTCGCCATTACAGCAGACACCTTCGTATGTTGCGTACCATTTGCATGTACAACAATAATCTTTTTCTTCCATAAGCCACCTCCTTAAACAAAAATTCCAGTACACGGACTTGAACCGTAACTAGCCACCCAACGTGGAGTACTGGAAACCAAACTATACCTTAGGAGTAATTTGTTCCTACGATGGCAATCCGTAGGAATCGGAAAGTCAGGAATCGAACCTGCGACCTCACTTTTGTAGTGTGCTCTCCCACCTGAGCTACATTCCGTACCGCCTGTCACGGCCAGTTCTCCGAAAAGAAACTGGGTTGAATTTCACACCACAGAGAGAAAATTGAGAACTCGCTTTTTGAACTGAAAACCAGTAAACAGGAACAGCAATAACCTTTTGCTAGAGGAGTATCTGCCGGAACTGCCGACTTGCGGAATTAAACCGCCCACCCAAGTTGTAAGGGCTGGGACACCTTGTTTCTCTTGGCAAATTGCAGGAGGCGGAATTGAACCACCATTTCGGGCTAAGGAGGCCCGCGAGTTACCTATACTCCATCCTGCGTCAACCCGGACACCCCGGGTTAGCAATGATTTTTTCGTGTTATGCGTTCCACTAGGCAATTTTTCATAACTTGGACTATCGTATTTTTGCCAACCTGACGGCTTTTTGGTAACCGTGGTATGCTCCACGGAGTTGTTTAGGATTCTGTATACGTATGTCCTGTAAGGACTGCATCTCTTGAAAACTCACCATGCCAAGTGCACGTTACACCAAACATTACTACTCCGAGATGCACGCCGACCGGAAAAGCAATCTCTTGCACAAGCTACGCCGTATCGCACTCGTACAGACATTGCCAAAACGCTCAATCGGCAAGTTTTTTCCATTCGTTTTACGGTACGAATGGCATTCAGGAAAGAGATGGAAATTCAGGGACTCGAACCCTGGACTTTCCGGTTATGAGCCGGACGTTCTGACCAACTGAACTAAATTTCCTGAGCAGCACATTGTAGGCTGTCAGCAACAATGCGTCTGCTGTTGCGATTCTTAACCACCAGTCGCAACAAAGGCTCTCGATAAGCACCTCCTGCTATGATCCGAGAAAACCATCCGGGACATTTGAAGCCCCTTTGATCAGCTCCGTTGAGCTAGATGGTAACGAGGTGAAAAAAGAAAACATAAGTGCCAAAAATCTTGGCAAGCGGGGCTAGCTGGATTCGAACCAGCGAATACAGCAGTCAAAATGCTGTGCCTTACCGCTTGGCGATAGCCCTGTAAGTTCCCGCCGTAGAAAGCACCATCTCAAAATACGACGGGAATCGTGTGTGACACATCATATGGGGTATTTTTTTTGCATCTTAATAAGCTATAAAATTGAACGGTTTGAATTCCCCACTATGTCGGATGCATGGATCGTTTGCTGGCATACCGCTTTACATAAGGGCATTGCCTGCAAATGCAAATAGGTTTTTCTATTGGTTTAACCCGCTCTATGATGAGATACGGGATAATCCACATCGGAAATGCTAAAAGCATATTTCACCTCGCTGTGCAAATTAATATGGTATTTAGAATAAGTCCTAATTCCATCAGTGCAAAGAAGAAAGTAGAAAGCATCGGTGTTTTCTACTCGCTAATTTGCGTCACGAGGAATGCAGCCAACGTTGTGAACACTATTATGTTGATTGCTACAGCAATGATCGTTAATGGTAATCTCATTTTTCCTCTCCAATCATAAAATTAAGTATCTTCTCTGCGATTTCTTCTTCCGGCTCAAACGGCAACCCACATGAATTATAAGCAATTAAAGCTGATTTTAGGCTTGCTTTGAATCCGTGGTAAATTTCTCCATGTTGAAGCAATTCATGCCTTAAAACTGAAATTGCATCAGTAATTGATTGAGAAGTGAAGCTAATTTGCGCCAGAGCTTCCATTTGGATGTCTGGTTCTGCCATCATCTCGAATACAAATGTCGGAACCTCGTCAACAGCAACATGGAAATCAACAGACTTTACTCTTGGGACTTCATGTCCGTCAATAAAGCACTGTGTCCCCATCCAGTCATACGGACTCGGATTTATAATTTTCACAACAGGCATCTTTGCATCCCCTTTCCTGTGCTTCGCAATATGCTAGAAGATGCTCTGCAATCTCCTGAAGCTGATTTGTGTCGTACTTCGCAAAGGTCTGCGGTTCTTTATCATGCAATGGTGACAATGTACCGAATTTGCTAGGTTCAACAGTTATCGTTGTATTAATCAGCATGGATGCTACGTCAATCGGTTCATCTGGAAGCATTAAATCGTCCTGGTTCTTCTTACCACCGATAACACATTCGATTCTGTCGGCTCTTACCATTGTGTAATTTTTTATTTTATTAAAATCCGGTTTTTCGTCCGTTAAGATTGCTTTTCCATTCTCAGTGTATACATAATAAACTTTTTCATTTCTATTCATTCGTTTCGTTCCTTTCCAAAATCGCCTTTTTTATTTTTGAAAAATTTTTCGAGCATCGACATTTGCTTACCTCTTTCGAAAATATTCTGCCAGTGCTTCACGGGTGATCTGTGACACGCTTTTGCCGGTCCGGTTCTTCTCAACTATGAGTTTTCGTTCTAGCTGGTACGGCAACCGGATCCGGATTGATTCGCCCTGTGGATTATACTTTTTCATAGGCAGTATCCTCAGCTGACAATCTCGATTGGACATCCGAAGTACTTCTCTATTTCTTGTATTGTTATCTTACGAGGCTTCTTTAATTCAACCTCTACTCGTTGCACTGTGCCATCTTCTGTCTTTGCGATTCCTTTTCCTGTATAGTTTTCAAATTCTTCATTTGCATACACACTCAAATGCTTATATCCGTACGCCCTGCACCATCTTGCAGCCATATCTGCTATTGCTCTGAGTTCTTCCACTTCGTCGCCGAAGAGTTCGACATAAGTAATGGCTTGTTCCATTTCAGTACGTTTTACCGTAGGTGGAACTATAACCTGTTTATAAGGACTTCCGATAAATCTAAAAAATCTACATGACTCTATTGCTTTTTCACATTTAGGCAATTTGAATCCTTGAGCCACAGCCTTTTTCAGGAGCCGTTCTGATTCGACATTATTCTGTGTGGTAATAGACTTGTTTGTAAAATCAATCATTTCCCTCATCCTCCAATAATTTATACAGCGTACTTCTTGATATTCCCATAATTTCAGCAAACTGAACTTTTGTGATTTCTCCATTCTGCCATCTAATCTTGGTGTTCTCAAAAAGTTCTTTATTGATTTCTTTCTTTGCCCGTCCTTTATACTTGCCCTGAGCTTTCGCGATTGCGATGCCCTCTTTCTGACGCTGACGGATACTTTCTCGTTCTCTTTGTGCCACGTATGAAAAGACCTGCAAAACGATGTCTGCGATTAATTTTCCAGTCAAGTCTCTATTCCGTGTAGTATCAAGTAATGGCATATCTTGTACAATAATGTCTGCTCCAATCTCTTTAGTGATTTTTCTCCACTCTTCTGTAATCTCATCGTAGTTTCTACCAAGTCGGTCAATTGAATGGACTACCAGCACATCACCTTTCTTAAGAGAAGCAATCATCTTCTGGTACTCAGGACGGTTGAAGTCTTTGCCGGATTTTTTGTCCATGTAAATCATTTCAACTCCTTCTTCTCTCAGTGCTTCCATCTGTCTTGCTTCATTTTGGTCTACTGTTGATACTCTTGCATATCCTATCTTCATATATAATCACTCCCGTTTATTTATGAGTTGATTATACATCTATTTGATTATAATTGCAAGTATATTATACACATTTATGAGTATTTTTTATTGACTATTGAAACGTTTTTGATTATGATAATGTCAATAGGAGGTATTTATATGGTTTCTGATAAGATAAAACAAATAATGAAGATGAAAAAAGTAACCAGCGTTCAATTAGCTCAGCACCTTGGGATGCTCCCGCAATCACTTGCAAATAAATTTTCAAGGGGAAGCATATCCGCAGATGAACTAATTCAGATTCTTGATTTTCTGGAATGTCAATTGATAATTGAACCAAAACCAGATGTATCAATCAAACTGACCACTGATGATCTCAAAAGGGAACCGTGATGGTTCTCTTTTTTTATGCTCTAATTAATCCCTGTCCCTGAAGTAACGGTTGGGATGTAGTTGCAGCTAAAGTTTATTCTGCTCATGTTTAAACTCTCCGCAGCGGAGAAATCAGGAGCTGCACCCGTATTGCCTTGTTTTGTGTTGGCAGAGAAACGGTTAAGGCTTACCGCTTGTCGTGTTCGAATCACTATCTCTGCCATGTTGAGGAAATAAATGTAAAATGGGTCTTTTTGTATTTTGGAATCCTTGAGCGCCCCATTAGGCGATTGTGGGGTGTTATATATACCCCCCCCCAGGTCTGTCCAGGTATCACGCTAACCGGGCGGCCCTCTGCCCCATGGGAACCGCCGACCCGGTTCAAACGCTGTCTTCGGATGCCTTCGGCAGTAGCCAAGGAGAATTACTGTGCTTTTCTTCGTCATATTGCACAACTTTTCACGTTTCCGCGTGTGTACATTATGAGTACACCCTAAAAACACACGCCTTAACACTATATCTTGTGTTTGGTACCGCTTTTACGCAATATTCTGTGCATTTTCTTACAGCTCCGGTCTATCTGGCTCCGGAAGCTCCAACACTGCTCTGTGCTTTTCCGCGATCTCCTGTGCACTGCGTTTTGGCTTTCCGGAATCCTCGTTCGCTCCTCTTCCGTTCGGTGCATTCCATCCGTATTGTGTGTTTAGTTTCATCGCAACGCCGGTATTATTCCTATCGCCAATGCCAATATTTGACAAAGAATGTTCGTCCATTAATTTAATTTTTTTCACTAAATCAAGGTGTGAGGTGCTTGTTATCTCCCTATATTCACCCCTTTTATTTAACTTCCATTCCTGTATATCTTTTATAACATTGCCTTCAGTGTCTATATATACCTTTGTTTTATATTCACCGTTTAACCAGTTATACATGGTTTGTTCACTGATTTTTATATACCTGCTAAAGCCTTGTATATTAACTTCTTTGTTATAAATTTTACATATCTGCTCATATCTATCTAAGATATACTCTATAAGCAAAGCGTTATCTGCATCAACAATAGTCTGGCGGTTATACTTTAACGTCACTCCATCCGGTTTCAAGAAAATGTGATCACCAGCGTAGGACATGGCAGCTTCAAAAGTATTCTGTTTCATCTCCATCGGACTCTCGATATTGTACTTTTCACAGAACGCACGCAACAGGTTTTCCGTTTCATCTTCGAAATTCTCTAGAAGTTCTTCTGTTGTCCTCCCCTTTTTCACCTCATTTCTCTTTTAGACAATAAAAAAATACATAGCAATAAACAGGTTAATAGTCCAATGATCTAATTAACCTAGCTTAATCCTATGTATCGTAAAAATCTCTTGTAAAATCTGTATCTGTATTAAGTTGCTATTATCATTACATACTCTTTATAATTTTGTCAATAGTTTTTTTATATAATATTTTTTCACCTTCTGGTATTTCTGATATATCCTCTACTACTCTATATATTAATATATATATATAATAATTATATTAATCAACTCTAACCTTAGAGAATCTATGGAGGGGTATAAAAGATATTAACATACAGTACTGTACTGGTAATCTATTAATATATATAATATATATGTCTATCAGGTACATAAAAAGCCAGACCTTCCGGTACTGCTCCGGCATGATCTGGCTGCATAGATTTCGTTATTCAATTAACGTTGGCTTCTGTTCGCTACCCCTCCATGAGTTCCCGGCGGTCGTCGTTGGTGTAAGCATATCGCACTGTCAGACCAAAAGTCAAGTGCAAAAAAATATAATTTTTCTCTTGACAGCTTCGGGAATACTGTGTTATATGTGTTATAACAGCTTTGGCGGTGGGGCTGTTAACCCGTAGGTCGTCGTTACGCCGCCACAAAAAAGTATAATAAAAGCCCCTGGTAAATTCCAAGGGGCTTATTTTTTAAGCGAACATTTCCAAAAACTCGTTCACATCTTCAATGCTTCCGACTTCCACCTTTTCACTGTTTAGATTGTCGCTTCTGTAGAATGTGCCGTTTGCATCTTTCCAGAACGCAAAGCTACTGTCGCTGTATACCGTAAATGCCTTTTCTGTTAATTCGTTTTTATCAAATTCGTATTTATTCATTTTTCCTCTCCCTTGACATTATAAATATATTATGTTATACTAACATTGTTTGGATGCTATTCAATTATTATTGAATGCGTTTCTATGAGAGAGTGGCTAACGTTCGTTGTTAGTCACTCTTTTTTTGCTCTTCTCTATACAACTCTCTTTCATCCAACAGTTTTTGCAAATCGCAATTGCAGCCACGCCGAATCTCTGACTCATATCTCCTGATCTGCAACTGTTTTTTCCTGCAATACTCCGAACATACATTTGAAGAAGTACCATCCCAAAAAGATTTTCCACAATATCTGCAAATTTTTATTTTTTTCGATCTGCTTTCTGTGCGCTGCTTCTTAGCTTCCTCTGGGCTATACTTTGCTTTTTTGTGCTCTGATTGCCATTCCTTGACAGAAATTTGGGCACATTTGTCAGAGCAATATTTTTGGCGGCCTGTTTTTACCACATATTCTTTTCCGCATCGTTGGCAGTAGTCAATACTCCCAAGTGGACGCATAGGCCCGGACTTGTGATATTTGGCAGTGTTTTCTTTCCTCGCCAGTATGCGGCATTCCGGGCACCTTTTAGCGCGTGGCCCGCCGTCAAAAGTCCGTCCACAGTCTATGCAGGTTCTTTCACGAATTGTAGAACTTGCAATTTTACTTTTTTGACAGGCTGGGCATAATGTGGAACCGGTTGTACCGAAAAATTCGGTTCCACATTCAGGGCATTTTCTTTTTGTTCTTTGCATTTTACCAGCTCCCTTAATAACACGGATTTTTCTTTGCAAGCTCCCATTCTTCACCAAAAACTTTTTCGTGTTCCTGACAGTAGATGTCAAAGAACTCTTGATCTGATACAAGCTGTAACTCATATGCGATCTTTTCTCTGAGTTCGTCGTCCATCAAGTTTTCAGCAACTTCGTAGTCAATAGTTACGCCCCATTCATTCTTAACATATCTTCTATTCATCATTTTTATCTCTCCTTTTTCGCCCTCGTTTTACTGTTTCTTTACATTCATCCAGTAGAAACCATTGTACAGTCGCTTCAGATCATTCTCCCATGTTTCAACATCATGGTGATCTATTTTCGCGTACTGTTCCATTTTTTCATAACTGTAACCTTTTCGGCTGAGTAAGTCGGCAACTATTTTGTGCGAATATAAAAACATTGTTTCGTCTTCTACGGGATCATCTTCATCTTCGAAGCTCCATTGATCGTCTTCAGGTACCATTGTTGACGATGCTTTTTCCCTGAAAAGTGCTATAACTTCTTGCTCTGCCTCGGAAAAGTTTCCGGAAGCAATGATCTCATTCGCTTGATTCATTGTTTCGGTCAATACCTTCCCGAATTTAGACTGCATTACCATAGGCTTATAGCCTTTTTTCTGTCCCAAAACATCATAGACGAGCTTTTGAATATCCATATCTTCTGGCAATTTCCGCGTCTGTATGTAGCAACACTCTGCACCGCATACGATGCAATATACCGGCTGTCCGTCCTTCTGGCTTGCGTACTTCAAGACATCGATGAACATTTCATCCTTCCAGTCTCCTACTGGAAGCAGTTCAAATTCTATTCCTTTTTCTGTCATTGCTGTTACAACCTGTGTCAGAGCATTTTCGCCCTCGTCCGTATATGATAATACGCATTTTTCACCGTAATGCACACATTTAAATTCCATTCCGCATCCTCCTAATATTAACATTTAGAGCCGTCTCTTGTGGTATAGCTAAAAGAGTACGGTTCCGTTATGCCTGCCTTTTCTCTTTCTTTCTTCAAGATTTTTTCTACCTGCTCAAGACTTCCAACAGTGATCGTCCGAATCGGTAAAGCACTGCTATCAAAAGGACTGCTTAAAAAAACCTCAATTTTATAAGTTTTATAACCGTCCTCACTAACGTTGTAGACTTCGTCACCAATTCTCTCTGAATAGTCTGTCCATCCGTTTACTTTAATCATGTTTTCTCTCTCCTTTTTCTCTGTGAGTGAAGTTTTTAGTTACTTTCTTTAACTGTCTTTATTGTACATCATTTTTTAGTGTATGTCAACACCATTTCTTCAAAATCTTTTGTTTTTTCATCTGGCAAATATTCCAGTAGATAGCCAGGCTGACATTCCAATATAGTACATAACTTGTCAAGTGTGTCTTGAGTAACAAGCCGATCACTGCGGAGCTGCTGCAACTGGCCTTCTGTGAAAAGCTTATTTTTTCTTATAATATATGTAGTAACTCCTTTTTTTGCCATCATATCAATTATATTTCGTTTGTATCTAATCATGCTTTTTCCTCCTTATAAGATATATTTTATCATATCATTTTATACACTATATCGCAATGTACAATATGTACAAAGCAGCACTCTTTTATACATCATATTTTAGTGTATAATGTCAATAGACATACATTAAATTTTGATGTATTATAATCTCATCAACAGAGAACAAACAACCCGGTCACCAAGCCGGGAGAAAGAAGGAAAAAAGTATGAGCAGAGAAGAAAGAACAAAGAGAGTAATTGAATTATTAAACAGTTATGATGAAAACATTCAGGTCGCCGAAGAATGCGGTATCTCCGCTGAGGAGCTGTGGAACACGCTTTACAGACCACACATTCAGGCAATCATGGAAGAAAACAAGTAAGGAGGAAAGACAAAATGAAAAAAGAAGAAAGAACAATCTTAGAAACAATCGTATTTGCGTATCTAATCGGAGAGCGTGGTTGGTCACCAGTCAGAGCCAGAGCAAAAGTTGAGTCAATGACATACGAAGAACTTGACGAATTTGTAAATTAATCCCTCCGGCGGCGGTCAAGCCGTAGCCTCAACGCAACCGCCGGATTTCAAAAAAAATAAAAAAGAGAGGTAGAAACATGAAAGATTATACTATTTTTGCAACTCCTGAACAGGAGCAGAAAAGAAAAGATGCAATGCTGACACTCGACAGTCTGACATATAACACTATGTGTTACGGCTGCAAATCACTCCACAAAACCTGTGAGGGAACCACAAGCAAGTTTTATGGTGGTTGTATCTACAGGGATCCAAACGGTTTAAATGTAATATACGGGCTTGCTCAATTTGTCCCGGAACTTATCAAAAATGAGGATTTTTCTTCATACGATGAATTTCTGGAAGAACTGAGAAACAACCGCACCGGCGTTGTTGAGTGGCTCGAATCACGGACGCGTGGCGAACATTCCAAGAATGAGGTACTGACCGCTGATTATATCAGAGCCTGCAAAAAGATTTTGGAGATTTTAAAGGAGGGATAACATGGCAGATCATGAAAGAGTTCGCCGGATGACCGATTCTCTCGCGGAACTGTTCCCGGAGCGAAAAAACGAACTAGAAAAAGAAAAATATTACTACGACCACAATTACTGCACTTTCTCGGACTGGGAAAAAGCAGTTGAAAAAATTATTGATAGTGTGGCTTAACAGGCCGGCAAGCGTACCGGGGAGCATTTCCCCGGCGGTCTTTTAAAATAAAATCAGGAGGATTAAAAACATGAAAAAATTAACATTAGTAGAATACGGATGCACGGGAACAGGCTACAGAAACGGATCAGATGTGCCAAATTGCAGAGTTCGTGCAGAATTTGACACGCTGGACGGTCTGCACGTTGTTGCAGATTTTGGCGGCTACCAGAGACGCGACGCAAATAAAAAAGGGTGCCCAGTGGTGCAGCCTAACGCGTTACATATCGACGGCACATATTACGACGCTGAGGGATGCGGGCGCTCTTATGAATATAGGCTTGCACAAAAGGGATTTGATTTTTCACGCTTCGATTTCACAAGAACCGGAATTTTGGCATTTATAAACGAGGTGACCGGGAAAAACTATACGGAAATCGAGTTTGCAAAAAGGATTTAGTTTTCAGGCGCAACGGTTCCCGCCGGGTTCGATTCCCGGCAGCGCCTTTTATAACCCGGTTCCCATGGGTAAAGGGAAGAAAGGAAAAGTATGAAGAACCATTATATTGCTATATCCGTAAAACAAGATGGAAAAAATTATGCTTCCGTCCTCAAAGTTTCCGGCGCCGACAATTTATTATTTTCTTTGCAGATTCCCGGTATTACCGCCGCTAATATCTGTGGCACGAAAAAAGAAGCGGAAAAAGTCGTTGACTTTTGGAATAAATGCTACAAGAAAAACAAAACTTTTGGAGGCTTGTAAATGATAAAAGAAATCACAAAACCAACGTCCAAACAGACTGTCGCCGCCTTAAAAAGCGGCGATTTTTCCGAAGTTTATAAAATTAGAGAATCGGCAAAAAAAGACGCTAGAAAAGTGTTTGATGCTGTTTCTTCCGGGGCTGTCTCGCTGATCTGGTACGACTTACCGCCAGTCCGCTGTCAATCCGGGGCGGTGTCGGTCATGCGGTACGCTCTGCATCAGTCAACCAAACTGGCGGATCACTTGCAGCTGTCATGCATGGAGATTAAGGACGGGCGTATCATTCCGACATCAGACCGCCAGTATAGCACCTTGGACAACTCCGGCTTCATCGAGTTCTTCCGAGATTTGCCGCAAAAAGCCCGTATCAATTGCTTAGAGTAACTTTTGGCTGCTCTTTTTCTCGTGTCTTTGGTTTTATTGACGTTTTACGGCTTAAAACGGCTTCGGACGGATTTGGACGTACATTTTACCGCTTTAGCTTCCGGAATCAATTCTAGCAATTTTTGCATAATCAATAATAAGGATTGACGCAAGACATTAACAGCGGTATCATGGTTATATATACACTTCCGGCTTGCGGTCTGCTTCTGATCGTTTCCGGTGGTCTTATTTGCGACCATTTTCGCCGCTGGTCTTTCTGTCAGTTCGTCCAGATTGCGTGCAGCTGGAGGCGGTTCCTGAACTTGCAAGGCTGTATTTGACGTTTTAACGGCATTAGTGCATATATACGTACTGGTGGCAGTTACATTGTTTATAATTCATTTTAGGATCATTTATGGACTTTTTACGCATATTTGATTAAGTCTAAGGGTATCGCGTTTGAATTGATTCTAGCTGACTTTGGTCAATCAATTACCGCATTTCTCGAGATTTCCTGCATAGGTCTGCTTTGCTATTTTCATCGGTTCGGCAGTCTGGTACGTTTCGGACTGGCATTGATCAGCGCGATCCCGAAATCTGCGGAAAAAATCGCAAAAAATGGAACAAGAAAACGGCTTAGCCTTATTTCAAAATTCTCTTTTGTGCATTTGACACAGTGCAATTTATAACATCAATTCTGGTGCTGTGAACTTTTCACAATTTATTTAACTTTTCTTTCTTCATGCGACCGGTCCTTTTACCGATCCCTTTGCGACTCATCATCTGTTCCCTCTCCTGTTGCTTCTTGGTTCGAGATTTTTTCCTCATGTACGCATCAGTATTATATCCCATTGTATTTCCCCTCCCTGTCTCTGATCTTCTGACTGCGAGTCTTGAAATTCACAATTTCCGTATCTGTTTTAAGTTCCGGTGGAATTGTCCCGACAATAATAACCCTCAGTGGTTCAATCCTCTTTTCCATTTCCTTAAATCCCTTGCAGAATTCCTCTCTGGATGCCTTGGCTTTGATTCTGCCATTAGTGCAGCACGCTACTGTGCTTCTTTTCGGTATGCCGTCAAACGCCCAGTCATAACAGTACTCCGGCGGTATGTTCACGTTTGGAATTACCTTGATTCCGTTCATACTGAGATAATAAGACAATGCATGATTACGATATTTCTGCCAGATATTCATAGCGAACGGCATTCCGCCCTGTCCGACAGCCATGGAAAAATCCGGTGCGATCACGCTGTGAAAACATTTCAGATGTTCCAGATATCTGTCTGGATTGTTCCAGATTCTCTCGAATTCACAGTCATGGATATAAAAATTCACCGTCAGCTTGCGGTGGTTCTTAATCTTCGGACTGAAGCTATCTTTGAAATCCACAGTATCTTCGCCCGGTCGGTCTGTGTATCGTTGCATCATTGGAATTTGGTATTTGCCGTCCAGTTCGGCTCCTGTAATCATGTACTCTCGCATTACATCATATGCGGTATGGCTAATTCCCTGTGAGATCATCGTTGCCCTCCTGTTATTTATTGACATGATACGTGCGACACTTATTAGCACTAACTATATGCCGTAGGTATGGCGTATAGGTTATGCTAAAATCTCTTTAACTGTATTTCAACATTTCCATTGACTATCACAATTTTTGAGATTATACTCTTTAGTATCTTGTTTTTGTCTGGCTTGTCGATGTGATCCCAAACATCGGCGAGCCTTTTTATTTTTTCGTAGACGTATTCTTTTTTTTGCGTGTGCTCTGTATTCTCTGTTTCTCTGTCAAGCTGTTCTTTTATTTCCGACAACTTGCTTTCGGATTCCTGTATCATTTCCAGAACTGTATCGTTCCCATCAGCGTACAACGAATATAACCGTTTTAGTTTGGTTTTCTCTTTGTCATACTGCTTCTGCAATATTTCCAGTCTGGTTTCTTTTTCCTTGGGCTTGTACGAAGATAGATTGAGCGAGATTTTAAGAATCTGCTCTTCCACTTGATTCTCGATATCATCCGCCCATTCAAGAGAATTATCGCAGTTAGGATTGTAATTAGGCAAATGTGAACATCCTGCATTCCGCGAACAGCAGTATATCTTATGTTTTCCATGTGTCCATTTCTGGTACCTCATCTTACATCCACACACACCACAATAGCATAGTCCTGTAAGCAAGTGTGCCGGCTGATTGATGTTCTGAAGTTTGTGCTGCCGGCGAGACTTTCTCATTTCTTGAGCCACTTCAAATCTTTCCATTTCAAAAATCGGCTCATGTTTTCCTCGATAGACACTTCCCTTATACGGAATCATCCCGATATTGACCGGACTTGTCAAAATGTTCCTGACTACCCTTTCACTTGTGTAGCCTAAGATATCTCTGATTTTGGCATCCGAATATCCGGACAAGTACAAGTCCAATGCCTGCCTCGCCTGCTCCGCTCGTTCCGGTATGGGGACTAAAATCCCCTGTTCCCTGTCGTAGTCATAGCAATAAGGCAAGTTTCCACCGCCCATCCAGAATCCCTGCTTTACGCGCTCCAGCATTCCGCCTCGCATTCTAAGCAGCATTGTGTTTTTATCAAGCTGAGCGAACACTGCCATCATCTGTGTATATGCCTGTTCCATTGGGCTGTCGTAACTTACGCTGTCATGGACACACTTGAATTCTACGCCATTTGGAATAAATATTCGTTCGATCAGATAGATTCCGTCTACCATGCTTCGCGACAATCGGTCAAGTTTGAATGCTACTACACATTTGACCCGTTTTCTGGTGCAATCATTGATGAGCCTTTGCAGTCCCGGTCGGTTCATGTTCGAGCCAGTAAAGCCATCGTCTTCATACCAATTCTTGATTATCAGTTCATTTTTCCGGCAGTAGTTCTCAATATCACGCCGCTGACTGTCCAGTCCGTTTCCTTCCTCTGCCTGTTTCTCTGTAGATACACGCAAATATGCAACACATTCCATGCGTTTTCCTCCTTTGTGTAGAAAATGTGCCGCACATATCATGTTACGACACATTCTACACCACATTATTCATTTGGTCAATCCAGACACGTCATGATTAACTTCACAATTTCCTCCGGCAGTTCGATTTTTTCAATGTCAACCGGTTTGCCATCAAGTGTTACGATTGCCATGCGATCACCCCTATTTCACAAAATCAAAAATGTTCATTTGTCCTTTCAGCTCTTCCTCGTGTTCTTTTGTGAAAAATTTGCAGGCAACGGAATTCGGATTCCATGGAACGTCCAGCTCATAGTTCCGGCATCTCCCCGTTTTCTTACCCGGAAGGTAATCCGCACACTCCATGCAAGTATGTTGCCAGCAAGTCCCACCAGATCTTCGGTACATTTCGCTTACTTTTCTCATTTTTCATCTCTTCTTTCTACGCCCTATCCTTTTCTCAAATCGTCCGCTTTTGATGCAGTCCCTTGGATCACATTTTCGGCTGTGTCCCTCGTTCAAAATATAATTGCATACCGACGTAGCCAGGAACGTATTATTTTTGCTCGTCTTGGAAAAGTGTCTGCATTTCATGCACTGGTTTTTCTTCAGCACATTAATCTCTGCTTCACTTAGAAGCCCCCACGGTTTCCTCATTTTGCTCCTTTCTGGATAGCTGCAATCATATTGTTTCTTGCTTTCTCCGCGATATGCTTTCTTACGGATTCTTCCGGAAACGGGATTTCATAAGACCGTTCCAGAATTCTATTCGTGATTCGATCATCATACGGAAGTTGCGATATGCAATAATTACTTGTGAAGATAGTGATTTTTCTATCCACATACCGTCCGTTGATAATCCCATAGAATTTTTCGTTAATCCAATCTTTCCCGGAATCCGCTCCGAAATCATCAATAATCAAAACATCTGCATATGTTAGATCACGAATCAACTTACTTTCTGTCACATTATCGCGGACTGACCATGTGGACTTGATTTCCTCAAGAATCCCCAGTGAGGTAGTAAATTTGACTGATTTCTGATATTTCTGCATAAGTTCATTAGCCATACTACACGCAAGCCTTGTCTTTCCAGACCCTTTTACACCAGAGCAGATATATAATCCCATTCCCTGCTTCTGCATCTCTCCGATATGTTCAAGCCAGTACTTCACAGCTTTTGCAGCCTGGATGAATGTTTCCTTGCTGTCTGGAGATTGATACACATTACTTCTCAAGTTCGCAAAGGTACAGTCTCTATACATTTCTGGCATTTCCGCGAACTGTAATTGATTCTGCAAGATTATTTTCTTACGAATTCCGCAGGGACATTCCTCGCAATACGGGATTCCGTCCTCATTCCTTGACCATATCCAGCCAGTACCGCCGCATTTAGGGCAATCAGTCTGCGAATGGGGTGTCTGATTCGTTGCTTCCGTTCCACTGATCGAATGGGATAAGTGGTTTGACAGGTGTTGTAACTGTTCTGCAAGTTCCATGCTGTCCCTCCTTGTTGTAGTTTCCTTCCAACGTCTTAAGGAAATTATTTGGTTTAACAAACCAGTCAAATGTTATCATCCATCCGCGGTTATTTTCTCCTCGAAGAAAATCACTTTTGCGGACGTTGTTGATTGCATTAAGGACTTCATCAATTCCGTATTCACGGATTCGCCCTTTGAGTAACTGGCATCTTTTTGATGACGGTTTAATATCGCGTATCGGATTGATGCCAACTTCCTGTAATTTGTTCCATTCTTCGATGACACGTCGGACATCAGTCTGACATATAGTATCTTTAGATACTATTAATTTATTATCTTTCTCTTTATCTATATCTTTATCTATATCTAAACCTTTATCTGAGTGCGTCTTTGTTGCGTCTTTGTTGCGTCTTTGTTGCGTCTGCCGTCCAGAGCGTTCTATCAGCCGAGTATCATCAATCGGATTCCCACCCGTCAAAGAGTAACTACCGTTATCCTTTAAAAGCAGCGTTTTCTTTTCGTCTGTATATGATGTTTCAGCATATCGATCTCTTGACAATGTGTTATGCATTCGCCAGTGTTTGATTACTATTACACCGTCTTCAAACGTAAGAACGAACCTTTTTGCGATCAATAATCGCAGGTCATCTTCACTTGCTCCTATGATTTTCATTATTCTTTTTGTATTTCCAATGAATCCATCATCGTCAGCTCTCATGTTAAGATGAAAATATAAGCACTGAGTTGACAACGGCATCTCCAGGAATGCATCACTGTCAACGATTTTCATTGTAAACATTCGCTTCTGAGCCATTTATCTATTCCTCTTCTCTCCAATCTAATTTCTGTCCGCACCTGTTACAATAATTATTCATGCCGATATACGCATGATACACCATACTGGAATGAAACATATCTTCTGGGTTATCACTGTTACATTTAGAATCAACATCATCGTCTGAAAAATCAATGATATGCAATCCGCACGACGGGCATATGCAGGCGTACAAGTTTGCATCATGATGACAGTCAAACCCAACATCTTCGTATAAAACTTTCTTCGGAATCTGCTTTTCCAATGCCTTAACCGCACGTTCCAATGCTTTCCGATATTCCACAAGTTCCAGCATATCTGACCAGTCCTGCTCGATTAAGTCAATGCGTTTCTGCAAAATTTTAACTGCTTCTTCAGGTTTCATGTTTATCCTCCATATTCTCGAACAACGGTTCCGCATATTCTTTATAGGTTTCATATTCGACTACGCCCCACGGATTGTCCCATTCGCATCCTTTTTTGTCGCAACCGTCCATGTATTGATAGTCACTTTCAATATGATTTCGGCGTTCAATTACTTTATCCTCAATAGGCGTACAAGTTGTATCTATCGACACTTCACCAGAAGCATAAAACCACTTCTCGCATTTGGGACACAAAAACGGTGTGCCGGACAGAATATCGTTTGCATCTTCGCAGTCGTAATCTATGCTGCTTTTGCAATATGGGCAGATCAGTTTGTCGCTCGCATATTCTTCTTCAAAACCTGATGGCTCGACTTTATCGAAGTCGATCCTGCGGATATGGTATTTTTTATGAAATTCTTTAAGGTTCATTCTTCATCTCCTCCAACTTCTTCTCAGTGAAAAATGTATTTATCATTGACAATAAGATTACAAAATTTTTTCTGTGCTCTATGTGACCACTTTCTCTCCCATCATCTTCATCAATGTATCTTTCTGTTAATCTCTCCATCTATTTCACCTCTTCCGTAATTTCATTAACACAAGCATTCCAACCAACTGCAATAATATCTTTATATGATTCTACATTGTCAATCGGAACGATATACTCTTTTTTCTCCGGCAGTGGCTTCAATGGACACCAATCAGGCTTAACGCTTGTATCCTTAATATCTTTCAGCTTTCCTCTACAATACTGTAAATTAAGTGTGAACCCTCGCAAATAGCATGAGCGGCAATTCTCCGGTGTATCTATCACTAATGCTGATTTATTCATTTTCTCCTACCTCTTTTCTGTAAGAATGCTCCATACTGTGCCGGACTGATAATATCTTTCTTCTCTCTGGTAGCCTGCCCATATCCAAGTCTTCCGTTCTTTTTGTTTTCTTCTTTCGTAAACATGGTTGAAATATCTTTTCCTTTACTCATCTGATTCCTCCTGTAATAATTCTGGATTATCGAACACGCTTCCTTTGACTAGATTTTTTGTGTTGATGTCATAATAGTTTTCGCATTTACCATTTCGAGGATAATGATATGTACTATTCCACAGGACGCAGAATTTACCATTATGGAATACTATTTTCCCGATATCACCACCATATTTTGTCTGACATGTCACAATGTCATTCTCCCAAATCTTATTGCCATTCCTGTCGCAAAGTCCTGTGAACTGGCAGATGGTTTCGGGAACAACTAACGCCATCCTATCTGCTACCAACCAACTGAATGGCAACGTACTCGGGCTTTTGAACGTGGGGACAATGCAACAATATACGCTATCAGCATACAGGTCTATGAGGCTCCCTTCGACCCATTCGCCGTTATCAATTCGCTTTGCTTTGAAAAGAATTTCTCTCATTCAACTCCACCCTCCTTTACGATTTTGATTGCATAATCTATAGCTCTATTCCATCCCAAGTCTTCATCGCTGGAAACATCACGATATCCGTTCTCAAGCGATTCCACAACCTTGTTTACATTAAAAACCGTAAATTGTTCATTAATACAATCAATAAACTCTTTCTGGTCAGAACTAATACTTGTGCCAATTTCCCAAATTTTGATGTATTTAATTAATTCGTCTGCATCTATTAACCGCATTTTTATCAACCTTTCTTAATAAAATCCAAATCAACTCTGATCACATCTGTTTCTATCGCTGAAAGGCAGCTTACTTTCAAGTCGTAAAATGGTTTCAGCAGCTTCGAACCGGCATTGAATGTATCGTAATTATCCCAGTTTCTTCCCGGGTGGCATATCTGAATTTTATCTTCACTTTCAGGATCGCCGCCAATTGCTGATATTAAATCAATTAACTTCATTTACTCATCCTCCCACACTCCCAATAACCTCATCCTCTCATACAGTACAGCGACGGTCTTGCGCCTGTATCCGTAAAAGTCCTTCGGATTCATCGGGATATATCTTTCTTTGCTGATTTTTCTGTAGCTTTTCCGGTGCAGGATATTCTCGATAACCATATCCGCTATCACCGTATTCTTCGGGCAAGCTGACAAGGCGGCACTGGAAAGCAGGTATCCGTACTCTGCCGGGAAGTCTTTCAGCATCGTATTCAGTTTTTCAATGTCCTCTGTTGGAATACCGTAGTCTTTCAGTTTTTTATTCCTTGTCAGCATACCGTTGCTCCTTTCTATTTGTCTGAGTGATGCTTGTCGTACATGATCGCTATGCATATAAGACCGGCCACTCCGACTATGATTCCAAGAATGAATCCTAATAAGAATGTAATCATGTTTCTTCCTCCTTTACATAATCTTCGCATTCCTCCGCATATTCATAACCGTCCATATCATCACATCTGCACCGGCAGGAATCCTGTTTCTCACAGCAAATGCAGCACTCTAATTCGCCGTCAGGACAGTCTAATTTACATCTTCCCATTAATCCAGTCTCCCTCTTTCTCGAAATAAATGTATCTGCTGTTTTTCTTGACCGGCTCCGAAGTATCAATACCATACTTTATCAGCAAACCTCTCCAAGATTTAAACTCTTTTAGTCTGACTTTGAATCTGGTGTAGGTCTTGCCATCCTTTTTTAAAATTTTCATTTCCATGTTTAGCCCTCCTTGTGCGGTTCTGGTAACGGTATCCAATATGTTACGTCAATGCACTCATCCATCAAATCCCATTCGCATTTCCCATATTATCTTAAATAATCAGTACAAGTTGCTGAATACCAGTACCATTTTCCTCTAAAAAATACTCCTGTGGCTGAAAATGGAACATCTTTTATCTCTTTATAATAAGTTTCTGGTTTCCTATTTATCCACGTTATATTTACTGGAATGTTATCTTCTGGAAATCTCTCACTGACCGGAATCCAACCATTTTCTTTCTCATCTTGTTCCAGATCATCTTATTTTCGTACATTGCAATTGCGTTTTTTAATCTGCTTATCTCGTTATTGTACTTTTCTAAGAATTTATTTTTCACAAACTGATAATCAGGTTCTTCCAACACAATGTACAGTGTTAAAGAATCCAAAATTCTTCCGACATCTTCCTTTTTCACGTATCCAATGTAAAGTCCTTCTGGGAACCGTGTTACTGCTTTGTAGGTTTTTGGCTTCTCAACTACCTCGCATTCCTCAACTCTGACTTTAAAAACAGAGTTTCCGAATGTTCTAGTTTCTGGATTGTATTCTCTGTCGCTGTCTAAAATGTAGAAATATAATTTCATTTTGTGCCCTCCTAATATCTGACGATTTCAATGTTGTTATCCATACAAAATCTGTAAGCATCTTCTCTGATTTTCTTAACCTTGCACATGACAACTTCTTTCGCTTTGCTGACAGCTTCCTTAAAATCCTCTGTCTCAAGATCGTAGTTGCAAATATTCAATGTACTACAGTTGAGAAACAGTGCATCTCCACAGCCGACGTATTTGTGAATAACGATTTTTAAAGAATTGTAGTTTAAGGCGAAAATACTTCCGGCTTTAGGTTCTTCGTTGCATTTGGCATTGCTTTTAAATTTCATTTCGCGTCCTCCTTATCTTTCTCACAGAATCCTCTGTGTTCATGCACTGAATACTCGATTCCGCAACTGTATTTCATGTATGTGAGTTTGTCTCCTGTCAATTCGCATTTGTGTTTTCTTGCATTCAGGTGTTCGCAGGTTCCGTCACAGTAGCTCATTTTCGCCCTCCTTATTTTTGCCATGAAATTATGCTTTCAATTATCGTCGGAGTTATTCCTGCTAATTCTAATTTTCGTATTGACTTTCTAAACACATAATCAATATTCTCTTTTTCTTTTATTGTTCCATCTTCTTTGAGATGTTTGTTAGGAATCCACACATTTTGATTAGTATGATTTATTATGAATCTCTTTGCTTTCATATTTTTGTATTTTCTGGAAATTAAATTAAGTGGAATTCCTTTATAATATTGTGTTTTATAGTTCATGATTATTACTATCCTTCTTTTTGATTAATCACATTTCCGTTTTCATCCTCGTACCAAATTCCTAACTTCAATTTTGCTTTATCAATATTCATTACTTACCTCGCTTTCCCATGTAAGCAACTGGCACGCTATTGTGCAGTTGTTACATGATTCTAATACTCAATAAAATCAGATAATTCCATCTGACCATCTAAATTGTCATCATTCATCCACCACCTAAATACATCCTCTCCAGTCTCCCATTGAGTTTCTAGTCCTTTTTCTTTTCGAGCATCTGGCATTCTTTCAAAAGCCCTAATATAAGACTGTTTGTACTTAGGAAAATCTGCAAATTCTTTATACCTCTTTTTCCCAGCCATCGGGCAGCCGATACAGCCAACACGATCATATCCACATTTGTACAACTCACAAGTTTCTATATGCTCTGAATTGATAAATTCCCATATATCAGAATCTTTCCAGTCAATGATGGGATTGACAACCATTTTGTTTTTCTGCATACAAAGTTCATTCATTCTGCGATTGGCGTCGTTGTCATTCATTAGCATAATTGATGTGAATTTTTCTCTAGTTGCCTTTGCCCACCAATTTTTTCAAATTCTTCTCTTTCTTTTCTCTGCCTGCTTTCAGCCCATCTCACACCAGTAGCAATATATCTATTTGTGTTCGATGCTTCTTTAAGAACTTGACAACAGTAGCGAACTTGCCTTGTTGGTGGCATAAGTTTTAATGAAATTAATTTCCACATCGTGATATGCTCACCTTTATACTTCGGCATTTCTATTTCGCATTTAATTCCTTTTTCTTCCAAACTTTTAAATACTTTTCGTATGTGCCGTACAGTTTGTGGTGCATCTGCCGTGGTGTGACTATTGTGTGCCTCAAATGGTATGCCGCTCCTGCGAAAGAGTTCTAACATTACGTCAGAATCTTTCCCGCCGGAATATGTGCATACAAGTGGCTTTCCATAATGTTTCAACGAAAGATTAGATGCAAGTCGAATCCTCTCAATTGCTTTTTCCTCTAAATCCATCCTATACTCCCATCTCCTTAACCAGTTTTTTATTCAATCCCTCTTAACATCAAACTTAATTTACTGTAGCAAGGGCAAATTCTTGTGTGATCGTAAATATCTTCCAGTAAAATGCAATGTGGAAAAAGCTGCTTTACCTCATAGATATGCTCTTTTTCTTCCTCACCACATTTAGTACGTCTAATTCGGCTTCCGACATCCAGTCCGAACGCCTTAGATACATATGCTTTTAATCTATAAGATTTTACTTTACTCATCTTAAAACCGCCTTTCTTTAAAACGTGAACATTTCCTCATCTTCATCGTCAGAATCGAAATCTGACGTTTCTTCACAATCAATTGTTTTGTTTCTCGACATACTTTTACCTCGTTCGATCAGTTCCGCCCTCTGCTCTTCCGTCAAAATTTTCGGTGCACGTAACTTCACGTACTTAGCCGGAACGTGAGCAAAGATTGAACCGTCTTTGTTCGTAGCCAGAATCTTTACATCATCCGGGAACTGTTCTGATAATTTAAGGACTCTCCCTTTTAATTTGCTCCCACTGTACGCCGACACCTCTGCATACTCACCACCGCGAATCCACGCGATACTGCATTCATTGCAATTCTCTGCCATGATTAATCCTCTCTTTCTCCGAAACCGAATTCTTTATTTATGTCCATGGAATCAAACTCAAGTTCAATTCCCATTGTTTCTTTTGCTTCCTGATATGCTTTTTCAATTCCAACTTCTTCAATGTATTCTTTAGCAGAGTTTAGGTTTTCCAAGAATCTCTGATTGGATTTTGTAAATCCCCATGTTTTCTTAATTGCAAACAAACTGATAAGAACATTTGCAACTGCGATATAGTCCTCTGCTTTCCACAGCTTTTCCTGTGATTTTTTAATTAACGCTTCTCGCATTTCATCTTCACGTTGCATCAGATACAATTTCAAGGACTCAACCCTTGCCCCTGTTGCCTTTGATATTTGTTCCAGACTGAAATTGCTGAAATTGTACGGTGCATTTAAGCGTGTCTTCTCAGCTGCTTTCTGCTGTCTCCTTCTCTCTGCTCTGTTCATGCTCCCACCAATCCTTTTATCTGAAATGTAGCCAGAATGAATTCCTTTAAGAGTCTGCGGTCATTCGGCGTATTTCCTGTTACAATGGTGTCGCCATCGTACACAAACGTATATCTATCATTAATCACCGATACATTTGCGACTGCACGGATAATCTGTTCTCTGGTGCATCCGATCATCTCAGCAATATCATCTGCTGTCATATCTGTAACCCACTGGTCATTGTCGAAAACACTATACAATTTCATCTTCTCACCCTCCTGTACTCATATCCTACGAGTCGATATGCCCGTGGTGTGTTTGGGTGTTCGGTTGCAATAATTCCGTCAAGCTCGAACTTCTTCATGTGCCTTTGTACGGTTGCCTTGGATAATCCGGTGGTTTCTTCAATTTCGCGGTTTGATGGGAAATATCCGTGAAGTTCGATGTAATCTTCAATGAACTTGAAGATCTCTTTACGGTTCTCCTGTCCCTCACGATACTTTCTTTCGGTGTTATACTTACTTACCATATGATTACCTCGTTTCTTTTACCCTCCGAGAATGGATGGCGTGCTATGCCAGGAAGCGAGTCACACTGTTCCATTCCCAGAGGGCGTGCATTATTCAGTTGTAGTTATCTTTTGTGTGGAGTTTTATCTCTGCCAGAACCGGCAGTTTTATCATTTGTAAGAGTCTTCATCAAGAAGATTGTTGAATTTTTCAAGTGCCTTCATGGACACTTTATTGTTTGATTTTTCTGGTCTGATCGATACCTCTAAGTGAGTATCAATAATGTGCTTCAGTTCTCTTGCAAGGGTTATTTTGCCTTGCTTAATTCCATCCCTGTACCCCTTGGCTGGCTTGAATTCATTAATCTTTTCTTTCCCCTCGCCTTGGCTCCCGGATGTCTTATTGTATCTGCATTGATAACCTTTTTTCGTATATTCCAGAATCCAGAACTGTTCCATTTCATCAAGCCGATTTATCGGATAATGAATGAAATTAATCTTCCAACCAAAAGGATTATCTTCGCTGTAGAACCCTCTTTTCTTTATGGACAGGTCAATGTGCTGATAACCTGTGAGGTGTGAACACATCCTCTGAATTATGTGGACTGCCTGCCCGATATAAAAGAACGGGATTCCATTTTCGTCAACTCTGGTCAGAAAGTAGATGCCACTTCCATCGTCGAGTTTTGGATTGACTTTCAGAAGTCTTTTCTTGTTATTGACTTCGATTGCTTTTCTCTGCCGAATGTCCTTGTAATTCCTTTAGCATCACTCCTTTCTAATCTGGTCAATGAGTTTTTTACACTCATCTTTGACATAAGCAAGTGAGCGGATTTCAGTTTCTGAATCTTTGTTTGATTCTCTCCAGAAATCTCCCATTATTTGATATATCCTTTTAAAGTCTGGATCTCCTTCAAAATATTGAATTGCTGTTGCAATATCATATCCATCAAAACAATGAGCACAATCAAAACCAATCCACCATGTATCCTCATCGTCACAGTTGTATAAATGTGATTCTGCATAAGTAACTCCGCCATGACAGTTAAGCCAACCTAAATCATCAACACTTTTCTTTGCTAACTTGTGGCTGTAAGGCACTCCAACATATCCGCATCTGTATGCTCCCGGCATAAACAGAACTACATATGGATAACCTTTGTATGTGCATTTTGCTTCTAAAACTGGCTACTTCATTTAATCACTCCCATTCACTCTCGTATTCATCTTCGTCCTCATCATAGTAACCATTTTCCATAATTTCTTTGAATACAGATATTGCCTTTTCGAACCTGTCACGCAAAACCTGTTCTTTCTGTTCGAGATCATCAATAACCTTTTTGCGTTCTTCAATCTCTTTAAGCAGTGCTGCATTCTCTTTTTCCAGATTATATCTGGCAATGCGTTTCATGGTTGTTGGGTCAAGTTTTATGATTTCATCTGCCTTTTCAAGATACACGACGGTTGGCTGGGTTCTTGAACTTGTGATGAATGTCTGAACTTCGTCGGTTAATGCTGTAATATCAAGTAACTCCGCTGGTGGGTCTTGCCACAAAAAATGTTCCACATTAAAGCACATCATTTCTTCGTTGTCGTAAAAAATAAGCTGTCCTGTTTGTACCATTTCATCACTCCTATCTATTGGATTCATTTTTTATGATCCGATCTAGGTCGCGTTCTTCTCTTAACCTGTTGCATAGCTATGGTTGGCTTCTGAATAATCCCAATCATATTTTGTTTTTATTCGATACATATTTTTTAATTCAGGAACGTATTGAATTTGTCGTGGATTGAAATACTTGAATTCATCTTGTTCCATAATTTTTTTAATTGCTTTTTTCTTGTGTTCTTTTAAATGTAGACTAGCATAGGTCATAAACTCCTTCATATAAAGCATCCCATTATCAAGTTCACAATAAAAAGAAAACATTTCTCTGCTGTCACAAGTTCTCACATAAGAAAAAGCTACCGTATTCAAAATATTCATGTCTGTCGCTAAAATAACATCGTGGGTTTTCAAATATTCTTCAGCTTTATTTTCAGCTTCTTCACGAATCAAAAATACTGTTTTACCAATTTCGTTATTCCATGTGATGTCGTGACAATTTGTTGCGTTACATTCTTTCAGATCATAACCTCTGTTGCTCATATTTTCCCCGCATACAAAAGAGTGATGCTCAACAATAAATTCTTTCACATCTCCCTTGACCACTTTGTATATGTGGTCGCCTTTTTTTAATAAAACGGGAGGCTCGTTCTTTTCTTGCTTGGATATTGCATTGAAAAAACTCCACAGATCAATTTGACATACAATATCAGACATATAATCTCCTTAACTAAACGGAAGTTTATCATCTTCCGTGAATGCCGGAACACTCATAAAATCATCTGCACCCTGTTCTGGACTTGGAATTGGTGGACGCTGTTCTTCTGACTGGCTCTTCTTGCTTTCCGCAAATTCCTGTTCCTCGATTAATATATCAGTAGTATATACTTTCTGCCCATCGCGATTAGTATAGCTGCCAGTCTGAATTCTTCCGGTAACTGCAATTTTGATTCCTTTGTGCAGATACTTCTCGGCGAACTCAGCGTTCTTCCCGAGAGCCACACAGCCGATAAAATCAGCTGTGGGTTCATTGTTTTTGTGATACTTGCGATTGACTGCAAGTATGTATCTGGCGATCTTAGTATCATTTGTTCCCGTTCGGATGTCTGGATCTTTAATCAATCGTCCGATCAAAATTACTTTATTCATGTTTGTTCTCCTTATAGGGTTCTGGCATAGCTGGCAAAGGCATCCATGCAATTACTTCTAACTTTTCGAAACCGTCTGAAAAATATTCGCCATTCCACACTGCTCTGAAAGGAACTGTTCCTTTTTTGGTAGCAATCAAATATATGTCTCCTTTGAAACTATGATTAGGCTTTGGCACTGGCGGAAGTTTCACATCAACCGGAATCCACATATCCGATAAGCTATATGAATTAATCAGTTTCTCGACCTTTTCGATTGCATCATTCCAACCCTTGTTATACCGACAGAACAACGGGTCAACTTCCTCTGGATTACTGTGAGTTGACGGTTTCTTTAATTTTTTAAGTGATTCTAAGAAATGTTCCATGTATCTTCCTCCTCATAGTCGTTGCAGTAAAGTGAACCGTAATCCCATGCCAACGTACAGCGATTACGGAATCTACATTTGCTACAGTCTGCCATCTCCATAAAAATTCCTCCTTTCAGAACGGGCACAAATTCAAGTCGACTTCCAGTCCAGCCCGTCCGATCTGAACCAGAACATTGTTTCCTGCGACTTCTTGTATTTCTTGTTGTATTTTACGGGCATCTGACGCTTGACCGCTCAAATGTACCAGTGTTACCGTACGAAGCGATTCTGTACGGTTTTGCTTAATGAATTGCTTGCAAGTTGACAAAGAACAATGCCCTTTTATTCGGTGCCTGTAGTTAGCTTCTGACCTATTCACCAATTCTTCACAGTAGTTGCACTCAATTACCAGATGTTCAACTTGCATTCTGCGGAAAGTATAGTTGCAGAATTCGAAATCGGTCATATACAGGAGTTTTCCCATTTCTTCATGCTGTACCAGATAGCCGTAGTTCGGACACGGAATAAGTATTTTTGCTTCTTTATCATATGTCGTATGCGGCAGCTCAAATGGAGTTACGATAAACGAACCAACTCTAAATGGGTATCTTTCTGGAACGCCTTTCATCAGTTCGCCTGTTCGGATGTTCATGTCCTCAACTGTCTCGTCATTGGTGTAAATCTGAATGCCTGCATCCATTATTTCCTTGAATGCTTCGGTGTGATCTCCGTGCCCATGTGAAAGAAGTACAGCTTCAACGTTACTTATCTGGTAGTCAATCCCTCTGAGAATTTTCTTGTAGTTGCATCCGCAGTCAAGAAGAACAATCTCGCCTGTACTTGACTGCAAAGCGTAACAATTTCCTTTGGTACTGCCTGTTGAAATTACTCGCATGAACATTTTGAATCACCTCGCTTTCTGTGTATTACATTTATGCACCTAAGATATCATCAGCTTCATCTATGGTTTTCTCTAAATCGGAATAGGCATATGGAATGTCCTTCCCTTTATTTAGATCCTCTAACTCCGCATAACTTATTTTGTACATGCTATCTCGTATTAATTTGAGTTGCTTCAACGGAAGTTCAATGGTTATTATCTGTTCCCAGTCCTTCTTGCTGTCTACTCTCTTCATACTTTATCATCCTCCGGGAATCTGAATACGATGTTTGCTGTTGTAAATTCAGCATATATGTTATGCAATCTTTCCATGACTTTCTTAGCTTTTTCTTCCGTAGAATACATTCCAATAACAATTTTATTGGAATCGTAATTCACGGAGTAAGCAACAATCAGTCCATCCGCACGAGCAATAGCACTGCTCTCATATGGCACATCAATATCTCCTGTCTGGCTAATTAATCTCATTCGCTCACCTCCCGATCATGCTGTAAGTGAAACCATCAGATTGAAGAAATTGGAAACTACCAGAGCCACAAGCATTGGCAGAGTGTTTTTCTTCTTGACGGCGTACACTGCAAGTGCAATGAAAACGATGTATGCGATCACACATAATACTGTAAATACATCATGTAAACTCATATCATGCTTCCTCCTGTTTCATAAAATCTGGAATCTCTGGTTCGACAACTGCTGCCGGAACTGGTTCTTTCTCTGCTGACTGGACAACTTCTGCGACTGTCGGCTGTTTCGGCTGTTCTTCGATTGCCATTGGCTCTGGAACGAATTCCTCTTTGTTGGCATTCTGTTCGATTTCTTCCTGCACTTCTCTGTATGTAGCATCCATCGTGTTATATTCATAAGCCTGCACCGGATTATCCCATTTCTTAGGAATGGACTTCATAATGTTGTTTCGCATCTTACGAATAATCATTGATTCTCTCGACTGTGTTTCGTAGTATGACGGAGAAATATATGGTCTTAATTCTTCGCAATCAATAATTGCTTCCAGTTCCCCAATATCAGCAACCTTTTTCATGATCTCTTTTTTCTTTGCTTCAATCTGAGCTTTCTGTGCATCTGTAGCTTTGTATCTGTCTGCACAAATACCGAATGTTTCATTCTGAAGATTGTTCTTGATATGTGCTGCAAGATTCTTCAGTACATCTGCTCTTTCACAAGAAAGATATTCAATATGTCCGTCCTTATACTGAATCGGATATACAACGCGAACTACTTTTCCAACTCCGGATTCTTCCCATTCTGGCGGTGTGATTTCCACACCCTTATGTCTCGGTGGGATATACTTGTCACCCTCTCTTACTTTCCAATATGGAAATACTTTAGCCACATTGACGCCATATCTACTTACAAGAGCGTCATTTCCATCGCCTTCAATCGCAAATTCAACCTTCTTTTCCCACTGAGGTTTCTGCCCTTTCGCTGCTACATTTACATTTCTAATCTGGAAATAACATTCTCTCGGCTGTGCATTTGCATTCAGTTTCAACGCTGCGACTTTACTCAGGATAAATTTAAGATTAGAGCCGTTGATTGCTTCAAAGTTCACGCCGCTCTCATGCACCATCTGGAAAATAGATCCCATTGCTGCTACTACACAATCTTTTGAATATGAATCAAATTCCATTCCTCTTGAAGTCAAATCTCTTTCCATTAAATCGACATAACGATTTGTGTAGTAGGAAAGCTGTGTGTTAAAATTTGCTACCTGTGTGTTTTCTGCCATATTTAATTCTCCTTTTTAATATTTTTAATTTTCTGTACTTAACACAACCGATTTATTTTTCTATGAGTTGTGCTTTACGAGATTGTTTCTAAATATTTTATTTGAACTAATTCAAACATTCATTCCGGTACTGCCTTAAAAATCTAAAGTAAGTAGACCTACTGATATTCATGTACTGCATAATCATATCCATAGAATTATCAGCACCTTCAAGTTCGCAAAATGTCTGATAATCTTTCATGTATTTCTCGTCATGTTTTTTTCGTCCAGCTCCTCTGGCATTATGAACAGTTAATTGTCCTATCTTTTCAGCCATTTTCGAATTTTCATCTTGAAGCGTTTTTATTTGCTCTTTCAAATCTTCTTTTTCTTTTTGAGAATTTGATTTTAAAGTTGAAATATCTTCTTTCTTTTCCCAATCAAAGAGCTTTTTGTTTTCATTCGTGGTATTTAAATTTCTGAAATAATCTTCAAAGTATATTTTCTTCTTTGCGTTGATGTTATAAATCCTCTGTAATTCAACCACTTGATCTTTTCTTCTAGCAGTTTGAACAAATGTATTTCTATACTTTTTGCACTGTTCAATCATCTTTTTGTGCTGATAACCAGGGTAATTGAAAATTATGTTTGCCGCTAATATAAAGTTCTGATTTATTCGTCCTTTGTATAGCAATGCGTCGAGTATATCTGTGAACTTTCCATAATTTTCTAATGTACAGTACGCATCATCCTCGGTAAAAATCAATTTTCCACTTTCTACAACATCGGTTATAACTCCGTTATTCATATTTGCGAATGTTGCTGTTTTTGTCGGTGCACATTTTATTTGTTCCATTATTTCGGAAAATCTTATGTAATTTTTGTTTCCAGAACGTGCATAGCTATATATGTAGTCAACAAGAGACCATTTCGTGTTATATCTGTTCATCTTCTGGCAGTCTTCAATCCCTGCACCACGCGATATTACATATTGGATTGGAAGCCCAAGTCTTTTTTTTCGCTTCATATCTTCCCTGACCATCAATAATTTCCATCTTTTCATTGACGATAATAGGATTTAAAATTTCACCACTTGATATAGAAGCTATCAGCTTTTGAAGGCGTTGTTCTGTAAGCGTTCTATTATTATCTAGTCGTTTGAATTTCGTATAATCATCTTCTTCATATACTTGAGTATAAATACTATTCATATTTTTTTCCTCGTTCTTCTGCCATTGTTATATCCCACTCAGTAACTTTCAAAAGTATTAACTGTACGCCTGTCTTAATCACAATAGCTTCTACTACAAAACGGGCATCCTGTAATCAGATGATTTCCGGCGCTTTCCACTGAAATACCATGTGTTTTCTTGCCGTATCTGGTTCTTCCATTTTCGGAATAGATATTCTGATGGCAGTCCCAACAGATACCATTGTCCGGTGTAAAACACGGATATTCGTTCTTATCACAGAACTGTTCCTGTGCCTTGATAGCTTCTGAAATATTGTATGTCATGTTAGAATCCCTCCACTTTCAACTCGTTGTCAGATACTTTCAAATAAATAACCTGCTGTTCCATCTTCGGAAAACGCTCTTCGTTCACGGATTCTGCATCGTCAACCCAAATCGGCAAGTTCAAACCATTCAGTTCCTGCAATCCTGACACAAGGTCAATGTTGCACAGAATCTGATCAGAGTGGTTCAGTCCGTTGAAGTAATCAATACCATCTACGATCATCCGGCATACTTCCACTGGTTCTCCGTCCTGTGTGTAGTCCAAAAACTGGAACTGGAAATGTTTAAAGTGTGGATTGATTGTATCTGCAAGTACCTGATTTTTCTGAATGGAAAACTCTTTCAGTAAGTCAATCTGTGACAGAACATCAGATTCTTTCTGGGAAAGTTCTCTCTGTTCTTTACTCAGTCGCTCAATTTCGTCTGCTTTTTCCTGCTTCATTTTCTCCTGCTGCCGAATATCTGCATCTATCTGTGCTAACTGGCGTTCCACTTCCAGTCGTTCTTGCATTACAGCTTCTTTCTCATCAGAGTTATTTGCCATGCTGTCCATCTGTTCCTGCTTCTTCTGGACTTCGGCTAGCAATGCCTGGTATTCTTCATTGCCGGACATATTCGGCTCTTCCGGCATACTGCTCAATCTCTGCTTAATCTGAGCAACCTCGGACGCAAGTGTTACTATACTCTGCTTTGTCTTTTCAATCTGAGATTCCAGTTCTCCGCGTGACTTGTCTACTTCTTTCTTTCTGGTAACTTCCGCCTGCCCATCTTCATTGATTTCTCTGAGTTTCTGCTGTTTATCTTTTTCGAACTGTTCTTTCTTTTTCAGTTCTGCATCAATTCTGACCTGTTTAATCCTCTCGAAATTTAACTTAAGTTGTTCAACCTGATCTTCTGGAAGATTCTGACCACAAGTCGGGCAAATAGTTGATTCCGGATTGAATTCCTCTGCTTCGATTTCTTTCAGTGCAGAATCATCGAAACTGGATGCATATGTCCGCTTGTATTTCTCCTGCAATACTGTAATTCTCTGCTGTATACGTTCCGGCTTTTCAGCAGTTGCCAGAAGGTTTTCAAGTGTGCGAAGATTTTCTTCTTCCTGTTTTTTCTTGAATAAGCGGTCATCATGTAAGGAAGCTACATTTCTTCGTTCTTTCTCTGCATCCGCAACCAGTGCATTCATGGATTTCTTCAATCCTGTAATCTCGTAGGACAGTTCATCGTATGCTTTACTGGAATCCGACAACTGCTGCATCTTCTGCTTTAATTCACTCAGTTTGTCCAGAAGGCTTTCTCTCTCTTCTGTTCGGTCTGTATACTCAATACTCCAGCTTCTAGCAGACTGAAGTTCGGATTTCTTGGCATCCAGTTTCTTCTTCCAGTCAAGTCGTTCCTTATTGAGCTTCTTCATGGTTTCTTCTACTGAATGACCTTTTGTAATTTTCGATACTTCGGAATGATTTTTCATAAACTCTGCAATATCAAATCCTGTCATTTTTTCAAGAAGTCCTCTTGCTCCCACTGAAGATTTTCGGATTTCGTTCAGAAATATTCTGGCATTGCTACACATCAGAATTACTTCCGGGTCTGCGATACTGCTCAGATATTCTTCGAATTTCTTCTTATTATAATCAAACCCATCCACCTGATGCTTCGTGGTGCTGGAAGATTTACCTTTCTTCGTTTCCTTGCGGATCACGGTTTCTACTCCGTCAATAAGAATAACCAGTTCCCTGATTACATCACTATCAACTTCCTCGCCATCAATTTTTCTCCTGACACCGCTCGGAAGTGTACCGTCTGCCAATTTTCCTGTCAGCGTGTCGAAATACGCATCCATCAATGTAGACTTTCCCTGCCTGTTTCTTCCAGATACCATCGTTTTCGGTGCGAACTGGTAAGATGCAGACTCTAATTTTTTATAGTTCTCAACACTGAGCTGCTTTAATTCCACTGTTTTCATTAATTCTCACTCCCATATTATTAATTGATACTTCATATGCCATTTTGGGTTCTTTTCCATATTCCCGGCTCTGGATTCTTCCATGTATGGTAAGCCCAATTCCAACCGGAAGTTTCCTTGCCCATCTTGCATTTCTTCCCCAGCAGATACACGGTATATAATCTGATCTTTCGTAAGGCCTGTTCACTGCAAGTAATATTTCTGCGATTTCTCTTCCAAGAGGAGTTTTTCTGTATGTAGGTGGCTTGCAGATGAATCCATCAAGGAATATCTTGTCCTCTGGAAACACTTCTGAATCATCTACGAACGTGATCTCCTGTGCCATCAAGGTAAGAATTAGATGACTTCGGTTCTTTCTCTGCTTATTATAGGAACGAAAATCTCCCACAAGCTCCACTGGTTCTCCAGTGAAGTCCTCTCTCGTGTCAATCAGATACTCGGAAATTGTGACCGGAATATAATCATAATTTCCACTCAACCGCTCTGCCGCAATTTCTGTGGTATAGAAATTTTCGCCATGCATACAGTAGCTATAGGTAAATCCTTTTGTGAATCTTCCAACCACTGTGGCTTTATTGTTTTCTCCCATCTTCTATCCACCTCTCGATCTGGAGCATTATGGGAAGAGAAATAAGACTTGAAGCAGCTGCACTGATGCACAGGATTTTCCATACATCCATTCCACTTGTCCACCACAGCACGATTGCCACTGTGGAAAATACTCCTATTTCTGCCATAATTCCCATAAAGCACAAAACTTTGCTCATTTTCCTTTTCCTTTCGTGACCACCGTTGCGAGTAACGCAACAGATAATGCTACAACTGCGAGTTCCATCTTCTTGTTTTTTGACTCCTGATCTGCGATAATTTCACTTGCAAGAGTTTTGTTTTCTTTGATTTTTGACATAAAAAATGCCCTCCTGGTTTATTTTTTCTTTTCAAATACAGGAAGGTATGTTATACTTTACCTGTATTTAACTTACCCAATTAAGTTAGATACGCGGCTCTGTGTGGTATTCGCCGTACCCGCGGAGCCAAACCTTTACTCTTCTGCAATAAATTCTCCATGTACGAGTTTATAAAATGTATCAGGTTTTATCTTTGTTCCGTCTACTTTCGCAGACTTCACATCTACAATATGGTATGTTCCGTCTTCAAATTTCTTCCATTCAGCAAGTACAATAAAGCATCCAATAGACCCTTTTGCTTTGGAATCGCATCCAATTGCCATCGCAACGCTCTCTTTTCCTTCTACGGTTGCCGCTGAACGGTATCCGGTGTTGGTTGCCGCTGAACAGTATCCGGTGTTGGTTGCCGCTGAACGGTCTCCGGTGTTGGTTGCCGCTGAATAGTATCCGGTGTTGGTTGCCGCTGAACAGTATCCGGTGTTGGTTGCCGCTGAACGGTCTCCGGTGTTGGTTGCCGCTGAATAGTATCCGGTGTTGGTTGCCGCTGAACAGTATCCGGTGTTGGTTGCCGCTGAACGG
>ERZ1026880.37-NODE-37-length-79310-cov-87.664299_pt1 | contig 79310 bp, 78 predicted proteins | sample MGYA00380170_ERZ1026880 | MGnify/ENA primary metagenome ERZ1026880 (study PRJEB33269, sample SAMEA4719806) | human gut metagenome | biome: human-associated habitat; feature: organic feature; material: feces | place: Cameroon | collected 2013-10 ...
GACTACGAGATCCTGAAAAAGCGAGCCATGCAAGGTGTGATCCGCCGATCAAAAGATCTGTAGCCTGTCTATTACCCACTTCGCGAAAAAGCAAAAAGCAAGAATAAGCCCCACAAACGTGATGTTTTCAACGTTTGTGGGGCTTGGGCGTTTAATCAGCTGTTAAAGGCCGGATTATAACAATTAAAAATGTCTGGGTCGATATCTGCATCTTGTTTTTGCGGAATTTCCGCAAAAATTACAGTTAAATTTTATAATTACAGTTTAATTACAGTTTCTTCTGGCCTATTCTCTTCTCTCGACATACATTTTTTCAGTATGTAAAAGGGCGGCTCACCGCCGCCCTCATCGTTAATATTCAGTGCTCAATAGAAAATCTGCAATGTGCATACTTTTGATTCCCTGGTAATTACCTCCGGCAAATTCATCGGTTCTCAAAACGTACTTCGGATAGTTATCCCGGATTTCCAGCAGTCGTTCATATTCGCGCTTTTCTGTTTTTTCGGATTTAATCTCCTGTGTGACCTGCACATACAACCGGTCATTCTGCTTCTGCGCCACAAAATCGACCTCACCATCCGGCGTTTTCCCGATCGTCACGGTATATCCTCGTCTGCAAAGTTCCAGATACACCACATTTTCCAGACTGGACGCGACGCTGTCCGGTGTGTAGCCCAGAACGCTGTAACGCAAAGCGGTATCGGCAAGATAAAACTTCTCCTGCGTTTTCAGAATTTCCTTTCCGCGCAGATCGTATCGAGAACAACGATGAAGGAGATATGCTTTCTCCAACTTTTCCAGATAGCTGTACACCGTTTCATTGTCGATAGAACGATGCTCTGATTTCAGATAATCAGAAATTGATTTTGCTGAGAATGAATTTCCAACATTCGCAAATGTGTACCGAACCACCCGCTCCAGCTGGTCAATCTTGCGAATCTGGTTTCTCTTTACGATATCCGAGAAAATCGTGGAATTATAGATATCCCGGACAATCGTATAAACCTCATCCTGTGAATACTCTCGCAGATGTGTTGCCGGGAAGCCTCCCAAGCGGATATAATCTGCCAGTTCAGCATGGATATCCTTTACCTGTGTATACTGCTTTTTGAATTCCAGATATTCCTGAAAAGAAAGCGTATAGATACGGAAGGAAACATATCGTCCGGTCAGGTAAGTCGCTATTTCCGAAGACATCATTCTGGAATTGGAGCCTGTCACATAAAGGTCAACATCATAATCCGTTGCCAGGGAATTTACTACTTTCTCCCAGCCTTCAATTTCCTGAACCTCATCCAGAAAGAGATACGTTCTCCCAGTTGGATTTAGCTTTTCTTTGACAGCCTTGAACATATCCTTCGCTGTCATATCCTCATAATCCATGGAATCGAAGCGCATATTGACAATCCGCTCATACGGAATGTCATGCTCCTGTTGCAGCTTCTCCATGATCATTTTAAGAACTGTAGATTTTCCGCAACGGCGAACACCCGTCAACACTTTTACAAAAGGTGTGTCGGTGTATGCCATAATCTTATCAACGTAGAGCGGTCTGTTTATCATAGGAACCACCTCCATGATTCCATAATGCCGCAGACGCATCGAAAAATCAATAGGAGTTGCGATTATAAACCGCAACTCCTATTTGTTTTTTCTTATTTTTCGGATTATGTCCGATTCCGTTCTTCTCTGCTTCAGAATACCGTCGTTTACCCGAGAAGCCCTCCAGCAGGTTGATGGCTCCCCAGATGCCGAGACCAGCACCGAGAGCTACTACGAGGGTCTGCAGTACAGTGACTGCGCTGTTGAAAAATGTCATAAATGCGTACCTCCTTGTTTTTTGCGCCCAGAACATGAAAAAACGTTGAAAATAAAGCATTTCTGCCTTATCTTCAACGTTCTTCAACCCCTGTTCGCGACGCGATTCGAACGCGCGACCTTCCGCTTAGGAGCTAAATTTGGCGTTAGTCGAGCATACGCCTTCGAGTCCATCCGAGTCCAAGAAAGCCCGTATTTCTAAGGTTTTTCTGAGCCTCGCTGTCTAATCCAGTTAGCAGAAGTCCATGCGAGATCGGCCAAAAATTAGCAGCTTCATTAGCAAAAAATTAGAAATTTCTAATTTTGGTGTATGTTGGGTTGTAGCGCAGACGAAATTATTAGCAGATCCGGTCATTTTTAAAAAGGGGGGAAGGGGTACAAAGTCTGCTCCAGCCAGCGCTTAGTTTGTTTTTAAAGTTTACGTTTTTCGTATGTTGAGCTGCCACTTGCTACATCAGCAATCCCTGAAAACCCACATGCATTAGAATCTTCAGATAATTTCATTTGTCATCCGTTCAATAATATCAATAGTCGCTTTCATCCAGTTTTATTACTGTGTAAAGTCCATTTTTTAAGCATACAAAGATATTATCTGCAACCTCCGTGATTTTTTCATATTCCAACGGCAGCAAGAAAAATTCCTTTGGGGAATATAAACCATACATAAATTTCCGATCATATTTTTTCCATTGATTGGGTAATAGCTCGATGGATTTCCTGTTAACTCCGTATATTTCGATACCGCCACAATTACTACCAATGACTTGTTTGACCTTTTATTATAGAAAAACCCTTGTCATTTAACCACGGGTATTTCTTTTCTCCTTTGCTGTTAATGTAATATTCTCTGAATAATAATGGGCCAGTTTTCAAGACAAAAATCCGAGATTTTTGTCTTGAAACTGACCCATTATACTGTATCTCTACAGACAGGATAGCCTTTAATAGATTTTTATGACGGACAGGCATACCTTTTGACGGGGCCGCCTGTCCTTATTTTTCAAAATCCTCTGCCGGGGGGCAAATGTCCTATATCCATTCTCTGACACATATGCTGTCATTCAGGAGAGCGACTTTGCCAATGTCTTCAGGAGCGTTACCATCTCCGGATTCTCAAGGATCTTCGCAAGAGTCTCTGCAGTAAGACCATCATTCTCCGATACCTTCGGTTCTATATCCGCATGCTTCCTTCTTCTGGAAACCGTATCGACGCCTTTCCCACCGTAAAATGCTTCTTCAAACAATTCGGCATTATAGCGGCGGTCTTCATCAAGGACATGGGAGTACTGATCCGTTACCATCTTTGCCTGGGCGTGCCCGGAATCTCCCTGCACGGACTTGATATCTCCCCCGTTCAGCTTAAGCTTATACGTGATGCTGGTATGGCGGAGGCTGTGGAAGACCACCTTCGGCAGATCGTTTTCCTTTATCAGGTTGTTGAACCGTCCGTTGATCCGGGAGGCTTCCATGGGACAGCCGAACGGCCCCGCCATTACGAGATCATAGTCCTCATATTCCAAACCAAGAGCCTCCTTCACATCACCCTGCTTTTTCTTAGCTTCGATCAGCATCTTTGCCACCGTTTTCGGGAGGAAGACCTTTCTTGTACTCGTCCGGGTCTTGGGCTTTTTAAGCACCAGGACCGTTGTGCTCGTTTCTCTCTGCTCGGGGAACACACGCAGAACATCCTTTTTTTCCAGAGCATTCATGGCCTCCCTGTTCACCCTCTGCAGCTCTTTATTCACATAGATAAAAGCCTTCCCTGCTTCGATGCTCTTTTGTGAGATATCCACACAGTCCCAGGTCAGGCCAAGAAGCTCCCCTATCCGAAGGGAACAGGAAAAGGCCAGATTGATCGCCAGCTTTAATTCTTCATCCTGGCAGACATCCAGGGCGTGGAAAAGGGTGTCGGCATCCCAGATCTCTCTTTTTACCGATTCATTTTTAGGGACCGTAGCGAGCTCTGCCGGATTGCGTTCCATCAGCTCCCACTTCATCGCCTGGTGGAAGCAGCTGCGCAGAAGGCTGTGGATCTTTTTCACAGTACCGCCGCCAACTAAAGTCGTTTTTTTAACCTGTTTCTTGTCCGTACACTTCGGGGCCGCCTTCGTCTTCAGCAGCTGCTGGTAGTATTTCTCCAAGACACGGGGTGTGATCTCATTAAGCTTCATCTCTCCAAGTACCGGGCCGATATAGTTCCTGATCAGAGCGGTATTGCTCTGGTAAACGGACATGGACCAGGTGTTTTTCCCATACAGCTTAACGTACTCATTGAGCAGTTCTCTCAATGTACGGCACGGAGGGACCTCCAGCTTTCCGATCTCATGCCGGTATTCGATTTCCAGCTTGCGCTTCTTTGCCTCCTCATATGTTTTGAATGTTTCCCATTTCTGTTTGCTTTTGCCCTCCCCATCTTTATAGGAGTAGATCACGCAGTACCGGTTCTTTCTTTCGACGATCGCTGCCATTACTGTACAACCTCCATTTCTTCAGATCTTCGCCGCTCCATGAGCCACCAGTCGATCTCTTCCCTGTCGATCCGGTACTGGCCTGCAGCCTTGAACGCGTTCATCTCACCTTCCCTGATCAGTTCCCGGACCATAGGCTCAGACATGTTGAGGATGACCGCGACCTCGGAGACCTTAAAATTCTCCTTGTTCGGATCAATTACCGGCAAAGGTGCCGCAGCTTCCTCTGTCTCATGCCTGGCCGTGTCCTCCTTCTCCGGCGGCTTTGGAACTTTACGATACTCGCTCTGGGCCTCATACCATCTCTCAAAGCTCTCCCGGGTGACCCGCTTCCTTCCGGCGATCACAACGAACTGAAAGGCTCCGCGGTTTTCCCTGGCATTGAAGAGGGCATATCCCTCGTACCTGTCCAGACCCAACTCCCTGGCCGCCTCCGGCAGGGTCATTGAGGAAGCTTCAAGTTCCGCATCGCGTTCCCGGTCTTCTTTTGTCCGGTGCTTATCCTGTGAACGGTACCAGGCTTCGAAGTCTTCCTTTCTGACCCGTTTCCAGGTATCCACATAGAACACAGGAATATTGTCCCTTTTGATGAGGTAGTACACGGAAGCGTCGTCGATCCCGAGTATCTCCGCAATTTCCTGCGGGGAATAGGAACGTGCTTTCAGCTCAGCACCCGGCGGAGGGCCCTTTACCTTCCTGTGCTTGACTTGACCCGCATACCATTTTTCAAAGCTGTCGATGACAACGCGCATTTTCCCGTTTACCATGATGGTCTCAAAGAAATTTCTGTGGACCAGCCAATACGACTCCGTTTTCCCGAGCCCGAGCATTTTCCGCATCTCTGCTATTGACATCGTCTTTTTATTCTGTTCATCCATGCAGCGCCTCCGTAGAACGTCCGGATCCTTTCATGTACGTGACCAGAATATCCATATCTTCCGGACCCGTTAAGGATGTCGATCGCGCCATCGGTATCCTTGACAAAACTCACGCCATCTGATCCAGCCACTCGTCAAAGCTCTTCTTCGAGATCCGGTAGATCCCGCCGGCAAGCTGGAACCAGCGGAATTCTCTCCTCTTCAGCAGCGCGTACACGCTCTGCCTGCTGATCCCGAGGATCGCCATGAGATCCTGCACGGTGTAGCACCTTTTCTCCTGTGCTTTCGCTTCCGGAATATCTTTTATCAATTGCTCTGTCATTTCATCCTCCTGCCTTGTGCCTGATTTACATGCTTCTATATAGGTAAGTGGTGAATTTTTCGGGTAACAATTAAGGCTCGCTGGAATAATATTTTTCAGTTCCGGTTCGGCTTGTATTTCTGAAGACGTCCGTGGATCACCTTCAGCCTCTGCGACACAGCCGAAGGCGAAATTCCTAGCTGCTTTGCCATATCCTTCTGTAGGATCTTCTGCTTGCTTTCGATATAGAAGATATCCGCCAGCATCAGGGAAGTTTCATCAAGGCCCTTCAGGAGGCCGCGCAGGGCTTTTTTCATTTCCTCAAGCTCAAGTTGTTCCGTGAAATTTGCTTCGGTGCATGCGAAATCCTGCCGCCTGATATAACCGCCGTATTCATCCTTTTTGGGCGTATCTGTATCATTCATTGAGATCTTCCTGCCTTTCTTTGCGTTCATGTGCAGGTAACCTGCATGGTTCTTCTCTATATGCCATTCCTTGAATTCCGATTCGGTGCATTCCAGGAAGATAATCGGGGCATCGTCGCGGTAATCGTCCTTTGCAAGCCTGATGAAGTATCTTTTCATGCCGTTATATCCCGCATCCATGGTCTCGAAAAACTCTCCTGAGCTGACCTCCAGCCACTCCTGGTCCACCTTCGCAGCTGTCGGATCCTTTTTGATATAGAAGATCGCTCCATTGGTCCACGGCTTCTTCTGTTGCTTTCTCTTCTTTTCCATTGTTCTCCCTTTCCGCCTGCGCGGGCGAAAGGAAAAACGTTGGCATGATCTTTGCCGGCTGCCGCATCCTCCTGGGCAAAATCTTCTGCATGCAAAGGAAGGGATGCGTCATCCGCTGCCTGCACATATCCATTTGATATGTCCAGGCAGTTCTGAGAATCCTTTCGCCCGCATGCATTCAGGCTCTGTATTCTGTTTTTGATAAAAATAAAGGGGCCGAAGCCCGATCACATATGCTGCGATCAGCTTCGACCCCGATTGGTCCTTACCACACCCCTCTTGGTGTGACGTATCGATATTCTGTTGTTCTTGCCATTAAGCGGAAATAACTTCCCGCTTCTTACGCACGGCATATATGCAAAGGGTGCCGTCTGATCTTCCCTTGATTTCCACGCTGTCGCCGTTCATGACGATCATTCTGATCCGCTCCATCAGGTCCAGCGCTTCCTGTTCCCTCTCTTCTTTTCGTGCCGCCATCAGACTTTTCACCTCGCTTTCCTCAGTTGTGTCTGTTTTCTGATCTGCGGCTATCATAGCAGGGATCCGGTCTACGTTTCACTTCCTGTTTGGGTTCCTGATTATCTCCAGGATCCGGTTCAAGAAACGGTCTTCAAAACAGTCTCCGTTTTGGTCTCATTTTTTGTCCAGAATCCGGATTGTCCTGGACTTCTGGGGAATATAATCGATCAGACCTTCAAATTTCATCCTGACAAGGTGTCTGTGGACCGATCCCCTCGATGAGATCCCGGCCTCCAGACAGAGCTCTCTTTCCGTCGGTGCATACCCATGATCCTCAATATACTTCCTGATACTGCACAGTACCTTCTCCTGTTCCGCAAGCATATTTTCCTTATGCATACATAACCTCCTTCGGCTGCTGCGCTGCCTCTGTCCTGGCACTTAACAGTCTTTTCCTTTGCTCTGACGGATAAATCTTCCACAAATAAAACGCCATATAGCCGTATGCTTCATTCTGTTTCTTATAAAACTTTGATTTGGACATCAGGAGGCTGTCATAGATTCTTTCATCCGTTTCCCTGGATATCCCTGTATGTTTACGGTGGATGATTCTGTAATAATCATCTCCGTGCTTTTCAATTTTCTTGATCTCCGTAAGCGCCATCTCCATCATCTCCCGGGTCAGGTCTACGGAGAGATTGTCAAGGAGCCTTCCGTTTGTAAGCTCCTCACACCCATTATCAAAAAGTGACTCGATATATGAAAGAAAATGCTCCTTCTTTTCGATCGCCTCCTCCGCCGGCTCAGGCGGAAGTGCGTATTCCGGAGTGCAGCAAAGCGTCTTATAGTATATGAGAAACCGCTTTCCCCTCTGTTCCATCTCGTCCGGCATCACGCCGGAAATCGCGCAGATTCTTTCAAAATCTTTCCATGAATTAAGCCATCCTGTCATCGTTTTAATATTTCCTCCTGATTGTTCCTGATAATCCTTTCTAAGCTGCCGGAGAAATGTAGCAGCTGGCTGGCTCCGGTGTAGCTTTCACCTTCGCCGTCTGCGGTTATCGCTGGTAAGGGTAAACCGCAAACCCTTCATCTGTATGTGCTGATCTTATATGCCCTGAATTCCCTGCAGGGCAGGTTAAAATTCCATCTCGTGTTTCCTGAAAAACTCAAAATAGGTTCTGACATTCGGCAGCTGCGTCCAACGCCTGATATCAGCAGGATTTTCATTGAGGTCGTAAATCCATGCACCCTTCATGGACAGCAGAAACGGCGAGTGGGTCGCCATGATGATCTGACATCCATAAAAGCGGACACAGTTCTCCAGATATTCTGAGAGCTCAATCTGCCGCTCTGGAGAAAGGCTGTTTTCTGGCTCTATGGATGTAAATCTAAATTCTTCCAAGTACAGCATGAACGCCTCCCCCGGTTTCTTTCATAATATTTTCAAAGTGTTTTTTCTTCCATCGTTCCCCTATCCTGCCTGCACCATGACAACAGGCCTGATCACTTTTTCCGGATAGAACTCCTTCTGGTATTCAAGATATTCCTGTATTTCCTTCCCGGTCGCGTAACGGATATAGTCTTTCCCGCAGTCGGGACAGTACCCGGGCTCAGCGTCCTCTTCAAACACATACCGGCAGTTGCTGCAGCAATAGATCATCTTATATTCCTCCCCATGATTCAAACTGTTCTTAACCTGTTTCCTGTACCGGGTTCTTCCTTGTCACAAACCAGAGCCCGTTCTCTTCATAAAACAGCTGCACTTCCTGGCACTGTATGATGCAGGTGTAGCAAATCCCGCGTCCTCCGGCCTTCCTGCTGGCCATTTTCTGAATTCCTTTTATCCTGTCGACTGTATAGCGTCTTCCGTTCTCCCATGTGAGCGAGATCGGCACCATCCGCCCTTCCGAGAACTGCGCTACGACATCGACGTATGCCTTATAAAGGTTTCCTTCCGTAACCTCCGGCATCTTCTCATACAGCGTCATGCTCTGCTGCCTGGTTTTCTCTCTATGGTAGTCATAAACTCCCATGTTCTATCACCCCCTTTTCCGAAGAGCTGTTAAACGGCTCTTTCGCATCCTGTTCTGTTTCCCCGTTCCAGATAGCTGTGCGGATGAACCATATGGTCATCTGCCTTGGCATTCAGGGAAGACAGGTAGGTATCTGTGTACATGATCCCTCTTTGGATCGAGGAAAATCCGAATCTCCTGCGGATATCATCGATCGCGATGTCCGCCTTTAAGAGCCGCTGCCGGTATTTCTCATCCCGGAACAGGCTCATCTGGTATGGGACCGTATCCGGTTTAAGATCCGATACTCTGACGCCGATACTCCGGATCGGCCTTCCCCAGTGATAAATCTCATGAAACAGTTCCATGGCAGTTTGATGAATCTCTTCGGATATATTCGTCGGCACCGGAATCTTTCTCTGCCTGCCGCAGCCGGATAATTCACTGTCCCTGACATAGATCTCTATGACCTGCCCCGCAAACCCGTTCTCTCGGCATCTGGATGCAACGCTCTCGGACAGCAGATAAAGGACAAGGCTTACGTCTTCCTCTGTCGCAAGGTCTCTTGGCGTTGTTGTACTGTTTCCGATGCTCTTTATGGGAGCCTCCATATGCTCGAGGCTTACCGGTGTCGCATCCTCTCCCCTTGCAAAGACGGAAAGCATCAGCCCGATCTTGCCAAAAGCCCGGTGCAGCATATCCGGATCGGCATCTGCCAGCTCCCCGATCGTTGTAATCCCAAAGTTATAAAGCTTCCTCTTTGTCGCTCTCCCGGCATACAGGAGATCCTCTGCCGGGAGCGGATACACAAGGTCTTTATAGTTCTGTCTGGAGAACTCTGTGACCGCATCCGGCTTTTTGTAATCACTCCCGAGTTTTGCATAAATTTTGTTCCAGGAGACGCCGACGCTTACCGTAATCCCGACTTCCCGTTTGATCCTGGCGTTGATCTCATCCGCAATTCTTTTGCCGCTCCCCTTTATGCCGGTGCTGTTCGTAACATCAATCCACGCTTCATCCAGTCCGAACGGTTCCACCAGATCAGAATATTCTCCGTAGATCTCGCGGATGATCCTCGAAAACTTGATGTACAGATCCATACGTGGAGGAACAAAGGTGATATCCGGACATACCTGCCTTGCCTGCCAGAGGGCCATTCCTGTCTTTACACCCCGTCTTTTGGCAATATAATTGGCCGTCAGAACAATTCCGTGTCTTGCTTCCGGATCACCGCCAACGGCCATGGGAATATTCCACAATCTGGGCTGGTGGAGCATCTCGACAGAGGCGTAAAAGCAGTTGCAGTCACTATGCAGTATTACCCTGTCCATTGCCCTCCCTTCAGAGTGACTTGATCACATGGACCGCCACCCCCTGAATCATGCATTCCCTGACTCTAATATCCTGCATGCTGCTGTTTTCCGGATGAAGGATCGTCTCTCCCGTCTTCCGGTCAAAAAAGATTCTTTTCAACGTGTTTTCGTTCTCGACAAGGGAGACGACGATCTGCCCTTCCTCTGCCGTCTCCTGCTGACGAACCACCACAATGTCGCCGTCATCGATCCCGGCTTCGATCATGGAATCGCCGTTTGCCCGGAGGAGGTAAAACTTTCCCTTCCCGAACAGTTCTGATGGAAGAGAGACGTAACACTGGATATGTTCCTCCTCCAGGAGAGCCGCGCCGCAGGAGATCGATCCGACAAGCGGTACATCTACAGAATCGAATCTGGCCTTCCTTGTCTTCTTTGTCTCTATATTCTTCCCGTCGTAATCGATCATGCCCTCATCCTGCATGGTAACTAGATATCTGTATACCGTACTCTTTACCATCCCGAGGGCCTGCGCGATCTCATTGCAGGAAGGAGAGCGCCGGTTCTCCAGGATATACTCCTCTATGAACTGCCGGATCCGATTCTTGGAGGCTTCACTTCTGGATCTCATCAGATTGATTCACCTTCTTTCTTTATATGAAATCTTTCGTTGCAATATGAATATATCATCGAACATGTGTTCTGAAAAGGGGCAAAAAATGACCTGTCGGAAATTTCCGGCAGGTCAGGATTTTAGGATGGAAGATGGCGGCTTTCAGGCATTTTTCAGTGCTTCCTGCAGCATCTTTTTATATTCTGTTTTGATATGTTCCGGGCCGGTGATCCTCATCTTCCCTCCCCAGCCGAACACCCATCTGTAGAACGTGGGTGATGGGCATACCGTTACATGGGCGATGAAGTGGTTCTCATCAATAGCTTCCGTATTCACGCCGGTCCCGAACTGGTCGATCACATATTTCATGAGAAAGGCATCACAGGAAAGTTCCACTGGCACAGTTTCATCGGAATCAAACATCCGGAATACTTCCCGGGAATAGGCCGCGGCATCATATTCCTTCGGCTTCGGGACTGCAGGTACGTCTACGAGCTTCTCCACTTCCCTGTAGATCCGGTCGATCCGGAAGGTCCTGGTGTGCTCACGATTATCACAGTAGCCGGTCATGTAGTAATAGTCGCCGTTCCAGACAAGATCATACGGGCTTACGGTGTAATAGATTCCTCCGTCCTTGAGAACCTTTCTCTTATGGACGCTGTAATCTGTATACTGGAACCGGATCTTGAAACCCCTGTCTATCGCCTCGTTGATCGAGTCGATGATGATGAACGAGTTCTTGTTCTCCGACTTCACCCTGCCTTCGACCATGACATGGCGTTTGAGATTCTCGGCGTTATATTCCGATGTCAGTTTCATGAGTTTCTTTATCAGCCCCTTGCTCCTCTTCTCCGTGATGAACCGGGAAGAAGCGACCGCATCGATCAGGGACTTCAGCTCCGCCACATCAAAGAGCCTGTCATCGTAGTAATACAGGTTCTGGCGGGACTTGATCACCTCGCAGTGGATACCAGCTTTATCCATGATCAGGAAGTCGTCAGTAATCGTCGTCCTGTTGACATCGATGCCATGCTCTTCTTTCATGTATTTGATCAGGTCTGTCGTTGAGATCGGATGCTCCGCATCGGAGCTCTGAATCAGATGCTGATAGAGATAAAAGATTCTGAGTTTTGTCTGGTTTTCCATAATGCACCTGTTTATAAATCCTGCGGGTTATCCTTCATCAGGGTCATTCTCTTCCCTTAATGTACTGCCTGCCGCGTTGTCTGTTTTCTCGTCTTCCCGCCTGGCTATTTCCATCACGTCGTGGCAGATTGCTACGCATTTATCACAAATATAGAGGCCATCCGGTCCCTCGATCATATGTAATACATCATCCTCTGATCTGTGGCAGAATGAACAGCGTCTTTTATCTCCATCCTCTCTGGAGCGGTGGGTACCGCTCTGAATTTCATCTACTTTAAGAGCAAGTTCCGCTTCCGCCTGCCGTTTCTTTGCCTCCAGAAGCTCTTTTCTGTAGTTCTCCACCTCAGTATCAATTTTCTGTACAGCCAGAAGATCAACCAGATAATTACAGAACTGCTTTTTGCGGACATAACTCAGCTCCTTATAATATGCAACCAGCTCCTTCTGTGAGAAGTGATCTTTTGAAGACATTACCAGCTCCTTACAATACAAATTTCTTTGCCGATATCGTAATATCAGCTGAACGGAAGATCGGAATCATCGATGGCATCTGTATGATCGTCACCGTCTCCCTTTACTCGAGTTCGATCGTTCCCGGCGGCTTGCTGGTCAGATCGTAATCAAAACATTGTAGCCAATCGTCAGCATGATCTCCTAAATAATTGTTAATATCTTCATCTGTCGGGTCTGGGATATTTGGCAGTTTATTATTCTTCAGATCAGAATAAAACCTGTCAAATAATTTATAGTCAAAGCTGAGTGGAGTATCCTCCGCCTCATAATCAATGTGCAGATGGGGGCCGCGGTACTTCTGCGTGTTATTATCGTTTGTAATCGTAATCTGATAGGTTGCAATTCCTATCTTAATAACCGACCGGCTTTCGATCGGGATGTCAGAACCGGCAGGAATTCTATTCTGGTCAATAAAGGTGCCATTTGTAGAATCCAGATCTCTTACATAACACTTATCGTCCTTGATTCTGAACTCACAGTGCACTCGCGAGACGGAATGATCGTCCTCTATAACCAGCTGATTTCCTTCTTTTTGCCTGCCGAGTCTGGCGCTTCCCCTTTTCATCCAGCAGGAGAATACCCTATGGGGATTTCTGACATCTTCCAACCGGATGGAATAATGAATATCAGAATTGCTGCTATTCTGATCCCTGTCTAACTTGTCAGATATCATGCCTGTCATCCTTCCGAACCACTACGTGCACATCACTATAGTCACCGTCCACGGGCACTACTTAATTCCAAATACCCTGCAAGAATTCTCGTCGGTAATCCTGATAACGTCCTGTATAGTCGAATCTTTCAATTCAGCAATTTTTCTGCAACTGCAGGTATGATCAGACTGGTATTTCTAACTTGCTGCCATTGCTTCTTCGAGAAGTTCTTCGGTCTTGCAGGTTTTACGTACGGGTTGTCTGTTTCGAGCAAGATGCACTCTATCGGTGTTACTGCAACAGCTTCACATACACGCGAACTAATTTCATTATTCGTGATACTCTGCTGGCCACCGTCAATTTACCACACTCACACGACATTCTTATGTTACAATGGTTAAGTATTACCGATCAGAAGAATTATATCGGGTGGGCATGCATGTTGCCGGTTGGTTCATAATTCACATACGATGAAACTTCTACTTGCCAAAGCGATAATAATATTCGCGTACTATATCATCGGTGCATATGGCACCACTGATATTATACGTCTGTCTTCTGCAGGCACATCACCTGTTGCTGACCATCGCTGCTACTGCCCTCATTGTGGGGCAGAAATCAGACTGTACGATCAGGTTCCAATTATATCGTATTTAATTTTGCATGGTAAATGCCGCAATTGTGGAGCAAAAATCCCTGTTGATGAGTTATTTCTGGAAATTTCTATCCTGTCAGGTATGACCGCAATATCAGTTATATTCGATTTTTCATGGATTGCATATATTCTGTCGATTGGCTTTTATGAATGTGTCAAACTGATCTATCTTATTCAAAACGGAATAACTGCCTCATTCCGAAGCCAGTTATTCCGTTCCATTCTGAATAATCTGATTATCTTTACATTAGCCGGAGTACTGTTCGCCTTTCAGATACTTGCTGTTGAATTCTGATTTTCAACAACAATCACTCCTGCAGAGATATTATCCTTGTCTCCTCTCTCCTCCATACGGAAAACCGCATTCTTTAATATTTCTGGCGTTTTTTCCGGCTGGCTGGTGCAGTCTCTGTAGATCTGATCTGCATCATTTTCAGTCAGGCGGTGATAGAATCCATCAGAACTGAAAAGAAACATGGAATTCCCCTGCAGATCACCTGTCACCTGCGTGTACCAGGTATCTTCCTTTTTACCCATATAATTATCGAGAAGTGTCCGCGGTTTTCCTTCTTTTATTTTCGTGACAACAGCATCTGATGTCAGCTGAACGAGTCTGCTGCCTTCTGCTGCGTCAGGATCATAATTGTATACCCTGCTGTCTCCTACCTGTAAGATATAATAACTTCCTCTGATAATTAATATGCAGGATAATGTTGAACCGGTATCAACCCCCTGCTGCCGCAGTTTCCAGACTTCATAATTGCTGTCATCAACTGCATCTCTGAGATGGTTCACGATCAGCTCCGGTTCAGCCCTGCTGACATTGATCCATTGTACAATAGTCCTGAACCAGGAACGCAGTGATTCACACACAAGGTCCGCCGCAATCTCCCCATGATCCATTCCTCCTATTCCATCACAGATAAGGCCGAATACCATTATGTCCCCGGATTGACTGCATACATCCAGTGATATACGATCCTGATTAACTGTCCTTACTGTCCCTATATCTGAATATGTGTCCCCGAATACATTCATCAAATGTCATAGCCCATGCAACTACCATTATCCGTTAATTTCCGCACGATAGAATATAGCCTGATCTCCCATTGTAAAGCTAATATCTGCACCGTTATCAATTCGGTAACTTACATTGGGTGTCAACTGTGTACCATTCAGAAATGTTCCATTGGGTGACCCAAGATCAATCAGATAATACTGTCTATCATTACCTCGAACAATCCATGCATGCTGCCTGCCAATGCGACGAAACTCCTTAGGGAACGTGACATCACATACCGGAGCATCCTTGGCCTGTCTTCCGATAGATATATGATCCTTATTGAACTCCAGTGAGATCATTTCCGGAGCACCGGCGAATGGGGCCTTCACCAGCCGCAGATATGATGCCCCGGAAACCGCAACAGATCCCATATTATCATCTATTTCTGTTTCATCTGATTCGTCATCGTAAGACTGTGCAGGCACAAGCGTCGGTTTAGGTACACGCCTCACCTCTGGTTCCACCGGTTCATGATATACAGGATTTCCCTGTATATTGCCAGGAGCCGTCCCTGTATATCCATCTGCCCTATAAGCAGTTGCCGGCTGTGGCTCCTGTCTGATCTGCTGACCTGCTGCAGGCGCACCAGTACCCGTATGGCCGGAATTCACTTCTCTCTTATAGATTCCTGTTCCTGGTTCAGACGATACAGGTGCCTGTCGGCTGTTCTTTCCGAATAGCCCTTCTACGGCATTAGAACCGCTATCGGTGACGGACTTGCCTGACACCCGCGCTCTGGTTTTTCCGCCTTTAATCTTCTCATTCTTTTTACGCAGCTTCTCAGCTTCTTTTTCCCTTTTCAGATCTTCCTTTTCCTGCTTCTTTGCGAGCTTTTCCTGCTGCTTCTGACGTTTCTTTTCATCTCTGGTTACTTTAGCCCCGCTCTCTCTGTGGAAAAGGCCCCCCTTCTTTTTCGGTACCGGCTGATGTACAGGCTCCTGCTGTAATGGTACTGGTTGCGCGGAAGAAGGTTGCACTCCGCCTGGTACCGGGTACCCTCCGGCAGATTGTCCCTGAGAGACAGCAGCTGCTGCGTCATTCTGAACCTGACTGGATCCGTAGGATCCGGCAGGGTGACCAGGTTCCTGGTTAATATTCTGACCATAGAGACTGGCTGTCCGGCCACTGTTGTCATCCTGGTACCCGGCCCTCTGAACCGTACGGTTTATCGTCTGCTGGTGGGCATTCACCGGCAGATTCTGCTTCTCTTCATTGAACATGCTGTACAGAACTTCAATATTCGCCGAATTCTGCTGAAAGCAGCGATAAATTCGATTCTGGAAGGCTGCCGCTTCCCCGCCGGTCAGGACAGGCTTCTCAAGAACCGCTCTGAAGAATTCGACGATCTCCTCATCCGTGGCTGCATACTCAGTATCTGGTATCAGGATATATGAAACTTTATTCGTATTTCTGTCCAGATACACATATTCAGGATCTACGCAGAAATAATGATAATCTGTAAGCCAGTTACTGCAGTTGACGAAAGGAGCGATCAATGACAGACCCAGATTCACATAGTCACTCAGCTGATTGAAATATGTCTCGATACGATAACGCAGCGGAATAAACCCGCTGACCTTGTATTCCAGCCATACCTGATTGTCGATCTCCTGACGGATGAAAGGAACGGCAAACTCAGGCACGTCTCTCACAAGTACATTCATTGAGATCTGATCCAGACAGGAAACATCTCCCACCGGGACATCAACAACCTCACCGTCAAATGATTTGTTGTACTGAAAATTATATGATTTCATCACGCTGCCTCCCTCATATCATCAACTGCAATCTGTTCCTGCTTAACCGTCTCTTTCTGAACAATAATTCAGTGATACCAGTGCTGCTGTATCGTCCTGCAGAACAACAGGTGCTATTCCCATGTGGAATGGCGCACCATTATGAAAATCATCATCGATGACTTTGACCCCGTCGGAAGCGATATAATTCCAGCTGCCAGCCTCACAGACCGCTGCAAGGCCATCAGAGAACGAATATGCGTCATCATACTGGCATGGTATTCTCAGATCTCCATTCCAGTCCATGAACCCCCATTTCCCGGACTCATCCTGGACAGCGATCATTCCACTCTCTTCTTCCGGTGCCTTTGCTCCCCTGTATCCTTTATCCGATATCCTGGTTCCTGTCGTATTGATCAGATAATACAGACCATCCTCAAACTGGGCCATGGCACCATCGCCTGCGAATGCAGCCCCCAGTGAATTTACTGGTATATCATTCAGCGTATAATCGAGTACCTGCTCTCCGGTATTCTTATTGATTCCCCACTTACCCTTTTTAACTGCAGCAAATCCGCCGTTATAGGCAGTGACCATATCGAACATGAACTGTTCTCCAGTGGATTTCCAGTCATCAAGCCAGTAGTATGCATAGTCCTTATCGGTTTTGACCAATACGAAATCATCGCTCACCCCAAGAACATCCGATATATGACTGGCCGAATCGGATACACTGTACCTGTCACCGTCAGTATTGATAATATAGTATTTCCCATCTGTCTCTACTGCGGCGAAGCCGTTATCGGAAAAAGGCGTCGCCTTGTCAAACTGCTCATCAATTTCCTCTTTCCATCCATATCTGCCAATGTAAGTCCATTTCGTGCCATCGAAGGCGGGATACAGACTGGCTGTGACACCTGAGGAGGGCAGAATACTACTGTAGGATGTCTGATTCACTTCATACAGAAACGCGCTGCTGTCATACGCTTTCCTCAGTCTGTCTGAATCGGGGTAACTGGTCAGTCCTTTTTCAAGATATTTAACTCCGTTTGCATAATCATTTGATTCCATATAAATTTCAGCGAGATTGACGTAAAGGTCTTCGTCTGCCAGTCCCCGCTTTTCCAGATCAACTGCCAGATCCGAATAGCTTTGCCCATCGCCAAAGTTGTAGTAACACTTTAAGAGTTTTCTCTCTATCTCAGTATTGCTGTCCGTTTTGTGTGTCAATGCCTCTTTGTAAACAGGAATGGCACGAATGTACAATTCCTTTGAAACGAAGGTGTCTGCCTCGCTGACCAGTTCATTCTGTGCATCAACTTCCTTGATATTCAGGAAGGTATAGACGCCCATCCCCCAGCCCAGCACAACCAGCACAACCAGAATGATGCATAACAGCAATTTGCTCTTTTTCATCACGCCACCTACGATAACACAGAGATCATTACCGTTCCGATGTACAGGAACGGTCCCAATGGTACCTTACTTTTCCACGTCAGTTTCTTTCTTGCGATCTGTATCAGTGCGAAGACAAGGCAGATTACAACTGAGAACAGAAGACACCCGATAATGCGATCAGCAGTCAGGTATAACCCCATGAGAAACGCGAGTTTGACATCACCGGCACCCAGTTGTCTTCGGGAGGCAAAGTAACTGAGCAGAAAAGCCATACCCGCGATCAGGCCCCCACTGACCGATGCCCCAAGAAATGGCATGGCCTCACCTGGGTTATGAAATACACATAAACTGCAGATTAATATCCATATTCCCAACAGTACAGCCAGTACCTGATTCGGAATAACCTGATGTGTATAATCTGTGACGCAGATCAGAGCCATCGCAATATTGATCAGATACAGGAGAGACAGTTCAACCATCCCCAGATTCATGATCTGGCGATACCCTGTCACAAGGAGGGTACAGACAAGAACAGTGCCTGACACCAGATAGGATCTGGCTATGATCCATCTCCCCTTCCTCTTCAATTTAAGTTTGCGGCCGCGATCGAGCAGATCCATGAACATAATATACAGGAGCGCCGCAATCCCTGCGCCTGTTACGGCCAGGAACCATATTGTCATATTCATCGCTTTTCCCTATCGATAGTCATGCAGATACGTGCCATCTCCATTAGTCCATGCCCGTGTTGTTGCGCACTGCACCACCAGGATTGTCGGATTCGTCACAAAGGGCATGAACAGATTTACGTCAATTTCATAATTACATTGGAATCGAACCATGGAAGGTGTTCTTCCGAGACCGTCATCATAAAAGGCAGATGATCCCTGATAATCTACATTCTTCACGCCATAGCTCGCCAGATAGTCATTAGCGGATTGAAAACTGTTACCTCCGGCATCAGTCATTTCCAGGAAATGCGGTACCATGGTGCTGGCCAGCCACTGCATCGTTGCTCCATTGACGAGATCAAACCCATCATCGCCTGCCTGATAGATAAAGGCCAGCATGGTAGAATGGGGGTCTCTGGCCATTTCAATCACGCTACTTCCAGCAGTTTTTGTGGAACCAACAGCCTTTTTACCACTTGCATATACCGATTTACCACTGCTGTAGAGACTGGAATAACTGTTGTAATCAGATCCATTGAAATTACTTAATTTTCCGTTGAAATCTCCTACAGCCCCGCTCAGTGCTTTAATGTCATTATAGGCACCAATGATCTGATTGCCTGTTGTCACAAGCTTCTTTGTATATTTGGATCCATCCTGCTGCCATGTTGGCTGAGCGCTGATGATATGCAGAAATTCATACGGATACATTACACCCGCAACTTCATGCACCGCGGCGTTAAGCGCATGCTGCATCCGATTGTGTACGGTAAAGATATTGATCAGGTTCACCAGTGCCCCTGTTACAAGAAGGAAGGCAACCAGCGTAACGGTAGCTTCAATGATCACATATCCCTGTTCATTATTTCCATAAGGCTCTGTTTTCATTTCATCAATAACTGCGGTATACAGAATAGCTGTATTTCCGACTCCCCATTTCCGTTATAGCCCCGGCCTGCTCCGGTACAAATGTATTCAGAATCCCCTGTGTCAGAACTGCCAGGGATGACGTAACTCCGCATGTTGTTTCTACAGCAGTTTTTGCATCGCGCAGTTTGAATTTTGGTGAACCTGGTATCGTTCCATCCGCACTGCCGTAACGCAGATAATTCATGTTGATCGTGATCAGATTACCAGTTCGGTTCAGAACTGTATTGGCGCCTGTGAAGAACAGAATCATGACCATCACATAATCGTTGTAATCCATTTTTATGCCGCCACTGTCCTCCCCCGTACCGCCTGCGCTGCTGTCCATTTCCAGAAGTCCGGCAATCTTATCATATGCTGTCAGGTCACTCATCTCATTTTTGAACAGCTGGATCTTGCCATTAGACTTCAGCTCATCCCAGTCAGCCGCTGTCTCCGCAGCGGCAAACGCAAGGCGCACCGCCTGTCCCGTCAGAGTACCGAACCCAGGCGCCACAGCATCAATCGCTTCGGCAATTGCCTGAATCGCATCATTAATCTCTTTTATGGAATAAGAAGCCATATAATTAATGACAGCACGGAAGCCAAGTATCCTGTTTCTGGTGGAATTCAGGTTTTTCTTTGAGCTGTCACTACCAACCAGAATGTATTCAAGTTCCGCGCGATACATGTAATTGTTTGCGGAGGACTTCTCAATATTAGTCAGTGTCTTCTCTACTTCATCACCGCTGACTTCTTCATCCGATGTCAGATCAGCCGCACCTCCCTCTTTGGGCTTGATATTCGTAACCCGGTCAGTGAACATACCGAAGTCATAGGCAGTCACCATGAGCTTGTCCGTAATTTCGTTCGGCAGACTGTTATTGCTGCTGATACCAAAGAATCCGGTCGTATTGCCGATCAGTTTTCCCAGGACACCATCCTCTCCCGGATCCCCCTCTGTCGGATCCGGAGTGTATTCCTTTCCCAGCTCCGAATAAGGGCAGTCCCTGGCCTCAGTTTTCTCGTCCTGCTTGAATACCTTCTCAGCCTCCTTTTGAATTTTCTTGGCTTCCTTTCTCTTCTTGTCTGATTTCTTATCACTACCCGAATTCTCGAAGTAGTTCTTCATGGATGAATACAATTCATGGTCGGCGCTGTCGTCTTCCGCTTTATTCCACCGGCTCTCTTCGTAGAAACTGTCGGGAATCTGATGGCAGGCTCCAGGATCCATTCCTTCGAGGAAATCTTCCTTGAACTGAGAAATGTCATTGGCAACGTCTCTTGAACCGGAATCAAAATCGTCTGCTTCCGGAGCATCTTCCTCCATCCATTCATACAGCCCGTCATAATGCTCTTTCATGGACAACTGCGTTTTTTCAAAATTCTCCGTACTCTTATCCAGCTCATTCTGCATGTTTTCCTTCAGATTGGGGCTGGAACTGTCTTCTGTGTTAAGAGCATCCTGAAAATTGTCATGCTTGGTCTGCAGATCATCCAGGCTGTCTTCCGCCGCTTCCATCTTAATCGCCAGACTATTCAGATAATCTCTGTATGGAATATCCCCGTTGGTGTTGTGGTGCTCAGTCAGCCTATGGGAATTGACTGTTTCGTTATAATCTCCCAGTGCCTCCTCTATGTTGGGGCCGGCATAGGAGGCGCGCATTTCCTTGATTTTCTCAATCGGGAGCGAATCCGGTACTTCTTCAGGTTCTCCTTCAGCATTACCATCTTCAATATCCTGATTGTGCTTTTGGGCTTCATCCTGCAGTTTTTTCAGTTCCGCTGCCTCGAGGTCCATTTCTGCACTGACAGTTGCGCTTATGGAACTCTTTGTTGAATCATACGAATTCAGTACAGTTAACAGATCACCATAGTAGAGATTTGACTTCTTCAGTTCTTCGTAGAAATCCTTGATTGCCAGAATGGTTGTATTCGCCTGATCATCGTACTGCTGCTTCTTATTGATGATTTTGCTGTCACCCTCCATGCTCTTGACGCTCTTCAGGGCATCGGCAATATCCTCTCCGTCATCAAAAAACACCTGCGCTATCCGGAATCGCATGAAATCACCAATCTGCGTTGCCAGAACGTCTGGATTGGCCAGATTCGCATTTGGAACATCCAGGTTATAGCTCAGTTCCAGCGCCTGACTGGAATATGGAGCCCAACCGGAATTGACCGTTGTTGTTATGCCCAGGCCATTCGTCATCTGTCTGACAAACGTCTCCTGCGAACTTCCGCCCATATTGAAGGAAGCCAGGATCTCCGGCTTCATTTTATTGATCGTTCCTGCTGCCTGATCATCCTGACTGATGCCGTACAATCCATATACTTCTTTCAGCAGATTATCATAATAGGTGAGTATGGATTCTCCGTAATTGTCCGCTGCCATAGTGGCCTGATTGCTCATGAATTTGATCCGGACCAGATCTGTCATGAATCCGGTGAAAAATATCGTGGGTATCAGTAGCATGGTCACGAATATCGTAATGAATCCATGTTGTTGTCTGAAAAAGCTCATAAACGAGTCCTGCCTTATGCACCAATGGCATCCTTGAACCGCTGATACAGATCAGCAACCTTATTTATAACTGTTTGAAAATTCTGGCCAAGTTCAGTGTCATTGATAACATCCAAAATCAGATCTGTATTCCGGGTAAAATCATCCCCATCTGACACCATAATGGATGCCGACGCCTGGATCGGGATGACATTCTTTTCTGTCAGATCAACCCCTGCAATTTTGAATGAAAATGGCGGGGATACGTTTCGAACTGCATATGCATGTATTTCCTTATAGATCAGATAATTGCTGCAGGTAGCGTGAACTTCCACCCCGCTCCCATCGAAGAACTGATTCCCATAATTCTCAAGGAAAAAGCTCCGGAAATCCGACTCATTGAATTTTGTTGTGAACAGTCGGTACGGACTCAGTTTGCCAGATACATTAATGTCTGATCCTTTGGATACGCTTCCCCGCTCCATTCTGCTCTTGGCGGTCACATAGGTATCGCTTTCCTGGTTTTTGTAATAGATAAGCGTTTCCTGTAACGCTTCCTGCAGACTGGCTTTCTGGGCCATCCAGATCGCGGCGAAATACAGAGCCAGTATCATCACCAGAGCAACCGGCATGACTACTGTTGCCTCTATGATTGATGACATACCATTTTCTGTCACTTGATGGTGTCGGTACTGGCTCATCTGCGTTCTCCTGTGTTGAACTATTTGGTGTACTTCGCGTTTTTAGTAACATTGCCCCAGAGATTCTGGAATAACTGCTTCAGATTATCCTTTGGTGTACTTCGCGTTTTTAAGAACACCGTCGTCCCAGAGATTCTGGAATAACAGCTTCAGCTTATCCCAGAACATAGAAGCCAGCAGCACAGCAAGCAGTACCAGAATAACTGCGGCCACAATACCTGATACACCGCTCTCTTCCTTCATCTCCTGGATGAAACGCCTTACTCTCAGCTGTGCGCCGATGCAAAGTCTGTCAATACTAGTCCTCATGATCTTCCTCCTTTGATAAAAAACATTGTTTTATTATTACTACCTAGAATGAGCCCATTGAACTCATCACAGGTATAATAATCATGATCAGAATGCCTACGAACATCAGCATCGTCGGCACGAAAAGTTTGGTCTGAACTTTTTCTGCCAGCCTCGTTGTATCATTTCGGAAATTATCCCAGCATTCCTTGTTAAGTCCCTCAAACTGACGGATAATCTCTGAGTTTCCTTTGAACATGTTCTGAATAATCAAGGTGGCCAGCTTGGAGGTATACGTAGTACCGCAGCGTTGAATGAACTGGGTATACGCATCCGCCGGCGGTACGTTGTTGGCAAGGGCAATGTTCACGCGTCCCATCTCCTCGTACAGAACGCCTCGTCCTTCACTGGCCAGCTTCCAGGCGATGTTAACCTCCATTCCGGCCTCCGTCAGGAGTGTCAGCTTGGAAATAACCTGCGGGAATGCATTATTGATAGCTTCTTTACGGGTCTTCACCGTAGTCTGCATGTTGTTGTAAGGAATATAGCCAACGATAAAGAATATTGCGAATACGATCAACGTAACGATTATAATTCTGGAGAATCCCAGACCCATGGTTATCGTCAGCACCAGAAGCAATATTGCCGCAGCAATGCCAAAGCAGGTGTATCCCATCAGATTGGCAACGCAATAATAGGCATTATTGATGGCCTCCTGCCTTTCCAGATAATGAGAACTCAGGCGGATTGTCCTCGCCATAAACGGATTGGTGCCATCCCATCCCAGGAGCTGGATCAGCCTGTACCCCGCGACCGGGATAGAATCAAATATTCCTATCTTGTCCTGTTCAACGCTGTCCAGCTGCTTCTGAGCATCCTGGTTTTGCTTATCCAGTTTTCTGATCTGCTTCTTCTGCTGCTTACATTCAATTTCCGGATGTGCGTTGATTTCTTCTGTCAGGAGGTCTATACGGATATTATTCGTATCCACAGCCTCCATCAGCATCTCTTTCCTGCTGCCCAGCAGTATTCCGGTAATATTCTCATCTGCTCCGAGATACAGGAACAGGAACATGATTATTAGGACTGTTGCCACCGACATTATGATCAGTATCATGTCTGTTTCCTCCCCATGGAATTACAGATCAATTCGTGCCGCCCGAACCGACAGAACATAACTGATTCCGAAGATGATTAACGCAACCGTTGCGGCGAGATTCCCCGCTAATGTAGTGAATAGGCTATCCATCATTCCTTTTCCTATGGTCGCCATGAACACAACGATAATAATCGGCATGATCAGCATGGTATTCGTTTCATTCTTCGCCGAAGTTATTGTGGCATCAATCTGGGATTCTATTTCGATCTTGTTGGAGATGATGTCTCTTGTGGACATCAGAACCTCTCCGAATCTGTCACTGCGTCCTTCGATAACCGAATAGACCATAGCGAAATTGCGGATATCCTCCAGACCGCTCCGATCTGCCAGATCCCGGAACAGATCGGTCAGCTTCACACCACCCTTCTCATACTGAAAGACGATGTAGGATACTTCCCTGACAATATCGGATTCTTCCGAATAAGACAGCTTGAGATCGTCCATGGCGAACTTGACGGCACCATACTCAACATTACCCGAACGAACTGCAACCGCCATAGAATCCAGAAAGTCATTGAACTGAGCTCTCAGCGCCTTCTGTCTTTTTTCTACCGTTGACTCTGCAAAAATTCTCTCGGCAAAATAACCGAAAATCAATCCGACAGGTATACTGAGTACAATTCTGTGATAGAACAGATATCCGATCACAAAGCCGATGGCCGCACACACAATGAATGCCAGCGCATGCTGGAGCCTGCTCATATTGCATTTGTAATAAACGGTCAGTTCCTCAGGATTCACGAGGGAGCCTCCTCTCTTCAAAGATAGTCATATATTCCGCAGGCTATGAATTTATCCGGATGAATCATCTTGTTCTCTGTCCGCTGAAGGCTGCCGACAACATGACGTAACGACGTCTTATCCTTGTCCTCAACGAAATCATAAAGCGGATTCAGGATGATCTCTCCATCCTTCATTCCGACCACCTCTGTAATCTGCATTGTCCTTCTTGACTTATCACGAAGACGCGCCAGATGGACAATGATATCCACACCTGAAGAAATCTGCTGACGAATTGCCAGTAAGGGCAGCTGCGCGGCACCGGACAGGACCATCGTCTCCAGACGGGACAGCATATCATGGGCTGAATTAGCATGTCCGGTTGACAGTGAACCATCGTGTCCGGTATTCATGGCCTGCAGCATATCCAGTGCTTCGGCACCTCTGACCTCGCCGACAATAATACGGTCAGGCCTCATACGCAGTGAAGAGCGGATCAGATCCTGCATGTTAATTCCACCCTGTCCCGCGGAATTGGCATTTCGTGTTTCCAGTCTGACCAGATTGGGAATGTGACGGATCTGAAGTTCCGCGGAATCCTCAATCGTTATGACACGCTCATCCTCCGGTATATAGTTTGATAAAGCATTTAAGAATGTCGTTTTACCGGATCCTGTGCCCCCGCTGATGAAAATGTTGTATCTCGCCCTGACCAGCTTCTCCAGAAACTGTGCGGCTTCTGGCGTCAATGAGCCGAAACTACTGATCAGCTTCTGAATGGTCATACCTTCTTCCGGGAATCTTCTGATCGTCACAATCGGACCATTTAACGCGATCGGCGGCAGAACGACATTGACACGCGATCCATCTTCCAGTCTGGTATCAACGATAGGATTGGATTCGTTAACAGAGCGGCCCATTGCCTGCGTTAATCGGGTAATGATATCCCTCAGTTTCTCCGGACTCTCGAAACGCTCCGTAATCCTTTCAACACGGCCGTTGCGCTCCACGAAGATGTGGTCATATCCATTGATCATGACCTCTGTGATGGATTTATCCGCAATGATCTTCCCCAGTATGCCCAGTCCACGGATCGAATTGAAGACTGTCGTCGGGATACTCTTCCTGTCACGGAACGACAATGATGAGTAATATGCCTTCAGCTCTTCATCGTTGCCATTCTGAACCTCGTTATAACGACGTTCGATACATTTCTCAGCTTTATCCTGCAGTTCGTCATCGCTGAGCTTGACATACGAAGGATCGGCTGTGATATAAGAGCGGATAATAACCGTCTCTTCTGTGAAGAAATCCCTTTTCCTGACGGCGCCGCTGACAGCATGCAGCAGTTTTCTGAGTCCGAGAGCCGACAGTGACTGATAGTAGGATTTCCTGCCTTCGTCATTGCTCTTCATTACCTCGTTCTGTCTGCGCCCCGCACAGTCGGCAATCCACTTCTCAAGGGCTGAGTCAGTCATCTGAGTACATGTCCGGTCTGACTTGACATATTCGGTGATCTTACTTATTTCTTCGAGTTCATAATCCTGCATTGCGTGCCATCCTCATACTCAATTATCACCCGGCTGACATGATTCACTCCAGCAGGCTGTTCCCCAGGAACGACAGTGACGCAGATCTTGCCAGACCTGCAATGAGCTGTTCTCCATCGGGATTCTGATATGTGCCGATTTTACCGATAACGGGTATCTGCGCACTGATCGGAATTGTATGATTGGTATCGAAGTTTATAACCAGTCTCATTTTGTAGCTGATATCATTGAGGATATAAGTCTGAGCCAGGAATTTATTGATCTTCTCAATGGCTGATTCGCCCGGTCTGGCGATGAGCAGAATAATATCCGCCAGTGAGAAAAGTTTGATATTCAGCGGCACCAGTGTTGATCCCATATCAAGGACAATAACATCGAAGAGTCCGCTGAATGCCAGTATATGCAGCAGTTCTTCCACATCCTTATCAGACATGGCCAGCAGATCATTCGGACTGTCGAAATGATTCAGATAGTACAGATTCTCTTTTCTGGTCTGTAACAGGCTCCTGATCTTCATACCAAAATCAATCTGCTCTCCGATGCTGGCTGCGATCTCTGAGATTCCCTTGATAGACTGATCCTGAGGCAGGTAATATTCACACGACGCAATATTCTCAAAATTTACATACAGAGTTCTCTTCCCTTCTCCTGCCATTCTTGTCGCGCAGAGCAGTGCGACTGTCGTCTTACCCGCGCCACCTACGGGCGAATATACCGCAATCAGACGTGCCGCGCCGTCACTGGCCATTCCAGCATGATGCTCAGATAAGCGGCTCAGAATTTCCTGATAGAAGCGGCTGGCCTTCTGATACTTATCCACGTAGGGAACCCCGCCAAGACCTGACAATTCTGACTGATCCGTGATCATGGCAATGGCAATCATGTTTCTCTCCGTCATGCATGGATCATAAAGAGCAGGTGCGAACAGGATTACGTCAAAATGACTCTTGTCAGATGCCTCCCGGAACGTCTCAATTGTTGTGAACGCTGCAATTTCAAACTCCTGATAGCTCTGAAGCGCCTGGGTTATTCTGGAAAGATACAGTCTGTCAGAATCAACTATTGCCAGTCGGATCATATTTATATTCATTGCAATACCCCCTTCGCCTTTATCTCTAACTGTTCAAGTGTATAGATAGGACTTTCTCTCAGATGTCCGCCCGGATAATCAAAGATCAGTTTGTCATTGACGATGTCACACAGTTCCGGCATACGTGCAACAGGCTCAAGATCTTTATTCATTAATACGCCATAACGATTGCCATCTGTATCCTGATATTCCAGAATCAGTCCGTAATCCGTCCAGGTAACATACGTAATGAAATCCTTTGTATCCAGCGTTTTCAGCAGTTTTCCGGTTTTACTGTCACTGATTTCCGGGGAATCATGCAGGCTGCGGGTAACTTCGTAGGGACCCGCTGTAAATGTCTCCTTGATTTCCTTTTCCGGTGCCTGTACCTTGCGTTCTTCTGTCAGTGAACCATCGGAGGCACTGTACAGTCTCTGTGTCCCGTCATACCATGTGACTTCCAGCCACGAAGACAGACCATCTCTGCGGAATTCCTGATCGTATTCCTGCTCCGGATCACTGAGACTTGTCTGGCTAATAATCTGCCCCTGCATGTTCAGAACAGTGAAACCATCTGTGTCGAACATCATGACAGTCCTGCCATCTGCTGCAATTCTGGCCTCGTCATGCAGGATATCCGGATCATATGCAAGTAGCTCTGCGTCACTATGCCTGATAACCTGCATGATCCGGACGGAAGGATCACTGCGGCTGCCTAATACGGCGTAATCCCCTGCGGTCATTGCGAAATCGATGGTTTTGTCCGATGATCCTGGCTCCTGATACGCTTCATCACCTGCCTTGTTGTAAAATCCGAACCCGCCATCCGCCATGGCTGTCAATGTATATTCACTGCCGATACTGAAGTGAGCAAATGACTGATCGGCTGCGTACGCAATAGTCTTCTGACTGAAACGCGCGGGATCAATCTTTACCAGCGTTCCCTCTTCGGCTACATATATACCGTCATCATCTGCAATCACATGTATGGGGTTTTCGGATTCATAACTTCCTGTCACCGATACTGCACTCAGATCCAGCAGTCCGAATTCAGAAGAACCATCTTGTTTAACTGCCGACCATGCGAAATACCGGGCACTGAATCCACCGCTGAAGGTCACGAAATCGGACGAATCATAGATGATCAAGTCGTCATCCGGATGATCCGCTGATAGCAGTTCCAGCGATCCATCGTCAAAAGATACCGCCAGCCATGATCCATCCTGATTTAACGCGAAAATGTCATTGTCCGGATCAGCATAAGTATCATTAACCGGAACTTTCATTTTTTTATCGAAAAATGAAACAGTTCCGTTTTCCTTCCCTGTGTCTGTATCATAAAGAACCGCGTGATTCTCATCCCTGTTCACGGCAGCTACGATCTTCCCATCAGCTGAGACAGACAGATCGGTAGCTGCCTGACCGGTCCATATTTTCCTAGCTTCGCCGTCGCTGGTGTGATATCTGGCGAGCCCGTCTTTGCCAGCACAGACTATATCCTCGTTATTCAGGAACAATGCTTTTGCCAGCGCAGATTCTGTCATCGGAATGGCCGCGCTCTGATTCAGCGAATTACTGTCGTATACCAGGGTCGTATATCCACACACAGCGGCGAACCTGGACCCATCCGGAGAAATTTCCAGATGAAATGGTGCTGAAGACAGTGTTACAACACCTTTGGAACTGAATCCGTCATTCAGGTTGTAGACGCCAAGTGCATTGGTCAGGGCATACTGTGCCTCTGCTGTAGGAGGTGCGTTGAGAATACTGTCATCCGGCAGTGCCTGCATGGCATATTGAACAGCCTCATGTACATTGCCTTCCTGCAAGGCATCCTGTGAATATTCCGCGAGTTTAAGAGCACTCTGTCTCTGTTCACGCTGCCGCATTCCGATAAAGGTCAATGCTCCGCCACAGAGGAAAGTAACCGCACAGACCAGCAGAATATTTCTGGCTGTATTCCTGAGCTTGATGCTGCGTGGATCATCATGCGGCAGCCGCATGAACGCATCCAGCATCTCCGCCGCAGTCTGATATCTCCTTGCAGCGTCAGGATTCATTGCCTTATTGATAATGAGTGCCAGAGCCTGACTGCAGTCTGCCCCGGTCAGCGGTCTGACCTTCCACGCATCAGAATCCGGTTTATTCCCTGTGATCAGGTGATAGAGTGTTGCCCCCAGACTGTAAATATCAGATCTCTGATCCAGCAGTACTACCGGTTTTGTATCAGTTGTTTCCTGTTCAGGTTCCCTGAGATAGGTATCTAATTCGGTCAGATAAGGATCAATCTCTGTAGACTCTTCCGAATCCTCCCTTGCATTTATGGTTCCCTCTCCGCTGAGAGGAACATAAGGTGAAACCGTATAACTGGTTGCTGTATCCTCGGGTGTCACCCCATGACTACATATATATTCATATCCATAGTGCTCCGGACTGGAATATCCCCGACTGAGACCGACACGAACAGATCCACTGGCCCCCAGCATAAGTGAGATGTTGAAATCGATCAGGCAGATATCTCCATCAGGCTGCAGCATGATATTGGCTGGCTTGATATCTCCATGCAATATGCCGTGCGGCTTTACATTATGAAGGTAATTCAATGCTTCCAGCAGCTGACATGCCCACCGCACAATATCCTTCTGCTGAATATACTGGTGTCTGCTCAGGATTTGTTTCAGGCTTTCGCCTTCGATATAATCCATGATGGTGTATGCCACACCATCCTCAATGACGAAGTCGTAAACCTGGGGAATATAGCTGTGACTTAAACCCTTCAGAAGATCAACTTCCCTGCGCAGCTTCTCATCACTTACTTTCCAGATATTCCGCTTATCTGCCTTTATCGCGATCTTCTTATTCAGGCGCAGATGGGTGCCCAGATAAACCACACCGCCGCCGCCTGAACCCAGCTGCTCTTCAATTTGATAAAGACCGGCGATAACCTTAGCCATTAATCTTGTGCCCCACCAGTACGGATGTTATATCTCTTCACATCACCATATTCTTCCATCAGTTTCATATTCAGAATGTGCTTGCGATGTGAAATAACAACTAGACTTAGAACAGCAGCCACACCTGCCAATATCATCAGTATCAGACCGATCAGTAAGAGATATTCTCTCATTCAGCAACCCTCGCAATTCACCGCCCGTATTCAGTCTCGCCTTTGTAAAAACAGGGATAATTGAGCATTACTGCCCGATTACCCCTTTGTAACGAATTATTTGGATTTGCTGTGTGATTATCTTGGTATTGTCAGTTTCTGGCCTGCGTAAATCAGATTGGCTTTTCTGATCTTGTCACGGTTGGCTTCAAAAATCTTCTTCCATTGAGACTCATCGCCGTAAACCTCAGCCGCAATCTTTCTCAGATAATCACCCGGCAGCACTATATACTCAGTGATCGTCGAGGCATCCTGCTGCGCAAGATCCGCATTGCCGACATCTGTTGCCACTTTGCCTGTACCAGCCATGCTGTCAAGCATTGCCTGTGTGAAGTTGATGACAATAGTCTGGCCAGGATAGATCAGATCCGGATTTCTGATAATAGCCCTGTTATCCGCATATATTCTGGTCCATAACTCTGTATTGCCGTAATACATGCCGGCAATCTTCATGAGCGTATCGCCCTTTCTGACCTGATACTGAAGACTCTTGACGATTGCAGCCGAACCATTCTGTACCGGAACAGGTTCAACCGCCTGTGTATCTGCTGCCTGATTTACAACAACCTGCTGCTTCTTCTGCGCTGTTGAAACCGGAGTCCATGTTGCCTTACTTGCCAAATCACTGCTGCCACTATTGTCGGAACTGCCACTATCAGAACTGCTGTTGCCGCTGTTATTACCTGATTCATTCTGGCTGTTCCTGACTCTGATATTCTGTGCGGCTCGTTTCAACTGCTTGTTCTCATCACCTTTTTCACGGAACTCGATAGCCAGAGTATGTGTGCCTGTCGGCAGGCTTTTCAGCACATTGGCGTGAATGGTAATGATAGTACTGCCACTCGTAGCCTGATAATCCGTACCCTCTGTCAGCTTCTGACCATCGATATAGAAGTACTTATATTCCGGCAGCACACCGTTCGACCTCATGATATATTCAGTTGCAGTATCCGTATCTGATACATCGCCAACCCTTTCAAGGAGCTGGTAACCCTCATCAGTTGCGCCTTCTACATTAGGGTCTGTATTGTCCTTGACGTTTAATGTATATGTCTTCCGATCGGTTTCAGTACCATTAACCTTCAGACTTATCATGAACTGGAATGTCCCAGTTACCTTAGGCACACCGTAGATCTCACCGTTCTGCTTCAGAGTTACACCCTCAGGCAGTTTCCCATAACATGAATACGTGATCTTGTTAGAACTGTACTTGTTGTTGTTCTGAATGAAGCTGCCGTATGGCACATATTTAACTGCCTCAGGAATATTCTCCGTCGTAATGGTCGGATCACCTGCAGTACCAGTCAGGGTCAGAACGATCAGCGGGGTAGATCCCTGGGAGATTGTCAGCTTACCGCTGATATCGCTTCCCCCCTTGACACCGTCCTTCTTCTTCAGACGGATCTTGGCCACATTCGGAATAACGTCAGGGTCATAATCAGAAATTTTATAATCATATGATCCCTCACTGATACTGTTAAAATTAAATTCCTTGAGGGTTGCATTCTTTAATGTAAAGTAAGGATCCATCTCAAGCTGATCAGACTCAAGACTAACATTCAGTCCAGAAAGTTCCTTGCTATCCCTGTTGATCAGCACAATATCATGCACATTGCCATGTGCACTGTCGATCCGCATATCACGGGTAGCGTACTTCACACCATCCTGATCCAAATGATAATTGAAGGCCGGATCTTTTTTATCGAATGTATTAACATACAGCCCGCTGCCTTCCGACTGTGTAATAACGCTTACCCAGTAGTTGGTGGCGTTCTTGCCATCCTCTGCTGCAACAGAATAATGCACGGGACCCTTTGAGAAGTCATGTGACGTAACGCCGCTCTCATCCTTCTTCGACTGGCCATCTGCTCTTTCGGAATATACACGGCTAGCTGTTGAATTGCTGAATACAGGTATAATGCTCGTCAGATCTGTTCCTTCAGGAACAAGTATTGTGGCATAGTTAAACTCTGCATAAGAGTCATCCGCCAGGTTGATCGTATAGCTCTTAATATATGACCCGTCCTTATTCTTAAGATTCTCAATAAATAAGGATGATGCAGCTCTCAGTGGCTTCTCAGAACTGCCCTCTTTGACGATCATCGTATACTGATAAACAATCTGCTTGCCTGATTTATCAGATGCGAGAATCGTGAATGTCCTGCCGTTGCTAAAATCTCCATAATACCGATTACTTGTATCGTAATTAAACAGCGAATCCTTCAGATCAGGGTGTCCCGATGTCTTTGCATCATCTGCGCTGTTAAATGAACCTTCATATGCCGCATCTACAGTCCAATCATCAGAATATGCGTATAAATGCAGTCTGTACTGTGCTGAAGCATTACCGCCCTTATACAGAACTATCGTTCGCTTGCAGGAATTCTCAGATTCCTCTGTCTTGGATTCCTGGTAATCATAATCTGTTCCAGATGACAAATATGAGTCGGATTCTTTATGCATCAGAGACCCGGACACATAGAAAGATGAACGCTTTGTCTCTGTTACATTCTCATATGCTCTCAAGTCGACCGGCAGTACGCCATCACCTGCAACTGCTGTAACCCATCTACTTCCGAACTCGCTCCCACTATTCGAATGCGAATAAAGTTTTACGCCTGATCCCCCGAGAATATCGCCTGTGATATCCTTCGCTTTTTTTATCTCATCGATAGTCTCGTGATGACCCTCGTAGAATCTGACTTCCCTGTTCTTGTACTGATCCGCCAGCCTGAGTGTTACATAGTGATCAGTCTTCCGGTTAACACTATTTTCGCTGGCAGTTATGGAAACCGATGCGTAATCATCCCCCACATAGTTAGAGCTGCTCTTCAGAGACAGATCCTGCCGGGTACCATTAGCATCCTCTGTCAATGACGGAATCAGCCATTCATCTGTGCCGAATTTGAATTCAACATAATAGCGGATATTCTGTAATGAAGTCTGGTCACCATTGGGAGAATACACAATTTCATATTTGCGATTTTTCGGACTGTTCATACCAGAAAGCAGATTGACATAATTCCCGGAAGACAGTTGTTCATAGTCCTGATTATTCTCATCCCAGCGATTCCAGACAACTGTACCATTGCCATTGACGCTGGCTGAATCGAGAATGCTAGAAACCGATACCCTTGTCAGCTCAACCGGTGTCAGGCTGCTGAGATCAATCGGGTTACTGACTTTCAATTCGATGTTCTGGTTGGAAAGACTCATGGACCTAGCCATGGCTCTCATCATCCTGGGTTTTGCAGTTACGGCCTCATTAGTAAATGTTTTTTCATCCGAATGAACAATGATTTTCTCGCCATTAATATCCAGGGTCAGATTAATCGGCTGGCAGTCTGATGTATCAAGTCTGACCATATGACCATCAACATCAACAGATGCGTCAGGAGATTCGAACCACCTGACTTCTGTAGAATCACCGTATTTGAATTGAACTTCATAAGGGAAGAAAGGTGCGGCATCCGTCACCGGAACAGTATAGCTGCCGTCATCTTCAAGTTCCCCTTCTGTAACCTCAATTTCTCTAGACCCAAGGTTATAGACAAATACTGCCTTTTCCGAATCATCTTCCGGATTATCCTCAGGATCAACCTCTGCTGATGATTCATCTTCAGTCTTTTCGGGAAGTGTAAGTTTAAAGACATGACCATAAACCTCAACAGTGCTGTCTGCATCATTGAAGTCATGTTCTTCTGTATTATCGCCGGACTTGAAAGTGACTGTCAGCGGGAATACCGGATTCTCAGGAACGTTGATTGTATAAGAATTATCCTGATACTCGTCAGATGTGATCTTTTCTGAATAGGTGTTGGTTCCTACCGAATAGGTATAGGTAATCGTAGTTTCGACAGGAGTATTGTGCTCTTCAGTACTCTTCTCTGTAACTTTTGCAGAGGCTTCTACACTCTCCTCCGTCGACTCAGATTCAGTGCTATTAACACTATCTTCTGTCGTCAGGGAAGTAGTGGCGTCATCAGCAGTTTCTGTTGCCACCCCCCCGATGTAATATTTCCGGTTACATATTCTGTTCCAGTGTTCACCTCATCTGCCATGACAGTAACTGTCGGAGCAAACTGAACAGTCATCAATGCCGAGAGCAACAGGGCAAGGAAACGCCTCCCGCTTTTTTTCATAACTACCTCTCCTACTCCCTGAAGTACAACCATTGCACAAGAGTCAGTTCCATGACATCCAATGCATATAGATATACCTCAGCCTTCTACCTCTTGATTTTTTTATGCTACACTCACAGCAAAACTGTTGCAAGGAGTGGCTTGTGTGGTATCCTGTTTTGCCACTCTTTTTACTAGAAAGTTAATTGGATTCAACATGGCTTGATTCGATTTCATACCGCGATCAGAGAATTTCATTATCATACGACCGGCCGTAAGCAGAAGCGTTGGAACGTCAGGCAGCCGAAGAGAAAACAGGATGAGCACAAAAATCCAGGCCGTTATTATATTGCACAACAAGATCTGTATAGTTCAGTCAGTAGAGAACGTCTGCCATTTTCACTTGCTTCGCATGTATACAGGCTGTGATTCATGCTTGCAATGCCAAAGCAATGAATCATATACTAACCCGTTTTCAACAGTTAATCGATAGTGAAAGGTCGCAACCCCAGTGTTTTAAAGGGGCTGCGGCCTTTTGTGATGTTTACAAATGTTGTATGGAAGTCCTCAGTGTGAAATTTTTTTAATTTTTTTATTCAGCTCTTTCGGAAGGTAGTACTTCTTATCAAGATCCATCTGGAATACTCCGTTCAGGGTATCCAGAACTTGTGACCCTTGGTAGGTCGCCAGGTAATACATTCCGTTCACGTCTGCAACCTGAAGGTTGCGCAGGGTCTCGATGATCTGGTCTGTCGTATAATGCTCTTCCTTTGGCTTCAGCGATTTTCCATAGTCATTGAGCTTTATCTCCATCAGCCGGTAGATCAGCAAAGCGGTGTAGCAGATCAGGAAATGTGCTTTGATCCGATCTCTGGTTCGGTGATAAATCGGCCGTGCGGAGAAGTTTGTCTTCATGACACGGAAGCAGTCTTCGATCTCGTTGCGTTTCTCACTGATTGCAATGATCTCTTTCGCATCATCATAGAGGTTTGTAGCTATCGCATAGAAGCCATCATACTTTTCCTCTTCCGCAATCCGTTCCATGTCAAGTACATAGGTGTCCGTTGCCTGTGATCCATCCTTTGCTTTTGAACTGCGCCGGATGAAGCGGGTTACGTCGTTTGGCCCTTTCTTATAGGTGTCCGGATCAAGATTCTTCAGCAGCTTCTTCGCCCGCTCGATCTGTCTGTTCCGTATATAGCGCTGATATTCCATCATCTTCCTGGAGAACGTAATGATAAGGTGCTGCTTCAGCTCAGTCTTCACCTTTACTGTCTTACGCCGGCCGTTCTTAATGACATCTTCAGTCAGCCCGGTATCCATTGCGCGGTCGGCGTTGATGATCTTGTAGGCGCGGTCATCGTAAAGATCTCTGTTAGCAGGGTCTGTCCGGTCGAAGGCCTTCATGTGCTGCAGGTTAATCCACGACGAGTTTCAGCTATTTCTGAAAACTTACGCTGTTCCCAAGCTGTTGTTTCAAATTACTACTTGCCTTGATTCTCTAGAGGGAGCAACCCTTAACTGCATGGTTATCAGGTATCTATGATAATATTGGCAAGCAGGGTTCAGGTAGTACATAAGCGTCCTCCCTGAACGAATGCTTGTTGGGGGGATCCCCCAATCCCCTGTATTCAATCAGCGGGCCTTTGGCCCTCGATTGAAGCGACGCCCGCCTGACGGCATTCTATTTTTGGGCAAAAGCCGCCCCTCGGTGGAATTTACAAGGTTCTATTTCAGCGGAAATTAAGCGGCAAAAGGAAAAAGAAAAGAGGGCGGTTGCCCGTCCTCTAATCAATCATCATAATGCCCTTTGCATGAGAAAATCAAAACCTTATCATCTTCAACCGCATACACAAGTCTGTGTTCTCCGTCAATGCGTCTGCTCCAAAACCCTGTAAGATTTCCTTTCAAGGGTTCGGGTTTCCCTATGCCCTCAAACGGATTGCGGCTTATATCCTTTACAAGCTGATTTATCTTTTTCAACATTTTCTTGTCCTGCGTCTGCCAATAAAGATAATCTTCCCATGCGTCAAAATCCCATTGTATGATTTTGGTCTGCATAGGTTACTCCTCTATCAGTTCATGCTCTGCAAGTTTGATTTTCCCCGCCTTATAGTCTGCCATTTTCTGTTCCAAATAACGGATATTGCTTTCGGAATAAAAAGGGTCTGCGGAAATTTCAAAAGGAATACGTTTCTCCCTGCCTACTTTTTTGGCAAAAATAGTAAACGCCGCACTCATGGAAAGCCCCATATCGGAACAAGCCTGTTCCATGCTCTTTTTCACATCTGCGTCCAGTTTAAAATTTACATTAACTGTCTGTGCCATAAACACCACTCCTTTCATGCCTATATGATATGTACTATCAAAGCAAAAAGCAAGTATTTTTCTTTAATATTTCTTTATTTTTTCTTTCCGTTTTATTCCTTCAGGAGACGGTTCTGTTTTCTGTTTTCGTTCGGTTTTCGTTCTGTTTTCGATTTAGAATGCTATAATGAATGAGTTCACTTTCAAAATTTCATATCGTCTGCAAACACATCTTTCAGCTTATCTGCGAGGTTCTTACATGATTACGCAAAAAGACATTAACAGCATCTTCTCTACTACGAATACATACGCCGGAGCTCATTTCGGATATATCATCGTCACTTTCACAATTCTCCATTCCATGCTCATGGTCATGCCGCGACTCTTCCACTGGCAATGAAATTGATTAAAGAACATGATACATACTTTTTGAGATAGTCAGCTGCCCATTGCCAGGGTCAGCTGCCCATTACCAGGAAATCATGGAGCGGCGGATGAAGAGGCGCTTAGAAGATCTGTCAACAACAAAAAAAGAGCCAGCCCCGAAGGACTGACCCTAAAGATTTTATTGCTCTTTGACCTGCTCTTTCTTCTGTGATTCGTTCCGATCCAGGCCAAGAAATGTATCCACATTCCTGCGTGCAAGCTGCAGCTGTCTGGACTCTTCCTTTGCTTTACGATACTGCGTATACAGCTCTTTCTTTTGCTGAAGAAGCTTAGCATATTCCTGATTCAGATCCTTTATCTTCGGGAGCTTTCTGATGTCATGCTGATCAAAATATTCCTTTGCGGCTTTGTGAATGGTCAGTTCCTCCCTGTGCTCTTCAAAGAATCGTTTGCTGTATCCGTGCTTCCGATATTCGCTGTATACTTCTCTGGTCTTCGCGTAGCCTATGATCTGCGTTTTCAGTTCAGTGATTTCTGTCAGCCTGCTTTCCAAAGAACGGATCTGTCCGGACAGCTCCCGGTAATTTCCGGAGCTCTCATCAGAAATCATGACAAGAGTATCGTAATCGCGGATGTTATTCTCCTGGAGAAAGAGCAGCACCTGCGCCATCTGCCTGATGTTAAATTTTGTGGCCCAGCGTTCATATCCGGGACCTTTTCCGCTCCTGAGTTTCTGCTGAATATCGATAAGAAGATCGAACGGTTTATCTGTCCTGTTCTTCTTATGATTCCGGGATTTTCGATCTTTAGAGCTTCCGTCTCCGGACATCTTGGCGGCGAGTTTTTCCTCGGAATAGTCTTCTCCAAGAGAAGAGAACCGGATATATCTTTTCTGATCTCCTCTGCGGACGGCCGGATGTTTTCCACTCTTGCATTCATATCCGGCTTCTTTAAACATCTGCAGGAGTTCATCCATGCCGGATGGATTCCTGAGCAGAAACCGATTCATATCCGCGCGGATCTGTTCCCGGAAAGATACACTGCGGGGATAGGTTGTCCTCTTCTGTCTTAGATGGTAAGGAAGAGGCTTGATCACAGAAAGACCGTGCTGCAGACAGATCAGATCACTTGTCTTCTGCAGCGCAAGGCCGGATCTCCAGAAGTCCTTATATTTACCGCTGCCGTCAATCCGGGTGGAATTATACAGGATGTGGTTATGGATGTGTGCCCGGTCTGTATGTGTCGCAACCGTAAACGCGTATTTTCCCTTCGTGACAGACATCGCGAGCTCATATCCGATCCGGTTTGCCTCCTCCGCGGAAACCTCTCCCGGTTTAAAGGACTGCCGGATCTGGTAAGCAATGACGTCTCTTCCATGAAAGCTTTTCCCTTTTGGATTTTTCTGATCGTACTCCCGTTTGGACAAAAGAAACTCTTCCGCAGCGGTCCTGGGATCACAGGCATACGATGACACCAGTGATCCCTGTTCTGTCTTGTCCGGATTCTGTGCGTAGTCCACCCTGGCCGCAAGACATTGTGCCAGAGTTTTTCCCTTATTCAGGTGCAGCGCAATCAGTCTTGTTGCGGCCATATTCTGATTCCTTTCGTGTATTCTTATGTTGTCATGCGCCGGATTCTTCTCTTAATAGAACTGATCAGCGCATATACTGATCCTGCCGCTGTGAAGAACAGCACCACCGCCGCAATCACGCCGGCCATGATCAGTGTATTTCTCATTTCGCCTCTCACAATGCAGCAGATGAGAAGCAATCCGCCAATCGCGATAAACGGTGCCGCAATGATGGATGAGAGGTAAACTGCTGCATCCAGAATGAGCTGTATAACGGAAAGCAGCGCCACAACCGGCAGCGTGATCATCGAAACAAACAGATTAATGAGTCTCATGGTATTCCTCCATTCTGTCCGGATTTGTTTTGTCCTGATCCCATTAAAAAATGGGATACACCGGCTGGCAAGGATATCGATTTAAAATCCGTTTTGCAGAAAGAGTTTTACGCGGAGAGCCTTCCCTACGTGATCACGGACAGGATTTCCATCACTTTTCCTGTCAGAGTCCATATCTCATCAAGACGCTTCTTCAGATCTTTGATCTCTTCCCGATAGACCGATCCTGTCGTATTCGCGATTCTTGCATACTGGTTCAGGTTATTGCTGCAGATCCGAAGCAGTCTTGCGATTTCACGGATATCACTCATATCAATATTGACGCAGTATCCATCCAGGGCCATCTTCCGAAGATATGCCCCTCTGTTTCGCATCCCCATCTGCTTCATTTTCTTACGGATGATTTCCAGCTCCTCCGGTGTCGGCCGAAAGCCGACCGGCGCTCCTCTCTTTTCATTCATGAATGCCTCCTGAATTCAAAAATGTAATCACTGAAACCTCAAAATTAAGGGGTACAGGATAAAATCCCCGCACCCTTAGTTTTCATCGTTAAGAAGTCAGTATTGAAACGGCTTCCGAAAGCCCTTAATGATTACATATCCCCCTGTTTTTCTCCCGGATACGGGCAACGTTCTTTCTGACCTTCTGTTTCCTCACCAATATCCTGCACTCGGGACAGTACCTGAACTTCGCGGAAGGCGCCCTGAACCTTCGTCCACAGTTCTGACAGGTCATCATGTTTTCATCCGCAAAGATCTCGCCCTCCTGCCCTTCTATCGTGTTCGGATCTTTGTGTTCTACTGCCTGCTTTCTTATGGCACTGCTTTGCCTTTGCCTGCAGCAGAGAAATCCCTGCCTTCTGAACAGAAATTGTCGGATGCATGTGCGGCTGTTTCGCCACACCCTTTTCAGATCGGTATTCTGCAGAGACTTCCGCGACCTGTGCCGCCGGATCATCCTGCGTCTGCTCTTTCGACTGAACCTTGGAATGTTCCCGATCCTTCTGCAGGAGTTTTAATCTGCCCTCGATCTCAGTGATCAGGCTGTCCGCGGTATCACGGATCGTCTGCAGGGATGCCCGCAGTTCCGGGACGTCTTTCCCGGAGGACCAGCCGGCAACATATGAGAAGGAGTACTCGGATGTATCAATCCTTCCGTCCGGACCTCCCAGATACTGGCAGACGCAGTAGGCGATACTCTCGGCCTCCACTTCCTTCGTATGACGGTCCTTCTTCTCGTCCGGATGATCCTTCAGATATGCCGGAGAATGAATCGAAGCATGGCTGATCTCATGGATCAGTGTCTTGATGGTTTGCAGCTCGCTCATACCGGTCTGGACGTGAATCTCGTTTGATGCCGTGCTGTAGTATCCCTTTGTCCCTCCCTGAATCTCATCAAAAATGACTGGTACCGGGGATGTTTCCGTCAGGACAGCCAGAAGATCGCCGTAGTGTTCAACAGAACCTGTCAGTTCACTGGCACCGAAGGTCGGCAGTTCTTTTCCTTCCGTCTGGGAAACATCAAAGACCGTGGCGATACGGAATGACGCGTATTCCACCTCCACGGTCTCTTTCTTCGGATTCCCGTCCGCGTCCAGTATGACCTTCCCGGTCGCAGGACTGATGACATCCTGTTCGATCTTCTTTTTGTACGGGGCCGGCGCCAGAATCTGAATTCCCTTTTCTCCCTTCTTCACATAGCGGCCATGATCTGTCTGCCAGGCTCTGTACCCTGCCACCAGTGTGGCGTCAGGCTTCTGCAACGCAATGAGAAGCGTATTATTCAGAGAATAGTGATGGAACTTCGACATGGTCTTCAGGTACTGACAGTAAGCGTCACTGGAGAAAATATCCTTCACGCCCTGCTCCAGTTTATCTGCGATCACGGCCATGGCTTCCTGCCGCTTTCTTGCTGAGGCCTCTGGATCATAGGCCTTGCCGCTCTTGCCTTTTGGAGACTGCTTATAGCCTCCTTCCGGTTCCGCAACACCGGAAAAGACGATATCCTCCGGCTTTTTAGCATAGGAGACTTCTTTTACCGGCAGGATACTGTTTTCCATAAAGGAATAGTACTCATTTCCACCGCCGATAATGACATGGTCCCGCACAGGGATATCCAGAAGGTTCCCCAACTGCACCAGCCGATCGGTGATCGCGATGTCCTCCATGGACGGCGACAGAATCCCGCTCGGATGATTGTGTGCCAGCATCATGGATGCCGCATTGGAAAGGACAAGGGGCTTTAAGACCTCTCTGGGATGTATGATCGCAGCGGTGAGGGTTCCCATGCTGGCGATGTTGATATTGATCGGCCGCATATGAACATCCAGAGCCACGACGCAGAACACCTCGCGGTCGTAGTCTCTTAAAAAGCGGTTCATGACCCGGACCGCGTCCTCCGGCGTCGTGATGGGGTCTGCTGAATACAGCGGCGGTTCCTTAACCATCCGAATCGCGACCTGGTCGAGAGCATACCGCTGTCTGTTATCGTTCGTTTTGGCCATCGGCACCTCCTTCCGGCGGATCGTCCGTCTCAAGTTGCATGCCGATCGGGATTGTCAGCACAAAGTTCTGGTCTGTGAGTAATGAAAGTGCATCCTGCACAGTCCGTTCTGTGCTGATGGGCTCTGTCACCCAATTGTTTTCTGTTTTCATCCTGCCTCCTTTCGGACATAGAAAAGCCGCCTGTCAGACTGTGCTCCTGTAGCTGCACAGTCCGAAGGCGGCTGATTCCTGCTCTGTTATTCCGTTTTTTCGATTATGATCTGATGTTGTGATCCGGGAATCCGTTTATTCTCCAGGCTCTAATTTCTGAATTTCACTGCGGTTCCATAGGCTATAACTTCCGCAGCCCCCTGCATGACGGCAGAAGACGCATACCGGATGTTGACAACGGCATCTGCGCCCAGCTCTTGTGCCTCCGCAACCATCCTCTTTGTCGCGAGGGCTCTTGCTTCGTTCATCATCTCGTTGTATGCCTTCAGCTCGCCGCCGACGATCGTCTTGAAGCTCTGGGAAATATCTTTCCCGATGTTCTTTGACTGAATCGTGCTGCCCTTGACGAGGCCCAGCATCTCAAGCTCTTTCCCGCTGATATAATCAGTATTGACTAAGATCATCTTCTTCTCCTTCCTGAATCTCACGGATCCTCTGGATGCAGACTATCACCATTCCTGCGCAATCATTTTCTTACGGTGGTTCATGGTCCAGTCTCCATGCTTTCAATCATTTGTATTTGTCCCATTATACATGATTATCCGTACCGGATCTTCTCTTTTGGCGGATAGAGCTTCTGTGGGTGCAGCTCCTTCACTCTTGTCTGCAGCCCATGCACAAGAAGCTTATACCTGTAATCCGTCCCCCAGCAGGTGTAAAGAGTCAGGATGTCCGGTCTGGCTGTAAGATCCAGCTCTGTATTCGTAAAAGATGCCCGGACGATGATCTTCTCCATATATTCATCGTACTGCCTGTCAGTATAGATCCCTCTGATCCTCTCATCCGCCGGAGCAAGCTCCACCACATGCAGCTGGTATTCATAGATATAGTCCGACGTGTACACGTAAATCTTCGGTTCGCCCTCACACAGCTCCGGCTCCCGGATCAGACGCTTTAAGCTCCCGAACATAGAGCCATCCCGCATGTTGTGGCCATAAAGATACGTGTTCCGGTCCTTGAAGTTTTTCCGGTTCTGGTAGTCCATGAAGATACAGCCGGACGCGTTCTGCTCCTTCTCAAAGGTCTGTGTCAGATATTCTGTGTTGTTCTGCGAGATGGCAACAGGATACCTCAGATCGAACAGCGGGAAATAAAGGATCCCGACGAAATCCTCATTGATTTCTCGGTATCCGTCGAAATCAATGTCCAGCTGCGGCCACCAGATTTCCTCCGGCTCTGCTTCGCTTTCATCGGACAAATCCTCATTCTCCTGAGCCTCCGGGATCTGTGAGATCAGCTCCTGATCCATCCTTTCATACGCTGCTCTTGCCTTTTCATACTGATAAAGCTCACAGCCTGCCAGATACAGGCAGACCGTGCTAACGGTCAGAAGGATGATCAGGATGAACCCGCAGATTCGGTCACCGTTCCTCTTGTGAACTGTCTGGGAAGTCATCCTCGTTGAGGTTCTCATCGAGATATTCGAAACTGTCCTCTTCCGGAACTTCGATGTTTTCTTCATCCTCGTCGTCATAATAATCCTCATCCGGATCAGGGCGTTTGCTCCGGCCGGTATCCTTCTGCTTCTGCAGGTAGAGCCAGAAGATGCCTCCGCCGATACCGGCAAAAAGGATCAACGGAACCACAAGGCCCGCCGCAGAGGATTTCTTCTCCTCCTTCGGCTCTTCTTCCTGCTGATTTGCCTCATCCTTTTCCTTCTGCTCGCGGATTGCCTCCTCGGCAGCCTTTCTGGCAGCCTCTTCCGCTTCCTTCTTTGCCTGCAGCTCGGAGGCGGTGTTGTCATCCGCCAGCGCCATCAAATCCTCTTCGTCCACCAGATTCAGGAAGTGCACGTTTTCTTCACCATGGTCATCGCGGTCGATGATGATATAGAAAAAGTTTCCATCCTTACTGGTGACGGTAATGAACTGTTTCCCTGCGCCGGTGCTGCTTCCGTAATCATCCACCAGATTCATATTCCCATCCGGTGTAAGAGGACCCATCGGCTCTTCCTGTACTTCCGGTTCCTCATAAACCCAGCCGTCATCCTGCGCTGTCTCTTCGGCAGCTGCTTCCTCGTTTACCAGGGCAAAGGTCACCATGGAAGGCGCCATCGCGCCAAAGCCAAGCGCCGCCGTCAGCACAGCGCCGGCAAGCTTCACATTAATTCTCACTCTTTGTCTCCTCCTTCCCCGGAATCACACCGAGGACTCCGTTTTTCGCATAACCGATTACGATCGCCAGATCCTGAGGGGTAAGGTTCGCTTCTTCCACCATCCCGATGATCTCCGAACGTTTCAGCTCAAGAATCTTATCCTCCAGTTCCCGGATCCTCTGATCCATCTCGTTTCGTTTTTCCATGGTTCTGGCAAGCTCCTTCTGGAGCCTGTCCATGCTCGGCTGTTTTGCCATCTTCTCCTCCTCTTATGATCAGTCTTCCGGGATCCTTCCGTATCCCAGCATGTGATTCGCGAAATACCCGCTGTCGATATTGGAAAATTTGCACGGATTCCCGCAGTGAATCATCATCCCTCCGCCGACATAGATGCCGACATGGCTTGCGCCGGGGGTATTGTACGTACCCTGAAAATAAACGATATCTCCCGGTTTTCTCTCAGACGCGGGAATCGGATCTGTCCACTGCCGGATCCCTTCCGCAGTTGTCCTGCCGATGTGTCCGACGCCGGAAGCATTGATGACCCAGCAGACATAGCCTGAACAGTCAAATCCCTGCTCCGGTGTGGATCCGCCCCAGACATAGGTGCGGCCAAGGTACTTTTCCGCTTCCTGATACATCCTGGCAAACTCCTGATCGGTCAGGGCTTCTCCCGGAACCCTGTAATCCAGGTATGGATTCTGTGGTGTCCCGTCCGCATCGGCGTCGATGTTGGAATAGATATCATCCCCGAACAGATACGCACGGTTTCCCTTCAGAGAAAGGATGATCTGAAAGCGTTCCATTTCATCCTCTGAAAGCTCCAGGTCATGGATCACCTGCAGGAGCTGATGATTGATCATCGTAACGTTCAGGATCCTGTACTCGTACTCTTCCGTCTCGGTATAGGTATATTCCTCTGTTTCCGTCTGTCCGGTCACCGGGTTATACACTTCCCTCTCTCCGATCCGTTCCACTTCTCTGGTCCGGATCTCAGTCACAGGGTCAAAAATCAGCTCATACTGAGCGTCGAAAAGCGTCTGCAGCATCTTCTGCACAGCATCGTCATTTCTCCTATAGTCCTCAAAAAGGATCGTCATGACAGACGCCAGTTCATAGGGATTGTGTCCGATGGTATCCAGCTGATACCGATACTCATCAAAATCAGGATTCTCCGATTCGACCGACCGGATCTCCTCCTGCAGCTTCTTCTCAAGGTTCACATAGTCTTCCTCGCAGCCAAGGATATCGTCATCCTCTGCTGTAAAGGATGTGGAAATCACGCCGTTCCCGCTTCCGGAGATCAGGAGGGATGCCGATGAGGCTCCGCCCACAGTCATCATCAAAATGATGGCGGCAAATCCGGCTAAAAGCAGCAGCATCGGATGCTCCTTCGCTCCTTCCGTCACATTCAAAAAGGCATCCGAAAGTCTCTCTCTGAGTGACCGGATGCCTTCTGCCGCGCCTGCTGCAGCCTCTCCCCGTGATGCCTTCCTTGCAGCCTCTGCGTATTTATGTCTGATATCCTGACGCTGCCGCAGTCTGGAAAGCAGGTTGGATGAAGTCTCTGTATACCCCCCTCTGCTCTTTTTTTCTGTACCATAGAGGTGCTCCCGGGACGATCCGGCAGCATCTCCTGCCATGGTGTGTTCAGCGCCGGTTCTGCTTTCTGTAAAGCGCAGCCCCCTGTCTGTGGCCGCTGATGAAATATCGTCACCGGAGCTGCCAGCTGTTACACTGTTCTTCAGCTTCGCTGCATAGTGATGATTCCCTACGGACTCTGCTGTCAATCCGGCGCCGCGTTCTGCCAGCGCGTTTCCTGTATTTGCTGCCTCTACACCTGTGTTTTCATCACTCCGCTGATTGACTTCATGATGAAGCTTTGCCGATACGGCTTCCGCCGGTGCCGTAAGCTTTAACCTCGCTGCCCGTCTCTTGGCTGGAGAGGATACCGTCCGCCGTTTTCTTGAGAACTGAAACTCCGAGATGTCATCGATCTCCTGATGGGCAATTATTCCTTCTGCGGATTTCATGCCGTCTTCTGCATCCGTTTCCCAGATTTTTCGGCTTTTTAGCTCCGCGTTACTTTTCCCTTTCTGCCTCTTTTTTGTCAGTTTCTGCTCTGAATGGGTAATGCGCCGCTGGATCTTTTTCTTCCTGGGCTCGTATCCCATCCGGCGGGGGATGTTATAATCCTGCCGCCGCAGCTTATCCCTGTACTCCGCCATCTTATGCGCCCTCCTTCACAGCCTTCGGGGTCTCCGACCACTTGGTCGTCATGATCTGGTAGAGCTCGAGATCCGTAGGGAAGCGGTCGATGAATGGCAGGATGACGTTTCCGTAGAAGAGGAGCCCCTCTCCTTCCCCGGAGTGGGTTACATAAGAGAGCTGGTGTGGTGAGATATTGAGCTGCTTCGCCAGGATCCCCCGGTCTCCCGCAGCCTGGTTCATCATCAGGATGAAGTCCGAGTTTTCAAAGATGTTCTCGACTTCTCTGGAGGAAAGCAGGTCCTTTACGTTTTGCGTGATGCCGGTGGGAATACCGCCCCACTTCCGGAACCGCTTCCAGATCTCCACAGAGTAGGCCGCCGTCTGCTCCTCCCGGAGCAGCAGATGAAACTCATCCATGTAGTAGCGGGTGGATTTTCCTGCGCCGCGGTTGGCGGTCACTCTCCCCCAGACCTGATCCTGGATCACCAACATCCCGATCTTCTTCATCTGCTTGCCCAGTTCCCTGATGTCATAGCAGACGAGACGGTTTTCGATATCCACGTTCGTTCTGTGATTGAAGAGATTGAGGGATCCTTTCACATAGATCTCCAGTGCCGTCGCCACATGCTTTGCTTCCTTCTCCTCCTGGAGAAGCAGCTCATGATACAGATCCTCAAGGATCGGCATGTTTTCAGGTCTGGGGTCATTGAAATAGCGCTGATAGATGCGGTGTACGCAGCGGTCAATGACGGTTTTCTCTACAGGAAGGAGGCCTTCCTTTCCTCCGACGATCAGCTCACAGAGCGAAAGGATGAAGTCCGCTTTCAGGCTCTCCGGATGATCGTCTTCACTGTAGAATTCATTGATCTCCATCGGGTTAATATACTGCGTACTGGTGGGACTGATCCGGATCACCTGGCCGTCAAGGCGCTGTACCAGCGCGGTATACTCCGCTTCCGGATCACAGATAATGATATCATCATCTGTCACGAGGTAGGCATTGGCGATCTCCCGTTTTGCCGCGAAGGACTTGCCGGATCCCGGCGTGCCGAGAATCAGGCCGTTCGGGTTCTTTAATGCCTTCCGATCCACCATGATCAGGTTGTTGGAGAGGGCGTTCAGACCGTAGTACAGGGATTCCTTTCCCGCCTGGAACAGTTCCTGCGTGGTAAACGGCATGAAGATCGCTGTGCTGCTGGTCGTAAGACCGCGCTTTATTTCGATCAGGTTCTGCGCCAGCGGCAGGCTGCTCATCAGCCCCTGCTCCTGCTGGAAGTCAAGCCTCCGCAGGTTGCAGTTATGCTTCTGCGCGATGCTGACGGCCTGGAAGACGTTATTCTCAAGCTCCTGTTTCGTTCTGCCGGTATTCATGATCAGGAACGTTAAGAGGAACATCCTCTCGTTCTGGTTCTGCAGCTCCTGCAGCAGCGCCTTGGCGTCCTTTCCGTAGGTGGCAAGATCAGACGGGATGATATCCATGTCGTATCCTGCGCGGACAGCCTTCTTCTGCTCCTCGATCTTGGAACGATCGAGCTCCGTGATCGTATGCTTCACCGTCCTGATCGCCTTATTCTGATCGACCGAGGTGATGTGCATGGATACTACCTGGGAGGAATCCATCTCCAGGAAATCCTTCAGGAGCTGATCAGAAAGGTCCGACGCTGTGATCTGCAGGTAGCTCATGGCGCCGTCCAGTTCTCCCATCTGAAAACGCCTGCCGCCCTTGAAAACAAAGGAGCTCGGAGCGATGAAATCCTTCACGGAGAGTCCGGATCCAGGCAGCCATTTCCAGTCAAAGGTAAACCGCTCATGATCTCCCATGTGGAAGATATCGTGCATGAGCTTTAACCGCTCCGCTCCGTTTAGCACCTTGGTCTTCACGCCAAGGCGTCTGAAGTTGTTCACAACATCCGTCTGGATATGGGTGAGTCTCGGCTTTGCCTGCCGCATGGAGGCGGCCTCGATTCCAAAGGTCAGATATTTCGTTTTCGTCAGGCCGTTGTTTCCCTGGGAGAGCTGTGTTTTCAGCATCCCGGAGTACTCATCCCGGATATCGTCGTAGCCGTCAAACTTATGACGGATGCGGATGTTCTTTTCGAAGTCACCGGCATCCGTAGCAAGATTTACGAAGGACAGCTGGAACTGCACGGAGCTGTCAAAGAAGTTAAGAAAGCTGCACCACTCCTCGAAGATCGCTGTCTTGTCCTCCTGCTGTGCCAGCTGGTAGTTGATGTCCTGAAACTGGATGGTTTTCGTGTAGTAGTTATCGCTCACGCGGCAGATCCCGTCAGGAAACATGCGCTGGAACGGAATGGACTGCTGCGCGGTCCTAGGAATCCCGTCGTTTTTCCGGGCTCTTCTGATGACGTTTCTGACTTCCCTTTTCTCTTTCCCTGTCAGGTTTTCCGGAAGCTGAAAGTCTTTTGCCTTTCTCTTCGACTTTGGAAACAATCCTCTTTACCTCCTTTTCTGCCTCATACTGACGCATGAGAACGTCATAATAGTTGTCTGTTTTATAGGGCCTCACCTTAGGTCTTACAAAAGCCGCCTGGATGACCTGCCTTAAGATCACCTCCAGCGGCTGCCCGTCTCTCTCATACATGGCAATGAAAAACATCGGCAGCATGATCAGAACCATCGCAAGCGCGGCAAGAGAGGTGTTCCCGTTCCTTCTGATGAGGAAGTACAAAGGAACGCCCACTGCCGCCGCGATGGAGAAACAGATGAGCTGCCGCTTTGTCAGGTTGAAAAGCACTTTTGACTTTACTTTGGTGAGATCCCTGGGTACGGATATATACGCTGCCATTTCATCTCCCTTCCAAGAATCCAAACTCCATGGCCAGATATCTGTGCTGATTCTTTTTCATTCAATCCTCCTTAATGTGCCCCAAGCACGCTCTTTGCGAGGCTCCCCGTCTTAAAGAGGGCAAAACACAACAGGATCGTGTATCCCATGACGCCCCAGAGGGAGGTGATGATGTCTGAGGAGAAGCTCGTTCCCCGAATCAGGACCGCATAGATGCCGACACAGATCATGATGAGAAACCCCTGAAAGCCCAGGGCCAGGAGCGACTTGAAGTAGTTCTGTCCGATCTGGCTCTGTTCCCGGTTGCCGAAGGTGGCAAACGGAATCGGCGCAAGGCTCGTCACCAGATAGATCTCGATCATCCGGCCATAGACGATGACAAAGATCGCGACGGAAAACGCCATCATCAGTGTCCTGACGATCAGTGTCTGGAGGAACAGGCCAAGAAGCGGGCCAAGCTCCATCGCTTCGATCTCACTCTGTAGTCCCGCAACGGCGCTGCCGTCAATCGAGGTGTTCCCGATCAGGCTCCCGGAGGCGTTTACCACGTGCTGCGCGACGTCGAATACGGCCATGGTAATGTTAAAGGTGTTGCTGATAAGTGTGACTGCGACAAACGTTTTGAAGATCCATTTGAAGAAAATCCAGGTCTCAAAGTTTGCCAGATTATTGTGCTCGATGATCAGCTGGATCAGCTCGTAGCAGGCGATAAAGGTCAGGATCAGCCCGGCTATGGGCATAATCACTGTCTCCGAAATGTTCCGGATCATGGAGTATACCCCCGGCGAAAAGGACGCCGGGGATGTCCCCACTTCCGACGCAACCTGTCCGACCTGCGCGTTGACCGCATCAAAGATGCCGGACAGGTTATTCATACAGGCCTCTACGAGGATGTTCCTAAGCCAATCGGTGATCTGCTCAAGAACGTAATCCATTCATTCTCCTCCGGTCAGCCAAAGAGTGTTTTCAGGATCGGAACCAGCGTGGTGCCGATGAGGGCGACGCCGCCGCCTGCCATCAGCTGCTTGATTCCCTGACTCTTTGCTGATGTGCGATAAAGAAGTAATAGAAGTGTAAAAAATTTTGCCGTTCCTATCCGGCACTTGGCCATTGTGTCGGATAGGTCGGGCGTTAGGCTTCGGGCAAATCAATCTTGCCGACAAAGCTGTAATAAATCTCAATGTCCTGCCTGCGGGTGCCGTTCTCGTCATAGCTGCACTCATGCACGACGATTTTATCAATCATTTCCCGCAAGAGGGTGGGGGTAAGTTCCTCAAAGGCAAGGTGCTTTCGGACGATACCCATAAACTTTTCCGCGTTGACGGTGGCGGCCTGCGACTTGTCCAGTTCGGCCTGCAAAGCGGCGGCGCGGTCTTTCAGTTCCCGCTGCTCCTGCTCATAGTCTGCCGACAGTTCCATGAAACGCTCGTCGCTGATTTTGCCGTTCACATTGTCCTCATACAGCCGCTTGATAATGCGGCTCACTTCGGCAATGCGCTCCTGCGCCTGTTCAAGCTGCTTGGTGGCTGCTGCGGTCTTTCTCTTGCCGCCGATCTCGTTCTGCTGGATAAGCAGCTTCACAAAGCGGCTCTCATGCTTGGCGGCATACTCGGTCACTTGCCGGAGATTGGAGAGGACACCGGCGGTCAACAGGTCGGTGCGGATAAAGTGCGCCGTACAGTCGCGGGTGCGCTTCTTGTAGCTGCCGCAGATGTAACAGTCCTGCTTGCGGTTCTTGTTCTGATACCGCTGCTGGTACATCACATGGCCGCAGTCGGCGCAGAACAGCATACCGGAGAACAGCCCCACTTCATCATAGCGGTTCGGGCGTTTGCGCTGCTTGCGTAACTCCTGCACGCGCTCCCATGTTTCCGTGTCGATAATCGGCTCATGGTGGTTCTCAAAAATGGCCTGCTTCTCCACGGGGTTCTCTACGCTGTGCTTGACCTTGTAAGAGGGCTTCTCCGTCTTGAAGTTTACCAGACAGCCGGTGTACTCCCGGTTTTCAAGGATATGAACGACGGTGTTCGTCGCCCATTTGCACTCATAGCCGGGGTGGTAGCGGCGGGTGCTGCCCGTCCTGCGGTATTCCAGCGTCCCCGGCGTGGGGATTTGCTGCTCCGTAAGCATACGGGCAATCTTGGTCGGGCCATTCCCGGCAAGACAAAGCTGGTATATCTGCTGGACAACCGGCGCGGTTTCCTCGTCAACGAGATAGTTCTCGTCCTCGTCCATGAGGTAGCCATATACCGGCTTGCTGGTAACAGGCTTTCCACTCATGCCTTTTGCTCGTTTTACTGCTTTGATTTTCTTGCTCGTATCTCTCACCAGCCATTCGTTGAACAGATTTCGCAGAGGGGTAAAATCGTTGTCCATGCCGCCGTTTGCGCTGTCCACATTGTCGTTGACAGCGATAAAACGCACTCCCTTTTGAGGGAACAGCATTTCCGTGTAAAACCCTACCTGCAAGTAGTTTCGCCCTAACCGGCTCATGTCCTTGACAATGACCGTACCCACTTTCCCGGCTTCAATGTCTGCAAGCATGGCTTGAAAACCGGGCCTTTGAAAGTTCGCGCCGGAATAGCCGTCGTCGGTGTACCAGCGCAGGTTGGTAAAGCCATTTTGTTTTGCAAAGGTTTCGAGTATCCTTTTTTGGTTCGATATGGAATTACTCTCGCCTTGCAATTCGTCCTCATGGGACAATCTCGGATAAAGGGCGGTAATGAGGTTTTGGGTGGCTTGTCTTAACATAAAATCCTCCGTTTCCGACAGCCAGCCCCACTATTCCGTGGCTTCATTGTACCACGGAACAGGGCTGGTTGTATAGCGGCAAAAGTGTCAAATCTGCTTCTTTACAGCTTGTCAAATCGCCGGTTTTTGTGTAGCAGCGGCTTCCGCTTCCAGTACCCGCGCCATTTTGTCGGCGGCGGTGGTGGTCGTGTCTTTCTTGAAATAGCCGGACACGACAAGGACGGAATTGCCCATGCGGATTTCCGTCACGCAGTCGGGGCGGCGGGCGGTGCGGGTGTCGTGCTGCTTGTTATCTGTCATAGGCAATACTCCTTTCAGTCGGTAATCAGTTTCTTCATGCTCTCCATTTTCCGCTGCGCAGTTTCCTGCCGGAAGTTGTCGCCGGTAAAGCGTACCGGGACGCACATGGAAAGCAGGCGGTCATAAATCCGGGAATGGGCGGTGTCTTTTGGGTGCTGCAACTCTGAAAGCGTGAGGTTGGTCGTGACGATCAGCGGCTTGCGGCTGCGGTAACGGCTGTCAATCACATTGAAAACCTGTTCCAGCCCGTATTCTGTCCCGCGCTCCATGCCGAAGTCGTCAAGGATAAGCAGCGGATAGCGGCAAAGGCGGGAAATATATTCATTCCTGCCCTCAAAGCTGGCGGCAAGGTCGTTGAGGATAAGGGCAAAGTTCGTCATGTGGACGGGGATTTCTTTCTCCATGAGGGCGTTTGCGATACAGCCCGCAAGGTAGCTTTTCCCGGTTCCCACGCCGCCCCAGAACAGGCAGCCGATATTGTCGGCTCGCATATCCTCCCAATGCTCCACATACCGGCGGGCAATCCCGGCCTGCGGGTTCCTGCCGTTGTCGTTCTCAAAAGTCCAGTCCCGCATGGTAGGGTCGGTAAAGCCCCGGCGTTTCAGTTCCTCCACGGTGTCAAGGTGCCTGCGCCGCTTCTCGGCGGCCTCCCGTTCCTCGCGGGCGGCTCTCTGGCAGTCGCACTCTGCCGGGTGGCGGTCGCGGCCAAAAATAGCGGCCTTATCCGGCGCAAAATAGGCTTCTTTCGGCTTTCGGCACTTGCCGCAGTACAGTAAACCGTCCTTGCCGGTGTAGTCCTCCGGCTCCGGGGTGGTGGCGGTCATATTCTCCAAAACAGCGTTGATTTCGTTCTTCATAAACTTTCGCCCTCCTTGCATGAGTAGTCTGGTATGCCCTTTTTCGGGGCTTTCTTGGCTGCGTCCTCCTGCGCCCATTTGTAGATTGTGGCGGCATGGCTGCGGTATCGCTTGCCGCTGGACGCGATATGGCAGGATAGCCGGTCAATGTAGTAGTTCCATTTGTCGGGCAGGTCTGCTTTCAGCCCGTCCAGTTCTGATTGTGAAAGAAAGACATTTTCATACCGGCCATAGGCGGCGCGGGCGGTCTGTCCCGTATCTAACTCTCGCTCTCTCTCTTTTTCTATCTCTATCTCTTTCTCTATCTCTATCTCTGGTGGACAAATGTCCGCTTGATATGGTGGACATTTGTCCGCCCCGGCCTTTGGCAAGGCTTTCTGCTCCTGCAAAGCCAGCCTTGCCCGCCGTTTCCGCTCCCCCTCGGTAGAGGATTGGCCGATCAGCAGTTCAATGTTGCTCATATACAGCGCGCCGTTCTGTAACGGCTCCACAAGCCCCAGCTTCATAAAAATCTGCAAGGCTCGCTCTACGGTGCCGACTTGCTGGCGGGTAATGGTGGCAATCATCTGCGCGGTGTAGGGGATATTTTCATCAAGCTGCAACTTCCCGCCGTTTTTCAGCGATTTCAGGTACAGTTTCAAGAGAATGTTGGAATAGAGGATACCGTCCTGCATACTTTCCAGCAGCACGATAGCGTCCTCGTCAAAGTAATTCTCTTTCAGCTTGAGGTAGTAGTATTTTCGGTTGTCTGACATGGTTCCTCCTTTGGGTGGATTTGGGGCGTTTGTACGCATTTAGGACGGCGTTTCCGGGGGAAAAGGATAAATGTATCGCGTACCCTTTGACACCCACGAAAAAAGCCTTGATTTATGCGGGTTTGAAAGGCTCTAAAGCGTGACATTTCTGCCTTTGTTTCCGCTTTCTCTCGGCGGCTTTGATTTTCTTCATGCGTCCGGCGCAGTCGGGGCAGTATTTTCCCCGGTTGGATTTGGGGACAAATGCCGCGCCGCAGACCGCACACCGTTTCCGGCTCCCCCGGTACAAAAGGGCTGCGGCCAGCTCCCCGTCAAGGGGCAGGACAGCCACACGGAACCAGCGGCACATGAGGGAAAGGGAAATGCTCTGGACGCACACGCAAGGCTCCCCGTCGTCTAACAGCAGGCAGTTCCCCCCGTCGTAGTTACAGCACTCATGCACCAGCCGCCGCGCCCGCCGGTGCTGGCGGTAGTCCATGCGGGGCAGGTTATCGCTCATGGCTCTGCTCCTTTCTGCGGTGGGGTTCCTCCCGGCGCAAAATCTGGTCGATGTTCCGCTTGACGGTCTGCAATTCCTTGAACCGCTGTTTCTGTTCGTGATAGGTGTTATACAGGCCGTCTTTCTCGGAGATAAGCTGCTCGATCTCGGCCTGCAACGCTTTCCGGGCGGGCAGCTTGGTAATGCCATGCGCCTTGAAATACCGGGCGGCGGCTTCGGCTATGATAAAGTCGCTTTCATGCGCCTGCCGGTAGGCGGCGCGGGCTTTCTCGGATTTCTGCGCTTTCAGTCCGTCGCGGGCGGGCTTGGTCTTGGCGTAGGCAAGTACCTGTTGCTGCAACTCCTTTTTCCCTTGTAGCTTCGTTTCCAGTGCTTTCAGTTCGCCGCTGGTCTGGCGCATTTCCTGATAGGCGGTATCAACGGCGGCTTCTAACTGCTCCGGGGAAGTAAAGCCGTATTCCTGATACACATTCAGCGTCGCGGCCATTTGTTTGAGGTTGTGCATGGTCGCCCAGCGTTCATAGCCCCGGCCTTTGCCCTCGGCCATTTTCTGCTCAATGTCCACAAGCCGCTGCACACCGTCCTCTTTCGGGGCGGTTTGTGGGGCTTTTGTGGGCTGTATGCCGGTTTTCCCATGCCGGGGGTATTCGGGTATGGCTGCGGCCTTTTCTGTGGCTCTGGCGGCGTTCTGCTCCAAAACGGCAAAGACAGCGGCGCGGTCAAAGTCGTCGCCCAGTTTCCGGGCGGTAATGGGCTTCGTCCTGTCCGGCGTGAGGTAGGACAGTCGCCCCCGGCTCTCCTTGACGGTCACGCCCTCCCGCAGCAGCAGAGAGGAAAAGTCCTCGAATGAGGTCGCCGCAGACAGCGCGGCGCGTATGGTCTGCCGCAGCTTCTCCTTGTTCGTTTCAAACTTGGTCTGCCGGGGCGTGATACCGACTGCAATCATGGGGGCGTTCTGCTTGTCCAGCGCGGCCTGTCCCTTTTTCTGCGCCCAATATTCCCGGTCGGTCACGCGGTTCTTGCTGCCGTTCAAGAGGTCGATTTGGTAAAGCCCCTCCCGGTGGCACATCTCCATGACTTCGGATTTGAAGTAGCGCAAAGCCGCGTCGGTACAGCGGTGCTTGCAACCGGCTTTTGTGTCGGCTGGCCTGTCCATGTAGGGCAGGAACGGCACTTCCTCAATCCGCAGGCTGTTAATGACGATATGCACATGAATGTTACCGCTGTGGTTATGGCCGTCCGGGTGGGTGCATACAAGGGCTTGGTGGCCGGGGAAATGCTCGGCGCAAAACTTCTCGCCCAATGCCTGCGCCCGGTCTACGGTCAAGCCGTTGTCCGGCCCGTCCCGTGGGTCAAAGCTGATGATATAGTGGTGGCTTTTCACATCTTCCCGCCGCTGGTTCTTCTCATAGCGGAGATTTGCCCGCATACAGGCAACGGCAAAATCCTCCCCGCCGCAGTTCAGCGTGGACAGCCGGTAGTCCTCGCGGGGGATAAGCCTGCCGGTTTCATCAAGGACGGGCTTCATGGTAAACTCGTCATGTTCAAACAGCAGGTATTGTTCGGCGGCTCCGTAGTCGGCATTTTTAGAGTTGATATGCTTGAGTGTTGCCAACCGCGTCACCTACTTTCTGTAAGACTTCATACTTGAGGGCGGCAAGGTCGGCTATGGCGGCTCGTACCTCGCCGGACAGCGCATGGTAGGGTGCGCCGTACTCGTTCAGATACCGGGCTATCTGATTGAGGTTGCCGCCGATCCTGCCGTACTCGGCGGCCAGCTTCCCGACAGCGGAAAGCAGTTCGTCATTGACCGCCGACACATGGATAACGGGGCGTATGGTCGCCCGCCGTATCGCCTGCCGGAGAAATTCCGACTGGCTGATACCATAGGGCGCAAGCCGCGCTGTGAAGTCGGCGTATTCATCTTCGGACAGCCGGGTTTTCACAACGCGGCTGCGGTGGGGCGTGTTGTATTTCTTTCGCATGGTCGTGACCTCCTTTCTTGCCGCATGAGCGCGGCGGGGATAAGCGGCGCAAGCCGCAAAGCAGGGTTTGGGGAAGGCACTCCCCAACAAGTTTCCCGCGAGGGGCAAAAACCGCAGAATTGCGGATTTTGGCACCGTGGTAGAAACTTGCTCTCCGTGACTGCAAACTTTCTCTCACTTCCGTCCGCCACTTTTTTGGAAAACTGCAACCACAAAAGTTTGTTTCTCTTTTTCTGCTACTACTAATCCTGTAAAGGGCATTCCTGCCCGCTTTCGCTAAAATGACACCGGACGCAGTGGTTTCTACCCGGTGTTGGAGAAATCCTTTCTCTTTGCCCTCTACTACGGGTAAATGCTCCAAATGCCAAACACCAGGGCAGAAAAATTCCCTCCTCGCTTACTACTACAACCGGCAGGGGGCAAAATGGCCGGGAGCGGAGCCGGACAACAAAAAAAGCAGTAAATCTTTTTCAAGACTTACTGCTTTCGCTGGCCGCGTCGGTGGCGGCTGGTATTCAGTTTTTATGACTTGTCCGGTGGTTCGTCAAGCCGGAACTTGAATTGACAGTCAATTAACCGCTGCTTTACATAGTCCTCCACCTCGGCGTTGACCTGCCCGTTCACTTTTGAGAAATAGCGGATATATCCGGCGTAGTGGAGCAGGACAGCGTTCACGGCTTCTGGGTCGCCCTCACGGGCTTTGAGGATTGTTTCATAGGGGAGAAGTCTACTCATACCGGCTCACCCCCATTTCTTCGCGTAGCCGCTGCAAGGCAAGCTGGATATGCCGCCCCGCTGTGCTGCGTGACCGGCCAATACACGCGCCGATCACGCGCTGCGGCTGGCGCAGAAAGTAATAGCGCAGGATTTCTTCCCGCGTCTGCTCCGGCAAAACAGAGATCGCGTCGGCAAGGGCGGCGTTGCAGAGCAGGACGGTCTGACCGCAGACGGTAAATGGGTATTCCTCGTCCGGCTCCGACGCGGCAAACTGGACAAACTTCTCGTTCATCAGATAGTCAAGGGAAACTTGCCGTTCCCATTGCCGTTTAAGCTTCAAAATCTTGTCCAAGGCGGCACAGCGGATAACAGTCTTGCAAAAGGCGTTGTACCTGCGCTGGATATATTCTTGATAGGCTATCTGGTCGGTCATGGAAATTCCCCTTTCTGAATAATAGTGCGGGGCGGTGGCACTTCTTGCTGTCGCCCCTTGATTGCCTACCAGCAAAGGCGGGCGGGGCTGTCAACGGCTGCGCATATGCGCCGTTCATCTTGACCGTTGACTGGCTCGGCTGGGTTTGCTATTTACCCGACAAACTTGAATTTATTTTAAGCTATCACGTTTTACCTTCTTAAGCCTTACTATCATTACCATAGGAATTTCTTTGTTGGTTTTAAAACATTCTTCATAAAATCCATCAATGACAAATCCAGCTCTAAAACAAAGGTTAAAAATATCTTGTATGGAACGATGATAATAAATCTGCTCCTCCGGTTGCCCTTCAATCGCTATATCATAGTAACTGTGCGGTGTCATATATTTTTCAGTCAACGTGACAAAACAAGGGTGTTGCGTTGCAAAGACAAAAATTCCGCTTTCCTGCAACAGTTCATAAACAGCCATAAGAAGTGGTTCAATATCCGTAATATCCATAATTGCCATATTAGAAACTGCTTTCGTAAAGGCTCGATTTCTTTTTAATTCTAATATACTTTTTCTATCGGTCGCATCCGCCACACAAAATTCAATTTGTTTTGCATATTGTGATTGCCGTCTTTTAGCCAATTCTATCATTTTTTTGCTGTAATCAAAAGCGACAACCGAAGCGCCTCTTTGTGCAAGATACGAAGAATAATTTCCATTGCCACACGCAATATCCAAAATGTAATCCGCAGGATTAGGAGATAGAAGTTCCGTTACTTTGGGACGCACTACCTCTCTGTGAAATTCATTAGATTCGTCACCCATTGCATTATCCCAAAATTGTGCGTTCTCCTCCCAGATTTTTTTACTTTCCTCTGTTCCCATGTTCTCTCCCACTCCCCAAATTTGCTTTTTTGCTTCCATTAAATCTTCCTTACTATATTCCATTGTTACCCTCCATAACTTCTGATTGTTGCCGTCTTGACGATTATGTATCTTTACATTACCTTCTGAAACATATGGCGCACCTTGTCCAGGCGGCTGTTTGGACGGCGGGGCTGGATGACCGGCTTGCCGACAGCGGCCTGATACCCTTTCAGTTCTGTAAGGCATACGCTCTGCCCGTTGGTGTAAAAGGCCAGATCAGTACGGTATGCCTGTATACAGCGGGCGGGAATCTCGCCAGTAAAGACAACTTCATCCTTTTTTACCTGGGCCGTTTCGATGGTGGCACAGTATTTCGGTGCATCATGATAAGCCCTGGAAAGGTATTCCTGGGGCGCATAGAGGATGAAGGAGAGATAAGGTTCCAGCAGCTGCGTCCCCGATTCCTTCAATGCCTGTTCCAATACAATCGGGGCCAATGAGCGGAAGTCCGCCGGCGTGCTGACCGGACTGTAATAAAGCCCGTATTCAAAGCAAATCTTACAGTCCGTTACGTTCCAGCCGAACAAGCCCTGCTCCAGCCCGTAACGGATACCATCCCTGACAGCGTTTTGAAAACTCTGGTTCAAGTATCCCAGCGAAACCCGGCTCTCGTATTGTACACCGGAGCCAAGCGAGAGTGGTGTAACAGACAGTCCTATGGATGCCCAAAACGGGTTGGGCGGCACCTCGATATGGATGGTGTGGCTGGCTGCTTTGAGCGGCCGCTCCATATAAATGACGGAGGGTTCCTTTACCACTGTTTCAAGCTTGTATTTTTCCGACAGCAAAGCGGAAACAACCTCCAACTGCACCCGGCCCAAAAAAGAAAGAATGATCTCATGGGTGATGGAATCCACTTCGCAACGCAAAAGCGGGTCAGTATCCGCAAGTTGCGTAAGAGCGTCCAGCAGCCGTTCTCTTTGCGCTGCCGTTTTCGGCGCAATCGTCGTCCGCAGCATGGGGAGGGGGTCCTCGCGCCACCTTTTACGAGGGAGCCGGGTTTGGTCCCCTAATACATCGTTTAACCTCACGCTGTCGCTGGGAAGGATAACAATTTCACCCTGATAAGCGGTGTCTGTCCGAACAATTTCCCCTTTGGATGGAATACGCATCTCTGTGATTTTCAGCTTTTCTCTCCCGGCCAGGGCCACCGTATCCCGCAGGCGCAGCGTTCCGCTGTATAACCGTAGATAGACACGCCGCTGGCCGCAATCGGTGTACTCAACCTTGAAAACGCTGCCGCATAGGGCGGCGCCCCCCTGTTCCCCAATCGGTTGGAACAGCCCTGTCACCGCATCCATCAACGGTTGAATGCCAAGGCCATTTTTGGCGCTGCCATGATAGACTGGGAACAGGGAGGCGTCTTGAACCCGCTGCTGTTCCTCCCGCGCAAGTTTTTCCCGGCTGATTGGTTCTCCTGCGATATACTTTTCCAATAATTCATCGTTATTTTCGATGACCGCATCCCATGCTTCTATGTCGGTATTTTCCTCCAGGACTATTTCCGGGGACAGCGACACCGTCTGCTTGATGATAATATCGGCGGAGAGCTTATCCCGAACAGACTGAACCACGCTCTGCAAATCAACGCCAGCCTGGTCGATCTTGTTGATAAAGATAACGGTGGGAATGTTCATTTTCCGCAGGGCATGGAACAGAATACGGGTCTGGGCCTGCACGCCATCTTTAGCGGAGATCACCAAGATGGCCCCATCTAAAACAGCCAAAGAGCGGTACACCTCCGCCAAAAAATCCATGTGGCCGGGCGTATCCACAATGTTAACTTTACATCTGTGCCACTGGAAGGAAGTGACTGCCGCTTGAATGGTAATCCCACGCTGCCGCTCCAAAAACATGGTGTCCGTCCTCGTTGTCCCTTTTTCGACGCTCCCCGGTTCTGAAATGGCTCCGCTGGCATATAGCAGGCTCTCCGTCAAGGTCGTCTTTCCAGCGTCTACATGGGCAAGAATTCCAATATTGATTATTTTCATGTGATTGTCCTCCCTTTACAGCCCCAAAGGGCATAAAAATCCCCAGCAGTAAAATACTTTTACCACTGGGGATTATAAGTTGCGGACATACACATATACAGCATACACCTGTTTGTGATTGCTGTTTTTGGGGATATGTCAAAATTGATAAGGCAAAAGTATTCTTAAATTGGGTACAAAAAACCAAGCCCCTACAAAAGGGACTATCATAATCCTTTGTTCCCACTATTTGATTATAGTTTTATTTAAGAATACCTTGCCGCATATTTTTTACTCCTTTTCTGGATTAAATCATTGTATCACATCAGTTTTAGGAAAGCAAGTACCTAAAAGAAATTTTTCTTCCCCTTATATGTAACAATCATACCGGCTTCCTAGCGTTCAGAATGGTTTCTGCTGTCTGCTGTGGTGTTTGGTTGGAATTGTCCAGCCAAAAGCCGATCCGTGGTGTTGTCTGCATTTTACTAAATACAAATTCAATGTATACAGAAAGATATAAGGAGTGGGAGGGATTCCGCCGTAGTCGGCATTGTAGGAAAATCCAAAAGTTTAGATTTTCCCACAATGCTTATCTTTTGGTCTTTGGTTCGGAATAGTGTAGTGCTGGCGGTCTATCTCTTGTTTTCGGTTGCTTGCTTCCTTACCGTACATGAGCATTGGCACCCGGGTTGTCATTCCCGTAACCCTCAAGCAGGTTGATGCCGCCCCATACGCCAAGGCCTGCGCCCAGCGCAATCACAAGTGTCTGCAATACGTCGATACTGGCACTGAAAAAAGCCATATAGATATTCCCTTGCCGGAGCACGCTCCATGCTCCCGGCGGTTCGAAAGAAAAAGGACAGATGCTGCAGATCCTTTCAGATTCTGCACCTCTGCCCTTCCGTGCTCCGGCTACCCTTTCTTTGAAACGTCTTTCGAACTGCCGTAAACGATATTCAGTTGTAGTCCCTGGCATTAATGGGACTTCTTGCGGTGTATGGTACCTGTCTGTTACCTCCTTCCTCTCCTTTACCTTCCCTGGTTGTGGATCGCTGCCATGATCTTCTTAAACAGCTCATCCGTGACACCCATCCTGGTTCCGTTATCGAACAGGACGATGTGAGTGTCATACTCATCGGTGCACATGGCCACAAGGTGCTGCAGGTTTACGGCATCACCGTCGCTGACAACGTACTGGTTACTCATCTTCATCTCCTCCATCAGCGAAAGGGCATCTCATTCTCATAGTTCCCGGCAGGAACAAAACCTCTTGCCGCTGCTTCCTCCTTCTTTGCTGCAAGGGAGGCAAGGCCGCCTGCTCCTGCCTCCCGGTTTTTGTCCTTGTAGGCCTCCACAAGGGCCTTCAGATCTGTATTGGAGACCTCTCTGGTATCACTGCCCCAGATGTTCTTTCCGGTTTCATCCTGGCCGATCACCTTTGCTCTGGAGAGCCTTGTGGTGCCCTCCTCCGGAAGCTTCATCCAGACGCCCTTTCCGAACTTGTTGTCATGGATGAAGTTCGCAGGGACCACAAAGGTCTCCCAGGATCTGGTATCGTCAGGATCCCGGTTGGGGATCTTCACCTCCACCAGCTGCTTGCCAGCCTTGGAGGTAAATGGCTCTCCCACCAGTCCCTTCCCGAACTTGATTGTCACTTCGTTTCTTTCTTCGTAGGTTCTTTCTTCTGCCATCATGTTCCTTTCTGCCCTGAGGGCATCCTTTTCAGCCCTTTTGGGCATGAAAAAGGAGATGTCTCTTCTCCTTAGACATCTCCTCTGTTACTGGTTCTATATTCGATTGCCTTGCCGTCTACAGCTTGCTGCTGTAATTTTCCAGCTCATGAAAAATACCTTCTACGGTCACGGTGTCTTCGTCAATTCTGTAGAGAATTACATAATCATGCCGAGCAAGGAGAGCCTTTCTGATCCCTTTTGCTGCAAGGAACGGATCTTCACAGTATGGAAAAGCTTCAGCCCTCTCCTCGAGAACATTATATACTTTCTCAACGTCTTCGAGGATCGATATAGCGACGCTCTTATTGGACAGCTGGACAGCAACATACTCTATGATGTTCTCCAGCAGTTCATCTGCATGAAGGGTAATATTCAGCTTATAACGCATATTTTTCCCTCAGAGAAGACAGCGCAGCCCTTGCATCCTTCACTTTTCCTTCTTCGACCTGACGGTCGGAGATTTCAATATCCCGATAGATCTGCTGCATCCTCATCTGTGATTCAAAAGTTTCCATACTCATGAAAACCATATCTCCATAGCCGTTCTTAGTTACAAAGATCGGTTCAGAAGATCCATGTGCCATTTCTGATATCCTGGTTGTATTTTTCAGGTCTTTAATTGGAATGATCTGTGGCATAATGTTCTCCTTTCTTTGGGATTATTCTACACCAAATCATCCCATATTTGAAGGAATATTTTCACAGGGATCTTCCTGAATCACATTGAACAGGTCTTCGCTCCTCAGTTTCAACCTTCTGTCCAGGTACTTTGCCACATCGAACGTATAACGCTTATCATAATCCGCCGTATACCGGTAGTTAGGATGCTGTGTCAGATCATATTTATCTGAGAGAAACGGCCGCACACCTCTGAGCTGCAGGATACATTTATTCCCGCTCATAACCGCCATCTCATCCCGGCTCATCAGATCATGGCCAAGGCGCTGAAAATTCCGGGAGTGGGAAACGTCCCTTCCCCGGCTCTCTCCGGTGTTATAAGAATCTATGGTCTCCTTCCCCAGGGCTTCCGACCACTCCTTCAGTGTTGACTGCTCCGTCCCGCCAAGGAAAATTCTGCTGTCACAGTTGCCGATGATTGTATCGGCGTGATCCTTGTACAGTGCCTTGATCTGGCTCTGCGCCTGCCAGATAAGACACGCACTGATCTCGCGGCTCCGGATCGTCGCCATCAGCTTCTCCAGGTTTGGGATCTGTCCGATATTGGCACATTCATCGACAATACACCGTACATGCACGGGAAGCCTTCCGCCATAGACATCATCCGCTTTCTCACAGAGGAGATTAAAGAGCTGGCTGTAGATCATCGCGATCAGAAAGTTAAAAGTTGGATCCGTGTCACTCATGATCAGGAACAGTGCCGTCTTTCTGTCCCCGATCGTATCCAGCTGCAGCTCATCGCAGCTGGTGAGATCCCGAAGTTCCTCGATATCAAAGGGAGCAAGCCTGGTTCCCGCTGAAATAAGCACAGATTTCAGGGTCTTGGCCGCGGCGAGCTTGAAAAGTTTATACTGCCGTCCGGCAAAGGTTCCGGGCTTTGTATTCTCCAGCTCATCAAACATCAGATCCACCGGGTTTTTATAGTCCTCATCGTCCTCGCGCACCTCCATGGAATTTAGCATCTCAAGGAGAGACGCGAAGTTCTGTTCTTCCTTTGGAAACTCATAGTGGATGTACGCAATGAGAGCCGTATATAAAAGCCTTTCCGACCTGTCCCAGAAGGGATCCCCGCTCTGGCCTTCTCCCTTCGTGTTCGTCATCAGAACTGTCACGAGTTTTAAGATATCCTTCTCCGAGTGAATATACTCGAACGGGTTATACCGCATGGACTTCTTAAAATTCAAAACGGAGAAGATCTTAATCCGGTAATGATTCCGGAGCAGCACATGCCCGCAGTCGGTCACAAGATCTCCTTTTGGATCACATATCACGAGGGATACGGGATAGGTTTTGGAGCTGCACTGAAGGATGTTTGGCTTCGCGATATAGCGTGTTTTTCCGGAGCCGGAGCCGCCGATGATCAGCATGTTTTTGTTGCGGGCAGTACCTGGATCCGCCGGCCTTGAGTTCATTGTCAGCATCTCCGTCTTTGTCAGGATCAGGTTGTTGTAAAAGTCGGGATCCATAAACGGCTCAATATCCTTCCTCGTGCCCCAGGTAAGCCTCGTCGTGGAGATCGCCAGATTCACTGTCCTGTTTTCTATATCCTCCTGCATCTATTCACCTCCCTTCTCCCATAGAAAAAGCCGCCTGCATTGCAGGCGGCCCTGGGCCTTTACCGTTATTCAATAGTTGTCGACAAATCGGAATTTGTCAATGCGTACAGTCTTGAGCCGTATCATGAACCCGCTGTACATACTCCTCAATAGCACAAATTGCCTCGCTGATTCCATTCTCTTTTCTGATGATCTGCGAAAGCTCCTTTGCGCGCATATCATATTTCCCGCTTACCAGTTCTTCCAGTGCCCGCTTGATCTCTGCCTTTGAACAAAGCTTTTTACGGATATAAAGCGGCTCCGGACCAATTCCAAGTTCGTACACGCACCTGCCGTAATACCACTGATCAAGAGCCAGCGGAATAATAAGTGCAGGGCAGCCTGCCCAGATTCCGATTCCGTTTGTGGTACAGCCTCCATGATGGACGACTCCGCGTACCCTGGGGAATATGTAGCTGTAGGGAATCTGATCAATAAAGTACAGCCTGTCCGTATTGACTTTTTCCGACGCAGGAAGCTGAAATGCCTGCACAACCGCTCTTATATTGCTCTCTCTAAGCGCTTCCAGTGTCCGGAGCTGAAGTTCAGCAAGCATCTTTGATTCCGCTTTTCCAAATGCCACAAAAACCGGTTTTTCACCCACAGACAGGAATTGAGCCAAATCCGCCGGCATTTCGTAGCCTTCTGCATCCTGCTCCGGATGATACCAGTAACCGGTAACATGGATATGGGAGCCCCACTTAGGATCTTTCGGCATAAATATCGGGCTTACCGGATAGAACGTCAGCACCTTTCGTCCGTTCTGCATTGTATAATGCTCAAAATTCTTTACTTTTGGAATGTGGTTTTTCCTTCTCCATTTCCCCATCAGGAGATTGGACAGCATGGGCATTCCTCCGGTGATATTGTCGTAGCTTTTGGCAACGGCAGGCGTCCCATGCTCCAGAGAATAAAGCGAATACAGATCCGTTCTGTCATAGGGGCTGTAAAAATACCGGATACAGGGGATGCCAAGCTTATCCGCAGCATCCCGTACAAAGCCCGAGCATGTGCCGTACATACATACGTCTGACCCCGTAAGTGCCTCCATGGTCTGCTCCATAAATGCAGGATTTTCTCTTTTTAACCTGAGCAATCCCACAAAAAAATCCACGTTTGTCTTATAATCCGTAACAAGATACTTTAAGATATGATCCGCATCACCATCCAGATGCAGGAATTTTACTCCCTTTCCCTCAACCAGCGGTCGAAATCCCTCCTGTGTCAAAATCCGAAAATCATGTCCCCGGCGCATCATCTCGGCTCCAAGATCCACTAACGGATTCACATCACCTCTTGTCCCTACCGCTACTGCTGTAATTTTCATGGATATGCTCCCCCTCCTTATATCCAGTTCAGACAGCTTAATCAATTTCGAGCTGTCTGTAAAAGAGCATCTTCATCTACTATACATCCGGCCACCTGCAGGCACAAACAGGACTTCTACAGGCGCAGCTCAGCTCTTCATTGTCCTGACATAAGCTTCCAATCTTTCTCTGGTTTCTTTTGTCATACTTATCCCCTTTCCAAAGCGGGGCCTCCCGGAGGAAGCCCCTGAAATTTCTGCAGCAGCTTGCTGCAATTTTGCCTTCATCTGTTTACTTTGCTGCCTTCATTTCATTGACGGCGATCGCCGTATGGCTCTCATCCCCATAGTCTGTCAGGTCATTCCTGAATTCCATCTCTGCCGAATTCCCGGTGACGGATGTCACGGTCGCGACTGCTTTGGAGGCAGCGCCGCTTCCGGATACCTTCACGTTCTTTACCGGCTGTATAGCTCTCAGAGCATACCGGATCCCGGAGATCTCTGTGATGGTATACGTCCCCTGAGGGATGTCTTTTACAACCGTTACGCCGCTCGTCCCGTTCAATGTCACATGTGTGTGATACGTATGCGGATCTCCCGCAACGTCCGTTCCGTTGATCTCAAAAAGGAAGGACTGCTGACCGAAAGGCGCGTACACCTCATTCACGGCTTTCCGGATGGTGATGGTTCCTTTAGGCAGGTTCTTTACCGGATTGGAAACTTCATTGGTGATGACATCCAACTGCGTCTTACCATCCTTTCCGAAGACCTTCTCGTAAAACACGTGCCCGGTATTCCGGATGGTCCTGCCGCCGGCAGCGTACTTCACACGAACTTTGAAACTGACCGTAAACTCCTTCTTCGCGGAAACCGTCCCCTGCGCAGCAATAACCGGCGTCACCCGGTCCATGGAAGAAGGAACCGGCGCGATGGCACTTTTTCCATACGCCGCAGCCTCTTCATCTGTCTGAAGAAGTGTGATTCCCTTATCTCCGGAAACGTATGCCAGATATCTGGGCAACTGATCATAGATCACGACCTTCCTGTCTTCCAGAGAGTTGTTGGTCACCGTGATCTGATAGGTCAGGATATCTCCGGGCGAAACTACTTTTCCGTTGATATCATTCCCGTCCTGATCGAATACCGCCTTCTCTGTTTCCAGCATCAGGGTGTTCACGAAATCATACTGGTTCTGCTCCGCATCATACGGCGCGACATCCTGCTGTTTGACCGTATAGGTATGGCCTGCGGGGAGCTTATCGAAGCTGTAGGTGGTATAGCTGTCCGTTGTCTTCAGCGTGGCCTTGCTGTACTCCTTGCCATCCTGGTACAGGGTGATCACATCCGAGGAGGGCCGCATGTTCCAGTGATTGTCCTTATCGACCCAGGTGACAGATCCCTTTACAGAAGTATAGGCATCGACTGCGATCGCAGCCGTGGGACCGACGTTCCCAGCCCTGTCGACCGCTGCCACATGCAGGTAGGTCTTCGGGGAATCCGGAAGGATCGGGATCACGGCCTGCCTGCTCTCCGTATAGGTATTGCTCTTCCCGGCCGTGCCTGTGGACTTCGTATCGTAGTAATAGTAGTAGCCGACCGTCCCCGAAGTGATCACATCCGTCGTGACATTGGAGGTCCCGAGGTTCGTGCCGTCATCAAGGGAATAGGCTGTGACCTTATGCTGGTACTTCGTGCCGTTATCGTCCGGTTCGTACCAGATGATCGTTGCTTTCCCGTTGTCCGTAGACTTTACAGCAAGATCATAAGGAACATTCGGCTTTGCAAGGTCAGAGGTGTCCTGCATGGAAGACTGTTTTCTGTAGATGTCGCCGCCCTGCGGGGGAACGATATAGGCATAGCCGTTATTTCCGCCCTTGCTTCCGGACTTCACTGCATCGCTGGATTCCTCAAGCTTCGTGAATGCGGAAGTAAATCCATTGATACCGCCATATCCGCCATGGGGATTACTCTCACCGGTAACCTCCGAGACACCCATGGAACCGCCTCTCCAGCCACCGCCGCCGGCGCCGGCATCATAGCCGCCATTGGAACCGCCGTTCTTGGAGCTGGTCAGATGGTCTGTCGCTGCCGTGGAGATCCTGCCATTCGTTCCGGAATAGCCGTTGGTCGCACCGCCGCCTCCTGCAGCTGCGGCGATTCTGGTTCCGTTCAGATAAATATCCGTGCAACCTGCGCCGGAACCGGACCACCAGCAGGAACCGCCTCCGTTCCAGCCACCGGAGGTAGTGTTTCCGGAGGAACCGGAAGAGTCACGGCCTGCGCCACCGACATTGACCGTCAGCTTATCGCCTGCAGAGAGCTTGATGGTTCCCTTTAGGTAGGCGCCTTTGCCGCCTCCTGCGTCGCCGTCGCCGCCGCCATGCCCGCCATAAAGGTAGACCGTATATGTGCCGGCAAAGGGCGCGGTATAGGTCTGGGAGCTCCCGGTGTAATAAAACGCAGCCGGGTTTGCTTCCAGATGCTCATACTCGGAAAACTTCAGCTCCTTCCAGGAGCCGCCGTCCACCGACTGGTAAGCCTTGTAGTTCTTCCGGTTGTTGTAGCCTGCTTCATCCCACTTGAGGAACGTCTGATCATTGTAGGTGTAAGACTTGAATTCCGGAACTTTTGAAGACTGCACCGTTGAAGACAGGTCGATCTTTGAATAAACCAGAGGAAACAGGTTGGTATCCTCTTCCCCGAAAGTGAACTTCTGGCTCTTATTCGGGATGATCCCGTCTCCATAGATAACCTTCCAGCCGATGATGGTGCTGCCGCTGACCGGTTTCACCAGAGTGGAAAGATCAAGCGTCGATCCTTTCTTTCCCTCGATCTTCACATCCCCGCTCTTGCCGTTACAGGTGGCCGCTGTACCAAGGGAAAGGATAACCGTCGACTTGATATCCCCGACATAGTTGATGGCTGCTTCACCGTTGCCGAAGATGGCACGGTCCGCCTTGCCTCCGGAGACCGGCGCCCAGGTGCTGGTGGTACGGCCTCTTGTGAGGTGAAGGGGAGATGACTTGGATACGTTCACATATCCCGTGCCTCCTGTTCCGCCGGCCGCTCCCGCTTTGCTGTGATACCAGGTCGTGGATCTTCCGCCGAACCATCCGCCGCCACCGGCACCGCCTGCTGCATAGCCGGAGCCGCTCTTTATCTGTCTGGAGTTCTCTCCTCTGCCGAACGCGTAGCCGTCGGTCTGGGTCGTTCCTTTGGTTACAATCGTCGTGGAATCATAGGCATACATGCCTCCTGTCGTCTCACCTCCGCCATCATCATTCGGGGACTCCCAGGCAGGCTCCTCACCGGATCCGAAATAGGGATTGCCGGTTCCGAAGCCGCCCGCGCCGCCGGCAACCAGAAGGACCTTGTTTCGGTCTGCCGCGTTTGCGTAGTTAGAGAGCGTGCCATCTCCCAGCTTTACAGAAGAAAAGCTTGTCGCACCGCCGCCGGAATAAGCGCCGTAAATGCCACTGCCTCCGCCGTTAAAGCCGCCCTGACTGGTCGTCTTCTGTGTCGAAGGGGATCCTGCACCTCCAACCGTGATATAAAGCTTATCTCCCTTCTTTAAGTTGATATACCCTTCACTGTAGCCGCCATAGCCGTATTCATTCCCGGTTGCCTTCACGCGGTCAAGAAGGGATCCGTCCGCGCCGCCGACTCCTCCGCCGACTGCTTCCAGATGATAGACGCCTTCCTTTGGGCAGGTCCACTCTACGGTTGTTTCTGTATAGCCAAAGTACTTTCCTCCGGTACTTTCATCCGCGGACAGGTACCGGATGTCCGCATGATAGCGGCCTTCGTCCGCTGCCGCAGCTCTGACAACCACAAAGGGAGAAAAGCTGTCAGTATCGAAAACAACATCGCCGCCGGTTTCTCTGGCATCCATGTTTTCCAGTCTAGACGCATCCCCGTCTACTGCATGGTAAACCTCAAGTGTTTCTGTTTCCGACCGTTCATACAGGTCATTTGCGACATCCTCGATGGTAACGCTGACACTCTCATCGGGAATGATTTCATTCCCGTCCTCATCCGCCAGGCTAATATCCAGCGCGACGATCCCGCTGACGTCCACCGCGCCATCATCCTTCGCCTTCTCTGTCACCGCCTGTGTAAGGGAAAGAGCTTCCACACCCTCGATCTTCGTGACGCGAAGCTGTGCTCCGTCCGGGATCACGCCGGGTTGTGCGCTGACCGTCACTTTAAGGCCGTCAATTTCCTGAGAAAGGGAAATGATCTGCCTGTTTTCGTCACGGACTTCCGTCTGTTTGGAAGCTTCTTCTGACCTTTCTGCATCCTGCTTTTCCTGAACGATTGCGGTATTTTCCGGATTTCCTTCCGCCGTCACCTCATCCGCAAAAACAGTAACACCGGACGAAGATAATACCGTCACTGCTGCCATCAGAACCGGCAGTGTCCTTTTCATCAGTTTTTTCAGCAATCACTTCACCTCCTCTCCGAACGCGGCCCAGGCCTGCCTGTAATCAGCATCCGGGTGATTCGCCGGAATCTGTACCGACTCTTCTCTGACAATAAGATTAAAGTCATGACGATCCATGTCTGCCGGCCAGACCGTCTTCACATGACTCATAAGCTTTGACGTCTTACTGTTTACGGAAAGGAGCTTCGTATAGTACAGATAGCCGTCTGATCCTTCCACCCAGCCATCCGGCAGGTGCTTCATATACTCCTGCAGTCTGTAAAAGGTCTTTCCGTCAGAGGAAAGCTGTGAAATACCGGCCACTTCCTCATCAGAAAAAGCAAGGTACACCCGCACGTAACAGGGGATGTCTCCGGTATTTACAACCTGCACTGACTTCTGATACACATCAGACGTCGGATCCGGGACGAAATTCTCTTCAATTTCTGTGATGTTCTGCCCGACTGTGATCGTGTTCTCCACCTCCTGATGATTTGTGTAATACGCAAAGACTCCTCCAATCATCGCGGCAGCGGACAGTACCGCTGCCGCAGTCACAAGAAATCTCATTTTCCTCTTCTTAAGCCGCCTGCATCTTCTGCCCGCCATGGCCACCTCCTTTTCCGCCCCGGGATATCCAGACCGCTGCCGCCGCAAGGATCACGGAGATCACAAGAAGCATCCCTGCCTTCCCGTCGTCCCCGGTTTTTACCGGTCCGCGGATGACTTCCAGGGGAGAAAGCTTTGACTTCTCTCCTTCCACCGTGATCCTGACGATCTTACTTACGGTCTCTCCCGGCACAACGATCCGGTTATTCTCATAGGGCTGTTCTTTGCCTCCGCTCTCCTGAAACTCTTCCAGACGGATCCGGATATTTCCCTGCGTGGCAGTAAACCCTTTTGAGAGAGCATTCTGCTTCGACATCTCAAAGGACCGGGAATAGATGGCGGGACTCCCGTCACTCCATCCGGTATCCCCGGGGAATGCTTCCGCAGCCTCCACCTTCACCACGATGTTGAAGGTCTTGCCGGAGTCGCTGCTGTTCCAGGAATGCGGGATCCTTACGCTCTTCATCAGATCAACGCTCTGACCGGATTCCAGCGCCTCCTGGTAATAAAACCAGCCGTCCTTCTTCGTCCAGTCAGAGGAGAGTGTCACCATCTCATCGGAAAGCCCGGTAAGTGTTCCGTCCGATTCATACGAGATCTGCGCCCTGATCCAGATCCTGGTTTCAGTCTCTGCCGCGCGGGCAGGAAGCGGAGCATGAATAAAAAGCATCATGAATGCCAGTAAAACCGGCATAATTCTTTTCATTGCCTCTCCTTTCACGGGAAAGGGCAGGCCCTGCAGTCTGCCCCTCCTGTTGTTTTTTCTGTTGTCTGCCGTTTCTTAGATCGAAGGTTCTCACTTCTCCTGAACGACTTCCTTCACCTCCGTATTCTGGTTGACGAAGGTATCATAGATCGTATTCAGAGTATCCACGGAGAGCTCTCCGGAGACATCGATCTTATCCTCGCCGTTTACGATGTTCTGCGCCTGGATGGCATATGCCTCGATCTCGATATCCAGCCTGTCGTCAGAAGCGATCTCCGCCTCCATGAAGTTTTTAAGCTGGACCTTGTCGAAGAGCGCGTCTGTGGTCTGCTTCGCAGCAACCACACTCTTATAGCCGAACACGTAGGTTCTGGTCGTACCCTTTAAATCTGTGCCTTCTTCCTTCGCAGGCAGCTCCGCCCAGGCTTTGGAAAAGTTGTTGACGTGGGATCCGGCAGCGTCTTCCGTCTGCTTGTAGATAAACATCTCGGACGCGCCCTTCGTGCCCTTCTTTCCGTCGTCTGTCACCGGAGTGATGGTACGGACGGGGACAGTCATCTTAATAAAGACAATTGCCTCACCGGCCCCGGTATTGGTGATCTGCGGATCCTTTTTTGTTTCCTGGTTCGGAACCTGATCCTTTACCTCAGGATCGTCATTCCCTAGATAGTTCGGCTCCGTCAGCTCCACCTTGACGTTTCCGACAGTAAAGGTGTTGGTTGCCGTCTGGGTGTTCGTCAGGTACGCGAACGTGCCGCCGATCATCATGGCGCCTGCCAGTGCGCAGGCTGCGAGTGTCGCAAATAACTTCTTTCTTTTCATTAAGTCCTCCTGTAATTGTCTGGTAATGCGGGAGATCTCCTCCCTCGTCTTCTGTTGCTTCGCCGGTACCGGCTGTATGTGATATCCCGGAGAAGGGATGAGAGAATGTTTAATGAAGTGATCCAGAGCACGATTCCGAAAAGGCCTCTTTTCCCCAGCGTATCGACGGCATACCCGGCCTTCGGGACAGAGCCGATAAAGGTCCCCACGATCTGATCAGGATCGACCGGTTTCTCATCCTCGGAATCATTGGCGTCGCCCTTCATGATATAGAAACCGTCCCTTCTGCCTATCACCCTGTGCGTAATCAGGATCTCTTCGTCATCCTCCCCCAGCCGGTAGGCAGCGATATCCCCGACAGTGACATCCCGGTCTGTCGTATCAATCAGGGCAATTGCGCCGGTCTTAATCTGCGGCTCCATGGATCCGCTCATGACGATATAGGTCTGCACGCCGAACAGGTGCAGCAGTAAAACGCCTCCTGCCAGAGTAATCATCAGCACCGTCATCAGGATGACTGCAGCTTCAAAGATCCTGGCAAGGACGTAAGGGGTACGGTTCTTCCTTCTTCTCATCCTCATTCTCCGTTCTATCCGTTAAGAAAGGTCTGCTGATCAGCAGACCGCAAAAGCGGGCTTAAGAGCCCTTTCGATTAATACTTCCTCTTCCATGTGGCGTATGACAGCAAAAATCTTCATGATCTCCGCACAGGTCAGTGGCCTCAGAATGTCGTACTTATCCGGCGCATAGATAACCGCCGCGCCTGTAAGGTAATATTTGTCACAGATCTTCTTTATATCTTTCTCATCAAAGGCAATCAGAAAATCTGTCTCCTTAAAGCGGATCTCCCTTACATGCGGCTCAGAAATATCGACGATATCGATGAGAGCTTCCTCTGTACTGACCCATGGTGCATCTCCCGGATGGTAGATCACAACAGACGGATAAATCTGTGCGGGAGACGGCTGATCATCCTCCCCGTCTTCATCGGACGCATGACAGGGATCCTCTGTCTTTTCTACAGAACCTTCTTCTTTATCAGCGATACCGGCTTTCTCAGCCCGCTTCTCATACAACGCGCTGAAAATATCCATCGTCCCCTGCAGCCCATCCGTTAATTCCTGTAAGAGATCCACACAGGAATCCAGCATCTCGTTCAGAAAACTTGCCGGCGCATCCTTTTCCCGAATGGCTCTGACCAGTTCATCCTTCATCTGCGTCATTTCTTTCATGTCCATATCTTCTGCAATGAAACCTTCTCTCATTGATTCTCCCTGAAATGAAAAATCCGCCGATTCCAAAGAATCCGCGGCGTCAAATGTTACATACGATATTCAATTGTTCTTCTGTCTTCAGTGCCCCTGCTCCTGCTCGCGGGTCCTCTTTTTCTGCCACTGGTCCAGAAGCTTTATGATTGTCTCCTCCATCTGCAATGGCGTGTAGGACTTGGGAAAGTATTTCTCGATCGCCTCCTTCTTAATGACGACCCGATCCACATCTTGCTTTTTGTCCTCGCTCATGACCGCGCACATCGCTTCTGTGGTACAAAGGCCTGCACGGGAGAGGTTCTTCATCCTCTGCGCCTGGGAGAGAGAAGGCGTTGCCTGCCCGTAGTCCATTGCCTCCAGCAAACCCTTCTGTTCCTCCGGCTTTAAGTAGGACACCTCCACCGCAGGGTTTAAGGCCATCTGACCTTCATCCACCATCTCCTGGATCTCCGGGATCAGCTCTGTCAGACGGATGTAACGCTGAACCTGCTTATAGTTTTCCCCTGAATCATGAGCTACCTGTTCTACTGATGTTTTAAACTTCTGGACAAATTGTCCAGAAGTTAAATCACGCCTCTGCCCCTGATGTTTGATCGCCTCCAGCTTCATCTTATAGGCCTTCGCTTTCTCGCTGGGCAGGATTTCTTCCCTCTGTAGATTGGCATCCACCATCAGGATCGTTGCGGCGTCATCATCCAGATCTCTTACAATCACCGGCATAGTCTCGAGCCCCGCGAGCTCTGCGGCATGATGGCGGCGGTGACCGGATATCAGCTCATATCCTCCTTCCGGACGTCTTCTTGCGATCGCCGGCGTCACAACGCCGTATTCCTTCACACTGTCCACGACTTTCTGCATTTCCTCATCATCCCTCACCTGAAAGGGATGATCCTTAAAGGGATACAGATCCTGCAGCGGGATCTGCCATACCTTCTCAAGCTTTGCCTCCTGCCGTTCCTCTGAGGTCTTGAAAATCTCATCGAGACTCTGCAAGCTGATGTTTGCGCCGGATCTGGGCATTCCTCATCACCTCCTTCGTAAGAGACTCATAGGCCGCAGCGGCCTTTCCTTTGGGATCATGGGCAAAGATGCTTTTCCCTTCTGCTGGCGTCTCCGCAAGACGGACGGATTTGGGGATCTCCGTCTCAAAGACCGGCACCTTCTTCCCGTAAATCTCCCGGACCAGCTCCGCGATCTCCTTCGCGTTATTGGTCCTTGCATCCACCATCGTCAGCAGGATCCCTTCAATCCGAAGCTTCGGGTTTAACTGGCGCTTCACCTTATTCACCGTCAAAAGAAGCTGCTCCAGCCCCTTTGCAGACAGGTACTGGGGCTGCATGGGGATCAGGACAGAGTCCGCCGCTGTCAGCGCGTTCACCGTCAGCATTCCAAGAGACGGCATACAGTCAATGAGGATGTGATCATAGTTTTTCTTCTGGATCTGCAGATAGTCCTTTAAGACAGCCTCCCTGCTCATGACATTCACAAGGGACGCCTCCATTCCCGCCAGCATGATGTTGGAGGGAAGAAGATCCACGCCCTCCGGATGGTGCAGGATTCCAAACTCCGCCGGAACCGGCTGATCGGACTCGATCACCTTGCGGAAAATATCCGTTACAGTAACGTCCAGATCGTCAGGCCGCGGATATCCCATTGCCACGCTGAGCGATGCCTGCGGGTCAAGATCAACCAGAAGCACCCTCTTTCCTGCCCTCGCGAATCCAATCCCGAGATTTTCTGTAGTCGTGGACTTGCCAACGCCGCCCTTCTGGTTACAGACCGCTGTTATCTGTGCATTTGATATAGGGATCACCTCCTTTGCTGAATTCATTTGTCCCTTCGTACAAATCTCTCCCCACCTGCGCAGTGTAGTAGGCATCGATCGTATGCGGAGCGTTATACAAAGAGCCGAGCAGATACTGACGGATGTTCCGGACATCGGAATGCCCGTCCTTCAGGCAGGAAAGGACATAGGCTATGTGATCACCGGTCAGCTTCATCAGCTGTGACCGGACAACCTCCGCAGGCTTATCATCCCCGGCAATGCGGATGAGGGATCTTGTGCTGCAGCACGTATCGACGAGCATGGACACCATTCCTTCAATCGTCTCCTGATCATAGGGAAACCGGCTCTTCAGCTCCTCCACACCAAGGCTCTCCCGAAAGTACTGCTCCATCAGGCGTCTTTCATCTCTGGGCGCCCCACAGGAACGAATAGCAGACATATGACTTTCTCCCATCGCATCCGATCCGGATAGGATATGATCAGTATTGTTATACTCAGTATCATTAATATTGTTATGATTAGGTCGGAGATTCTCCGAGTCCTGACTCGTACTTTCTCCGACTCCTGAATCGGAGTTTCTCCGAGTCTGGAGTCGGAGTATCTCCGGACTGGCCTCTTTGGATGAAAAGTTTTTGACGTACAGCCTTGTCGGCCTCCCAAGTCCCGGCTTTTTTCGCTCAATAAGGCCTCTTTTCTCCAGTTCCACCAGCATCTTTGTCGCCGGCTTATCTGTCACGTTCATGGCCTGCATGATGCTCTCCAGTGTATAGACGACATAGATCCTGCGATGATCATCCATCCACCTGTTTTTGACGGACAGATCCACCCGGTCCAGCAGAAGTCCGTACAGAATCTTTGAGCCGTTGCTCATAGTCTTCAGGTCATTGTCCGTAAAGAGCCGCTTGGGAATCCGGTAGAACGTGAACTGATCGGCGCCGTCCGGATAAAAGTAATCAAACTGTGCCAACCGCAATCACCTCCGCTGGGGAATCCTCCGGCTGTCTCTCATCCGGGAAGCAGATTCCCTGCTGAATCAGGATTCTCCGGGTACATAAGAGGCGGCAGTTCGAAGGTTGTTTCCGGAATGAACAGCCGCAGCAAACCGGTCTTCCCGTCATCTTCGGTGCTTTCTTCTGTGCCTTTTCTATCCTGTTTTCCAGCTCTTCCTGAACGTGATAGCAGCCGTGCCAGTCAAGGGAGCATCCTTTCTTGGCATGCCAGTACATGCATCTATGGCAGTGTTTCCTGTAAAAATCTCCTTCCACGAGGATCTCCTCCAGGATCTTTGCCATCACTTCCTCTGTGTTCAAAGTACGATGGTCTCCTTTCCCCTGCCTGAAGGGTGCTTCGGCTGCAGCGCCGCCTCCGCCTTCTTCTCCTTCAGCTTGTCAAGACCCTTTTCCGCAGCTTTATACGCTGCCTTCTCCTGCATCCGCTTCTCGAAGTTTGCGGCAAGCTCAAAGGCTCTCTCCTTACTGTCGAAGTGATACACCCTGTCGGAGAGGCGATCCTTTTCGTCTACTTCCGAGCGGTTGATGGACCAGACCATCTCTTCCATCTCCTTTACGGAAGGTGCCATATTCTCCGGCATCAGCAGTACCTCATGAATGCTGGAGGGCAGAATGTAGAAGTTTCCTTCCAACCGTGCCGCTGCTTCCTCCAGAAATCCCGGGTAAGCGATCACCGCAGCGCCGCGGATCGCATCATCCGTTGTCGCAACCATCAGCTCCGGGGATCCCATATCCATGACGCCCAGCAGCTCAGACATCGGCCTCATGCTCACCGGATGCAGCTGCGGCGCACCTGCAAGAGCAAGATCAAAGAGCTCATCCTTTGTCATTCCCATATCTTTCAGGATCTGATTCGTTACAACAGCAGAAGCATTCTCGCCTGCCTCTATGCGGACATACAGGGCCAGATCTTCCATCTGCCTGTATGGAATCTGGTCGAGCATCTCCTCATTTCCCTTCATGGGAACAAGGGCGAGGGAAAGCCTTTCAGGAAAGCTGTCCGGATCCCGCAGTTCCTCCGCCGAGATCTCCGGCATCTGCCTGAGAACATCCACAACTCTTTCCCCGATGCCATCCAGCACATCCGCGTAGATGGCTCCATTTCTTAACGCTTCAAAATCGCTCTCCAGATTCATCATGGCTCTGACATCCGAGCCTGCCTTTGCAACGGAAATTCCCTGATAGGATTCTCCCTGGAGCTTATTGACGTCCTGAATCCCGAACTGCGCTCCGGGCAGCCGGTACTGCAGGTCTTCGGTCACCTGCTTCAGGAACTCCTCATAATACATTTCCATAGGCTACGTTCTCCTTTTCCTTTTCTTTTCAATAAGCGATCGTATTGATCGCTTCACGTATCACAACACTCCCGATCAGAAATAAAGTGATCATAGCGTGCCTCCTTTTCCCGCATAACAGCAGCAATCACCCTGTAATATCCTTCCGTACTAAAGACCCGGCACCTGCCCCTGACAGGTGCCTGTCTCCGTAATGCGACTGCAGGCCGTGACCCCTGCAGCCGCGAAAGTCCTTTTCGCACCACGTCCCCCGGACTCATAGGATCTCTCGGATCGCTGTCAGCAAACAGTACCATGGGAGTCTCACCCGCCCGCGTCTCGTGCCGGCCCACCGCTGGAAGTATCATTGTCACCGATGCAGATCGTCGCCTCACAGGTAGCTGCCCTGTGTTTCAAAGCTATAGTCAGGATCGCTCCCCAACCTTAGAAGAGTGGGATGTATATCCCGTTTTTCTCTCAGGAAGGATCATGGCGGACCGCTTTTGTGGCTCCCACACACCGGAATGTGATCCGATAGATGTACGGATTCAGTTGTCATGGCTTTCCTTTAAGGAAAGCCGGAAGAGCCGGAGGCCTTAAGCCCGGCGGGGAAATGTTCCCTACCTTGCCCTTCTACTTAGGTAAGTGGTGAATTTGGGGAGGATAAATTAAGGCTCGGAGAAAATTTTTTTAAAAAATTTTTTCGACAGAGGGGGATAAACATCCGCAGAATGATGGCAAGACTTGAAGAAAGAGAGCATTCATGCACATATGAAGCTGTGCTTGCAAAGCATGAAACTCATTTTGTGCTTCCTGAAGGAATGATGAGAATTCTTGCTCCTAAATGGCTGATTGATTTCTTTGTAGCATATGCTTTTAAGGAAGCAAAAGGCTACAAGAATGACTGCCGTAAGACCAGGCAGCAAATTGATGCGGTAATAACCAAAGCCATCAAGGAGTGGTAAGGAAAATCCGAATTTCCTCTCTCATCTAATTGCGTCGCCCGCTGTTAGCATATCTAACAATCAGCAGGGTCCCCAGCTAACCAGCTTAGCTGAGGACCCTGCTTTTTTCATCCGGGCAGGACACTGCCATCAGGTAAAACAGTCGAAGAAATCTTGAAATGACGGGAATTGACACCCCTGGATTCCGAAGCATGCGACAAAATTAGCAGCTCCAGGAAGCTTCCTCAGAATGGGCCGTTAGAAATCAAGACTGTTTTGTTAGCAACTTGCTAATGGGGTTTTAAAATCGTTAGCAGAATTTTCGCGCAACGAAAAAACCGCCGGCATCTACACGGAATAATCGTAATTTCGTGTTAATACAGACGGTTTTGCGGACGTCCGCGGGGTGACTCGAACACCTGACCTACCGCTTAGGAGGCGGTCGCTCTATCCAACTGAGCTACGCAGACAAATGTTGATTTTTCGGGGTTTCTGACCCCTGGGGCTCTTACTTACCCCTCGGATTTTGCCTCAAAATCGATTAGCAAACCGACCTTTTTCCGTTAGCAAAATCCCTTTTTCGCCGACATTCCAACTTGCGCAAAAATTAGCAGCGCCAGCCAAAAAAATAAGAGAATGATCTCTCCGGCGACCTCGAATGGTCTTAAAAAGACTCCTTGTTTGATTTTCAAAGTTCGTTCTGTCGCATGCTCCGCATACGCTTAGGAGGCGGACGCTCTATCCAGCTGAGCTACGCAAACATATCTGTCATGCCGGCAGCTGTCCTTTGCTGCTGACACAGTGGAGTTATTATACATCATTTTTCCTCTCCGTGGTACTGAATCTTCCAGTATAATGAAAAGAAAACATCGTGCCTGAAGTGAAAAAATAACTTCCACTCCATGGGGAGCAAAGTGGAAATTACTCTT
>ERZ1026880.41-NODE-41-length-76988-cov-9.088610_pt1 | contig 76988 bp, 51 predicted proteins | sample MGYA00380170_ERZ1026880 | MGnify/ENA primary metagenome ERZ1026880 (study PRJEB33269, sample SAMEA4719806) | human gut metagenome | biome: human-associated habitat; feature: organic feature; material: feces | place: Cameroon | collected 2013-10 ...
GCGGCGATGGTACTGCACTCGAGAGGGTGTGGGAGAGTAGCACGCCGCCGCTTCAAACGTATCGGGCCTCCCGGTCGAGCCTTTGGCTCCCGGGAGGTCCCTTTTTTCATGCTCTTTTTCCGGGCTTCCCGGCGGGCGTCGCTCCAGGAACCCCCGTTTTTTCATCACCTCCCGGACCTCCCGGCAACGCCTTTCGGGCTCGTCGAAGGTCCTTATCCGGAGTCTCCACCGGATGTCCGCTTTGAGAACCACTTTTCTCTTTGATGTTTTTTGATTTGAGATTGTGCTGTGGCACCATGGATACACCATAGGAATCATGTGCCAAGGGGATAGCTATGTTTCTTCTTCCAGATCAGCAACTCAGACGTGCCGATCGAGTGATGCGGCAACGACTTGTGCCATATGTGCACGAAACATTATCGCATTGTCAGTTACGCGCTTTCGCCAATGAAGGCGAACCCGAACAGAGCGCCGACTTTCTTGCCCGTGTCAGGGAAAACAAAGTGGATTTTCTCGACTTCATGGTTCATGGTGCCTGGGGGCACGATATGGGGTACCACATGGTTCGAGGTTCGTGGACGTATCGACCGTGAGTCGGTCAAAGGCAGAGCCGTCGAACTGGTTGTAGATCTGGGATGGAAACGACATCGTGGCCCGGGCTTCCAAGCGGAAGGATTATGCTATCGCCCTGACGGCAGCGTCATCAAAGCGGTGAATCCAGACAATTGCTCGATTCCGCTTATCGATGCCAATGGCGTGGTGAATGTGGAGCTTGACGATGCCGGTCGTTTCACGGTATATGTCGAGGCCGCATCGAATCCACTGGTCGAAGCTGACCTGCCATTCGCGCCGATGAATCTGGGGGAGCGTGCCGACGGTCGTCCATCCGACTATGTGCTCACCACAATGGACGTGTGCGCTTTCAACCAAAACGTGTTTGACTATCTGATGGACTTGGAAACCGTCACCTCGCTGATGAGGGAACTCAAGGATGATGATCCTCGATATTGGCAGCTGGCCAAAGCGCTGCAACGATCACTCAACACATATGACGAGCGTGATATCGCCGGAACTTTGGAGCCAGCCAAGGAAAAGCTTGCCGGGGTATTATCCGAACCCGCATATTCCAGCGTCATCCATCATGTCGCGGTCGGCCATGCGCATATCGATTCCGCATGGCTGTGACCCGTGCGCGAAACCCACCGTAAAGTGGCCCGCACGGTGTCCAACGTGCTTGCCCTGATGGACGAGGATCCGGATTTCACGTACGCGATGAGTTCCGCCCAACAGTATGCGTGGCTGGAACAGGAACATCCAGACCTGTTCGCGCGCATGCTGCAGCGCATCAAGGAAGGACGATTCATTCCCGTCGGCGGAATGTGGGTCGAATCCGATAACATGCTGCCCACAGGTGAGTCGCTGATCCGCCAGATCACGTTCGGCATGCGTTACTTCCGTGAGCATCTTGGCGTGGAACCAAAAGGACTGTGGCTTCCCGACAGTTTCGGTTATTGCGGGGCATGGCCGCAAATCGCACGTCGTGCCGGTTTCGAATGGTTCCTCACACAGAAGATCTCATGGAACGACACCACGAAATTCCCCCACCATTCCTTCGAATGGGGCTGAACCAATTCCACGACATTCTTCCCGGATCGGCGATCGCATGGGTGCATCGGCAGGCGCGTGCGGACTACGTGCGCGACATCGCAAGACTGCGTGATATCGCCGCTGAAGCGGGTGCTTCCATCGCATCGGTGCGGGATGATGCCGACAAGCGATCGAACGCGGCCATCGTCCCATATACGGCAAAGAATGGCGATTCGTGGATTGCTCGCACCGCGGCAGTGGGAACGCAGGATGATGACGCGAACGGCACCGACGCGGTCGCCGATGAATCCACCATCGCAACGACATGCGACGACGGTCGAATCATACTTGACAACGGTTTGCTACGTGCCATCATCGCACCAGACGGTACGGTCCGTTCACTGATCGACCTTGATAATGGACACGAACTGGTGCCCGACGGCAGTGGAATCGGGCATTACGAGCTTCTCCGCGACGAGCCATACGAGTGGGACGCATGGGACATCCAGCGCGATGCCTTCCTCAGCGCCGAAGGCATCGATGACTCGCATGTGGAACGAGTGACGGAGACAAAACGCGGCGGAGCCACCGTGCACGTGTCCAGCACCGCCGACGGGGTGTCCATCAATACCTGCATCACATTGCGGGCAAAGTCGAAAAGCCTTGAATTCCGGACCAAAGTGGATTGGCAGGCATCCGAACGATTCCTCAAGGTCGACATTCCCATGGCTATCCAGGCCGACCGGGCGCAGTACGAATGCCAGTACGGCATGGTGGAACGGCCCATTCAGAAGAACACACGTTCCGACGAGGCGAAATACGAAAGCTGCACGCACCGGTTCGTACGCGTCGCCGATGCCGGCTATGCGGCTGCGGTTGTCAACGCCAGCACCTACGGTTCCGACGTTTCGCCGATTCACCGGAACACGGCTTCCGGTCCGGTGCGTGGCACGATGATTCGACTTTCGCTGTTGTCGTCCCCGCTGTATCCTGATCCGAACACTGACAAGGGCGTGCATGAGTTCGCGTGGAACGTTGTGGCGGATGCCAGTATGCCGGCTGTGCTTGACGAGGCGAACCGTCTCAACGCGGCCGTGCTGCCTGCCGTGCCGGCGTTCGATCCGCTGGCGCAGCTCAACCCGGTGGATGGCGTCATGGTGCTTGACTGGGTCAAGCTTGCCGATGACGGTTCCGGAGATCTGATACTGCGCGTCTATGAGGCGGTCGGCGGCGAAGCCCATGCGAGACTTGCCGTCAACGCCGCTTTGGGGAAGGCCACGGTACGCGAGTGTTCCATTATGGAGGATGCGCGGCTGGATGCCGAATTGCCCGCGGCTTTTGCCGACGGTGATCCGTCCGTGGCAAGAACGGCGCAAGGAGCGATGCTGAGCCTGCATCCGTTCCAATTGGCCACGTTGCGCGTCAGTTGTGGAAGCGATGGTGGAAATACTAATGGGAATGAGAGTGGAAGCCTGCGATAGATGAGGAACTGGCGGCGGATGCGCTGAGCCGTGCGCCGCCTATTCCTTGGCTTGAGTCCACGCCTGAAGCTTCATACGATTGAGCTCGGTGTTGGGATCGTACGTGTCATCCAACCGCTCCTGATACATCGCGACCAGTTCTCCGCCGCGGCCCAACGCCTCCAAAGCGGCCTCACGAATCGACTCCCATTCGTACGGCACCACTTCCTCGGGAAACATGACCGTGCACTGGTTCGGTGCGTCACGCTCCACCAGATCGACGAAATTCAGCAGATCCTGCCACCGTTCGGCAGCGATCAGCCGCGCCGCGTACGCGTCGGCAAGCGGCTCGGACGTATGGTTGTCGCGCAGGAAACGATCGGCCTCCTCGGCATCGCCACTGATCCGCATCAGATCGTGCCGCAGGAACTGCACGGCATGGTCGAACTGGTTTTGCGCGGTCTGCGCAAGCTGCTGTTTGGACAGGAATGATGGGTCAAGCATGGCGAGATCGTTCAGTTCCTCGGGGGAGAGGATAGGTGAACCGCCGGTAGTGGAATCGCCGGCAGCGCCCGTGGAATGCGTGATCGAGTTCGCGGTATCCGCGCCGTCCGCAGCGTCTGTACTATTCGTGCTATGCGCATTGTCCGCGTCAGAGGACGTATCATGGAGGTTGTGAGATTGCGTTGCGGTGGCGTCGCGTGCACCCGTATCGCCCGTAACATCACTGTCGATACTGCCGACGCTGTTCGTAGTGTCGCCAGTCGTGCTGCTCGCATCGCCATTACCGGACTTCGCTGCGAAATCACGCATCGCGGCAATGCCCTTGTTCAACGCATCGTAAGCGAACATGCGCGTATCATCCCACTGCGCGAACGACAGTCCGCAAGACAACAACTCCACCATCTGCATGGCGTTGAGCCGGAAATCCTCATTGCACGCCACCTGCGTGATCATGCGCAACGCCTGCTCGCCCGTCATCGGATCGGCGTTGCAGGCCACGGCATCCATGTACACGCGTACGGTCTGAATCAGATCTTTCAGGTAGTCGAAACCCTCGTTGTCACGGTCGGCCACATTGCCGACGAACCTTGCGGTCATCTCCACAGCTTTGGCGAGATTGCCGACCGCGTCAAGCCATCGCGTGCTGATCACCGCGTTGCCGACCACCGCGTCCACGCCGGACAGCGCCTGCGAATCGATCGAAAACGTCGGCATATCGATGCGTGGAATCTCCACGCCCGTATTGGTACGTTCCGCGGTGGGCACCATGGAGGCGAGGGCATCGAAATACCATTGCATGGGCATGTTGATGACCACGTCCGCGTCGGAAAGATTGGCGACCGGCACATCATTGCGCTGCAAGGCGTCCTCCTGGCTCGCGTCGCGGATCAGATGGTTCCACAGGAAGGTCGGACCGTCGAATTCGGCGGAACTCAGCCAGCCGTTGTTGACGTAGTCGATGAGGTCGTCGGCATCCTGCCTGCGATTGAAGCTGCCCATATGCCTGCCTTTGCCTACCTTTTCGTTTCGGAGCACGTCATATCGCAATCGACGGCCTTGCATGAAAGCCGCCACATTTTTTGCGATTCCGCCGCACCAAGTATAGGCGGCGTCGGCTACGTCCTCGTATGGAATCTTCCGGAACGGAACGTTATGGAACGGAAAACAAAGAAAACGGGATATGAAGAAAAACGAAACGGTTCGAAGGTCGTGTGAAGGGAACGGATTATAATCGTCTGCATATAACAGAACATCTTTTTTCAGCGCGTCCGGAAAGCCTTCCGGACGCGCTGAACTGTTTTTGGCGCAAAAATGAACGGAGGGCCAACACAAGATGAACGCACGGAAACTGGGCGCGGCGGCGGGAGCCATCGCTTTGATCGTAGGCTTGTTCACGGGGTGCGGTTCATCGAAGGGCTCGTCCGGCACGTCGGCGGCCTACTCGGACAATGGTAAAAGCGTGACATACTCCGTGGCCGGTTCGAAGGAATCCATACGCGTGGCCTCCGGATCGGAGAACAAGGAGGTGGGCGACGCCGTCAAACAGGCGGCCAAGCAGGCGAACGTGTCGGTGACCGTCGACTATATGGGATCGCTTGACATCATGGACGCGTTGCGCAACAAGGGCCGTCATGCGGGCCGGGACTACGATGCGGTATGGCCGGCCAGCAGCATGTGGATTACTCTGGGGGACACGGGGCACATCGTCAAGGACCAGACCTCCACATCCACCACGCCAGTGGTGTTCGGCGTGAAGCGAAGCAAAGCGGAGGCATTGGGCTGGGCAAACGCGGACGGCGTCACGAAGCCGGTGTCGACGAAGGACATCATGGACGCGGTGAAGGCCGGAAAACTGTCGTTCGCCATGACGCCCGCCACACAATCGAATTCCGGCGCATCGGCGTATCTGGCGTTCCTGACGGCATTGCGCGGCGGCGATGCTGCGCTCGCCGAAGCCGATCTAAACGACGCATCACTGCAATCATCCGTGAAATCCCTGCTTTCGGGCGTCGACCATTCATCCGGTTCGTCCGGTTGGCTCAAGGACATGATGGTCAACGATCCGGATTCCCACGATTCGATGGTGAACTACGAATCGCTTGTCATCCAGGCCGACAAGGAGTTGACGGCGAAAGGCAAGGAGCCGTTGCTGGCGATCTATCCTTCCGACGGCATCGCGGTCGCCGATTCGCCGCTTGGCTATGTTGACCGCGGGCAGGGCAAGGAGCGGGCTTTCATGCGGTTCAGCAAAGCGATGACGTCGGAAGCCGCCAAAAAACTATTCGAGGAAGCGGGACGCAGGACCGGTGCGGGCGGTACGTTGGCGTACGGAAAAGATACGAAGGTGAAGGATTCGTTCCGCGAGGAATGGGGCGTCGATACGGATACCTCGGTGCTGAAGACCATCGCCATGCCATCGTCGGACGTCATCGAACGGGCGCTTGACCTGTACCAGACCGTCCTGCGCAAGCCATCCTATACCTTGTGGGTGGTGGATTATTCCGCTTCCATGTCCGGCAAGGGCAAAAGCGGCGCGGTGAAAGGCCTGCAGGCCGCCCTCGACACCGATCAGGCGAGGGCCTCCCATATCGAGCCGGGCGACGACGACGTCAACGTGTTCATTCCGTTCAACGGGCAAGCCAAGGTGGAACAGACCGTGAAAGGCAAGCAGACCGCGCCATTGCTCGCCGCCGGGGAACGGAAGATCGCCTCGGGCGACGCCGACGTCTACAACGCGCTGAACGTCGCCCTGCGCAACCTGCCTGAAAACCGCGACGCTTACACGGTGGCGATCGTACTGCTGACAGACGGCAAATCGAAGACCACGAACCGTGACGAGTTCAAACGCCTGTATGAAACCGACGGCAAAGGCGTTCCGATTTATTCCGTCATGGTCGGCGATGCGGACCGGAGCCAGCTTGACGATCTGGCCAAACTGTCGAACGGCAAGGTGTTCGATGGACGTGACGGCGATTTGAGCGGCATTTTCCGTGAAGTGAAGGGATACAACTGATTTTTGCTGGCGATGGCGGTGCACGGCACGTTGCCGTTTTGCGTTTCATTTACGTTGTTGTCTGTATTTCCGTGCATGTCTTCTCCGTTGTGAAACGCTATGTGAAACATGCGTGGGGCGCCGCTGGCGATTGTCTGCCGGTAAAATGGTGCACAGTGCCGCAATAGGGCGGACGCCTCGGGCCAGCCGAGTCCAATCGAAAAGGAAACCATATGAAGGTCGCAAGCGGCAATGTGCTATGGCAGCAGCGTAAACGCAATTGGTGCCGTACGCCGTTCACATTCACCGTATACACGCTCACCGACCAGGAGCTGAGCGTCAAAACCGGCATGCTGAACGAGAATTTCAACCTTATCAAACTGTTCCGCATCGTGGATATCAGCGTGGAACGCACGCTGCTGCAACGCATATTCGGCATGAGCACGCTGGTGCTGGATACGCGCGACCAGTCGTCCGGCAACGGCACGGTGGCGTTGAAGAACGTGCTGAACGGCTTCGAGGTGCGCAAGGTGCTGCAGGAGGCGGTGGATGCTTCCCGCAGGGCGAACGGCATGTCCGCTCGCGAGTTCCTGGGCGGGCCGTCGGGTCCCGGCTTCGGCCTTGGTCCTGATGGCCCGGGTTTTGACGGCGGCTTTGACGGGCCTGATATGGGCGCCTACGACGACGGGCGCTGAGCGGGTCTGTGGACGGGACCTTCCGCCCGTGATGAAGCGTGGGGTGACCGGAAGCTATTTGGCTTATCTGTGGCAGGGCAATAAGTGGAAAAAGCTGTTTAGGGGTATGAATTATGCCCCCAAACCTTGTTGTAGAGAGAAAGACGTGCCACAGATAAGCGAGATAGCTTGGGCGGACGGTCGAAATCTGCCACAGATAAGCGGGATAGGCGCAAAGGTAGCGGGCTACAGCGCGGATTTGCCGGTGAGATGGCGGTAGAGTTCCGGATCGACCGGCTTGATGAGCTTGAGCGTGGAGACAACCACCTTTGACTCGCTGCCGTCCTCACCATGATTCACCGATTCGCATTCCAAAACGGCTTGCGTGTATATATTCCATTACATATATACGCAAGCCGTTTTTTGTTTGTCCTGCAGATCTACGAGTGCGATATGACTATGACTCATATTGCACTCGGTTCAACTAGGCTTTGTCGTTGCTCGGGAAAGCATAGCGTTCCAAAATACGATCTTTGAACCATTCGGTTCGCCGTTTTATATCGGCAATCGACCACGATGTTTTTTCCTCTATCCTTTCCGATGGAGCTGGGATAGAAGCATTTAGGCGCAGACATTCTCTGAGACCGACGTACGTGCCATGTTCCTTGAAATCTCGTTTGGATTTGGTGTAATCATCTTCTTCTCGGGAAGGATGTTCCTCATCCACGAATGGCAGTTGCTTCAAATTAGCATTGTATGGTGAGAGCGTTAAATTCCCGATAAGATGAACGTATTTTCTCTGGATGGATTCGGCCTGTTCTCTGTCATCTGGTGCAATCGCATCTTTCCAGTAATCTGGAAGCGGTCCTTCCGGAAGGATATGCTCGATGGTCCAACGGGGCTGATTTTTCTTGATATATTCATCAAAAGTATCAGGATTACCTTTGTTAATGAGATTATTGCCTGGGAGATTCCGCTCGAGATCGATTAATACGAAACGAGTTGTCTTAGCATTCTTGTCGTAAATTCCGTCGTTGCAGATTGCATTTGCAAAACGATCATCGGGCTCGCTCATTTCCTTGAGCTCAGCAAGTATGCATGCGTTGACGTCATGACCAGTAAGATTCTTTTCTTTGATCGTGTGGATCAGATTAAGCATCCGAGCCCTGATGTTAGAGGATTTGGGTACAAGCGTGATGTTCCTCCGGACATAGAATTTAATCAGATTGTCAAGTATGGAACAAAGATCATTGGAGATTTGAAGTCTTTCGGCGTTACAGAAGAGGAACAGCAGAAGTGGATAAGCCTGTGAAGATTCAAGTTTGCTTAGATTCTGCAATTTGTTATCGATTTGTTCATTCGGATAGTTGCTGTCTCCGATACGGGCGATGCGGGCAAAGACAGAGGCTCGATCGATAAGTGTTTGCAGATAGTTTTCGCCTTGCCCGTAATGCTCGGTTATTAGTTGTTGATATTTTTTGAGAGCTTTGCTCTTTGTTATCGATTGTTTTCCGTCGGATTCAAAAGCATCAAAATTATTGGTGAGGAATTGAGTGGTCAGTGTAGTATTGGGATCGCCGCTTTCATCTTCAGAGAAGATACTGGAGAAGGTTGTCCAGCGTTCTACGGCTGTCGCGTGATCTTCATTGATCTTTCCCGCCGCTGCAAGGAACTCCCCTTTGAGAAGATCGACTAACGTCAATGGTAAGCCCTTTGAATTAAGGGATGAGAACACAGTAAATGCTTCACTGAGATCAGGGACGCTGATTTTTAGGGTAGTGGCGCTTACAAGTTTCTTGTAATAGTCATTAATTGCTTGGGGCGTTGCGAAGTGGGTTCTATCATTGAAAAGATTGTAAATGAAATGATAGCGCCTAGGCAGACTGCGATTACCCCACTTGCCTTGGGTCTTTCCGACCATGACTCCGAGCATGGCATTATATATTTCCCTATCGGTCTCTAAAAGGTAGATTCTTGGCTGTTTTGTGTTTTCATTAAGTAGTTGACGTCTGATATCTCGTTTCAGGCCAGCCATGTCTTCTATAACGTCATTGGGCAGTGATTCTCCTTCAGGGAGTGACGCAGACCAATTATTAAGGCATTCCCAAATTGCCAGTAGGAATAGAGATAAAGTCGTTAATCTCTGCTGGCCATCGATGACATCACAGAGTTCTGCAGAATCCCCATGGTTGGTGACGAGAAGATTGCCTACATAATATCCTGGATCTTCTGTGGCAATGTCGTTAAAAAGTTGCTCTATTTGTTCCTCTCTCCAAGAGTAATTTCTTTGATACTCGGGAATTACGTATCCGACGTTTCCTGTGATGGGGAGTAGCTCCGCTAGATTTTTGGATTCAGAAGAGATTTGCATGTTTTCTCCTGGTCTTTGAGAACGTCATTGTGATTAATATGATCTCGCAGAAGCATCCAAAACCCTAATTAAGGTGTGTTCCCTCTTACAGCGCGGACTTGCCGGTGAGGTGGCGGTAGAGTTCCGGGTCGACTGGCTTGATGAGTTTGAGTGTGGAGATGACGACCTTCGATTCGCTGCCATCCTCGCCGTGGTTCACTGACGCGCGTACGTCGTCCAATGCGACCGCATTACCGACGAAATAGTAGGATTTTTCCTGTTCCTCCGCTTTACGACGGATGAAAATCGGCACGAAGTGGCGATCCTGCCATGTCGGATCATGCTCCGTTCCGTCCAGCAGCCACCGGAATTCGTTCGATTTGAGCGAGCGATTGTTCTTGCTGAACCATTCGATTTCACCTGGATTGAGGAAACGGTCTCCATACTGGCTCGCCTCGTATTTGATGAAAATCGGCAACGAATTGGTATCAGTATCCAGTTTGTATCCACCGACATTCTGCGGCACCTGCTCCGCTGGCCATCCGCACAGTCGCATCACATCGAAAACACTATACTTTTCGCCATACAGAAACCCGTGGTTCTGCCGGATATGATGCTTACGCGACGATTCCGCTAGAGCAAGGGCATTGAACAGCCCCGCCTCGATGGTATCTGTAATAAATGTGCGGAATGTGGCCTGTTCAAGCATCGAATTGAATTCGGCAGTCAGTCGGTATGCCTTGTCATCGCACAGATGTACCAAGGGCTTTTGCCCGAAACGCTTACTATTCGCGGCAATGAAATAGGAATAATCCAAAGTGGCGAACGCAGACCGGCATTGCATCTCGCTGCGGTCCGTGTCGGGGAAGAACACAGTCAGCAACGTGCGCAAATCGTCGATTGTAATCGCATGATGGGAAGCAATATTCTGGAAAACCGCAAGGGCATCCTCGGAACAATCCGGATCGATCCGCTGCCAATCCACATCGCATAACGCAGCCAAAACCAGTAATTCATGTGGGCGCAAACCACGCAGTTGCGTGGCCGTCAACATTTTCAGCACACCATTCTGCGCATCCGAAGTTGGCTCAAGCTGCTCAAGATACGAAGCGGCCGCATTCTTGCCGCGCGACAAACTCTTCTCGCGGGAACGTACAAACGACAGATAATCGTCATTCTTCGAAGCCATAGTGAACACAAGCGAAACATCGCGTCGCGCGAAATCCATCAGCATCGGGATGCGGCCCAATTCGTAACGCATCTGTTGGTACTGCTGGCTCAACAGTTTCATATTCGACAAATCGGCGGTATCCAACGATGCAAGCACGCGCTCGCGAGAGATTTTGTCGAAGCTGATGGAAGAGATACCAATGGTTTCGCGTTGCAGATTCTTGCGTGCCACATCGCGATCGCCGGTATTGCCATACAGGGCGATCGGAATCAGATAGTTGTTCGCGTAGTTTCCGATGAAATCGATGACGACCACGCAATCCTTGCCGTTTGCCTTACGTAAGCCGCGGCCGAGCTGTTGCGTGAAGATGATGCTTGATTTCGTCTGACGCAGCATCACGATTTGGTTGATGTGTGGGATATCCACACCCTCATTGAACAGATCGACGGTGAAAATATAGTCCAGTTCGCCGTTTTCCAACTGTGCCACGGCAGTGTCGCGTTCCATCTGCGAATTTTCGCCGGTGATGGCTTTCGTGCGGTATGGCCGTTCCGCCTGCTGGTTCATCTGCTGGTTGAACAGGTCGGACAGTCGTTTCGCTTCCTCGCGTCGGCTGCAGAACACCAGACCTTGCACGGGTGTTCCGGCCTCGCTGTAGATCTGTATCTTGTCGATGATGTAGCGCACGCGGTTCGGGTCGGCGAGTTCTTCAAGCCAACGGCTTAGCTCGTTACGTTCCTGGTCGGTCATTGACTCGACCTTGACGTCTTTGCCGTCGATCTTCTCGTCGGGCGCGTCCTGAATGTATTCGTGCACCCCGTAATAGTGGAACGGGCAGAGCATGTCCTCTTCAAGCGCCTTCTGCAGGCGGATTTCGTAGGCCACGTTGTTGCCGAATAATTCGAAGATGTTCGCACCGTCCGTACGTTCCGGCGTTGCGGTCATGCCGAGCATGAAATTCGGCTGGAAATGGTCGATGACGCGTTTATACGATTCGGCGGCCGCATGATGCACTTCGTCGACGAGAATGTAATCGAACTCGTCTGCGTCGAATTGTGCAAGCGTTTCCGGACGCGACATCGTCTGCACGGTGGCGAACACGTATTTGCGATCCGATTCCTTGCTGCCACCCGAAAACAGGCCGAGTTCGCTTTTCGGGCATCCAAGCACTTTTTGGAACGATTCTTCAGCTTTCTTGAGGATCTGCTCCTGTTGCGCGATGTACAGCATGCGATTCGGTTTGACCTGCCGCACGTCGAACGCTGACAGATACGTTTTGCCGGTGCCGGTAGCGGAAACGATGATCGCACGGCTTTCGCCCTGCTTGCGTAGCTGTGCGAGATTCATCAGCGCTTCCACCTGCATGGCGTTCGGCTGAATGGTTTGCGATTGGCTTGTTTTTTCGATCGGCTTGCGATTCGGCCGTTGCGGCGCGTACTTTTTGAAGTCTTCCTCGTACAGTTTCAGCCAAGCGTCGGTGAGCGGCTTCGATTCGCTGATTTGCGATTCGATTTCCTCGCTAAGCTGTTCGGCAAGACCGCTGGTATCGGTAGTGGCGACTTTGAGATTCCACTCGCGATTGGAATTCAGCGCGTTGATGGTGAGATTCGAACTGCCAACATACGTGGAATACAGCGGCTCGTCGCCTTGCGTATGATGGAAAACATAGCCTTTGGGATGATAAGGGTAGGCAGCTGTGGCATCGTCATCGTTTCGGCTGGACCGCTCCGGCTGCCAAACTTGCACTTGAATGCCGGTTTCCCGCTGAAGTTTCAGCAGTTCCCTGAATGCTTTGGGAGAGTTGAAATAATTGAACGTCGACGTGATGATTCGACCGGCCTGATGGTCATTGTTGTCGGCGAAATCAAGGAAATACTGCTTAAGCACCTGCAACGCGCCCTGGCTGACGAATGCGACGGACATGTCGAAATCCTGACTGCGTTGCAGTTCGTCCTTGATGGCGTATTCCATGGTCCGACCGTCATGGTTGGCGATCAACGTCGGCTCGTACTGTGCGTCGACATTGTCCTTTTTGTTGATGAAACCGGATAGCAGCGCCTCAACAAGGGAGGAATGGTCATGGTCGTCCATATTGCGCATCATCAGTCGTCACTTTCGTGCGTGGCTGCCGGAAAAGCCGGAAAATCCATGGCGGAGATCAATCGCACCGCTTCTCGGTCGGCGGGCGCCCAGTCCAAAGTGGGCATTTCGGCGGGCGCTACCCAACGAATCTCATGATGCTCGGTCAGATGGGGTGCGCCGCTTATCAAATGGCACACAAACGACGTGAGCACGACGGTACCGAAATCGTAATCGTAAGAAGACGTGCACACTTCGTTGGCAACTTCGACCTCGCACAGCAACTCTTCTTCGATTTCGCGATGCAATGCCTGACGCGCCGTTTCATGCGGTTCGATCTTGCCGCCCGGAAACTCCCAGAAACCAGCCAGTGATCGGCCTTCTCCGCGTTGCGCGCACAGCACCTTGCCGTCTTTGACGATAGCCGCGCCGACGACGTTAATGGTTTTGCGCGGTGTCGGTTGCGCTGACTGTTGCGGATTCTGGTCGGTTGCCGTCATTGCTTTCTCCTGACTAATGAACAGGTCCAGGATACAACGGGGGAGATTACGCCAGGCCCGAATGGGGAGCAACTTACGCGATGGAAATCAGTCCCAATGGTGTCACTTGCATGGCCTGGTGTATCGGCAGTTGGGGAAACCGGTGCACCCGTAAAACGCGCGGGACGGGTCGGAGCCGGTGTGCCGCAATCGCAATGCCTCACCGCAATTCGGGCATTGCGGCGGCAGTTTCACGCCACGGAAGATGTTCGGACAGATCCTGTCGTGCAATTCGTACATGAAACGTGACGGACGCGACTGGTCCACCACGAAAAACAGCTTCTTTTTGCAACGCGTCATCGCCACGTAAAACAGCCGGCGTTCCTCCGCGTGCGGCATGCGTTCCACTTCCGGCAGTAGCAGGCCGAGCAGCGGCTCTTCCGGAATCGCGCTTGGGAAACCCTTCAAACCGCCGGAACAGCACAGCAGAAAAACGAAATCGCGTTGCAGACCCTTGGAAGCGTGCGCGGTCATGAATTTGATGTCCATGTCCGGTTTTTCCGGAAAAACGATGCCGCCGGTATGCTCGTCGATTTGGAACAGCCCGTCGCGGTCGTTGCGCGACAGCAGGTTCAGGTCGCTTCGGTAGCGTCCCAGCATCAGCACCGACGCGGCTTTCGGCAGTTTGCGCAACTGCTCGACGATCGCATCGAACCGCTCCTCCTGCGTCGCGCCGCCAAGCGCCTTCAGCGAATAATCCTTCTTGTCGCTCGGATTGCGCAATTGCTTGGCGTACAGGCTTTTGTCCTGCATGACGAACGCGCCGCTCGCATCGATGAGGCTCTGCCGGAACCGTCGCGTCGTCGTGATCTGGAACATGCGTGTCGGCCCCCAATCGCGCCAAATATCGGCGAAATCGAGAATCAGGTGAATGTCGCTGCCGGCGAAACGGTAGATCGACTGCCAGTCGTCGCCCACGCAGAACAGCGTGAAATCGCTCTGCTCTCGCAATGCGCGGATCAGCTCGTAACGTGGCCGCGACATGTCTTGGTATTCGTCGATGAGCACGTATTTGTACGGGTGGCGGTATGCGCCGCGCCTTACGCAGCGAATGGCGTCGGTGATCATGCCGGGAAAATCGATGCCCTGGGTCGCGCGGAAATTGCCGACATACGCATTGTACAGCGGCTCGACGAGCTGCAGCATCTCACGATTACGGCCGATATGTTTGCCGCCGCGCCTCTCATTGAGCTCGCGCATGCCGTCGATGCCGATATTGTTCTGCCGCATGTGCTGGATGATGGTCTGCGCGTTCTCGACAAGGCTTTGCCTGTACTGGTTGAAAGCGTAATCATCCGTCGGCAGTTGGAAATCCTCACGTTTCGCGGCGGCGCCATACTTGCCGAACAGCTCCTTCGACATGAGCTTGAATGCGAGCAGACGGTAGGGGATGTTCTGTGCGAGCAGCCGGTCAAACGTGTCTCGTACCACGGCGTTCGACGCATGGCCGTCGATGATGGGACGGTTGGCGATGGTGGCCGCACGGCAGATTTCCAGGCCGAGACTGTGGAACGTGCATGCGCGGATCGTTTTGCCGGTGCTTGCCATGATGCGTTGCGACATTTCGTCCGCGGACGCCTTGGTGAACGACAATACGAGAATCTCTTCGGGGGTGGCGCGTTTTGTGGCAAGCAGCCATGCGATATATCCGACGATGGTAGTGGTTTTGCCGGTTCCCGCGCCCGCAAGTACGAGGGTGTTGTGACCTGCGCCGGCGATCGCGCTGATCTGCTCGTCGCTCAATTCGTGCTTTTCGATATTGCCGATGATGTCACGCGCTTTGTCGATGCGGTCGGCTGGCAACAGCGGTTGCGGGGTGAGCTTTGCAGGCCGTTGCGATTGACGTTGCGGCGTGGCATGCGGTTGCAGTTGCGGTTGCGTGACTCGTCGCGCAACCTGTCCCGTCTGCTTGGTCTGTCCGGTCCGCGCAGGCTTGGCGTTGTTGGCATTCTTGGCAGAGGATTGCGTTTGCCGGGGCTGCTGCGTCTCATCTTCCGTGCCCAGCACGTACTTCAGCATCCTCAGCAATCCCATGACGCTCCTTCCATGCGTTTCCAAACCGCCGCAAGGGGCAATTATAACGTGGGCGGAGCGCGTCACGCCCACGTCATCGATCGCATCGCTACGCTTCGAACGGGTACTTAAGACCCCAATCCGCACGCAGCGAATCCATGCATTCCATGATGCGCAACGTGTCGGAATGCGGCATCTCATCGCATTCGGTACGCCCGTCCAGCATGGCCTGTGCGGCCGATGCCACCTCATACTCGTAGCCGGTCAACTGTTCGGGAACGTCATAATGCGCGGTGACGGCATGCGAGCCGTCGAACACGTCAATCGCCTCGACATTGTTGATGTTCTGACACGTGAGATACCCCTTCGTGCCCCACACCGCGCCCATACGATCCGAATGGCATAGAATCGAGCTTTGCGCGGTGGCCATCACACCATTCTGGTAATAGAACGTCATCGAATTGTGCGCGTCCACGCCGGTTTCATACGGTTGCATCGACGATTCAACACGTGCGATCGGCGCATTATGCATGATCATGTCGATGAAATTGATTGGATACACGCCGACGTCCAGCAGCGCGCCGCCAGCCAGCGCAGGATCGGTGATACGCGCCTTCGCCGTGGTCGGATAGCACAGATTCGCGTCGATCGCCTGCACCTCGCCGATCACGCCGGACGCGATGATATCGTCGATCATGCCACGCGACGGCATATACCGCGTCCAAATCGCCTCCGTGCACAGCATGCCGGTCTCATCCGAAACGTCCAATATCTCACGCGCCTGCTGCGTGTTCGCGCCGAACGCCTTCTCCACCAGCACGCCCTTGCCGGCGCGCATGCACAAAATCGCCTGCTCGGCATGGAAGTTATGCGGAGTGGCGATATACACAAGATTCACGTTCGGATCGGCGACAAGCTCCTCATACGATCCGTACGACACCGGAAAACCGTATTTCGCCGCGAACGCCGCTGCGCGCTCGCCGTCGCGGGCCGCCACCGCGTACGGTGCGACCAGATCGCGGTACCGGTCATCCGCCGCCATTTTCACCAACGTTTCGGCCATGCTCTGCGCGATACGGCCCGCGCCGAGAATCGCCACATTGATCTGTGCCATGAAATCTCCTTGTTTTGAACTGCCTGTTTGCTACGTTGCAATGACCAGCGTACGCCACATGCGACGGCGGCACGCGTTATGCGAAAACGATTGATCGGCCCTTTTGCCATAATGGGAAGCCGTGACGGCAGAGCATCGCAGGCAGACAGCCAAACCCGGAAAAACCGGCAAACCCAAGAAAACCGGCAAACCTAGAAAAACCGGCAAACCCGAAAAATACGAGCGGGGCACGCGCAGCTACACCATGTCCCACATCCGCGGCAAAGACACATCCATCGAACGGATGGTACGTAGCTTTCTGTTTGCCAAAGGCTTGCGATTCCGCAAAAACGACAAGCGATACCCAGGCCACCCGGACGTGGTACTACCGAAATACCGTACGATCATATTCGTCAACGGCTGCTTCTGGCACATGCACGAAGGCTGTCCGAAAGCCACACGCGTGCCCAAATCGAACGTCGAATTCTGGACCGCGAAACTGCTGCGCAATCACGAACGAGACGCGAGGCAGCGCGCCGAACTCGAAGCGGACGGCTGGAAAGTCATCGTGGTCTGGGAATGCGAGCTCGGCAAGAAAGTGCGCGACGAACGGTTGGAACGTCTTTACCGCGAAATCGTGGACGATTCCGGAAAGGCGGACGATTCCGGGAAATGACAGTCGGCAGGCGGCGTTGTACGAAACGTGGTAAAAACAGGAATATGGGAAATGTTGAGAATGGCGCGCAGCCGCAGTTGTCGAAGCGCGCGCAGATTGCCAATCCGTTCCGTGCCATGGTGTTCGGAGCCATGGCCGATGAGATGATCGCCAACGGCACCGATGTGGTCAAGCTGAGCCTCGGTGAGCCGGACTTCGGCGCTCCTCCGGCCGTCCGTGACGCCATGCGCGAACAGTATGACGGCCGTCCGCTGCCGTACACCGCGGCGATGGGCCTGCCGGAACTGCGCCAGGCGATTTCCGATTTCTATAAGGAACGTCACCACGTCGACGTCGACCCGAAACGCATCGCGATTACCGCGGGCGGTTCGACGGCACTGCTGCTGTCCGCCGCGCTGACGGTCAACGATGACGACGAAGTGCTCATCGCAGACCCGTCCTACCCGTGCAACCGCGAGCTGGTACGCGCGTTCGGCGGCAAAGTCGTGGACGTGCCGACGTCCGCCGCCACCCGATTCCACCTGACGCCGGAACTGTGCAAAGAATACTGGACGGACCGCACCAAGGCCGTCATGATCACTTCGCCGTCCAACCCGACCGGCACCACCATCGCCTTCGACACCCTGAAAGCCGTGTGCGACCTAGCCCGTGAGCGTGGCGCATGGCGCATCGTCGACGAAACCTACCTCGACCTGGCCGACCGCGAACCGGACGGATCCGACGTGAAATCCGTGCTGGCCTGCGATCCGGACGCCATCGTCTGCTCCAGCTTCTCCAAGTTCTTCGGCATGACCGGCTGGAGGCTCGGCTGGATGGTCGTGCCCGAATACGCGCTCGAAGCCATGGACGACCTCGCCACCAACTTCTTCCTGTGCGCGCACACGCCGACCCAGCATGCGGCGCTCGCCTGCTTCACGCCGGAAACGCTGGCCGTGTGCGAGGAACGCCGTCAGGAACTGCTGGAGCGCCGCCGCATTGTGGTGGACGGTCTGGCCGAGATCGGTCTACCGCTGGAAGTCGAACCGAACGGCGCGTTCTACGCGTATTTCAACATTTCCAGCACCGGTTTGGACGCGTGGACGTTCTGCGAGCGTGCGCTGAAGGAAGCGCATATCGCGTTGACGCCTGGCCGCGATTTCGGCGAGGCCACCGCGGACACGCACGTGCGTTTGTCGTATGCTGCCTCTCGTGAGGCGTTGCGTGAAGGTTTGAATCGGCTTGGCGATTTCGTAGCCAAAGTGCGTGGCTGAGGTACTCGGCTGAAACATATGCCTGAAGCGCGATTTTTCACGCCGATGCAATCGTTTCCCGTATTGTGATCATTGGATGCCCACCCTCCTTTCCGAGGGTGGGCACCGTCATATTTGCAAATGTTGTCAAGGCATGTCGCGCAATAGGTGAAACGTTTAAACTATTATGCTGTGAACCATGGTTACATTGCATTCGCACGCCACCCGACTTGGCGTGCTTGATATTGGTTCGAACACCGTCCACATGCTCATCGTCGACGCGGCTCCGGGCGCGCGCCCCGAGCCCGAGGCCAGCACCAAAAGCACCATTCGCCTGATGCAGTATCTCAAAGATGACGGCAGCATCAAAAAAGCGGGCACCGAAGCCTTGCTTAGCGCGGTTGAAAAGGCGATGAAACTCGCCGAAGAATACGAAATCACCCAGCTGCTGGTCCTGGCCACTTCCGCACTACGCGAAGCGCCGAACGGAGGCAAGATCCTACGCAAGATTGAAGAGGCCATCGGCCAGCCGGTCACCGTGCTGTCCGGCGTGGATGAGGCCCGACTCACCTTCCTGGCCGCCCGCCGTTGGTATGGCTGGGATGCCGGTCGTCTGCTCGTCATCGACATCGGCGGCGGCTCGCTCGAAGTGGCCATGGGCTCCGACGAGGACCCGACCGTCGCGCTGTCCGTTCCTGCCGGAGCTGGCCGCGTGACGCGCGAGTTCCTGCCGGAAAGCGGCGTCGCGGATGATGACGATCTGGAAGCTGCCCGCAAGAACATCCGCAAGATCCTCGAGCCAATGGTCAAGTCGTTCCCCAAATCGAAGCATCCGATGCATGCCGTGGGCACGTCGAAGACGATTCGCTCCCTGGCCCGTCTCGCCGGTGCGGTGATGCGCCAACCGGGCCGTGTGGACACGTCGATTATGACGATCGACCAGCTCGAGGATTGGCTACCGCGTCTTGCGGCCATCGCCCCGGACCAGCGCACCGCATTGCCGGGCGTCACGCCGGAACGTACGTATCAGATCGTCGGCGGTGGCCTGGTGATCGATGAGATTATGAAGGCACTGGACGTCAAAGAAATCGAAATCTGCCCGTGGGCGCTGCGAGAAGGTGCGATTCTGCGCTGGCTCGACCAGTTCGGCCGCACAAGGCTTGGTTTCTAGCGGCTTCGCGGCTGTGGCGCGTTGTTGAGAGCGCGCTTTGGCCACGTTGCCAAACCTCGCTTACGGCTCGGCTGTAATTGTTGCAATTACTGGAATCTCGGTAATCGTAACGATTGCAGCCGAGCTTTGTATTACGGCGGTATTACTGCCCTTGCAGTTCCTCCAACTGGCGCTTCGTCTTGTGCAGTTTCGCGTAGATTTCATTGCGCTGTTCGGGATTCTTGGCACGCTGATGGTCGCGTGTGAGCTTATCGACTTGCGCGGTAAGATGCGCAATCTGCATGCGTCGGGCAAGACGCGTGTTCACGTCGATGGGGGAGGGGTCGTCCAGAATCACCTGCGAGCATAGCGACTCCCACAAGGCGTCCATGGAATCGACCGCCGGATCCGTGGCGTTCAGCGTGGCCTCGCCGGCCGGCTGCCAATCGGAAGCGAACACCTTGGATGTGGTCGTGTGCCCGGCACGTGCCGGCAGCGCTCGACGGACGGCGAACGCGCACTCCTGACGCGTCGTACCTTCGAAATCGGCGTCGCGTACGCAAACGAACAGCATGCCCGACTTGCGTTGCATCGCAATCAATTCGACGATATCCGTCGGAACGGCGGCGTTTGGTTCGTGCAAACGCAGGCCGATCACCAGTATTTCCGGCACGCGCGTACCGGCGGCGAGTCCGATATTGCGCGCCTGCAGCAGCGACAGCATGGTGATTGATTCGATGTCGTTCGCCAAACGCTGCTTTGTTTTGGCGGAAACCGGAATCTTCGCCACGAACAGGCCTTTCGGCAGCCTCGCCTTCTCGGCGGGAATCGCAGTGGAATTCGGCAGACCCAAAGTGGTTGCGGAAACGGAACCGCAGGAGGCGATCGTCATTGCTGGCCTTCTTTCGTAAGCACGCCGCAATTGTTGCGGCATTGCTTCGACTGTAGCGCATATGCATTGCGATTGCCGGCATTCGCGCGATTACTGGCGATCATTGGCGATTGGGGAACGCGATTGCAGTGCGCGACACGCCGAAGTTTGCCGATTGCCGCATGTTCGCGTATTATTTCCTCTTGCGGTGATCATAGCCTAGGTGAGACGCCCGGTCCCATTCCGAACCCGGAAGCTAAGGCCTAGCACGGCGATGGTACTGCACTCGAGAGGGTGTGGGAGAGTAGCAAGTCGCCGCGTTTACTCTTTTCGAATCCCGAGTTGAGCTGAGCTCCTCGGGATTTTTCGTTATCTGTCAAAGCAACTGACAAGAGTGCGTCGCCACTATCTTTTACATTGCCAATGCCGTTACGCCGTCAGCGTGACTGTCGTCTATCCAATATATAAAAAGTATATACGTCTTATATAAATTGATTGTCGAAGCGGAGGAACCTTCATGATCATCTCGGTCATCAACCTCAAGGGCGGCAGCGGCAAAACCACCACCGCCATGGCGTTGGCCACCGCAGCCGCACGGCACAACCGCAACGTGTCCGTGCTGGACACCGATCCGCAAGGCGACGCCACCACATGGGCGGGCGACGCCGAAGACGCCGGCGAAACCCTGCCGTTCACCGTGGACTCCGCCAATATCGGCAAACTGAAACGACTGCGCAAAACCATGGCGGATGACGAACTCGTCATCATCGACTGCCCGCCGGCCGGCAACGTGGTGGATGTGGCCTGCGATGTGGCCGATTTCGTCATCGTTCCGGCCACCCAGGGGCCATTCGAACTGAGCCATGCGCTCGAAACCGCGGAAAGCCTCGACGTGGCCGGCAAACCGTACGCGCTGCTGCTGCTCAAAGTGGAAAACAACAAGCTGGCCGGCAACGCGGTCAATCTCATCCGCGAACGCGGCGCCAGCGTCTTCGACGCGTCCGTACCCAAGCGCGTGGGCATGCAGAAAGTCATCGGCCACGCATTTCCTAGCAATCTCAATGGGTATGAAGACGTGTATCTTGAACTTGAGGAGGCGATCGCCTGATGGCCATTAGAAAACCGAACGGTGGTGCGAAGGCAGCGTCCACCGCTCCGCTGACCAGCGTGCAGGACACCCGCAGCCGTGGCAATGGCAACGGCAACGGCGAACGTGTGCTCATGAGTTTCAAAATTCCATCCGATCTGAAAATGATGCTGCAGGAAAACGCGCGTGAACGCGGCACCACCGCCAGCCGCATCATCATCGACGGCATCCGCCACGAGCTCGGCCTCGACGACTAAGCCGAAGGCGTGAAGGAAACCGTCGGAACATCAACGGAACGGACATAAACGGACACGGGCGGACATGGATGGTCGCGGACGTGCGTTCCGAAAAAACAAGGGAATGGTATGGCTCAGGCAAAAACACGCCAGCCGCAAGGGCCGGCAACGGGCAAATCGCAAGCGTCGGCCAAAGCGAATCGGGCTAAAGCAAAACCGGCCGCAACGAGACCGGTCAAGCCGCTACGCACGCTGAATAAGACGAAAACGCATCGCGTACGCAACTTCATCTGCGCGGTGATTGCCTTCATATTCGCGCTCGCCGCGCTGCTGGGCACTGTCACGCACATTCTGCCGGAAGAACTGCAGGCGTTGCCGTATATGCCGATCGTCGTCTCCCTAGTGCCATGGTTCACGCTGCTCGCCGTAATCGCGCTCGTCTGCGCCATCGTCTCCAAACGTACGGTGTCCATCGTGATGGCCGTTCTGGCGATTGCGTTGCAGGCGTTCTGGCAGTATCCGTTCTTCTACCAGCCTTCGAAACTGCCACGTGCCGCAGTCGCGGCGGCGTCCGGCGAAACCGTCAACACGGATGACGGCTACGCGCGGCTGATGACGTGCAATGTGTACAAAGGGCGCGCCGATGCGCGTGAGATCGTGGATCTGGTGCGCAGCGAACACGTCGAGGTGCTTGCGTTGCAGGAGACGACCGACGCTTTCGTGGACGATCTGAACCGTGCCGGCATCGCCTCGTATCTGCCCTATGCGCAGGTGTCGAGTTCGGACGGCGTGTACGGCAACGGCCTTTGGTCGGCGAGTCCGCTTGACGACCCTTCCGATGACGATGTCGATTCGAGCGCGTCGTTCATGCCGGGCGGCACCGTTTCGTTCAATGGGGGAGCCACGCAGGTGCGTTTCGTATCCGTGCATACCACGTCGCCGACGAACGATTACTGGCAGCAGTGGAAGCGGTCGCTCGACGAACTGGCGAAACTACGTTTCGACACTAGCCGACGGTACGTTTTCATGGGTGATTTCAACGCGACGTACGACCATACGCCGTTCCGCAACATTCTGGGAAACCGTTTCTCCGACGCCTCCCGTCAGGCCGGCGAGGGATTGAAATTCTCATGGCCTGCGAATGTCGATTACGTGCCGTCGTTCGCCGGAATCGACCATATCGTACTGGATTCCGGCATGCAGGCCGGACAGGTGCGCACAGTCAAAGTGGACGGCAGCGACCACAAAGCGCTGCTGGCGATTGTGCGGGTCGGCTAAGCCCGTGGCTAGACGGTGACGACCGGCATGTTATTCGAATATCAGATGCAGGCGATGACGTTCGTGCATTGCGGTTCTGTGGGCAGCATCGGCATGGTGAACTGGTCGAGCAGCTTGTAGGAGAGCGGTCCGGGCAACTGTCCTACCGGATTCGTGTGCGCCAGCCGTTCCACAATAGAGAAATATGGTATGTCTTGCATGCTGATCCCTTGGTCTTCCAAAGGTGATGTATGGGTTGTGCGGTTGCTTTCCGATGCTTCCATAGCAGAAGGGGGAACCTTTTGGATACATTCACTCAACCGCTTAAGTATCCGTTTGCCACTATAACAGAGGGAGGGTCATTGTGCCTGTGCTGGAGGGTGGCGGTGAGATGGTGTTGTCCGGATTGCGGACGTGCGATTGATCTTGGATGCTGCCGATGGCGATGCGCGCCGACAATGTACGGGGATATGAAAAAGTGCCCCAGATAGGAATCGAACCTACGACACCTTCTTTAGGAGAGAAGTGCTCTATCCACTGAGCTACTGAGGCAACGAGTCACCATTGTACACACAATATGGACTCGACATGACGGGTAATCGGACCTGATTGTTCGGGCTCAAGCCGTTTGACGGACGTTCCGGTGGAACGTCCGTAGGTGAGGGGAGCGGCTGTGCCGCGACGGATGCTCAGGCCAGATTGTCTTGCGTGCCTGCGGTGTTGGCCGCGGTGGCCTGCTCTGCCTGCGCGGCGTCGAGCTTGGCTCGGACCTCGCCAAGCAGGCTCTGCGCGCGCTTGGCCAACGCCTCGCCGATCTCCCACTGCCGCATGGACTGGTCGAGGTTCAGGCCGCCCGCCTCCAACGCCTGCACGGCCTGGATGAGCTTGTCGCGCGCCTCCTCGTATGGCATCTGCGCGATTGCTTCGCGTTCCTTGTCGGTCAGGCTGGATGCCGGTGCTGCTTCGTTGCTCATGTGCTACTCCTTCGTTACGGTTTTCACTTCAGACACGACGATGCCGTGCTTCAAGGTCATGGTCAGCTGGTCGCCCGTCTTCACCTTGTCCGCGTCGTCAAGCACATGCCCGTCGGCGCATTGCACCACCGCGTACCCGCGGTCAAGCGTGGATTGCGGACTCAGCGCGGTCAGCGACGCGTGCGCTTTCTCGATGGTCAGGCTCGCGTCGTCAAGAATACGGGTCAGACCGATCCGCATTCTTGTGCGTGCGTCATCAAGGAAACGCTGATGCGGTTCCAACATGGTGAGCGGCTGGGTGAGGCTTGGACGGTTCGCGTAGCCTTCGATAAGCCTGGTCTCGTTGGAGACGGTGGCGTCGATGCGCATGCGCATGCGGTCCAGGTTCACCTGAATCAGCTGCATCTGCTCATGCACGTCCGGCACGACCTTCTTCGCTGCGTCGGTCGGCGTGGAGGCCCTGAGGTCGGCCACCAAATCCAGCAGGGTCCAATCGTCCTCATGCCCGATGGCGGAAATCAGAGGAGTGTGGGCCGCCGCCGCGGCGCGCACCACGTTCTCATCGGAAAAGCCAATCAGATCTTCGAAAGCGCCGCCGCCACGCGCCACGATGATCACATCCACATCTGGATCGGCATCCAGCTGCCGGATGGCCGCTACCACGTCCGACGGGCACTGCTCGCCCTGCACGTGCACATGCGTCACCTTGAAGCCGACGACGGGCCAACGCAGACGCACGTTGGTGATGACGTCGCCTTCCGCACGTGCCTGCGGCGCGCAGATCAAGCCGATGCAATGCGGAAATTCCGGCAACGGCTTCTTGCGATCGGCGTCGAACAGACCTTCTCCCTTAAGCTTCTTGCGTAGCTCGTCGATCATGGCCTTCAGACTGCCGCCCGCGCCGGCCGTGATGATCGCGTCGCCGCGCAACGACAGCGACGTGCGCTTCATCCACACGTTCGGCTTGCCGTGGATGATGACACGGTCGCCCTGCACAAACGGCGCCGCCGCCGCGGCGAACCGTCCGAAGCCGTTGACTTCCATAGCGATGTCCTGCTGGTCGTCGCGCAGCGTGATGTAGGCGCTTCCCTGACGACGCGTGTTGATCTGCGTGATTTGCCCGGCCACCCATACGGAGGGCCAACGTTCGACCGCCGTGTAGAACTTCTCGCTGAGCAGGCTCACCGGCCAAGGGTTGTCGGCGGTGGTTTCCGACGCCAGACGGGGCAGCGGCTTCGACGTCCGCTGCGCCGTCGGTGGGTTGTAATCCGGGTTCCAAGTCATAAGTCAAGATTCCATCATCTTGCGGACAAATGGAACATATGTTCGAGTGTTGCGAATGCTCCGTGCGTGAAGATAGTACGGTGTGTGGGGCTGTGTCAAAACGACACTCCGAGATGAAATCGTTACTTTTGTCACACAAGGTACAAAATGGCGAAATCTCGCCAAAAGTAGAATATATAGTTTCTCTAGCGGCGTGGTGACACTACATTTAGTGCCGACCTTGGCGTAGAGTGTGCATCTGTAGATACGAACGGGCATGCGGACGAAGCATGAAACCTGGCCGGATGGGTCCGGCCCGGAAAGGAAATATACATGGAAACCCAGACTCTGGAAGGCGTTGCGACCGAAACCGAGAACGCGCCGGAAATGGTCAAGGTGCTTGTCGAGAAGCGCGACGGGCGTGTGGTCGATTTCGATCCGATCAACATCATCAGCGCGGTGAAATCGGCTTTCGCCGACCTCGACAAGAAAATCGGTCCTCAGGAGGAACGGCTGATTCGCGACATCGCCAATCAGGTCGAGGCCGAAATCAAGGACCGTTACAATGGTCCGGCGAAGATCGAGGACATCCAAAACCTCGTGGAGCATGGGCTGATCGAGGATCATCTGTACGACGTGGCCCGCACCTACACCAACTACCGTCTGAACAAGGACATCGAGCGCGCCAAGGCCACAGACATCAACGAGGCCGTGCGCCGCTTGGTGGACCGCGACGAGGCTCTGGTGCGTGAGAACGCCAACAAGGACTCCAACGTCTACTCCACCCAGCGTGACCTGCTGGCCGGCGCGGTGTCCAAGGCGTCCGCCTTCTCCATGCTGCCGGATGCGGTGTCCAACGCGCATATGAAGGGCGACATCCACTTCCACGACGCCGATTACTCGCCGTTCACCGCGCAGTCCAACTGCTCGCTGCCGAACTACTGGGATATGCTCGCCAACGGCTTCACCCTCGGCAACGCGCCGATGGGTTCGCCGAACAGCATCTCCATCGCCGCCACGCAGATCACCCAGATCATGAAGGACGTGGCCTCCAGCCAGTACGGCGGACAGACCGCCAACCGCGCCGACGAGCATTTCGCCGAATACGCCAAGAAGGACTACGACAAGTTCCTTGAGCAGGCCCACGAGATCATGCCCGACGATCTGCCGATCGAGATCGCCGAACGTCAGGTGCGCATGGCCAAGGCCGTCGAGCCGAAGCGCCTGCACTTCGAAAAGGATCGTCCGGCACTGCCGATGGACGAGCCGTTCGACAAGACGTCCGACCGTCTGCAGCAGCTGCGTGAGATCTGGGCGAAGATCCAGACCCGCAAGGCCATCTACGACGCCATGCAGACCATGGAATACCAGATCAACTCCAACCGTGTGTCCAACGGCCAGACCCCGTTCGTGACCGTCGGCTTCGGTCTCGGCACCGACTGGTTCGCGCGCGAAATCCAGCGCGCCATCTTCCTCAACCGCATCCGCGGCCTCGGTTCCGAGCATCACACCGCCATCTTCCCGAAGCTCGTCTTCACCATCAAGCACGGTGTGAACGCCGATCCGGGCGACCCGAACTACGACCTGAAGCAGTTGGCCCTCGAATGCGCCACCAAGCGCATGTACCCGGACGTCATCTTCTACGAGAACATCGTGAAGATCACCGGCTCCTTCAAAGCGCCGATGGGCTGCCGTTCCTTCCTGCAGGGCTGGATCGACCCGAAGACCGGCAAGGATGTCGAGGACGGCCGCATGAACCTCGGCGTGGTCACCGTGAACATTCCGCGCATCGCATTGGAATCCCACGGAGACAAGGACCGCTTCTGGAAGATCTTCGACGAGCGCATGACCGTCGCCCATCAGGCGTTGCAGTTCCGCATCATGCGTTGCAAGCAGGCCACTCCGGTCAACGCCCCGACCCTGTTCCGCTTCGGCGCATTCGGCCGTCTCGGCGCCAACGACAGCGTTGATCAGCTGTTCCGCAACGAACGCGCCACCGTGTCCCTCGGCTACATCGGCCTGTATGAGGCGACCAGCGTGTTCTATGGCAAGGACTGGATGCGCGACCACGACTGGGATCCGGAAGGCAAGGAATTCGCACTGTCCATCGTCAAGCGCATGAACGAGCTGTGCAAGGATTGGAGCACCGCGGAAGGCTACCACTACTCCGTGTACTCCACGCCGGCCGAATCGCTCACCGACCGCTTCAACCGCATGGACCGCGAGAAGTTCGGCGAAGTGGACGGCGTCACCGACCACGACTTCTACACCAACTCCTTCCACTACCCGGTGTGGCTGCAGCCCACGCCGATGGAGAAGCTCGACTATGAGAAGGACTTCCCGTACTACGCTTCCGGCGGCTTCATCAACTACTGCGAATTCCCGTGCCTGCAGGCCAATCCGAAGGCGCTCGAAGCGGTGTGGGACTACGCCTACACCATCGGCATCGGCTATCTCGGCACGAACACGCCAATCGACCGTTGCTACGAATGCGGTTTCGAAGGTGACTTCGAACCGACCGAAGAAGGCTTCAAGTGCCCCGAATGCGGCAACTCCGACCCGGACCGCTGCAACGTGACCAAGCGCACCTGCGGCTACCTCGGCAATCCGGTGCAGCGCCCGATGGTGCACGGCCGACACGAGGAAATCGCGCACCGCGTCAAGCACATGAGCGGCGAAACCGGCCATGTCACCCTTGACGACGGTTCCGAACGCGAATGGTTCGAGGAAGCCAAGTAATCAATCGCAATAATCGCAAAACAACAGGCAATTCAGGAGCAACGTATGGTAAGCAGCGCCGATCCCGCTGTGTCTCGCCGTGATTTCGCGGCCGGCGAAACCGGCCGCGGGCCGTTCATTCCGACAAACCGCGCCAGCAACCCGCGCGCCGGACAATGGACGAACGCGATGAGCCACAACATGATCGCCGACTACAAGCGGTTCCTCATGACCGATGGCGAGGGAATCCGCTGCTCGCTGTACGTCTCCGGCTGCCCATTCCACTGCGAAGGCTGCTACAACTCGTCGATCTGGGATTTCCGCGCCGGCCACGAATACAACGACCGGCTCGAAGCTCAGATCATGGCCGATCTGAGCCTGCCGTACGTGCAGGGCATCACCTTCCTCGGGGGCGAGCCGCTGCTCAACACCGGCGTGCTGCTGCCGCTTTCACGCAAGATCCGTGAGCGGTTCGGCCGCACCAAGGACATCTGGTGCTGGACGGGCTACACGTGGGAGGAGCTCATGCGCGAAGGCGAAAGCCCCGACAAGCGTGAACTGCTCGAACAGATCGATATCCTCGTGGATGGCCGGTATATCAAGGATCTGCACGATTCGCTGCTGCAGTTCCGGGGCAGCTCCAACCAGCGCATCATCGATGTGCCCAAGTCGTTGGAAAGCGGGCAGGTGGTGCTGTGGTCGAAACTACACGATCAGACGCGGTTCATTCCCGAAATCTACGGCAAGGACCGCGTCGCAGGGGAGGGGGCGGCTTCCTGAATGGTTTCGAACGGTTCGTGTACGGACGGTTGGAATTAGGCAAGCTGACTATATTCGTTGTCTAATTATGCGTCGTGTCGTGCACTTTATGCGATACCGTGCCGAATTAGGCAGGGGCACAGACTACCATTACATACTTGGATAACCGGGGCAGGGCGTTCGTGTTGGCACGGACGCAACCTGGCGGATGAGAACGATAGAGGTACAGTACATGGTCGAAGCAGCAGTTACCGCAGACAACACCTGCGATACGAAGCCGTTGCGCGTAGGTCTTGACATCGGTTCCACCACGGTGAAGGCCGTGGTGCTCGATCAGACCGATTCGCTCGACGCGGTGCTCTTCTCCGATTACCGTCGCCACCACGCCAACGTGCGTGCCACCGTGGCGGGCCTGCTGGAGGACATCCACAAAGAACTTGAGGCCCGTGGCCGCGGCAACGAGCCGATTCGTCTGGCCATCACCGGTTCCGGCGGCCTTGCCTTGGCCGATAATCTCCATGTGCCGTTCGTGCAGGAGGTCATCGCCGAGACCCGCGCCATCGACGAGGAATATCCGCAAGCCGACGTCATTATCGAACTTGGCGGTGAGGACGCCAAGATCACATATCTGAAGCCGACTCCGGAACAGCGCATGAACGGTTCCTGCGCAGGCGGCACCGGCGCGTTCATCGACCAGATGGCCACCCTGCTCGACACCGACGCGGCTGGCCTCAACGACATGGCCAAGCATTACGAGACGCTCTATCCGATCGCCTCCCGTTGCGGCGTGTTCGCCAAAACCGATCTTCAGCCGCTCATCAACGACGGCGCGGCCAAGCCCGATCTGGCCGCATCCATCTTCACGGCGGTCGCCACGCAGACCATCGCAGGTCTGGCGTCCGGCCGACCAATCCACGGCACCGTCATCTTCCTGGGCGGTCCGCTGTTCTTCATGTCCGAACTGCGCGAGGCGTTCCACCGCGCGCTCGAAGACAAAGTCGACGAATTCATCGTGCCGACCGACGCGCACCTGTACGTGGCGTTCGGCTCCGCGCTGCTCGCCGGCGAACCGGACCAGCTTGAGGAGGGCCAGCATTTCGAAGCACGCACCTGCGCCGATATTCTGAAAAGCCTTGAAGACCTGAAGAATCTGCCGGCCAACACCCCCACCATGCCTCCGCTGTTCCCGACCGAAGCGGACCGTGAGGCGTTCAACAAGCGCCACCACCGCGAGCATGTGCACATCGGCACGCTGGAAGGCGCGCAAGGTCCGCACTTCCTCGGCATCGACGCCGGATCGACCACCATCAAAGCGACGCTCGTCAACGACGACCGCGAAATCGTATGGTCGTCGTACGCCACCAACGAAGGCAGCCCGCTGACGGCCGCTGTCAACATCGTCAAGCAGATTCAAAGCCAGCTGCCGGAAGGCGCGTGGATAGCACGCTCCTGCGCCACCGGATACGGCGAGGGACTGATCACCACCGGCCTGCATCTGGACGAGGGCGTGGTGGAGACCATGGCGCACTATCGTGGCGCGGAAATGGTCTCGCCGGGCGTTACCGCCGTCATCGACATCGGCGGCCAGGACATGAAGTATCTGGCGATTTCCGACGGCGTGATCGATTCGATCGCCGTCAACGAGGCATGCTCGTCCGGCTGCGGCTCGTTCCTGCAGACGTTCGCGCAGTCCATGGGACTGACGATCGAGGAATTCACGCAGGCCGCGCTCAACTCCACGCATCCGGTCGACCTGGGCTCGCGCTGCACCGTGTTCATGAACTCCTCCGTCAAGCAGGCGCAGAAGGAAGGCGCCACGATGGAGGACATCGCGGCGGGCCTGTGCTATTCCGTGGTGCGCAACGCGCTGTACAAGGTGATCAAGCTGCGCGATTCCGGCGAGCTGGGCGACACCGTGGTGGTGCAGGGCGGCACGTTCCTCAACGACGCCGTGCTGCGCGCCTTCGAACTGCTCACCGAACGTGAGGTGACCCGACCGAACATCGCCGGCCTGATGGGCGCATACGGTGCCGCGCTGACCGCGCGCATGCATTACACCGACATCGCCGACGGACTCGACGATGGTGACGCGGACGCCGACGGAGGCAAGACCGTCGACATCGACGGCGTCACGCACACCGCATCCAGCATCGTGTCCGGCAGCGACCTCGACAACCTGTCCATGACCACCGAACGCGACGTGTGCAAGCTATGCCAGAACCACTGCAAGCTCACCATCACCACGTTCCAGGATGGCTCCCGCTACGTGACCGGCAACCGTTGCGAACGCGGCGGCGATTCCAAGAAGCAGCGTTCCGACAGGCCCAACCTGTACGACTACAAATACAAGCGTTGCTTCGCCTACCGTCGTCTGACCGACAAGAAGGCCACCCGCGGCGAAATCGGCATTCCACGCGTGCTCAACATGTACGAGAACTACCCGTTCTGGTTCACGCTGCTCACCTCGCTCGGCTTCAAGGTGATGATCTCCGGCCGCAGCTCGCACGAACTGTTCGAAACCGGCATCGAATCGATCGCCTCCGAAAACATCTGCTACCCGGCCAAACTTGTGCACGGCCACATCAAGTGGCTGCTCAACAAGGGCATCAAGACGATCTTCTACCCGTGCGTGAGCTATGAGGAGAACTTCGTTCCCAACACCGACAACCACTACAACTGCCCGGTCGTGGCCAACTATCCGGTGGTCATCGGCGCGAACATGCCCGAACTGCGCGAGGAAGGCGTGCGCTACATGCGCCCGTACTTCAACATGGCCAACCATGAGCTCATGGTGGACCGCATCGTCGAGGAATTCGCCTGGGCCAACGTGACCCGCGAGGAAGCCGAGACCGCGGTCAAGGCCGCCTACGCCGAAAACGAGGTGTTCAAGCACGACGTGCAGATGGAAGGCCTCAAGGCCCTCGCCTACATGAAGGAACACGACTGCAAGGGCATCGTGCTCGCCGGCCGCCCATACCACGTCGACCCGGAAATCAACCACGGCATCCCGGAGACCATCTGCGCGCTCGGCATGGCGGTGCTTTCCGAAGACTCCATCTGCGAACTGCAGCCGGGGGAGAAGCTCAACCTGAGCGAATTCCTCGCCGAAGGCGAAGAGGATCCGCGCAAGAAGAACGCGAACGGCTTCCGCCACGTCGACGACCGCAAGGTCACTAAGATGCCGTTGCGCGTCACCAACCAGTGGGCCTACCATGCGCGTCTGTACGCGGCGGCCAACTTCGTCGCATCCTATCCGGGACTCGAGCTCGTGCAGCTCAACTCCTTCGGCTGCGGCCTCGACGCCATCACCACCGACCAGGTGTCCGAGATCCTGGCGGACAAGGCCGACGTGTACACCATGCTCAAAATCGACGAGGTCTCCAACCTGGGCGCGGCGAAAATCCGTCTGCGCTCGCTCAAGGCGGCCGTCGAAGAGCGTGAACGCAACAAGAAGAACGACGGATTCCGCAAGACCGGCACCGAAGCGCCGACCCCCGGTCGCCAGGTCATGCTCGACACCGTCATGAAAGCCAATCCGAAACTCACCGAAGCCGTCACGGCCGCATCCAAGCGCGCGGCGGAAAACGGCAAGGGCGAATCGCAAGAAACCGCCAAAACGCAGACAAATGGCAAGGGCGCGTCCGCACACAACTCGGCGACCCTGTCCAAGTACGCGAACCGCATCCCGTTCGGCAAGAACATGAAGGACTACACCATCGTGGCTCCGCAGATGAGCCCGATCCACTTCTCTCTGGTGGAATCCGTCATCCGCTCCGGCGGCTACAAGTTCGACATTCTGGAGCACGCCAGCCGTGAGGACGTGGAAACCGGCCTCAAATACGTCAACAACGACGCCTGCTACCCGGCCATCATGGTCATCGGCCAGCTCGTGGACGCCATTCTGGAAGGCAAGTACGATCCGGACCACACCGCGCTCGCCATCACGCAGACCGGCGGCATGTGCCGAGCCACCAACTACTTCGGCCTGATCCGCAAGGCTCTGGTAGATGCCGGTTATCCGCAGATTCCGGTGATCGCCATCTCCACGCAGGGCATTGAGGACAATCCGGGCTTCAAAGCCACGCCGGCGCTGCTTCATCGCGTCGTCAAGGCGCTCATCATCGGCGATCTGCTGATGAAATGCCTGTACCGTGTTCGCCCGTATGAGGTGACGCCTGGCAGTGCGAATCAGCTGTACAAGACATGGAACACCATCGTGCGTGAAACGCTCGAGAACCACGGTCGTTCCAAGACGGCGCGCAAGTTCATCGGCAAGGGATACCTGCCGTATCCGACGCTCGTCAAGGAAATCGTCAAGTCGTTCGACTCGTTGCCGTTGAAGGACGAGCCGCGCAAGGTGCGCGTCGGCGTGGTCGGCGAGATTCTCGTCAAGTACCAGCCGGACGCCAACAACCATGTGGTGGACGTCATCGAATCGCAGGATTGCGAGGCCGTGGTGCCGGGCATCATGGAATTCATGACCACCCGACCGTACATTTCCGACTGGAACGAGCATTACCTCGGCATGGGCGGCAGCAAGATCGGCTATGCGCTGATGCGCAAGGGCCTCGACCTGTACAACGCTCCGGTACGCGAGGCGATCAATCTGGCTCACGGCAAGTTCTCGCAGGATCTGCCGATGCCTGAACTGGTCAAGAAGGCCGACGAGGTCACGTCCGTGGGCGTGCAGGCCGGCGAAGGCTGGCTGCTGACGGCCGAGATCCTGGAACTCATCGAATCGGGATGCCCGAACGTGGTGTGCGCGCAGCCGTTCGCCTGCCTGCCGAACCACGTGACAGGCCGAGGCATGTTCGGCAAGATCCGCCGACTGCATCCGGAAGCCAACATCGTGTCCATCGATTACGATCCGGGCGCTTCGGAAGCCAACCAGCTCAACCGCATCAAGCTGATGATCTCCGCTGCCAAGAAGGCGCACCGCGCAGCCGAAGAGGCGCGCAACAGCGAGAAGGCCGCTTGAATCGCCATTCTTATTTCCGTCGAACCGACGTTGGGAAACTTTCCGACGTCGGTTCGACGGTATCTGAGCCGCCAAATCGACGGCTGATTCGGCGATCGTAAAATCGATGGTCGTCGAATCGGCATTCAAATCGCCAGCCAAATCGATGGGGAATGATGGTCGGTTATCGATTTTCCGTATAGCGTAGCCTGCGTTGCGAATGGCGCTTTTCGTTAGGATGGACACTATGACAACGCCAAAGATCACGTACGCGCACCTGCTGACCGAGCCGAATCCGAAGCATGTGGAAAGCCTTATCAAATTCTTCGAATCCGGCTGCCAACAGCGCGGCACCGGCGGTTTTGGCGTGGAAATCGAACACCTGCCGGTACATAACAGCGACGATACCGCGGTGACCTACTACGAAAGCAACGGCATTGAAGCGTTGCTCAACCGCATCCGCCCGTATTACGACGAAAACAAGGAATACTGGGAAAACGGGCGACTGGTCGGACTCGCCCGTGACGGCATCTCCGTATCTTTGGAACCGGGCGGACAGTTGGAAACGTCCATCGGCATCCTGCACAAGCCGGAGGAGCTCGCCACATTGTACGGCGCGTTCCGCCGCGAAGTCGACCCCATCCTCGAAGAACTTGGTTTCCGACTCGTCAACTATGGTTACCAACCGAAATCCAGTTACGCCGACATTCCCGTCAATCCGAAGGACCGATACAAGGCGATGACCGCCTACCTGGGACGTGTCGGACAGTTCGGTCCGTGCATGATGCGTTGCTCCGCTTCGACACAGGTCAGCATCGACTACGTTTCGGAACAGGACGCGATCGCCAAACTGCGGTTGGGCACGGTGATCGGCCCGATTCTGGCATGGTTCTTCCGCAACACCCCGTATTTCGAAGGCAGGGAGAACCCGTATCCGCTGCTGCGCCAACGCATGTGGGATTATCTCGATTTCCAACGCACGAACGTCATCCCCGGCCTGTTCGACCCGCGTTTCGGTTGGGAGGATTACGCGGTGGACGTGCTGTCCACGCCGATGATGTTCGCCGACCTGACGCACACGCCCGAAGCGCTGGCGGTGCCCGGAACCGATCTGCACCATCCGGCGTTCTACGAGAACGCGAACGACGTGTACCCGGACCGCGAGCTCAACGCGTACGAGATCAACCATGTGATCTCCACGCACTTCAACGACGTGCGTTTGAAGAACTTCATCGAATTCCGCCACTGGGATTCGCTGCCGGTGGCCCGCGCCGAGCGGCTTACTGAAATCATCGGCTCGCTGTTCTACGATCCGACGAATCTCGAACGTCTGGAAAGCTACTTCGACGGCATCCGCGAGGAGGACGTGTTCGAGGCCAAGGCGAACCTGCAGGCGCGCGGAAGCCAGGCCATCCCATACGGCAATTCGTTGGAATTCTGGCAGGAGTTCCTCGGCCTTGAGGGTGTGCTCGCCGACGAACCGGGCGACCCGAAGCATCCGGACGTCTTCCAGGCGTGACCGGCCGAGGGTCCGTCCGATGGTACGCTGTTCCATATGGTTACCGAGGGGAAAAAGCGGGTTCGTAAATCGCCCGAAGAGCGCAAACGCGAAATCATCGCGGCGGCGGGCAAGCTGATCGGCGAGAAGGGGTACTACGGCACGTCGCTCAAGGACATCGCCGACGCCATCGGCATGAGCCAGCCCGGACTGCTGCACTACATCGGCAACAAGGAACGGTTGTTGTCGCTGCTGGTCACCGATAACTACGACCAGCAGGGCACGCCTGCAGACTTCGCCAAGTCGGGATTGCCCGGCAGCGATTCGGACGGCATGCTGTTCCCTGCCTATCTGCGGTTCCTGGTCCGGTACAATGCGCAACGCCGCAGTCTGCTGCAGCTGTACATGGTTTTGGAAACCGAATCGTTCAACGCGGACCATCCACTGCACGAGTATTTCGAAAACCGACCGGATCTGACGTGGGAGCATTATTCGCGGTTCGCATGGAAGTTGCCGCCGCAGATCGGCGGATGGGACAATATGCGGCCGATCGTACGGCAATGCATCGAGGCGATGGATGGCATCCAGCTGCGGTGGACGCGCAAGCCGCCGATCGACCTGTACGACGAGTGGCTCGTCTTCGAGCGGATGATCTTCCCCTCGCCGGTGTGGGACGGATATCGGTAAGCCTTCCGAAGGCATATATCTAATGGTTGTTAGTTAAGAAACGCCTGAAAATCTGCGACAGTTGACGATTTGTTTCGGAAGATATATAGTTCTTATATCTAATGACTGTTAGATATAAAAGTCAACGAGGACGATGGAGGATTCATGGGCCGTTACGAGGCAGACCACATTCTGTTCGGCGCCGCATATTACGACGAATATCTCATGATGAAGGGCATTGACCACATCGATGAGGACATGTCGATGATGAAGGCTGCGGGGCTGAACGTCATCCGCATCGCCGAATCCACGTGGAGCACCTGCGAACCTCAGCCGGGCGTGTTCGACTTCACTTATGTGGACCGCGCGCTTAACGCCGCGCAGCGTGCCGGCATCGATGTCATCGTCGGCACGCCGACCTACGCGGTGCCCAGCTGGCTCGTCAAGCTCGACCCGAGCGTGCTCGCGGTCACGCCGAACGGACAGGGCAAGTATGGCGCGCGCCAGATCATGGACATCGTCAACGCCACCTACCGCTTCTACGGCGAACGTGTGATCCGCAAGCTCATCTCCCACGTCGCCGACCATCCGGCCGTCATCGGCTACCAGGTGGACAACGAGACGAAATACTACGATTCCGTCTCCGAGGACATGCAGCGCCTGTTCGTCAAGTATCTGCGCGAGAAGTTCCACGGCGATCTGGACGAGCTCAACCACCACTTCGGCCTCGACTACTGGTCCAACCGCATCGACTCCTGGGAGGACTTCCCGGACGTGACCGCCACCATCAACGAGTCCCTGGGCGGCGAATTCGACAAGTTCCGCCGCGACCAGGTGCGCGCCTTCCTGCAGTGGCAGGCCGACATCGTGCGCGAATACGCGCATGACGACCAGTTCATCACCCACAACTTCGATTTCGAATGGCGCGGATACTCCTACGGCGTGCAGCCGGCCGTCGACCACTTCAAGGCCTCGACCGCCGTGGACATCACCGGCGTGGACATCTACCACCCCACCGAGGACGACCTGACCGGCAAGGAGATCGCCTTCGGCGGCGACATGACCCGCTCCACCAAGGACGGCAGGAACTACCTGGTGCTCGAAACGGAGGCCCAGGGCCAGCACGGCTGGGTGCCGTTCCCTGGCCAGCTGCGCCTGCAGGCCTACTCCCACCTCGCCTCCGGCGCCGACATGGTGGAATATTGGCACTGGCACTCCATCCACAATTCCTTTGAAACATATTGGAAGGGCCTGCTGAGCCACGACCTCGAACCGAATCCCACCTACCGCGAGGCGGGCGTGTTCGGCCGCGAGATCGCCAAACCGGAAGTGGGGGAGCGGCTCGTCCACCTGAAGAAGCACAACAAGGTGGCCATCATGGTCAGCAACGAATCGCTGACCGCGCTCGACTGGTTCCTCATCGAAGCCGGCTTCCCGTTCGGCGGCACCCTCAAGTACAACGACGTGGTGCGCAACATCTACGACGCGCTGTTCGAACTCAACGTGGAATGCGATTTCATCCCGTCCGACGCGCCGGCCGAACGCCTGGCCAAATACGAGATGATCGTGACCCCGGCACTGTACTGCACTCCGCAGGAAACAACCGACCGTCTGCGCGAATTCGTCTCCAGCGGCGGCCACCTTGTCTCCACCATGCGCTCCTTCGTAACCGACGACGAGGTGACCGTATGGCACGACCGCGCGCCGCACAACCTCACCGACGTGTTCGGCATGACCTACAACCAATTCACCCGCCCGAACGGCCACGTATCCGTGGAATTCGCCGGAACGCTCGCCAAAACCCCGGCAAGCGACGCGCAGGCGCTCATCGAACTGGTCACCCCATTCGACGGCACCGACGTGCTCGCCAGCTACGGCCACTACGCGTGGAAGGATTACGCCGCGGTGACCCGACATGGCTTCGGCAAGGGCGACGCCGAATGGATCGCCACCCTGCTCGACGCCGACACCATCCGCGCCGTCCTGCGCGAAGCCGTGGAACACGCGGGCATCGCCGATGCCGGCACCGCGCTCGCCGGACAGGTGACGGTGCGCCGCGGAACGAACGCCCGCGGCGAGCAGGTGACGTATCTGCTCAACTACTCCGCCGACGAGGTCACCATCGACAGCCCGGTGTCGGGCGATGTGGTGGTCGCTCCGGTGGTGGTGGGCACCGACGGCACCGTCGATGAATCCGCCACCGCGGCGATCGCTCTGAAGGAGGGCTCGAAGGTCGAGGTGGGCGACAGGCTGACGATCGGCCGCTGGAATGTGGTCGTCATCGCCGGCTGAGCCGCAAAGCGGTGGCGGTGCGTCGGCCCGACTGGGTCAGGGGATGAACAGGTCGATGATGGCCTTCCATTCCCCGACGAAGTCGACGTCATGCGATCCGTTGAGCCAGCGCAGCTGCAGACCCTCCATCGCGGACAGGACCTGCAGCGCGGTGCGCTCCGGATCGGCGACGCCGTCGCGCTCGGCCGCGAACGCGTATTCCTTCAGCAGATTGATTTCGCGCTGTTCGAAATACTCGTGCACGGGATGGTCCTTGCTCAACGCCTCGCTTTCCAGCAAGGTGTAGAGACGGACCATCTCCGGACGGTCGGCGTTGGTCTCCACGGTTCCCGTGGAAATGGCCTTCAGCCCCAGATCGCAGTGGTATGCGATGCCGTCGTCAAGGACTTCGCCGGTCACGCCCTGCACGCCAAGATGCTCGGCGATGGCGATCTGATTGGTCCGATCGGCGTATTTGAGGGTTTCCTCAAGCAGTTGTTCTTTGGATTTGAAGTAGTAAAGGAGGCCGGCTTCGGTGATGTTCTGAGCCTGGGCCACATCGCGTATGGTGAAGCCCCAGAAACCGAACTGGGAGATGAATGAGACCGTGGTTTCGAGAATCGCCTTCCTGCGATCCTCGGCGCTCATTCGCTTTCTGGGTTTGTTTTCGGTGCGGCGACGCATATGCTCTCCTTCATCTGGTGCTTACTAAGGTACAAGAAGGGGGAGAAGAAGACGATGGGAACCCTTGGAACACGCCGGATTATCGCAGACAAACGATTTGTAATATGATTTAACTAAGCAGTTACTAGGTAATAAAAACCGGTGACTGTGAAGCTGAATGAAACAGTGTCCGACCGGTTTTGCAAACGCTTTGAGACGGCGATGACATGACGTCGACTTGTGCCTTTGCGAAAGATGGTTTACGCTGAAAACACGTTAGTTACCACATGGTAGTTAACAGATGGGGCGAGGCCGTCCCACCACCACATACACCGCTAAGGTGCGGAATCGCACACAACATAAGTTCACTACTGAAGCATGATTCGAAGGAGAGAGTTTCATGAGTGAAGCAATCGCCAGCAAGGCGGAGCGCCTTGCCGCTTACAACGCCAACATCGCCGCGGCGGAAAAGGATCCGTCACTGTCCCCGGAAACCGGCAAGCCGCTGTCTAAGATGAACGCCGCACGTTTCGGCGCAGGCTTCCTGGTATTCGGAGTGCTGTGGATGTCCGGTCTGGGCATCGTTTCCGCAGTGCTGCTGCCCATGCACTACAAGACCATCCCGGGCGTCAACGCCGATGCGTTGGTCGGCATCGTCAACGCGTTCACCGCGGTCGCATCCCTGGTCGCCAACCTGATGTTCGGCAACTTCTCCGATCGCTCCCGTTCCCGCTTCGGCCGCCGTACCCCGTGGATCCTCTTCGGAGCCGTGCTCGGTGGCGTCACCCTGTTCCTGACCGGCACCACGCATAACGCCGTGCTGCTGACCATCTTCTACTGCGCCTGCATGTTCGGTCTGAACTGCATGATCGCGCCGATGGTCGCCATCCTGTCCGACCGCGTGCCTTCCAAGATCCGTGGCACCATGTCCGCCTTCTACGGCGCCGGCTCCACCATCGGCGCTCCGATCGGCACCATGCTCGGCGCATTGTTCATCGAAAACCTGATTCCGGGCTTCGCCGTCGCCGGCGTGCTCATGTTCCTCGGTGGCGTGGTCGCCGTGATCATCATCCCGAAGGAGCAGTCCGCAGACTTCCTGCCGAAGGACGAAGGCTCCGCCAAGGACATCCTCTCCTCCTTCCGCCCGCCGAAGTTCTCCACCGCGCATGACTTCTACAAGGCGTTCGCCGGCCGCTTCTGCATGCTCATGGCCTACCAGATGATCAACGTCTACCAGCTGTACATCATCCAGAACTACATCGGCCAGTCCGTCAAGGAATCCGCCGTCACCGTGTCCGTCGTGTCCATGATCATGATGGTCATGTCCCTGGTCGGCTCCTTCATCTCCGGCCCGGTCTCCGATCTCATCGGCCGCCGCAAGGTCCCGGTCGTCGTCGCTTCCGTGCTCTTCGCCGTCGGCATCGCCATGCCGTGGATCTTCAAGTCTACCATGGGCATGTACCTGTTCGCCGGCATCGCAGGCCTCGGCTACGCCGTCTACTCCGCCGTCGACCAGGCGCTGCTGGTGGACGTGCTGCCGAACAAGGAAGAGGCCGGCAAGGATCTGGGCATCCTGAACATGGCCACCACCCTCGGCCAGATGTGCGGCCCGGTCGTCATGTCCGCCATCGTGGTCAACCTCGGCTACAACTTCGCGTTCCCGACGTCCATCGCATTGGCCATCATCGGCTGCTTCTTCATCATGGCCATCAAGAAGGTCAAGTAAGGCAGCTGCTGTAAACCGGGGGAGACGGTCGTGCCATAGGCCGTCTCCCCTCCGCGGGGTCGAATCGTCCCGCCTCTCCCATCCATACTAACCATCAACGCATATCCGAATTATCAACGACGATACCAAGGAACATCATGACCACCTGGATTGCAACGACGCAAGACAACAAGCTTGCCGACCGAACCTCCGACATCGAATCCACCAACGCCACCACCGCGGCCGACCTGCAGCTCGACGGCAACGAATACCAGGCCCTGCGCGGCTTCGGCGGCTGCTTCAACGAACTCGGCTGGCTGCCGCTGCAGAACGTCAGCGAAGCCGAACGCGACCAGATCATCAAGGAGCTGTTCAGCCCCGACGAGATGAACTTCACCTTCAACCGCGCCCCCGTCGGCGCCAATGACTTCGCCGACCACTGGTACAGCTACGACGAGGTCGACGGCGACTACGGGATGGAGCATTTCTCCGTCGAACACGACGAGCAGACCCTGATCCCGTACATCCACCGCGCGCAGGAATGGCAGCCGAACATGCAGCTGTTCTCCAGTCCGTGGAGCCCGCCGACGTGGATGAAGCGCCCGAAGGCCTACAACTACGGCCGTCTCGTGCAGACCCCGGAGAACCTCAAGGCCTACGCCAAGTACTTCGTCAAGTACATTCAGGCCTACGCCGAGCATGGCATCACTGTGAACCAGCTGCACGTGCAGAACGAGGTGTTCGCCGACCAGAAGTTCCCGAGCGCCCTGTGGGATTCCGAAGCGCTCAAGGTGTTCATCCGCGACTACCTCGGACCGGCGTTCGACGAGGCCGGACTCAGCACCGACATCTGGCTTGGCACGCTCAACGGCCCGGAAGACATGGCCTGGACCGGCGGCGGCTACGGCATGACGCTCAACAACTACAACCGCTTCGTCGACAACATCCTCTTCGACGACGGCGCGCGCAAGTACATCAAGGGCATCGCCTACCAGTGGGCCGGCCAGAACTGCATCGCCCGCACGCACGAATCATGGCCGGAGATCGAGCTGATCCAGTCGGAGTCCGAATGCGGCACCGGCGACAACAGCTGGGAGTACGCGGAGTACATCTTCCATCTGATCAACCACTACTTCCGCAACGGCGCCACCGCATACACCTACTGGAACATGATCCTCGACGACCAGGATTCCACATGGGGCTGGTGGCAGAACTCCCTGTTCACCATCACCGCCGACAAGCATGAGGTGCGCCGCAATCCGGAATACTACGTGATGCGCCACTTCTCGCACTACGTCAGGCCCGGCGCGAAGGTGCTCGGCACCACCGGCCACTTCAACTCGATGGCCATCGCCTTCCGCAACCCGGACGGCACGGTGGTGGTCGTGGCACAGAACGCCCTCGACGAGGAGCGTCCGTTCGCATTCGCCGATCCCGATGCCGCCGAACGCGGCTTCAAGGTAACGCTTGCTCCGCGATCGTTCAACACCTTCGTGCTGGACTGAGCCGGAGTGATACGGCGTCGGTTCGCGCGTAATGCCGGTTTTTCCCTTTTTCCCGGCGATATGCCGATCACCGGCGCCCTGCCCATGAGGTGCCCGCCGCGATGGATCCCCTCCATGCGCAGCGGGCACCTTTGTTTGTATTGGTGGTTTTTCTCATCCGAGCAGTCCTTCGCCGTGGGATGCCGACGAGATTGGGTTGCGTGTGGGACGGAAATGTATTAGACTATAACTAAGTAGTTACTAAGTAATAGAAACTGCATGACGTACGAAGGAGTGCACATGAATCCCGACTACATCAAAGGCGTGAACCTCGGCAACTGGCTGGTGCTGGAGAAGTGGATGAGCCCGGCGCTGTTCGACGGCACCACCGCGGACGACGAATACTACCTGCCGACGCAGCTCGACCCGGCCGTCTACGAGGCCCGCATCAAGACCCACCGCGCCGAATACATCAACGAACGCGACTTCGCCACCATCGCATCATGGGGGCTGAACTCCGTGCGCATCCCCGTGCCGTACTTCATCTTCGGCGACCGCGCGCCGTTCATCGGCTGCATCGACGAACTCGACAAGGCCTTCAACTGGGCCGAAAAATACGGTCTGACCATCCTCATCGACCTGCGCACCGCGCCGATGAGCCAGAACGGCTTCGACAACGGCGGCATCTCCGGCGTGTGCAAATGGGCGCAGCTGCCCGACGAAGTCGAATTCGTGCTGTCCGTGCTCGAACGCCTCGCCAAGCGGTACGGCCATCGCTAGGCGCTGATGGGCATCGAGATCATCAACGAGCCGAACACCACCACCTCCTGGCCGATGATGAACGTGACCGAACGCTACAAGGCGGTCGACCCGGAGCTCGCCGAAGGCACCGGCCCGATCGGATTCGACTGGCTCAAGGACTTCTACGTCACCGCCTACCACCGTCTGCGCGACGCCGACAAGGGCGCGCTGCCGGCGGACAAGGCCGTGGTGTTCCACGACGGCTTCGACATCGAACAGTGGAAGGACTTCATGCGCGGGGATGACGGCAGGCTTGCGCCGGAATTCGAGAACGTGGACACCCACCAGTACCTCATGACCGCCGAAATGATGGGCTGCCCGCAGACCGTGGAAGGCTACGACGACTTCGTGCGAAACACCTACGCGCCGATGATCGCCGAGATGAGCGAATACTTCCCGGTGATCGTGGGGGAGTGGTGCCTGTTCAACTCCGTCGGCTGCGGCGTGGACACCCACGGCGGCCAAAGCGTGCTCAACGGCGAGGAAGGCGCGCAGGCCGAGACCCTGACCGCCGAACAGAAGCGCTCGCTGTACCAGGGCGTGGCCGAATCCCAGCTCGCCGCATGGAGCAAGGGCAGCGGCTTCTACTACTGGAACTACAAGCCGCTCACCGGCACCATGGTCGGCGTCGCCGTCACCGATGCCGCGTTGCATGAGAAGACTGCCGACTTCGACTTCTTCGACTACGAGGCGGACGAGACGAAGCCGGTCGACTGATCCCGCCCATCCGGCCACGATCATTCCGAAACCCCAATCCGGCCGTGGTCCGATTCCAACCGGCCGCGTGGCTGATTGCGGGACGCATACAATGGGCCAAGGAACGTTGCGAACGGTGCGTTCCTTGGCCCATTGGGCTGAAATAGGGGTTTGGTTTGGGCTGTTTGGTTTTTGAATAGGCGGAAACGGCAAGCCGGGCGAAACCCCGCACAGAAAGGCGGTGGGATGCATGGTGCTGGGCATCGACGAGCGAATCAACGGCGTGAACCTCGGTAACTGGCTGGTGCTGGAGAAATGGATGGATCCGGAACCATTCGTCCGCACTGCCGAAGATGACGAAATCTGGATGCACCGCACGCACGGCGCCCTCTGGTCCGAACGGAATCTCGCCGAGGAACTGCGCCGGCACCGCGACGCCTACATCACCCTGGAGGATTTTCGCGTCATCGCCGACCATGGGCTCAATCTCGTGCGCATTCCCATACCATATTTCATCTTCGGCGACTGGCCCGGACATCCGGGCTGCATCGCATACCTCGACCGCGCGTTCCGTTGGGCGCGGGAGACGGGACTGAAGATCATGATCGACCTGCATACCGTGCCCGGCTCACAGAATGGTTTCGACAACGGCGGTCTGACGGGCGTATGCAAATGGGCGCAGAATCCGGACTTGGTGGAATACGCGCTGAATGTGCTGGAACGATTGGCCCGCCGATATCGTGACGAGCCGGCCCTACACAGCATCGAAGTGCTCAACGAACCGGTGAGCTGGTCGGTGTTCCATGGCTCGCCGAACACGGCGAAGGACGTCCGCGAAGCCTCCGGCAGCACGCATGTCCCACTGCGCTTTCTGAAGCGCTTCTACCGCGACGCCTACGCTCGGTTGCGCGCCATACTACGTCCGGAAACCATAATCGTATTCCATGACGGCTTCCGACTGCTCCGCTGGGGCGACTGGTTCCGTCGCGCCGGCATGCGCAACGTCATGCTCGACACCCACCAATATCTCATCGCCATGGAGGAACCGTTGTTCGCGGGACCGGCACGCCGACTGTACCTGCAATCGCGGCACCTGCCATGGCTGTACCGAATGCTGGTGGGTGCGCGCGAAATCGCCATCCGTTCGGCGGCCCGCCATATCCCTGTACTTGTGGGCGAGTGGTGCGTGGAGAACCGGTGGGCCCTGCACGGCCGAAACCGAGCGGACGCATACCGTCAAGTATCGCGATTGCAACGCGCGGCATGGGATGCGTCGGCGGGGCAGGTCTATTGGAGCTACCAGCTTGCGCGTTCCGCGAAACCAGGCAGCGGCGAAGGAAAACCGCCACGTGACCCGCGCAACGGCGGCAATCTCGAGGCATGGGACCTGACCCGCGTATGGCGTCACGGATGGATGCGGTCAGATACACCCCACGATGACATGTCATCGGCGCCGTCAATCAACGGCAATCGAAGCAAAGGGCATTAGACTCGGAACCATGGCAGAGGAAGAGACTTCGAAACGTACCCGCAAATCGCCGCAGGAGCGTCGTGCGGAAGTACTGGATGCGGCAGTGCAGCTCATCAGCGAACGCGGATACAACGGCATTTCGATCCAAGACGTGGCCGATCGGGTCGGCATCTCCAAACAAGGCGTGCTGCGATACGTCGAAAACAAAGACAAGATGCTGGCGCTGGTATATGACGAATACTACGGGCAAACCGGCACTCCGGAGGACTTCTTCTCATCGGGCATGCCGGGCAGCGACCCATCCGCGCCGCATTTCCCCGCATACCTGCGCTACCTGGTGAAACACAACTCGCGCCGCCGCATGATGGTGCAGCTGTTCACCGTGCTGTCGGCCGAATCCCTGAACCCGGACCATCCATTGCATGACGAATTCATGGAACGCATGGACGGTATTTGGGAGCACTATTCGAAATACCCATGGGTGGTTCCGCCGCAATTGGGCGCATGGGCCGACAGCATGCGGCCAGTGGTGCGCAAAGCCATGGAGATCATGGACGGCATCCAACTGTGGTGGCTGCGTGAGCCGGAAGTCGATTTGTGCGGCGAGTGGGCAGAAATGGAGAACATGCTGTTCCCCGAGCCCCTGTGGGACGCCTACCGCTGATTCGGATTTATTGATTTGGTCGTGTCCGTTCCGCCGGTTGGTTGCGATTGCGTGATTCTGATGATTGTCTATCTGCTTTCGTTTTTCGACCTGCGGTTTTTGGACTTGCGGTTTGTTTTGCGGTTTGGTTTGCGTGAAGCACCCTTTTGCTCACGGATTGCGGAAAAGTGCGTTTTTGCGCATACGTGCGCTGAACTATCTGATTTTAGAAATAGGAAACGTTGGAATTCCGCCATTTGCGATTTTGCATAATGGCATACGATTACCCCTTTTCGCTCACATACGTATATTGACGGCTTGATTTACTTTGCGTGAGCGAAAGGGGGTATTGAATAGTGCGATTACGCAATGTGGTTACGCAACGCAATCGCACTATCGCATACAACTACGCCACAGTGAACGTGGTGCGCTTCAAATCGCGACGACGGCTCGAATGGCCAATCAACACCTCGAACTCGCCCGGCTCGACGATACGGTTGGCATCCGAATCGACGATGGTGCACTCCGAAACCGGAATATCGAACGCAACGGTCTTGGTCTCACCCGGCTCAAGCTCCACGCGCTGGAACGCTTTGAGCTCGCGGTCCGTCCAACTGTAGGACGTCACGATATCGCCGATATACAACTGCGCTACTTCGGTGCCCTTGCGCTCGCCGGTGTTGGTGAGCGCAACCTCGGCATGCACGGTATCGGTGGTGGCGAACGTGCCGGAAGCCGGAACGTTCGTGATTGTCGGTTCGCCGTATTCGAAGGTCGTGTAGCCGAGGCCCTCGCCGAACGCGAACGCCGGATCCTGCGTGAGATCGGCATAACGATTGCCGTGCTGGCCACGGATCTGGTTGTAATAGACCGGCAGCTGGCCCGCATGACGCGGGAAGGTGATCGGCAGACGTCCGCTCGGCTCGGTTTCGCCAAGAATGATTTCGGCGATGGCCTGGCCACCCTTCATACCCGGATTCGGCGCCCACATGAACGCGCTGACGCCATCGGCCGTGGATTCGTCCACGATCACGCCATTCGTGCCGATCACGCATGCCGGCATCACCTGCGGCTTGGAGCTCATCAGCACCACGACCAGCGGCTTGCCGGTCTCGCGGGCCACGTCGGCAAGCGCTTCGAGCATGGCGTTCTGCCCGCCGAGCAGTTCCAGTGTGGCGGTGGAGCAGGTCTCGCCGACCAACTGCACCACATCGCCCACAACGGCGACAACAAGGTCGGAACGGCGTGCGTTCTCCACCGCCTCATCCAGCAGTTGCTGGTCGAACTTGGCGGAGACGGCGAGCTTCGGACGAGGCTGGCCATCCGGATAGAACTCGCCTTCCGGATCGTCCACCAAATCGATGATGTTCGCACCACGCGAATACGCAACCTCGCATCCTTCGGGCGCAAGCTGCTTGAATCCATCAAGCATGGTGGTGATCATCTCACGCGGCTGGCCATCCGGCATCCAATTGACCTGACCGGAATTGCCGGCCCAATCGCCCAACTGCTCCTGCGCGTCATCGGCAAGCGGCCCCACCACGGCGATGCGTTTGCCCGCCGCAGCCGAGAACGGCAATGCGCCGTCATTCTTCAGCAACGCCACGGATTCGCGTGCGATTTGCAGGTTGAGCTCTTGATGGGCTTTGGAGCCGATAACCGTCTTGATGCGCTCTTGGTCCGGCAGACGCGGATCTTCGAACAGGCCCAGGCGGAACTTGAGTGCGAGGATGCGGGACACGGCTTCGTCGATCAGCGACTCATCCAGCAGGCCGGTCTTCACGGCCTCGATGGCACCTTCGTAGAACTTCGGCGTGGTCATGATCAGGTCGTTGCCGGCCTTGACCGCGTCCGCGGCGGCGTGCACGTAATCGGCCTTGACCTTCTGCTCCCACACGGAACGGCCGACGTTGTCCCAGTCGGTGATCAGCGTGCCCTGGTAGTGCCAGTCGCCGCGCAGCTTGTCGGACAGCAGCCACTTGTTGAAGGTGACCGGCACGCCGTCGATGGATTCGTATCCGAGCATGAACGTGCCGCAACCCTCCTTCGCCACGCGTTCGAACGGCGGCAGGAACCACGATTCCAGCTTGCGGTGGGACAGGTCCGCTTCGGAAGCGTCGCGGCCGCCCTGCGTTTCGGAATAGCCGGCGAAATGCTTGGCGCAGGCCAGAATCGCATCCTTGGCGAGCGGCTCGCCAGCTTTGGCGCCGCCCTGATAGCCCTTGACGATGGCGGAGGCCATCTCGCCGATAAGATACGGATCCTCGCCGAACGTCTCGTCCACACGGCCCCAACGGGTGTCGCGGGCGATGCACAGCACGGGGGAGAACGTCCAATGCACGCCGGTGGTGGAGACCTCTTCGGCGGTGGCACGGCCCGCGGCCTGAACCTTGGCCGTGTCGAAGCTTGTTGCCATGCCGAGCTGGGATGGGAAGATGGTGGAGCCTGGCCAGAAGGAATAGCCGTGGATGCAGTCGTCGCCGATGATCAGCGGAATGCCGAGGCGGGTCTTCGTGTTCACGGTCTCGACCGCGCGGGGCAGGTCCGCGGGGGAGGTGTGCAGAATCGAGCCGACGTGCTTGTTGACGATCAGGTCATCCAGATCGCCGCTGCGAGCATCAAGCTGCATCATCTGGCCGACCTTCTCTTCGAGGGTCATGCGTCCGAGCAAATCGGCGATGCGCTCTTCGGCAGGCAGGTTGGGATTCTTGTATGGCAGGTCGGTGGTGTTGGTCATGGATTGCTCACTTTCCTCGTTGAAGCGGTGTCCTTTAATTACCACTTGGTATTTTACGATGATTCAGGTAATTTCACAAGTCGCCGCAGCGCATGTCGTATTTGGCGGACATTGCTCGTGTGGGCGGTTCTACAATGACTTCTTGGTTGCGGTATCGGCTCCATGCATGCATACGGGCCGGGAGTCACGGCAAGGTCCGGTCTTTCCGTAGGCGGTTTTCGGGTTCCGTAGGTGGTTGGGGCTGAATGCCTGCCGAAGGAATGGCCTGAATAAAGCCGTTCCTCATCCCCGATACCACCGGCGACCACCTACGGAACAGTGAAACCCTCTACGGAATCTCGCCATGACACATCGGTTACGGTTTACCGGGGTTCGAAAAGGAAGAAATAGCATGATACGACAGGCAACATCTGCGGATATCGCGGCGATCGCCGCGACCTACGAGGACCTGCTGACTTACGAGCAGGAGCATGGAGGCGATTCCCATTGGGAATTGGGCGTATACCCGACGATCGCTGTACCGAAGCGCGCCGTGCCCGCAGGGGGAGATGATCGTGCTGGAAGAGGATGGTGAGATCCGTGCCAGCATGATATTGAAATGCCCAGCCCGCGGAATACGACGACGTGGCATGGCAGTATCCCGGCGAAGGCGAGGATGTGCTTGTCGTGCATACGCTGTGCGTGCCGCCGCGGTTCGCGGGCCACAGGTATGGAAGCCGGATGGTGCAATACGCGAAGGAATATGCGGCCGGGCACGGCTGCGCGGTCGTCCGCCTCGACACCTATGCGCATAACGAGCCGGCGAAACGCCTGTGCCAACGGTGCGGATTCCGCATCGCAGGGTGGGGGCCGCATTGCTCCAAGGGCTCATGGAAGAGGAGCAGGTGTATCTGGAGTACAGGTTGCAATGAGCATCGGCGTCGTTGCCGTTTCAATAGGTGAGTGAAGGTCGGGCCTCCCATAGGGTGACCCGACCTATTGCCTTACGCGCGTCGGCGGGTCAGCATCAATCCGATGCCAAGCATGAAGCAGGCGACCATCATGCCTGCCGGAGCCAGCATGTCCGAGCCGGTGTTCGCAATGGTTTTGGTGGTGCTGGCAGTGGCATCGCTCCTTCCGCTGGATGAGCCGGGCTTAGCTGGGGCGCCCTCGCGCACCACGGAGGCGACGGCCTGCCCCGGCTCCACCTTGACCACGGAACCGTCTGCGGACAGCGTCACTTTGGCGCTGTAGGCGGCGGCGAGATTCAGCCGCTGATAGCCGTTCGAGCTTGCGTCCAACGGTTCGCCGGAATCAATCTCCGTGGCGGCCAGCACGGCCCTCCGTTGTTCGGCGTTCAACGTCGGGAACGCGGTGGTCAACAGATTCTCCGCGCCTTCCGGTACGACGGCGGCCTTGCCGGTGGCGGAGGTCGGCTTGAATCCATAGCTCATGCGTGCCTGATAGGCGGCCAATGCCGACGCGCGGTTGGTCACCGGCTGTGTACTGAAATCGTCGGTGAAATCGTTGGTGTATCCGCCGCTCGGCTTGGAGGAATCGGCGGAATTCGCGTTCAACGCGGTCACGCAATTCTGCACGGTCGTCGGATCATCCGCCGCGCGGGCAACGATATTGGCGCCCACGCAACGCTTCGCCATATACGCCTGCATTTCCTGATATGCCGGCATCAACTTGTCGTTGCGGAACTGTTCATCGGACCACCGCGTCGCAAGCCCGGCCTCTCCGATGATGCGCCCGCCCATCAGATCGAGCGGATAGTGCACGCCCACGATCAGACGATTGTTGGCCGCCTCCGATGCGCGCGTCATGATCTCCGGCGCGAGCTGGGGCAGCAGCGTGGCCAGGCCGATACCGCCGGAATAGGCGACGGTGGTGTGACCGGAAGGGAACGAACCAGTGGGGGCGAGCGTGTCATAGCCGGGGTTGTGCTGCGTGCCGGAATCGTCCGTCCACACCGGCAGATGGATGATATTCTCGGTCTTCGGCAGACCGGCAGCCACATAGCCGCCATTCGTGCGATCCGTGAACGGACGCGGATGGACATACTGCTTCTTCACGGCGGAATCGTTCACATACCGTGACAGCAACGCGTGCCGTTCCGTGCCGATGTCGCTTTCTCCGGGCCGTTTGACCAACAACGTTGTGGAAAGTGGCAGATCACCCTGCTTGATGCCCTCGCTCAGAAACCTCCCCAAAACCGGGCCAAGCGCATCGGAGTACGTGTTTTCGATCAGCGAATCACTGTCCTTCAATGCGCGCTGCTGCTGAGGATTGAGCGGATCGTCATCACTGGTCCGCCCCTCATTGGCCTTATGATTCACCGACACCGTGGCGTCGCTGTTTTCCTTGAGCACCTCTGCATTGACCACGCGTCCACGCAGCTCCGTGGAAGGCGCGGTGAGATCCGGCTGGTAATAATTGGTGAAATCGGTGAGCAATGCCGTGTAATCCGGCTGCTGCGTATCGGACGGATACGGTTCGGCGCATTGCGCCTGCACGGTGACGCCCAGCGCCATGACGGCCGCGGCCGCCGCCGCGCAACACAAGCAACGGTGTCCTTCTCATCAGTCTCTCCTTATACTGATGCGCCCCCTTCGTAATCGGCACGCTTTCATCTCATCATAGGCAGCATTGGCGCAATCGGGGGCGTGTCCGAATACGCGCATGCAATTTCGCGTAACTTTTCCTCCCTAGATATAGGCGAGGCAATACGATATGCGGATATCGCCGGCGGCCGTCAACGCCGACGACGCCAACACGACAAGGAGAACTGTGAGCATCCACGACGAACGACACAACCATCGGACAACACCGGCAGCCAGCTCCGCCGGCACCATGAGCGAAGGCAGACTCACCATCGTGGTGGTGGCGCTTGCCATCCTCACCTTCCTCGGCATCCTATCCGAAACGTCGCTCAACATCGCCTACTCCACGCTGATGGGGGAGTTCTCCATCTCCGCCGACGTGGTGCAATGGCTCACCACCGGCTATCTGCTGCTCCTGTCCATAGCCATCCCCACCTCACCGTTCATGGTGCGCACATTCCCCACCAAGGGGCTGCTCGTCACTGCCGTGGCGCTGTTCTCGGCAGGTACGGTGGTCGGCGCGCTCGCCGTGAACTTCCCCATGTTGCTCACCGCGCGACTCATCATGGCGTTGGGCACGGGCGTCTCGCTGCCGTTGCTGACCAACATCATCCTGGAGAAAGCGCCGTTCGACAAGCGCGGCATGATGCTTGGCCTGGTCAGTCTGGTGACCTGCGCGGCCCCGGCCATCGGCCCGGTGTTCGGCGGGCTCGTCATGGAATTCCTCAACTGGCATTGGATCTTCTACACGATGATCCCGTTCCTGCTCATCTCGCTCGTGCTGGGATGCGCTACCGTCCCCGACATCCGCCACGGCGGGAAGGGGCATCTGTCGGTGCCGTCGCTGGTATTGGTGGCGGCCGGTCTGGCCGGCATCATCGTGGCGGCGAGCTTCTTCGCGCAGTGGAACGGCGACTGGCGCTTCTGGACGGTGCTTGTCGGCGCGATCGTGGTGCTGGGTGTGTTCGCCGCCGTGCAGCTGAAGATGGAGCATCCGCTGGTCGAGGTGCGCACGTTCGCATTCCCCGGATTCACATTGGGCATGCTGATTCTGCTGATGTCGTCCGGTGGCGTGCTCGGTGTGAACTTCCTGCTGCCGATTCTATTGCAGCGCGGACTCGGCCACACCAGCATGATCGCCGCCCTGATTCTGCTGCCGGGAGCCGTGGTCGGCGCGATTTCCGCGCCGTTGATCGGAGGTGCGCTGAAAGCGCATTTTCCGCCGAAATTCATCGCCTGTGGTTTTGTCGGCGTGGCCATCATGGATATTGTGATGATGCTCGGCGGCGCGCATGAATGGGCCGTCGCGATCGCCTACGCGCTGTTCATGGCCGCATCCGGATTCGTGCTCGTGCCTGACCAGACGCATGCGCTGAACCAGCTGCCGGCCGCGATGAACGCCGACGGCTCCGCGGTGATGAACACCGTGCAGCAGCTCGCCGGCGCCATCGGCACCGCGGTCGCGTCCACGCTGATCGCCGAATTCTCCGCAGCGAACCGTGTCGCGGGCATGAAGTCCGCGGCCGCCTACGTCGCCGGGTTTTCCACCAGCATGTGGGTGTTCTTCGGCATGGCCGTGACGGGTGAGATCCTGGCCCTGCTCATGTTCCGCTTCTCGAAGCGCGCCGCATAGCTGGTCATGCGCGGTGGAAGGCTTCACTTCTGTCGTTTTTCGATAGCTTTGATAATTTTGATATCGACAATGCCAAACATATTCGCAAGCGGTTGCTGGATGCATATGTCATTCGTCAGACCGGTTGCGGCGAAGTTGATTTCGCGGTTCCGCTCTTGCGTGAATACTTACCGTAAGCAGATGTGAAAATCTAGTTCAGGCGAGTGGCCTGTTGATGATGACCCCAAAGTAGTCCTCAATACCGGTGCAACAGGCGGGGTTCCTGTTCCTCATTGATGAGGTCTCGATGAGCATTCGCGCGCGACGCTCAGCAGACTGGCGATGGCGGCACAGGTGGCCTCCACGTTGCGTTTTGTTCCGGTGAGCAGTTCCGGCAGAGCGGCTGGGCCGGGTGCGATGCCGAACGTCGCGACGATGCCGGCTTCGTTGAGCGCGGCGGTGACGTTCGGATCGCGCGTCACTTTTCCTCCGATGGCGATAACCGGTTTTCCTTGCGATTTCGCCAGTCGCGCGATGCCGCTCGGTACCTTGCCGTACGGCGTCTGCCCGTCGATCGACCCTTCGCCGGTGATGACGACATCGGCCCACGCGCACGCCTCGCGTGCATGCAGCAAATCGAGCACCAACTCGATGCCGGGGCGCATGGTCGCGTTGAACAGGCCCAGCATGCCGCCGCCGGTGCCGCCCGCCGCGCCCGCGCCCGGCTTATCTGTTATTTTGCGACCGTTCAGTGCCGTGATGGCGTCGGCGAGCCTGCCCAAACCGCAGTCGAGCAATGCGGCTTGTTCCGTGTTCGCGCCTTTCTGCGGCGCGAACACGGCGGCGGCGCCGTCCGTCCCGGTCAGAGGATTGGTGACGTCGCATGCCAATACGATCGGGATGTTTCGCACGTCGTCGGGAACCTCGGTGTCGTCGATGCGGGCAAGCCGGGGGAGTGCGCCGCCGCCAAGCGGCAACTCGCAATCGTCCGCATCGAGGAAACGATGGCCGAGCGCTCGGGCCAGGCCAGTGCCGCCGTCGGTGGTGGCGCTGCCGCCCAATCCAAGTACGATGCGTTCCGCTCCGGCGTCGATCGCGGCGCGAATCAGCTCGCCGGTGCCGAAAGTGGACGCCGCCAACGGATCGCGGTCGGCGGGGGAGATGCGCTCGATGCCGCTCGCCGCAGCCAACTCGACCACCGCGGTGCGAGGATTCTCTCCATCGTGAGATGTTCCGAAACCGCCCTCGCCAAGGAATCCATATCGTGTGATGATCGGCCGGCACAGCGCGTCATGCGCGTGCTCCGATCGCAATTCGCCGCCGGTTGCCTGGACCAGCGCATCGGTCAATCCCTCGCCGCCATCGGACAACGGCATCATGCGGCATTCGGCGCCGGGATCGCCGGCCGCCACGCCCCGGCGCATCGACTCAGCCACGGCCTGCGCGGAAGCGGCTTCCTTGAACGAATCCGGTGCCAACAGATATTTCATGGTCAGCGGTAGCCCTCCCACTGCGGCAGGGGGAATAGCACGTCCTCGCAACTCGCCCACATTTCGTTCAAATCGCGCCCCGGAACCCGCAGCCAACGCAGCTGCGCGCCGTCCATCATCGCGAATCCGGAACGCAGCACCTGCTCGGCGTCAACGCCTTCCGGCACATGCCAGCGGATGTTCGCGGCCACTTCCACGATATGTTCCTCGCGTTCGGCGAAATAATCATGCGCCGGATGGTCGGGATTGAGCGCCTCGGCGCTCAGCGTGGAGAACATGTGCACCAATTCGGGACGTTTGGCGTTGACCGCCACCGTCCTGCGCCACATTTCGGCGATAAGCGGACGCTCGTCGCGCACCATGCCGGCGGTGACGTCCTCGGTCTCACGGTCGTACATTTCGTCGAGCACCGCGTGCAGCAGCCCTTCCTTGCTGCCGACGTAATGCAGCACGCCCGGTTTGGTGAGGTTCACCATAGTGGCGATGCGCTGCAGCGACGTGCCGTAGTAGCCGAGCGTGCCGAAACATTCGACCGCCGCGTTGAGAATCGCGCTTCTGCGGTCGACTTCGTCGTTGGCCATAATGTGCTCCCGTCGTTGCTGGAGGTTATTGGAATATGTAATTCACATTACGGTCGGTCGGTTTCTTTTTCAAAGATGATTGGCGTGTTGCGTATTGTTTTTTGATAAAGTACCTACCAATCGGTAGGTAGGGAATTCGGGGTTGAAGTCCCACCGCGAAACAATCGCGAGACGGCCGAGAAAATAGCCGAAAGGCACCAGAAACACAGAAGACATACGAAAGAGGCAGCTCATGAGCGACACCGCTTATCCTTCCGTCAACGACCTGACCCTCGAAGAGAAGGCGTCCCTCACCTCCGGCGGCGACGCCTGGCACCTGCAGGGTGTGGAAACCAAAGGCATTCCCGGCTACATGATCACCGACGGCCCCCACGGACTGCGCAAATCCCTGGCATCCAGCACCGGCGAAACCGACCTGAACGACTCCGTGCCCGCCACCTGCTTCCCGCCGGCAGCCGGCCTGTCCAGCTCCTGGAACCCGGAACTCATCCACAAGGTCGGCGAGGCCATGGCGGAGGAATGCATCCAGGAGAAGGTGGCCGTCATCCTCGGCCCCGGCGTCAACATCAAGCGCAACCCGCTCGGCGGCCGCTGCTTCGAATACTGGTCCGAAGACCCATATCTGGCCGGCCATGAGGCCGTAGGTATCGTCGCCGGCGTGCAGTCCAAGGGCGTGGGCACCTCGCTCAAGCACTTTGCCGCCAACAATCAGGAGACCGACCGCCTGCGCATCAGCGCCAACATCTCCCAGCGGGCGCTGCGCGAGATCTACTTCCCGGCCTTCGAACACATCGTCAAGACCGCACAGCCCTGGACCATCATGTGCTCCTACAACCGCATCAACGGCGTGCACTCCGCGCAGAACCACTGGTTGCTCACCGACGTGCTGCGCGACGAATGGGGCTTCGAGGGCATCGTTATGAGCGATTGGGGCGCCGACCACGACCGCGTCGCCTCCCTCAACGCCGGCCTCAACCTTGAAATGCCGCCGAGCTACACGGACGACCAGATCGTCTACGCCGCACGTGACGGCCGCATCCAGCCCGAACAGCTCGACCGCATGGCCCAAGGCATGGTCGACCTCGTGAACAAGACCCGTGCCGCCATGAGCGTCGAGAACTACCGTTTCGACGTGGACGCCCACGACGAGGTGGCCCACCAGGCCGCCGTCGAATCCATGGTGCTGCTCAAAAACGACGACGACATCCTGCCGGTCGCGGCAAACGCGAAAATCGCCGTCATCGGCGAATTCGCGCGCACCCCGCGCTACCAGGGCGGCGGCTCGTCCCACATCACCCCAACCAAGATGACCAGCTTCCTCGACACCCTCGCCGAACGCGGAGCGGACGTCGCGTTCGCACCGGGCTTCACCCTCGACCTCGAACCGGCCGACGCCAAGCTCGAAGCCGAAGCCGTCGAAACCGCCAAAAACGCCGACGTCGTCCTCATGTTCCTCGGCCTTCCGGAAGCCGCCGAATCCGAAGGCTTCGACCGTGAAACCCTCGACATTCCAGCCAAGCAGGTCGAACTGCTCAAAGCCGTCGCCGCCGAAAACAAGAACATCGTCGTGGTGCTGTCCAACGGATCCGTCGTCTCCGTGGCACCATGGGCGGGCAACGCCAAGGGCATCCTCGAATCCTGGCTGCTTGGCCAGGCGGGCGGTCCGGCGCTCGCCGACGTGATCTTCGGCAAGGTCAGCCCGTCCGGCAAGCTGGCACAGACCATTCCGATGGACATCAACGACGATCCGAGCATGATCAACTGGCCGGGTGAGGAGGGGCACGTCGACTATGGTGAGGGCGTGTTCGTCGGCTACCGCTACTACGACACGTACGACAAGGCCGTCGACTACCCGTTCGGCTTCGGCCTGAGCTACGCGACCTTTGCGATCGACGGCGTGAACGTCGCCAAGACCGGCGCCAACACCGCACACGTCACCGCGACCGTCACCAACACGTCCGACGTGGACGCCGCCGAAACCGTGCAGGTCTACGTGGCTCCAGGCAAGGCCGCCGTAGCCCGCCCGAAGCATGAGCTCAAGGGTTTCCGAAAGGTGTTCCTCAAGGCCGGCGAATCGGCTGAGATCTCCTTCGATCTGGACGAGCGCGCCTTCGCCTACTGGTCCGAGAAGTTCGATGACTGGCATGTCGAAGCCGGCGAATACACCGTCGAAGTCGGCACGTCCAGCCGCGACATCGCCGCCGTGGCCGTCGTCACGCTCGACGGCGACGGCAAGGCCCTGCCGCTCGACGAATGGTCCACGTTCGGCGAATGGGCCGACGATCCGGTCGGCTCCAAAATCGTCGCATCCGTGTATGCGGAAGGCGAGGCCGGCAATCTGCCGCAGCTGCCCGACAACGACATGATGCGCATGTTCCTCAAGTCCATGCCGATCAACTCCATGCCGATGCTGATGAGCGACGGCGGCAAGGCCATCACCGCCTTCATGCTCGATGAATACGCCAAAATCGCCGAAACCGCCGAATAAGACGGATTGACGTAAACAAGACGTAAGCAAAAGGAGTTTCAAGGATTTAGACCGAGGATGTGGCCCGCGAATGAACCGGTGCGGACCACATCCTCGGCTTTTTCATACTTGGTTTCGGCTTGTTCCGGGCTTATTTTTGGCTATTTTTAAGCGATTTTGCGATTACAATATTGCGTTCGGTGTGCTGCGATCCGGTTCCGTCACACACGACACGCTGAATGTTGCATATGCAACTGTTGTATGTACAACGTGTTATCGTATGTTCCGTGAACGATATACAGAACGATGGAACGGCTTCGGTGAACCCCGCGTTCACCGAAGCGTGGGACCGAGGCGCATGCAAGCCGCCGAGCGTCGCCATCCGATCGCTGCACAACGTCATCAACCGGTATCTTGCGGTGACGCGCCCCATGGAAGTGGAGAGTCTGAGCGGTGGCAACATCGACATCATCACCTTCCTCGCACGCCATTCGGAACGGGAGATCTTCCCGCAGGATGTGGAACGCCGCTTCGGCATCACCCGGTCGACGTCGAGCAGAGTGCTCGCATTGATGGAACGCAAAGGGCTTATCGTGCGCGAATCCGTGCCGAGGGACGCGCGGTTGAAGAAAATCGTGCTTACCGACAAATCGCGCGACATCGCCGAAGCGCTGCGCACCAGCGCAATCGCCATGGAAGGCATTCTGCTGCAGGGCCTGAGCGACGACGAGATCCGCGAATTCATGCACGTGCTCGATGTGATGCAAACCAATCTGGTCTCCACCGGGCTGATCGGCGACGAAAGTCGCTACTCCAGCCTGGCATTGTGCGAGGCGGAATCGCGGGAACGGCAATCGCGGGAATGCGAATCGCAACCAACTGTACGGAAAACATCACAGGAAGACGAAACAGGAAAGGAAGAGTAAGTGAGCGGAACAAACGTGACAACGGCTGCGGTGCAATCGCAGCCAAAACAAAAGCGGCATCTCGTACGCACGCTTGGCAAATCGCTGCGTGAATATAGGAAGCCCAGCATTCTCACCCCGATATTTGTGGTGGTCGAAGGTGTTCTGGAAATCCTCATCCCCACGGTGATGGCGTCGTTGATTGATGAAGGCATCACCGGCAAAAGCATGCCCGCCATCGTCAAATTCGGTCTGATTCTTCTGGCGTGCTCGCTATGTTCGCTCGCGGCTGGCTTCCTTGCCGGTAAGTTCGCCGCGATCGCCGGCGCTGGATTCGCCAAGAACCTGCGTCATGACGAATTCGAGAAGGTGCAGGGCTTCAGCTTCACCAATATTGACAAGTTCTCCACCGGCTCGATCATCACCAGGCTCACCACCGATGTGACCAACCTGCAGAACGCCTATTCCATGATCATTCGTCTGGGTGTGCGAGCCCCGATCATGATGATCGTGGCGTGGATCTTCTCGTTCCGCATCAGCCCGTCCATTTCCTTGGTGTTCCTGGCGTGCATCCCTGTTCTCGCCTTCGGTCTGTGCGGTCTGGCGGTGTACGTGCACCCGGTGTTCGAGCGCGTGTTCCACACCTACGACAAGCTCAACAACGTGGTCGACGAGAACCTTCAAGGCATCCGCGTGGTCAAGTCCTACACCCGCGAATCGCATGAAATCGCCAAATTCGGCCGCATCTCCCAGCGCATCTACAAGGACTTCAGCAAGGCCGACCGTGTGATGAGCTTCAACAACCCGCTCATGATGGTCTGCGTATACGTCTCGATGATCCTCATTGCATGGATGGGCTCCAAGCAGATCGTGGCCTCGGGCAATAATGCCGCGCTGGGGCTCACCACCGGCGACCTGACCGCACTGGTCACCTACGCCATGCAGATCCTCATGGCCATGATGATGCTGTCCATGGTCTTCGTCATGTGCATCATTTCCCAGGCGTCCGCGGAACGTATCTGCCAGGTGCTCAACGAGGAAAGCACGGTGACCAACCCGGCCAACCCCATCAAGGAAGTGGCCGACGGGTCCATCGAATTCGACAACGTCGACTTCCGCTACTCTGATAACTCCGAAAAGCCGGTGCTCGACAATATCAACCTGAAGATCCGTTCCGGCATGACCGTCGGCATCGTCGGCGGCACCGGTTCGGCGAAGTCCAGCCTGGTGCAGCTCGTGCCGCGACTGTACGATGTGACCGACGGTTCGCTCAAGGTCGGCGGCGTCGACGTGCGCGACTACGACATGGAGGTCCTGCGCGACCAAGTCGCCATGGTGCTGCAGAAGAACGTGCTGTTCTCCGGAACCATCGCCGAGAACCTGCGCTGGGGCAACCCGAACGCCACCGACGAGGAGATCCGCCACGCCTGCCAGCTCGCGCAGGCCGACGGCTTCATCCAGGAGTTCCCGGACAAGTACGACACGTACATCGAACAGGGCGGCACCAACGTCTCCGGCGGACAGCGCCAGCGCTTGTGCATCGCACGCGCACTGCTGAAGAAGCCGAAGATCCTGATTCTCGACGATTCCACCTCGGCCGTCGACACCAAAACCGACAAGCTGATCCGCGAGGCGTTCCACAACGAGATTCCCGACACCACCAAGATCATCATCGCCCAGCGCATCGCATCCGTGCAGGAATCCGACATGATTCTCGTTATGGAGGAAGGCCGCATCACCGCATCCGGTACCCATGAGGAACTGCTGCGGACCTGCGACGAATACCGTTCCATCTACGAATCGCAGACCAAGAACCAGGCCCAGCCTGAGGAACTGAAGTGAAAGGAGGAACGGAAATGACTAAGAACAACGCTGAAAAAACCATGCAGACCAAGCCGGGTAACAAGCCGGGCGCAAAGCCGCCGATGCAGAAGGCCGCCCCCGGAACCACCAAGCGCATCTTCGGCTACATCTTCCAATACAAGTGGCATGTCGTGGCAATCGTACTGTGCATCCTGATCGGTGCGGCTGCACAAGCCGGCTCCGCGCTGTTCCTGCAGTCGCTGATCGACAGCTACATCCTGCCGTTGGTCGGCGTGAAGAACCCCGACTGGAGCCCGCTGCTGCGCGCGCTGACGCTGATGGGCTGCCTCTACGCGGCCGGCACTTTCTGCAGCTGGCTGTGGCAGTGGCTCATCGTCACCGTCGAGCAAGGCACCCTGAAGAAGATCCGCGACGACATGTTCGCACACCAGCAGACGCTGCCGATCCGCTACTTCGACGCCAACGAGCACGGCGACATCATGAGCCGCTACACCAACGACACCGACACCCTGCGCCAAGCCATCAGCCAGTCCTTCCCGCAGATGTTCTCGTCCGCGATCTCCGCACTGGCCGCACTGGTCTCCATGCTGTGGCTGTCGGTGCCGGTCACGATCTTCGTGCTCGTGTTCGCCGCGATCCTGTTCGTAGTCGTGCGCGCCATCGTCTCCCGCTCCGGCCGCTACTTTGTCAAGCAGCAGATGTGGATCGGCGACGTGAACGCCTTCGTCGAGGAATCCGTCAACGGTCAGAAGGTCATCAAGGTCTTCAACCATGAGGACGCCACCCAGAAGACCTTCGACGAGAAGAACGAGGAACTGTTCCACGCTTCCGCCGAAGCGAACACCTGGGGCAACGTGACCTTGCCCGTCGTAGGCAACATGGGCTACATGCTCTACATTCTGCTCGCCATCGTCGGCGGATTCATGGCGCTCTCCGGCATGGGCAACTTCGGTCTCGCCGGCGCGGGCAAGCTCACCCTCGGCGCCCTCATCTCCCTGCTCACCCTGTCGCGCTCCTTCGTCAACCCGCTCGGCCAGGTCTCCATGCAGTTCAACATGGTGATGATGGCGCTCGCCGGCGCGTCCCGCATCTTCCAGCTGATGGATGAGAAGCCCGAGGACGACGGCGGCTCCGTCACGCTCGTCAACGTCGAGCTCGGCGAAGACGGCCGCACCATGACCGAAGTGGACCACGAAACCGGCCATTGGGCCTGGAAGCGTGAGGAAGGCGACGACGGCACCCGTTCCCTGAAGGCCGCGCAGTCGCTGAGCCCGAAGGCCGCGGAAGTGGCGAGGAAGGCGCGCGAGAACGCGATCACCTCGCCGGACGGGCGCCTGACCCTGCTGCAGGGCGACGTGCGTTTCACCGACGTGACCTTCGGCTACAACCCGGACAAGCCCGTGCTGCACGACATCACCTGGTTCGCCAAGCCCGGCCAGAAGGTCGCGCTCGTCGGCGCCACCGGTGCCGGCAAGACCACGGTGACCAACCTGATCAACCGCTTCTACGACATCCAGGAAGGCATGATCCTGTATGACGGCATCTCCGTCAAGGGCATCCGCAAGCCCGACCTGCGCAAGTCGCTCGGCATCGTGCTGCAGGACGTGAACCTGTTCACCGGCACCGTGATGGACAACATCCGCTATGGCCGCCTCGACGCCACCGACGAGGAGTGCATCGCCGCTGCTAAGCTCACCAACGCGGACAGCTTCATCCGCATGCTGCCCAACGGCTACCAGACCGTGCTCGAAGGCGACGGCTCCGGTCTGTCCCAAGGCCAGCGCCAGCTGATCTCCATCGCACGCGCCGCAGTGGCAGACCCGCCGGCCATGATCCTTGATGAGGCCACCTCATCCATCGACACCCGCACCGAGGAAGTGGTGCAGGCCGGCATGGACAACCTCATGAAGGGACGCACCGTGTTCGTGATCGCGCACCGCCTGTCCACCGTGCGCAACTCCGACGTGATCATGGTGCTCGACCATGGCCGCATCATCGAGCGCGGCTCGCACGACGAGCTCATCGCGCAGAAGGGCGAGTACTACCAGCTGTACACGGGCGCCGTGGAACTGGAGTAAGGCTCCTTCTGCTTCGTTCCTGTCCCGTTCTTGGTGAATTGGACAGGCTGAACGGTAGTGTTCAACGAATGCAAGGGCCGTGCGGAAGCCACATATGTGGCTTCCGCACGGCCCTTGCGCATATGGCTCCCATGAATCGGCGGGCATGACCTTTTACGCAGGGTGCGCCCGCTGTGGCTTTTCATGGATTCCCCGAATCAATGGCGAAAAATCCATTGCGGGGACTACTCATGCGGTTCCGTAGGCGGTTTGGGTGTTCCGTAGGTGGTTGGTCAGAGTATCGGGGTTGGAGAAAGGCTTTATTCTGGCCGTTTTCATGCCGGGTATTCAGACCCAACCACCTACGGAAGCGAAAAACCACCTACGGAACTAGTCCAAGCCGTAACGGTGACTGGCTATTGCGCGGGCGACCATGCCGAACAGCTCGTTCAGCTTCTGCTTGGAAGCCAGATGCTCGCGGGTGGCGACAAAAGGAGTGAAACCGAGATCCCTCAGCCGGTTCCGCTTATCGAGGTCATACATCCAGCGGTCATGGGTGTAGTGGTAATTTCCGTCGTATTCTATGCAGACGCGGTCATCCGGGTAGGCGATATCCACCTTCATCGTGCCCGAGCCGCGTATGTGGTCAATGATCTCATAATTGACATGTGCCTCAGGCAGCCCGTAGGCATCGCTCTCCAAACGAAGCACCGTTTCCTGCGGAGAATCGGTACCTGGTTTGGACAGGCGCAAGGCCTTTCTGCATTTGGCGCTCCCAATGAATCGCGGCGCACTCCGGATGTAGTCGGAGAGCTCATCGTGAGTGCAGACGCGTAAATCGGGATTGGCGCAAGTGAGCCAATCCATGGCGATCACCAGACTCCGTTCGTCGACATAGGGCGCAATCTGGCAGACCGCCTGCATCGCGGAGACGCTTGACACCAATTCGTCGGCGTGCGCCACGTCTACGCCATGCCTTGCGTAATGGAATTTCATCCCCTGGATTTTCCGCAGGTCACGTTGCCGGCACACCGAAACGTGAACGAGCTCCGAACCATATCCGGGTAAATAATTCATGGTGGCAATCATGCCATGCAGCTCCAGCGCTGTGCCGTGGCTTACATAGAGTGGAACCGAGGAGCGTGACCTTATCCGCGACAACACCTGCCTGCATTCAAGATGCCGTCTCGCCGCCTCCTCCCGTGCCTGCTCTAATGTGAAAAATGTATTGTGTCCGAAGCTTTCCATGCGCTGACGGTATATGGAAAGCCAGCAGCCCCGCAACCGTCTCCGTGAAAAATGTGGATATGTGTATGGTTCCATCCGCAGCATCACCGGGGAGAGGCCTGATGTATACGCGTCCGGTAGAACCGATGCGGAGCGTGGCGTCATCGAGGGGTGGCTCACATGGCAAGTCGGCCACGCAGAAGGGCGGCGCTTCCAGCCGCAGGCCCGTGGGGCTGACGGTGACCGCGTTTCTCCACGGTGTCAGCCGCGTTTGGAACCCTGCCGACTGATGCCACCTTTATGACCGGTCGCTTTGAAAGGCAGACCGGCGTTGCCGAGTCCTTTGCTCCGCATGTTCTGCAGGGCAAAGGATTTTTGTTGTGCACGCAGTTCGTTCATCCGTTCCGTGGACTGATGCGCGATTCGCGGTTTCCGTGATTGCTCTGGCTGTGTCATGGCTATAAGAATACGTTCGGTAATGTAATATGATGGATTTAGTAATGCTTTTACTAAAATCTGATGAGGCATCCATGGGAGGGCGAGGGAGCGATGGCGACCATCAAGGAGATTGCGAAACGTACGGGATTTTCGCAGGCCACGGTGTCGCGTCTGTTGAATGGCGATCCGACGCTGTCGGTGCGTGAGGAGACGCGTCGCGCGATCATCCGCGCCAGCGAGGATTTGGGATACAGCGCCCAGGCCAAGCGTATCGTCATTCCGCACGAAGTAGCCTTGTTGGACAACGAGGAGTCCGACGAAACGCTGCGTGATTCGTATTTTGCCGATTTGCGTTCGGCGCTGGAACATAACGCCAAACAGCAGCGTATGGAGCTCACTGTTTTCCACAGTCTTGACGAGATGTTGAATCAGAAGGGGAAATTCGATGGTTTCATGGCTATCGGCGCCAATGTCATAGCCGAAAGCGACCTTGAGAAGTTGCATGAGGTCATGCCATACGGTGTGTTCATCGATGTGAATCCCGCACCGAACCTGTTTGATTCCGTGCAGCCCGACCTACAGCAGACCGTGCATGACGCGGTCGAAGCATGTGCGAAGGCTGGCATGAAGCGTGTCGGATTCATCGGCGGCAAGGGGAGGCTGACGAATTTTTATGAGGTGGACGAAGAGGGGCGTGCCACATATTTTCGGCGTGAAATGGGCCGTTATGGTCTCGACCTGCGTGGACTGGTGTATTCTGACGGCTTGTTCACCGTGGAGAATGGTCGCAAGCTGGGGGAGCAGTTTATCCGTGACCACAACGGCGCACTGCCTGACGCAGTTATTGTTTCGGCGGACATCATCGCGGTCGGCGTGCTGCAGGCGTTCAACGCGGTTGGTGTGATTGTGCCCCGCGACATCAGCGTCATCAGCATCAACAACCAGACGATTGCCCAGCTGACGTCGCCGCCGTTGAGCACTTTCGCAATCGATCAGAACGAGCTTGCGCGCGTTGCGATTCTCACCTTGGCTGATGCGATTGCCAGCAAGCGCACAGTACGGCAGCATGCGTACCTGTCGACGACGCTGGAAGTGCGAGATAGTTTCGTGCCGGCGCAGCCGAAACGTGAATCGCGGCCAAAATTGCAGACCCGATCGAAGCGATCTGCCCGGTCGAAACGGGCTGCTTAGCGTACGTATGTGCGGAAAAATATGAAAGGCGATTGATGATGCTATGTCATCAATCGCCTTTTGTTTGTCTACTGTCGGCGAAATACCGCGAATCGCACACAATATGACATGTATATGTGCAGAATCGCACAAAATGCGACACGCCCAACAGTGCACAACGCAGATGTTAAATTTTACTAAACAGGGGTAAAGGGATATACTTAACTCATGCGAAATCAAATGATGATTTCCGATTACAGCTTCAATCACAACTTCTAAGGAGAAGTACGATGGCAGAATCCAATGTCGCAGCCGCACCGAAGGAGACGCAGCAGTCTGCGAAGCCAACCAGGAAAGGCAGTCTGCTGTCCCGCGTGGCCTATTCATTCGGCAACGTCGGCCAATCCGCCTTCTACAACGCGCTGAGCACCTACTTCATCGTCTACGTCACCAGCTCGCTGTTCTCCGGCGTTGACAAGGCGCTCGCTACCAAGCTCATCGGCGTTATCACCGGCCTTGTGGTTGTCATCCGTATCGCGGAGATCTTCATCGATCCGCTGCTGGGCAACATCATCGATAACACCAAGACCAAGTGGGGTCGTTTCAAGCCATGGCAGCTCATCGGCGGCACCGTTTCCGCCGTTCTACTTGTGCTCGTCTATACCGGTCTGTTCGGTCTGGTAAACGTCAACACCACACTGTTCATCGTGTTGTTCGTCATCACGTTCATCGTGCTTGACGTGTTCTATTCCCTGCGTGACATTTCCTACTGGGGCATGATTCCGGCGCTGTCCTCCGACTCCCACGAGCGCTCCACTTACACTGCTCTCGGCTCCTTCGGCGGCTCCATCGGTTACAACGGTTTGACTATCGTCGTCATCCCGATCGTCACCTACTTCAGCTATGTCTTCACCGGCAAGCACCAGGAAAGCCAAAGTGGCTGGACCTGCTTCGCCATCATCGTGGCTATTCTCGGCGTCCTCACCGTGTGCTCCGTCGCGTTCGGCACCAAGGAAAGCACCAGCACCCTGCGCGCCAAGGCCGAAGATAACGGTGGTCCACTCGCCGCGTTCAAGGCTCTCGCCCAGAACGACCAGCTGCTGTGGGTCGCCCTGTCCTACCTGCTGTACGCCATCGCCAACGTGGCCACCACCGGCGTGCTCATGTACATGTTCAAGTTCATCCTGAACAACTCCGCCGCCTACTCCATCGTCGGCGTTGTCTCGGTCATCGCCGGCATCATCATGGCGCCGCTGTACCCGATTCTGAACAAGCGCATACCGCGTCGCTACCTGTACCTCGGCGGTATGGTGCTCATGGTCCTCGGCTACCTGCTGTTCATCGTCGGCACCAACAACCTCGCTGTCGTCACCGTCGGCCTGGTGTTCTTCTACCTGCCGCAGACCTTCATCCAGATGACTGCCATCCTCTCCCTGACCGACTCCATCGAATATGGCCAGCTGAAGAACGGCAAACGTAACGAGGCCGTCACCCTGTCCGTGCGTCCGATGCTCGATAAGATCGCAGGCGCCTGCTCCAACGGTATCGTCGGTGCTGTCGCCATCGCCGCCGGCATGATTGGTGACGCCACCGCCGCCGACATGACTGCCGCGAACATCCACACTTTCAAGGTCTGCGCCTTCTATGTGCCGCTGGCTGTCATCATCCTGAGCGGTGTTGTGTTCCTGCTCAAGGTGAAGATCAGCGAGAAGATGCATGCTGACATTGTCGAGCAGCTGGAAGAGCAGCTCAACGAAGGCTGATTCGCTCTCGGAAAGCGATTGGCGCGATTGATTTGCGATTGAACCGCGGTCGTCGCGCAGGAAGAGCCGCATGGTGGATGCCATGCGGCTCTTTCGTTTACCTACGTTCGTAGTGCGTGCTACGCTGTCGACTGAAAAGCAAAGCAACGATCCGTCATCAGCGGGGAGCTTCCGGAAGAACGGCGGCGGTCGTCGCGCGTAAATCGCGCGGTGCGATCGCAGGCTCAGTAGAACCGGCGGGATCGGCCCGGACAGCCGAACGTCAAGCGGTCGTACGAAACCCGCGTAAGGAAAGCGGGGGAGTGCGGCAAGCGAGGTGGTACCGCGGTGTCGGACGTGCGCAATCGCACGAAAATCATCGTCCTCGTAAAGTAAGTAATGAAACCGCCAAACGAGGAGCATACGGTGAGCGAATCCACCAATCATGTGTATCCGAAGGCTGCTGCCGGCGAGCAGAGCGCCAATGTCGCGCCGAACCCCAGCTTCCCCAAGCTTGAGGAGTCCGTGCTTGACTACTGGGACAAGGACGACACCTTCCAGAAGTCCATCGAACGCCGCCCTTCCGGCGACCACAGCCAGAACGAATTCGTCTTCTTCGACGGCCCGCCGTTCGCCAACGGCCTGCCGCACTACGGCCACCTGCTGACCGGCTACGCCAAGGACGTCATCCCGCGTTACCAGACCATGAAGGGCCATAAGGTCAACCGTGTGTTCGGCTGGGACACCCACGGTCTGCCTGCCGAACTCGAGGCGCAGAAGGAACTGGGCATCGACTCGGTGGATCAGGTCAAGGAGATGGGCATCGACAAGTTCAACGACGCCTGCCGCGCGTCCGTGCTCAAGTACACCAACGAGTGGAAGGCGTACGTCCACCGTCAGGCCCGTTGGGTCGATTTCGAGCACGGTTATAAGACCCTGAACATTCCGTACATGGAATCCGTGATGTGGGCCTTCAAGCAGCTGTACGACAAGGGCTTGGCATACCAGGGCTACCGTGTGCTGCCGTACTGCCCGAAGGATCAGACCCCGCTGAGCGCGCACGAGCTGCGCATGGATGCGGACGTGTACCAGGATCGTCAGGACACCACTGTGTCCGTGGCCGTGAAGCTGCGTGACGAGGAGGACGCCTACGCGGTGTTCTGGACCACCACCCCGTGGACCGTTCCGACCAACTTCGCCATCGTGGTCGGCGCGGACATCGACTATGTGGAGGTGCGCCCCACCGAAGGCAAGTTCGCGGGCAAGAAGTTCTACCTCGGCAAGCCGCTGCTCGGCTCCTACGAGAAGGAACTTGGCGAGAACTACGAGATCGTGCGCGAACTCAAGGGCTCCGAGATGGAGGGCTGGCGTTACTACCCGGTCTTCCCGTACTTCGCAGGCGACGAGAACGCCGCCGAGGGCAAGGTGCCGGGGCCGGAAGGCTACCAGATCTTCACCGCCGACTACGTCGACACCGTTGAAGGTACCGGCCTGGTCCATCAGGCCCCCTACGGCGAGGACGATATGAACACGCTCAACGCCAAGGGCATCAAGAGCGTGGACGTGCTCGACGCGGGCTGCAAGTTCACGTCGCTGTGCCCGGATTACGAGGGCATGTACGTGTTCGACGCGAACAAGCCGATCCTGCGCAACCTGCGCGCCGGCGATGGCCCGCTGGCCCGCATCCCCGAAGAGCAGCGCGCCATCCTCTTCCAGGAGAAGAGCTACGTGCACTCCTACCCGCACTGCTGGCGTTGCGCCACCCCGCTGATCTACAAGCCGGTGAGCTCCTGGTTCGTGGCCGTCACCAAGATCAAGGACCGCCTGCTCGAACTCAACCAGCAGATCAACTGGATTCCGGGCAATGTGAAGGACGGCCAGTTCGGCAAGTGGCTGGCGAACGCACGCGATTGGTCGATCTCCCGCAACCGTTTCTGGGGTTCCCCGATTCCGGTGTGGGTTTCCGACGATCCGAAGTACCCGCGCGTGGACGTGTACGGCTCGCTTGACGAGCTCAAGGCCGATTTCGGTGACTACCCGCGCGATCATGAGGGCAACATCAACATGCACCGCCCGTACATCGACGAGCTGACCCGCGTCAACCCGGACGATCCGACCGGCAAGAGCCACATGCACCGCATCAGCGACGTGATGGACTGCTGGTTCGAATCCGGTTCGATGAGCTTCGCCCAGTACCATTACCCGTTCGAGAACAAGGAAACCTTCGAACAGCACTTCCCGTGCGACTACATCGTGGAATACATCGGCCAGACCCGTGGCTGGTTCTACGTGCAGCACGTCATGGCGACCGCCCTGTTCGACAGGCCGGCGTTCAAGAACGTGATCTGCCACGGTATCGTGCTCGGCTCCGACGGACAGAAGATGTCGAAGCACCTGCGCAACTACCCGGACGTGAACGGCGTGTTCAACGACTTTGGCTCCGACGCCATGCGTTGGTTCCTGATGAGCTCGCCGATCCTGCGTGGCGGCAACCTGATCGTCACCGCCGATGGCATCCGCGACACCGTGCGCCAGGTGATGCTGCCGGTGTGGAGCTCCTACTACTTCTTCACGCTGTACGCGAACGCGGCCGGGTACGACGCCCGTATGCTGCGTGCCGACGAAGTGGTGAAGCTGCCGGAAATGGACCGCTACCTGCTGGCCCGTCTGCGCCGCCTGGTCGAACAGACCCAGCACTCGCTGGATAATTTCTATATTTCCGACGCGTGCGATGCGGTGTCCGGCTTCATCGACGTGCTGACCAACTGGTATATCCGCAACACCCGTGAACGTTTCGGTGCGGGCGATGAGAACGCGTTCAACACGCTGTACACCGTGCTCGAAACCTTCATGCGCGTGCTGGCCCCGCTGGCTCCGATGGAAGCCGAAGCCGTGTGGCGTGGTCTGACCGGTGGCGAATCCGTGCATCTGGCCGACTGGCCGTTCCTGAAGGATAAGCTGACCGGCGAAACCACCGAATTGGGTGCTGTGCTGCAGGATGACGCCGCGCTGGTGGCTGCGATGGAGAAGGTGCGTGAGGTTGTCTCCGGCACGCTTTCCATGCGTAAGGCCAAGCAGATTCGCGTGCGCCAGCCGCTCGCCAAGCTGACCGTGGTGGTTGAGGATCCGCAGGCCGTGGCCGCGTACGCCGATATTCTGAAGTCCGAACTGAATGTGAAGGACGTTGAATTCTGCACGCTGGAGGATGCCGGTTCCCAGGGCTTGAAGATCGTGAACGAGCTGCGCGTGAACGCGCGTGTGGCCGGCAAGCGTCTGCGTAAGGACGTGCAGTTCGCGATTAAGGCGTCCAAGAGCGGTGCGTGGCATGTTAATGCGGACGGTGCACCGGTGTGCGAGACGCCGAACGGTGAGATCGCGCTTGAGGAAGGCGAATACGAGCTGATCAACCGCGTGGAGGAAGAGAACGCGCATGAGGCCGCGAACTCCGTGTCCGCCGCGCTGCCGACCGGTGGCTTCGTGATCCTTGACACCGAGCTCAACGATGATCTGCTGGCCGAAGGCTACGCCCGCGACGTGATCCGCGCCGTGCAGGAAGCTCGTAAGGCCGCCGGCCTGGAAATCTCCGACCGCATCACGCTGAAGGTGACCGTGCCCGCGGACGATGTGGCCAAGGTCGAACGATTCAAGGACCTCGTGGCACACGACACTTCGTCCGACAGTGTAAGCGTCGAAGCCGGCGCCGAGCTGGGCGTGGAGGTTGCGAAGGCCTGAGGTAGTTGGCTGGGTGGCTGACTGACGATAGTACGGGGGTGTGTTTCTCCTGTCGAGTTTGGCAGGAGAAACACACCCCCACTGCTATTTGTGTTGGGGTGTACTACGTATGCACAGGTATTTGGCGACGATAATCTTCGAATCAATCATTTCGGTTTTATCTTTTGCTGGAATGCGGTAGAGTAAAGACTATTCAGGGGGTATCTGTAAAGGAGCGGGTTATGGTTCTATTAGCTCGTAAAGATGAGGAAGGCAATACTCAGACTTTGTATGACCATCTTCATGGTGCAGGAAGATTGGCTAGTGGTTTCGAGGATGAATTCGCTGATATTTCACGTACGGCAGCCGTCTTGCATGATGTCGGGAAGGTTGCTCAGCAGTTTCAAACATATCTGTTATCGGATGATGGGCATAGGGGAGATGTGCAGCATGCCCGTCAAGGGGCGTTTGTCGTCAATGATTTTTTCGAGTCGAAAGGGGAAATTGAAGAGATAGCAAAGGAAATTCTTGAGCTTGCCATTTCTAAACATCACGGAGGTCTTCCTGATTGCATTGACGAGTCCGGGAATAGAGCTTTTCTTCTTGGGTTCACGGAGTCGGACAAAAGCAACGAGAAGTATGCGTATCAAGAAATCAAGCGGGGGCTTAACGGTTTGGCGCTCGATCTGCAATCGAATTTCCGAGGTTCAGCGGAAGATATCGCTTGTTTCCTGAAGAAAATTAAATCGCTGGGGATGTCGAAAGATAGCATATACTTCTATCTAGGTTTGCTCGTTAAACTGATTTATTCGCGACTGGTGGATGCGGATAGGACGGATGCTGCTTGTTTCGAGACCCGAAAACAGTATCGGCCTAATACGGTTGATTGGCAGAATCTGATTAGTCGACTCGATAAAAGCATGAGATCTTTTGATTCGAGTTCGGAAATAAACAGGATAAGACATCAGATTAATGAACAGTGTTGTTTGGCGGGGGCGCGGGAAACCGGGATTTATCGTTTGTCGATTCCGACTGGCGGCGGTAAAACGTTGGCGTCGCTAAATTTTGCGTTGCATCATGCGCTGAAGACAGGAAAGCACCGGATCATTTACGTGATTCCATATTTGTCTATCACAACTCAGACGGCAAAGACTTTCCGAGATGTACTTGGTCTGAACGCCGATAGCGATGTTCTATTGGAGCATTACTCCACTGCAGGTATGCAACGCTCCGCTGATGTAGCGGATAATGCGTCGAGTGAGTTTGAGGATGCCGGGGAGCATCAGCGCAAGTTGGCGGCAGAGCGTTGGGACAATCCGATAATTGTTACCACTATGGTGGAATTCCTTGAGACTGTCATGTCTGCTCGCGGAACCAAACTCCGGAAATTCCATAATATGGCCGACAGTGTCATCATTTTTGATGAAATACAGTCGTTGCCGATGAACACAATCAATCTATTCAATGAGATCGTCAGCTTCCTATCGAAGATTACCAATTCAACGATTCTTTTGTGCTCTGCGACGCAGCCGTTACTTGAAAAAACCAAACGAGAGAATCTGCTTCTTTCGGAAAAGCCTGATCTTATTGCTGAAACGGAAAGCTATGAAGACAAGCTTCGACGTACAAGAATTGTTGCTTCAACTGAAAATAAAAGCTGCGATGAACTAGGGCAGATTATTTATCAGCAGGCGCGGAAGAACGGCAATTGCTTGGCAATCGTCAACCTGAAAAAGGAAGCGCGTGAGATTTTCCAATGCTTGGAACGACTTGATGTGAATCATGAGTTTGAGCTGATTCGTCTCAGTACTGCCATGTGTGGAAGGCATAGAACGGATTGTCTGAACAGAATCGGTGCGCTACTTGATCCAGGTAATCCGAAACCTGTGATTTGTGTGAGCACACAGCTTATTGAGGCAGGTGTTGACATTTCGTTTGCTTGCGTGGTCAGGGCGATGGCTGGTCTGGACAGTATTATGCAGGCCGCTGGGCGCTGTAATAGGAATGGTGAATCGGTAGAACCAAAGAATGTGTATGTCTATCCATTGAAAGATGAAGACAGCATGGAAAGGTATCTGCCGGATATCGCAATGGGTAAGCAGCTCACTTTACAGATTATGGAGAACTATTCATTTTGGAAAGAGTCGTCGGCATCAGAAAACAAACGATTGCAAAATAAGACATGAATAAATCGATAGAACAGCAACGAAACTGAGCAAACCCCCTTAAATTACAACGAAAATGCGCCACGCCCGAACATTGCTTTCGTTTGCAAAGAAACTCCGCTGGATATAAACTGTCAGCAATTCAAAGCGCAAGCAACGAAGCAAACGCAACAAGGAGGACGACAATGAGTGTCGAAATCTCTGCCGAAAATCGGCAGGAATATCAGGCATGGACGCCGGTTGAGGAAGACTTGGAAGGTCTTCCCAAGAACATTTACGACGTCATCCTGCAAATGCGCGTCGACTGCAGCACAACTGACCGCAACCGCATGCCTTACTACGGTGCAGTCGATGATATCGACGAATTTACCGACATCCCGTACATCGACGATGGGACCCGAGCCCACCAACTCGACATCTACATTCCACACGACGCGATAATGTGCGCCGCTCGCAATTTGCCTGTCTACATCGACGTGCACGGAGGCGGATTTGTCTACGGCTACAAGGAGCTCAACCGCAACTTCTGCATCGCATTGGCCCGACGCGGATTCGCGGTTATCTCCATCAGCTATCGCGTTTACCCACAAGCCGATTTCCTCGGACAATTGCAGGACGTGAATGCGGCCATTGGCTGGTTGCAGAATCATGCGGATGAGTACCCGATCGACCCGAATCGTATGGGTATCACCGGGGATTCCGCCGGAGGCTGTCTATCCCTGTACACGCTTGCAATCCAATCCGACCCAGAATTGCTGGATCGGGAAAAACTGGGATTCAAGCAGACAAATCTTAGGTTCGGTGCCTTGGTGTCCGGCAAATTCGATCTCAGTGAGTATGTGGATGATACTCCGATCACTGACGATAATGAGCCGGATCTGCTTCGCATCCTCGCCAAACCGTTGTTCGGCCGGTTCATCGATGCAGCCGAGTGTTCGAAAATCTATTCGCTCAGGAATCTGACCGGCAAGCTGCCGCCATTGTTCCTGACAACCAGTAGCGATGACTTTATCCAATATGAGTCACTTGCACTGGCTGACGCATTGGCGCGTAACCATGTCGATTTTGAGCTACATGATATCCGACCAGCAAAAGGCGAAGCACTGGGACACATATTCCCGGTCGGTTTGCCGTGGCTGGAGGAAAGCGAATACGTGCTCGACCGATTGAAGACCTTCACGTATGAGGTCATGTAAGAGCTTTTTGTCTCAATGAAAAGGAAAACAAAAGGAAGGTTCAATGATGAACAAGACAATCAAGATAATCGCCACAGCAACGGCTGCCTTGATGATGATTGCCGGCGTGTCCGCCTGCGGCTCCGATACAGGTGGTGACAGCGACAAGGGTCGTGTCTATTACCTGAATCTGAAGCCGGAAGCCTCCGACAAGTGGAAGGCGTTGGCCGAAGAATATCAGAAGGAGACCGGAATCAAAACCACCGTGCAGACCGCGGCCTCCGGCACGTATGAGCAGACGTTGAAATCCGAAATCGCGAAAGACAATGCACCGACATTGTTCCAGGTGTCCGGCAATGTGGGCTTGGCCCGCTGGAAGAAGTACACAGCCGACATGTCAGACAGCGAACCCTATAAGCAGCTGCGAGACCAGAGCACTGCACTGAAAGGCGATAACGGTGAAATCCTTGGCGTCCCGTTCGTCATCGAATCCTACGGGTTGATCTACAACAAGGATCTGCTCAATAAGTATTTCCAGGCGGACTGGTCGACCATCAAGAGCATCGACGATTTGGTCGGGTTCAAAGCGTTGAAGACCGTCGCTGATGAGATTCAAGAGCATAAGGATGATCTTGGCGTCAAAGGCGCGTTCACCTCAGCCGGATTCGACTCCAGTTCCGACTGGCGTTTCAAGGAACAGTTGGCCGCCATCCCATTGTCGTACGAGCTGGACGGTGTGACTGAACAGCCTGCGACCATCAAGGGCACTTATCTTCCGGAGTTCAAGCAGACGTTCGACCTGTATTTGAAGGATTCCACCGTCTCTCCGACTGAACTGAGCGCCAAGACCGGTAATGATGCGACCTCTGAGTTCGCTCTCGGTGAGGGTGTTTTCTACCAGAACGGAACCTGGGCGTGGAGTGACCTGCAGAAGGAAGGCGTCAAGGCCGACATGGTTGGCGCCATCCCAATCTACATGGGTCTGCCCGGCGAAGAGGAAAAGGGTCTGGCGACCGGTTCTGGCGACAACTACTGGGCCATCAACAACAAGGTGTCCGAAGCCGACCAGCAAGCCACCAAGGACTTCCTCAAATGGGTCATCACCAGTGACAAGGGTAAGAAGGCCATGACCGATGACATGGGCTTCGTCACGCCATTCAAGTCGTTCAGTGACATGAAGTCGTCGAACCCGATTGTCCAAGCCGATCAGGAGATGGCTGACGCCGGTAAGCAGGATGTGTCTTGGGCCGGCATTATGTTCATGCCCTCCCAACAGTGGAAAGACGGCGTCGGCAGTGCGATGCTCGAATACGCGCAGGGCACCGGAAAATGGGATGCGGTGAAGACCGCATACGTTGACGGTTGGGCCAGCGAATACGAGGGCACCCACTGATAGGCCTTCTGAAGGGTTCCAGGCTCCCATCCCCTTTCTCTTTCGGCTTGGAATCGTTCAGGAGTTGGCGTGGCCTGATGTTTCGACTGCATCGGGCCACCCTTCTCAATTTTTTAGGATCAACGAGGAGTTAACTGTGACCACCATCGCAATGATGCAAATGCGTGTGCAACCCAACGAGCTCAACCGGAATCTGTGGCATATGAGGGAGCTGCTGTCCCTAGTCGGGGACGCCGATGTCGCCCTGTTCCCAGAATGCTGCGACCTCGGATGGGCAGCTGACTCGGCCCCCGAGCAGGCGGAACCTATCCCAGAGGGGAGTACATATCAGAGAATAAGAGATATGGCGGTCGACTTCGATATCGGTATCATCGCCGGAATCACGGAACGTGAAGGCGACCATGTATATAACTCCGCGGTATTCATCTCAAATACCGGGGAACTGTTAGGCAAGCATAGGAAAATCAACCTCGTTCCCGATGTCGAAGACATGTATACTTCCGGAACCTCGGTCAACGTGTTCGACACTAAGTATGGTCGAATCGGCATCGACATATGCGCCGACAACCACATGGAATCGATCATGATTGGCGAAGCCATGGCGAAAATGGGCGCCAAGATGATTCTCGCACCATCGTCATGGGCTGTACCTCCTGAACGATTAGGAGAAGCATATGGAGAGGAGTGGAAGATGCCTTTCCGCCATCTCTCATCAAAATTCGGGGTGGATGTATTCTCAGTTAGCAATATCGGTCCAGTTGTTGATGGAGCATGGGCTGGTTGGACCTGCATTGGCAATTCGATTGCCGTGACCGACAATGGTTGCTCGACAACGATACTCACCTACGGAGAGCGCGCCGAAGAAGTCAAACTGATTGATTCATCCCATTAATGTGAATAACGAAAGTGGGCTTGCTCCAATGGTGAGGCAAACCCACTTTGTTCTTTCAAATCAGTCGAGCTCCAGACCGTCGCCGTTCTTGTACGGACTTATCTTCTCATAGGCGGCAGCGAGGCCTAGTAGTATTCGCTCGCTGTCTTGTGCGCCGGCGAAGGAGAGTCCGATTGGCATGTTCTGACTGTCACGACCGGCGGGGACGCTGATTTCCGGCAGGTGCGCGCTGCTAGCCAGATAGGAGGCGGCGTATGGGTCGTCGCTGTCGCACTTGTAGGTGCTGTCCTTGGCGTCATGGCGGACGCTGGCGACACATCTCATGGTCGGGTAGATGAGAGCATCGACGCCGTTCTTGATCATGGTTTGTTCGACAGTGTTGGTGAGTGCCGGCATCTTCTCGTAGATAATCGATTGGACTTCGTCGCTCTTAAACTTGCCGGCGCTCTTCACGTTCGTCTCGTAGCCTTTGATTCGAGCAGGATTGACAGGAGTATTCGTGTCAGCCAGGTCTTTGCTCTTGTCTATCAGCTGTTGAACCGTCTTGGCCTTGCTTCGTCCGTCGTAGCGCATGTAGGTTTCATAGTTGGTGACGAATTCGGCGTCACCGACCGGTCCCATGATGCTGCTCCATAAGCCGGTGTAGGACGTCCAAGTTTGGCCAGGAAGCATGCAATCTCGTTAGCAAATGAGGATTTTGGAGTTTTCTGGCGGAGCGCAATTTCCCATGTCGATTTTGAATGCCGCATGCCATAAGGTCACCAGGCCTATGGGATACGACAATATCAGGGTCTGGCGTCGTGATTTTGAAATCGCTTGCAGCCTATGGAAAAAACACTATATCGATGAAACAAGAAAACAGCATAGACAGGAGGATGTAATAACCATGTATCTTGAACCGAATCGAGATGATCGTGATTACCTGTATGGAAGGTTGTTGGCGCTTGCCGACAATTTCGAGGAAAGCGTCTTGCGTAAGCAGGGAGTCAAGGACCGTCCAACCAATGCAATCAAATTGATGAGCAATTTCACGGCGAAGCCCTATACGACGTGGGGCACATTGTGGAAGCAGCTTACGCCATACCTTAAATCGGCAAACGGTGGTTCCTGGTTCTGTAATGAAGTCGACGATGTTATGGCTTTGTTTAAGGAAGGGGATTTTGAAGATAATAAGGCGCTTTCGCCAATGTTTCTTCTGGGATATTCATGTCAGCGGAGAGCATCTTGATATGAACTGATTTTTGTTCCGCATTTCCCCTAACTCGATGGGAGATGATGGA
>ERZ1026880.42-NODE-42-length-75378-cov-40.846740_pt1 | contig 75378 bp, 87 predicted proteins | sample MGYA00380170_ERZ1026880 | MGnify/ENA primary metagenome ERZ1026880 (study PRJEB33269, sample SAMEA4719806) | human gut metagenome | biome: human-associated habitat; feature: organic feature; material: feces | place: Cameroon | collected 2013-10 ...
AGCCGTCGGAGCGGTGCTTAAGCCGTAAGGCGGGAATTGTGCGGTGTTGCCTTAACGCATATCCCACCCGTAGGGGCACACATTATGCGCCCACACTCCTAACTCTTCTTCGCCTTCATCGTTTCCTTCATATGCCGGACGGCCAGCACGGGGTGGACGAACAGCATGCGGGGACCGCTCCAGCGCATAACGGCGCGGATCTGCTCACGCATTTCGGGCTTGTAGCAGTGTACTTTGCAGGCGGAGCAAAAAGTTTTGGTTTCCATAAAGGGGCAGCGTTCAATGCGCTGCAAGGCGTAATCATGCAGGGCCTGGCACTGCGGGCACAGGCTGCCTTTCGCCGTATGGTGGTTTTTGCGGCAGTACAGGGCAATCATCTCGCTGACCAGCAGCTTTTCGCCGTCCCGCTTTTCGGCAACCGTCTGTTTTGCCATCAGCTCACCCTCCCGCTCTCAACAGAATATACGGTATCGGCCACCGCCATGGTGGAAGCACGGTGGCTGACCAGCAGCACGGTTTTATCCCTGCATTCTTCTTTTACGGCTTTCAGGATCACACCCTCGTTCAGGCTGTCCAGGTTGGAGGTCGGTTCGTCCATCAGCACAAAGGGGGCATCGTGCAAAAAGGCGCGGGCCACGCCAATGCGCTGACGCTCGCCGCCGGAAAGCGCACCGCCCAGTTCCCCCACCTGGGTACCATACCCCTGGGGCAGGCTGGTAATAAAATCATGCAGCGATGCCTTTTGGCAGGCTTCCACCACCTGCTCATGGGTGGCATTACGGTTGGCAATGCGCACGTTGTTTTCAATCGTATCAGCAAACAGCTCGGTATCCTGGGTAACAAAACTCTCCTGGCTGCGCAGGGCTGCTGTGTTCACGCTGCGGATGTCTGCCCCGCCAAAGGTAATTTTGCCGCTGCCTGCATCCCAAAAGCGCATGAAGAGCCGCAGCAGGGTGGATTTTCCGCTACCGCTTTTGCCGGTAATGCCCACGATCTGCCCCTTGGGCACCGTGAGAGAAAGGTCGTTCAGGATGGTCTCCTGCCCATAGGCAAAGGTCACATGGTCGGCGGCGGCGCCAGTAAAGGCGGTGTTGCTGCCGTTGGTCACTTCGGGGGTAATGGGGGTTTCTTCCAGCAGGTCCAGCACGCGGTCCGCACTGGCGAACACCTGCACCAGATTGGCGGCCAGGTTGGCCAGCGCCACCACCGGGCCAAAGGACCCCAGCGCCGACAGCGTGCAGATCAGCACGGCTTCCCCGCCGACTGCACCGTTCCGGCACAGCACCAGCGTGGTGCCCAGCACAGCCAGGGCGGTAAGCAGGATGACGGTGTTGGTCACGGCAGTTGTCAGGCCCTCGCGGCGCTTCATGGCCGTCTGCTTTTCGCCCAGGGTCTCGCTGTGGGCGGCAATCCCGGCGGCGCGGGCGGCAGTATCGTTATACTGGATGGTCTCCCGCAGGCCGCGCAGGCTTTCCAGCACATAGCTGTTGGTATCGGCCAGGGCGGCGCGGTATTCACGGCCCGCGGCTTCGCCCTTGCGCTCCGCCCAGATGGGGATGCCAACGCCCACAGCCAGGTAGCCCGCCAGCAGCACAAGGGCCGGCAGCGGATGGTACCACGCCACAAAGCCCACCATACCGGCGCTGCACAGCACCGCAATACACACGGGGGAAATGGTGTGGGCATAAAATACTTCCAGCTGTTCAATGTCTGCCGTAATCAGCGAGATCAGATCACCACGGTCGCGGCCTTCCAGCTTGGCGGGGGTCAGGCGGCGCAGAGCACCAAACACCTTATCACGGATCAGGGCCAGCAGCTTGAAGGCGATAAAATGGTTGGATGCCTGCTCTGCATAGCGCAGCACACCGCGCAGCAGGGCAAACACCAACATGCAGGCAAACGCGGTGCCTGCCGTGGCAACGGGGGTAGGCAGCCCTGCCGCGCCCAAAATGGCAAACCCTCCAAAGATGGTGATAAAGGTGGCGCAGAAATACCCCGCCACGCCCATTAAAACAGCGCAGAACATGATGGGCAGCATGGGCCGCACCAGGGTAATCAGGCTGGCCACAATGGCCGCCTTGCTGCGTTTGGTTGTTTTATTCATTGTGGTCACTCCCCTTTCTGGCCGTACTGTTCCAATACGCGCTGGGCGTTGTACAGGCGGCTGTACTCGCCGCCCGCGGCCAGCAGCTGGGCATGGCTGCCCTGCTCCACCACATGCCCGGCGGCAAAGGTATAAATGGTATCACAGTCCACCACATTGGCCAGGCGGTGCGAAATCAGAATCACGGTGCGCTTGCCGCGCATGGCACGGATGGCGGACATGATATCGTCCTCGCTCTCGGCATCAATGTTGGAGGTTGCTTCGTCAAACAGGTACACCGGCGAATTGTGCAGCAGCGCGCGGGCCAGGCCCAGGCGCTGGCGCTGCCCGCCGGAAAGGTTGGCCCCGTTTTCCGTCACCGGGGTTTGCAGGCCCTGCTGCTCACGGCAGAAGGCCGCCAGGTTCACCTCTTCCAGCGCAGCCCACAGTTCGGGCTCGCTGGCGTTGGGGGCGGCCATGCGCAGGTTGGTTTCCACGGTGCCCTTAAACAGCTTGGCATCGTGGGGCACCAGCGTCATGGCCTGCATGCGGGCAGCACGGGTCAGCTGCGTTACCGGCACGCCGTTGGCCGTCACGCGGCCGCTGCCCGGCGTAAGGCTGCCGGCCAGAATGCCCGCCACAGTGCTTTTGCCGCAGCCGCTCTCCCCCACCAAGGCAGTAAAGCTGCCCGCGGGGAAGTTCAGGTTCACATCCTGCAAAATCGGGCGCTCCGGCTGGTATGCAAAGTTCAGGTGCTCCACCTGCAGGGCAACGTCTTCGGCCTGGGGCAGGTTCTGGGTGCCGTCCGGCTGTTCGGGGGCGGCCAGCAGCTTAAAGATTTTTTCTGCCGATGCCGCGCCGTTCATGGCAATATGGAAGTAGGAGCCCAGCAGCCGCAGCGGCAAAAAGAAATCCGCCGCCAGCAGCACAATGGCCAGGCACCCGGCCAGCCCCAACTGCCCGGCAGCAAAGGCCGCCACCGCGCTGATGATGCCCAGCGCCGCACCGCCGTATGCCAGCAGATCCATCAGGGTAACAGAGTTCAGCTGCATGGTCAGCACGCGCATGGTAATTTTGCGGAATCGCTCGGCGTGCTCATTCATCTGTTCGTGCTTCCAGCCGTCCGCACCGTAAATTTTCAGGGTGGTCAGGCCCTGGATGTTCTCCAAAAAGTCATCGCCCAGGCTGGTGTACTCGCCCCAATATTTATCCAGCAGCTTTTTGGCAAACTTCTGTACGGCCACAATGGACATGGGGATCAGCGGCACACAAACCAGCAGCACCAGCGCCGAGCGCAGATGTACGGGGGCCAGCAGCACAAACAGGGTCAGCGGGGCCAGCAGGCTGTAAAACAGCTGCGGCAGATACCGCGCAAAATAGGTATCGATCTGTTCCACACCCTCGGATGCCAGCATAACGGCTTCGGAGGTTGCCACCGTCTCGCTGTAGTTGGTGCCAAGGGCTAGCATTTTCTGGTAGATTTTAGCCCGCAGTGTGCGCTTGACGCCCGCGGAAGCTTTATCGCTCATCGCGGAAGCCCGCGTGGTGCAGACGATGCGCAGCGGAATGCTGATCATGCAGACGGCAAACGCCGCGGGCCATGCGCCGGCAGCCAGCCCGGCCCCCAGCGCGCCGCCCACAATCCCGGCCAGCGCCCACACAAAGGCCACATTGCACAGCAGGCTGAGCCATTGGCAGAGCACGCACCGCCACACATACCGCATGGCGGCGGGGTCAAATGAAAGCAGTTTTTTGTTGATCATGGTATCATCCTTTAATTATATCGTTCTGTTCTGGGGCGGATTGCCTCAGCGCTGTGTCACGCGCGTTTTGTCCGGCACAGCGCGGGCATAGCACAGCGGGGCCAGGGTATCCCCCAGCAGGGCATGTTCCTGCACGGCAAAGCCGCCCGCCTGCAAAAATGCCAGGTATTGCGGCACCATCCAGCTGTTATAGATTTGCAGCCCCGCGCACCGCATGGCAAGCATGCGCAGCCGGGTGCGGGGTACCTCGCCATGCACAAAGGTTGGGGCAAACAGCTGGCCGCCGGGCTTGAGCACCCGGTAAATTTCTGCCAGAGCCTTTTCCGGCTGGGGCATAATGTGCAGGGCGTTAGCGATCAGCACCGCATCAAAGGTTTCATCCGCATAGGGCAGGCTGGTGGCATCCTGCACCGAAAAGTGCAGCCCCGCTCCGCGGGGTTTCAGCTTTGCCTGGGCGATCATTTTGGGCGAAAAATCCGTAGCCTCCCAGTCCCGCACCAGGCGGGAAAGCCGGAAGCTGAGCTGGCCGGACCCGCAGGCCAATTCCAGCACGCTCATTTCCGGCGTCAGGTGCGGCTGCATCTGCTGCGCAATGGCGGCATACAGCGGCTCGCTGCTTTGCATCAGCGGGCCATAGCAGCTGGCCCACCGCTGCCAGAATTGCTTGTTATCGGTTTGTTTTGACATTGAGCTTTTTTGCACTTCCTTGGTCAAGAAATGTTAGATTCGACTAACATTCACTTCATAAAAACGGCGGTGCGTTGCCGAACCGTCGCATTTTTTTTCTGGGGAACGCCTTATTTGTTTTGATCAGGCGCCATTAGTTTATCATAGCTAACCCAAAAAGTCAAATGCTCTGCCGGGGTCCCGGTGCTGCGGCACCGTTATTGCTCCGGCAGAGCGTTTCGATTGTTCAAACCAGGCCGCTGTTCCCTGCCAGCCACACCCCGGCGCCCAGCTGTGCGGCCAGAATCAGCGGCATACCCACCACAAAATACCAGTGCTTGGTTTTGTGGTGGAACAGATACATGCCCGCCCATGCCCCGGCGCTGCCGCCCAGCAGGGCTGCGCCAAACAGTGCGGCTTCCGGCACGCGCCACTGGTGCCGCTTGGCTCGGCGTTTGTCCTCCGCCATCATCAGCAGCGCCGCCGCGTTGATAATAACCAGGTACCCCGCCAACATTGTACTGGCCATGGTCTTTCCTCTCTCTTTCTCATGGTTCAAGCCTTGAGCGGCTCTTACCGGTGTGCCCGCTCCCAGGTTTGCATGGCATCTAGCTGAGCCGGGGTGTGGAACCAATGCTCGCCCGGTTCGTATACCGTCAGTTCCGCATGGTGTTTTTGTGCGAACGTCGTCACCGTGTCCCGGCTTGTCATGGTGTCCTGCCCGGCGTACAGGATTGCTGTGGGGATCTGCCAGCCATCCAGCGGGTGTTGGCGCACCCAACACAGGTACCGCCACGAAAGGGTCTGCCCAAATTCTGTGGTGATCTCACCTTTTTCGCAAAGCTGCTCCGGCGTTACTTTTGCCCACTGCATCATATCACAGATCAGCCGCTCCATATCCACAATCGGCGAAACAAACAGCGCTTTTTCAATCGTTGCCCCGGCAAAAGCCAGCATGGAAAAATAGGCCCCGATGCTGTTGGCCCGCAGCCGAATCCCCTGCCAGTGCTGCTGCAGATAGGCCAGCACCGTTTGCAGCTCCGGCACCACCTGCCAGGGAGTAAAGTCAGTTTCCCCCGTGCGGTCTCCATGTTCCGGCAGGTCAATGCCCAGCACCTGCCAGCCGGTTGGGGCGGCAAGCGCCGCAAATGCTGCGGCTTCCGTTTTATTACCGCCCTGGCCATGCACGAACAACCAGATGTTGGGGGCCGGTTTGCCGTACAGTACAGCCGGAATTGTGCCAATTTTTAATTCTTGAGTGCACATTTGTGGTTTTCCTCTTTATGTGTTGGACAACACTGTAAAAAACGTTTGAAAAAAGGGGCTGATGAGCTCGTCATTTTTTTAGCGATACAACAAAAAAAGCTGTGACACATTTTTGCCACAGCTTTTTGGTGGGAGCTGGTGGATTCGAACCACCGAAGCATTAAGCAGCAGATTTACAGTCTGTCCCCATTGGCCACTCGGGAAAGCTCCCATATTCATTTGTGCCTCTGCCTTAACAGCGCTTGATTATTATAGCAGGATAAGATGGAAAAAGCAAGCCCTATTTCAAAAATATTTTTGTAAACGGCGGAACGGGAAACGGACGGCTGCGGTGGCAAGTGCCTTGCAATCCGAGAAAAACAATGCTACACTGAAAGAAAGCAGCCAGAGATATAAAGAGATCACTGCCCAAAGCATTCAGCGTATTTAGCCATTTGCCTGTGAGACGCTGGACGCCGCGGGCAGCCGTGCCCTTGCCAACGCCCACAAGAAGCTGCTGCTGGAAGCCCGAAAGGTTCCGCTTGGAACAGAAAAGGCCCGCTGCTATGGGCTGGATATGCAGCCGCTGAGTAAGATCATCATCAGCGGGCAGCAAGGGCGGGTGCGCATCCCGGACCAGGACGTGCCCTACATAGCGGCGCACACCCACCCTAGCGGTTTGACATTCTCGCCGTCCGATATCCGCCGGTTTGCCCTACGGGAGAATATGCGGATGCTGACGGCAGTGAGCAATGACGGGACCGTGTATGCAATCGAGAAAACGGCACAGTTTGACCGGAGCGGTCTGCTTGCCCTGGTTCCGCGATTCTGAGATCCGCCTGGCCGCAGCGAAAGACCCGAAAGAACTCCAGGAAATCATGCAGCAACTTTTGAAGGAGGCAAAACAGTATGGCGCGAGCTTTTACGCCGGAAGAGATCGCTGAGATGAAAGCCTTCTTGCGGGCGCACCCTCCCGACCCGGCTTACGATGAGGAGGATGAATTGTTCGACGGAAAACTTCCGCCGGAGGAATTCAAAGCCCGCTGCGTCCGGGATATTCTGAAAAACCTGGGCGAGCTGCCCACATCCAACAACTGAACACCCAAAGCACGATGCAGAACCGCACCGTGCTTTTTTCATGCCTGTTTGCCCTGCATGAGGGGCAAGCGGGCACTTTTTATACCCTTTTGCCCGGCTGCGGCAGGGCTGAAACAGCCGCACAGACGGTGACGGCAACCACCTAAAAACGCCTATCTGACACCCTACACAGGAGGTAACACCCATGAAAACCGAAGCTCTCAAAGCCCTTGGCCTGACCGATGAGCAGGTGCAGCGTGTGTTCGCCATGAACGGCGCAGACGTGAACCGCGAAAAGCAGGCCGCCGAGACGGCCAAAGCCGAGCGCGACGCCATCCGCACCCAGCTGGACGAGGCCAACACCAAGCTGAAAGGCTATGACCCCGACTGGCAGCAGAAAGCCACCGATGCCCAGAAAGCTGCTGACGCAAAAGTGGCCGAGCTGCAGGCAGGCTATGCCGCCCAGAATATTTTGCCCAACTGTGTGAAAAATGCAAGAAGCTCATTGACAATCTCGGCATTACGAGTGATAACATGGGGGAATTTGCAAATATGCAGCTGATATGTATTTGGGTGACTGCTTCGATGAAGTAGAAGCAGAATTTATGTCATTAAGTAGGCGAACGTAAGATGTGTATTTTAGGGTATCCGCCGGAAATTCAGCAATTGGTCGATGCTTTCGACCCTTACCGCAAAGATATTCTTTCTAAAAATCTCTCGGCCGTTCCGGCTGAAGCTTTGGCGGCATACAACAAATTCAAAAGTTGGGCCTGGGAACAGGATCAGTAACTAAAACACGATGCACACGCACCGTGTTTTTTTATGCCTGCCCTGTATGAGGGGCAGGCGGGCTGTTCGCAGGGCATTCAAACACCGGGCAAACCACTGGTATAATGAGAGTGATTCCACCGAGGATGACGAACGCACGGCATCCGCGTTCCGCATCGGCCATCGGGCTGGTACTGCGGTACTACCACCCTGTTCGACTCCTCAGCTGCTCACGGAGCACCAAAACAAAAACACCCGCCGGGGTACGGCGGGTGCTTTTATTTTGGTGGACCATTCCCCACCCCAATCGAACACATTTTTACTCCTACATTCGTCAAAAAATTCATCTACATCCCCGTTTTCTATGCTTGTAATCGGGATATCAGCCGGGGTCTTTTGGCCGAGAGGATTGAACCAGATCAGGAAGTGATCATCGTACAGATCCACCCGTACCAGAAAGGTATCAAACAGGCTGGCCAGGTATTTGCTGTCGTTGATGTCGCCGTCCCGGTAGATGTGTAGCAGTGAAACAAAATTATCCCGTGTAATGGGTACCAGTTCGGCGCGGGCATTTTCAATCTGGGCATTCAGGCGGCCCTGCTCCTGTTCCAGCTCCACCATGCGGGCCTTGGTGGTTTCGGTGATGACCCCCATCTCAATGGCTTTGAGCAGGTTGGCTGCGGAGGTTTTGACCGCGGCCAGCTGACCTTGCAGATCCTGCAGGTGCAGATCTTTTTCCTGGCGGGCATTGTAGGCCATGGTTGCATCGGCCATGTGCTGGATCATCTCGTCCGTCAGCATATACTGCTTGATGGCCTGTGCCACACTCTTTTCGATCTGCTCACGGATCACATTCTTTTTATCACAGGCGTGTTCCCGGCGGCGCTTTTGGCAGGTATAATAGTAGTGCATTTCACCGGAGCGGCTGGTGCCGGAAACACCCGTCATGGGCCTGCCGCATTTGCCGCAGAACAGCTTGCCTGTCAGCAGATAATCCTCTGCCCCGGTATGATGCCGGCTGGATTGTGGGGTCTTTTTCACTTTCAGCACCTCCTGCACGCGATAAAACAGGCCGTCCGAAACAATACGCGGAACGCCGCCTTCCACACGGACGTCATCATAAATATAAATGCCGCGGTAGCGCTCATTGCGGCAGATGGTATAAAAGCTGCTTTTGGTCCACGGACCGCCGCGCTTGGTTTTGATGCCGCGCCGGTTCAGATCCGCTGCAATATCCACAAAGGGCTCCCCGCAGGCCACCCGCGTGTAAATTTCCTGAACCACGGCAGCCTGCGCCTTATCCAGCACAATGCGGCCATTCTCCCCTGCCTTATACCCAAGCGGCAGCGCGCCGTTGCTCAGGCACTTGCTGGCATTATCCATCATGCCGCGGGTGATGTCCTCCGCCATGTTCTCGCTGTAGAACTGGTTGACATTCATCATATTGCGCAGCGCAAAGCGGCCGGCAGCGGTATCGTCAAAATCTTCTTCCGCGTAAAAGGTCCTTACGCCCCAGTCTTTCAGGCGGGCTTCGTTGGTCATGGCCTGCAGCATATTGCGGCCCATACGGTTGGACTTCCACGCCAGCACGCAGTCAAAGTAACCCTTTTCCGCATCCCGCAGCAGGCGCTGAAAGCTGGGGCGGCGGTCGGATTTTCCGCTGATGGCTTTATCCTCGTAAGTTTCCACCACATCCAGCCCCAGCCGCACGGCCAGTTCCCGGCAGGCTTTGACCTGCTGTTCAATGGATGCTTCCCGCTGGTTATGGGACGAATACCGGGCGTAAATTGCTGCCCGGCCATGGCGGGCACCGGTTTGTTTCTTTTTCACAATATCACCTGTTCAGCTTGCAAAGCCTGCCCGGTGGTGCTACAATTACAGATGCTTGGTCTGGTAATTGCCCTTTGGGCAAGCCGGTCTATCCAAACGCCCTGCGGTTGCCGCCGCAGGGCGTTTTTTATTTTAGTTCATTGCCTCAAATATCGAAAACCAATTTTCTGGTAGCCCTAAATACTGAGGTTTTGCAAAGGGATACTTTTTAAACGCGCGGTTCAATGCTCGGAGCATTGGATATTTATCAGAATCCGGCAACAATGCAAAAATAGCATACAAGTAGGCAGCCGGTTTATCGTTATCAATAACAGATTTCAACTGTTTGGGCAAATTTACAGATGGCCGCATCTTAATGCGGTTATAAAGTCGCGCTCCATGCGCAGAAATATTTCTTGCAACGCTTGCACATTGGGTAAAGTTTTCCACATACTCACGGCTTAATCCATAATAGGTTTTAGCAATAGCATTTCTGTCTTCTGCCAGCATATTCTTGTACATTTTGGAAAGAGACCCAAACGTTGTTTCTTCTATCGCAACCCAAACTGGATAAATGGCTTGCCTGTTTTCCTTGTGATGAATAACAAATACATCTGATGAACGCTGAATGTTCCCAAAAAGTTCTGATAGAAATTTCCCATGGTTAAGTTCATTATCAAAATTCTGATTATTCAGATACCCAAGCGGTCCATACTTTTGAGCATGATAATATGCAATATAAGCTCTGAGTGATGTTTCAACTTTTGAGCTGTATTCAAAAATGATGTTTCTGAGCAGCGCATCAAAATCATAAAGAGCCATAATATCTTCAATACTGACATCAGGGTAGAATCTATCATCTTTTCTCAGCGTAAGCGAATAAGCGCTTAGCCTGTAATAGTTCATTTTTCTTAAAATTGCTTCTGCCACAGTATCATTGCTAATAATAAGGCCGCGAGATTTTAATAATTCTATCTGCTCTTTATAAGTCTTGAACGGTTTTACATTTTCCGGGGTAGGCATAAAAACCTCCGTATAAAACAAAACACCCGCCATGTTACGCATAGGTACAAATAGTACCCATAGGCTCGGCGGGTTTCATTGATAATATTATATGCGAAATACCGCCATTTTGTCAACGTCATATGTAGTTTTTTTCAGCGCGTCAAGTACAACATCTTGTTTTCTGCTCTTCACAGCTTCCTGCACAGCCCCACGGCCAGGCCTTCAATGCGCACGTCGTTCATGGCTTCAGCCATGCGGATTATGGAGGGAAAGGCGGGGTTTTCGGCGCGGAGTTCTATATGGTCGGCAAACAGAAAAACCCGTTTCAGGGTAGCTTCGCCGTCGATCAGGACGGCAGCAACCTTTTGGGTTTGCAATCCTGCCCGCAAGGTGGTACAATACGATTGTTGGGTCGATTGTTCCATCTTTGGGCAAGCTGATCTATGGAAACGCTCTCGGTGCGCCAACACCGGGGGCGTTTTTATTTTGTTCGGGCTTTATCTGGCCACAAAATACGGGTTCGGCTTCATCAAAATCAGAATAATATCAACAATCCAGCCAATGCCAAACAGGCCAATGGTGAGCAGATACAGGATTCCCATGCCGATGCGCCCTTCATAGAATTTATGCGCACCGAAATACCCCAGGAACAGGCACAGGAAAAACGCCGTCCACTTATTGCAGTATTTTCCGCGCACCGCAGTTCTGATGCCCACCGAAGCACTGGCGGATGCCGAAGCGCTGGAATTATTGTTATTGACGATGTTGATCTGCTTATCCTGCGGCAGCTCCCCCGCCTGTTTGCCGCACTTGGGGCAGATGATGCAGTCGGCATCAATGCGTTCCCCGCAGTGCGGGCAATACTTACGCTTTACCAGCTCCTGTCCACATTCCGGGCACACACTGGCATTTACATCAACAGTCGCACCGCAATGCGGGCAATGGTTTACAGGTTCCATGATTGTGTTCCTCCTTACTTTTTGGCAGACAGTTTACCGCTTTACGCCATCATTTCTTTCAGATTTTCCCTGTCCCAAAGCAAAACGTTCGTCTTTTGGGCCGTTTCGATTGCTGCGGGGGTAAATGTACTGTTGGTAAGCACTACAGCAACCATCCGGTGGTAATACTGCGCGCCGGATGTTGCTTCCTGCACAGCATGGTTTCCTACCTTATCCGAATAGCATTTACACTGCACGGCATAAGTTACGCCGTCTTTTTCTGCCAGAACGTCCACACCAAAATCCCCGCTGGCCTGCGTGACTTCTACATTTACAAAGCCATTTTCCTTTAGCAGTTCGGCACAGAAATATTCAAATTCATGGCCATCCATAGCATCTACTGCCGCAAGCTTGTCCCGTGACACAGAATCAGAAGCGTTATCTGTTTCCTGCCCATTTGCTCCTAATATTCGCTCAATTTCGCTGCGATCCATCCGGCATAGGTAACGCCCCTGCTGCGATGTTTCTGTCAAAATATGCAAATTTACAAGCTGCTTTACAATAGAAGTGATTTTTTCTTCTGATATGCCCGGCAAAAGAAATCGCATAACCTTTTGATCTACATGTACAAACTCACCAGCTGCACGGGCTGCTTCCTGCATCAGCTCTTCATCTGTATAATTGGCAATTTGATTCTTTCGTTTCTCATACTCTTTGAGCAGCCGTTCCTGCTCGGCTTTCTGCGCAGCGGCTTCCGCCTCTCTTTTTCGGGCGTACTCTTCTTGTCGGGCCGTTTTAATGCTGACCGCTTCTCTTCTGCGGACTTCCAGGGAATCTGTTTCACTTATTGCTTTTCCAGGAACAGTCCGAGTTCTTTTCGACTGCGGTGTTTCTTCTTTCAGCAGCACCGTCTTCTCTCCCTGCCGGGATTGGTTTTCTTGTGCGTTTTCCTGGAGGCAAAGCGGTTGTACTGCCTGAGGGACTGTAGTCGCTTCAAAATTTCTTTTTTGCTCCTCTTTATATATTTTTCTAATCCGTTCCCATTCTTTCTGGGGAATTTTATCTTTATACTTTGTGTAAGATGCCATGAACTCGTCAATGGCTCCTAGGCATTTGTTAACTGTACTGCATGCTGTCAACTGTTTCTTTAACTCATTTTCGCTTCTGCTTACTAAATCGTGAATGCACGCTTCGCGCTTTTCTTCACTTTTTATTTCTTTCCAAATTTCTCTTACTGGTATTCCGGACATATTCACAAACGGGCCAACAAAAACCAGATAGAACATCCTTTTCATTAAGGCTTCATAACCCTCAAAGAATACCTGGGGTGATGTAGTTGTATCCAGTTCTCGTGCCTGTTCCGCAGCTTTATCCAATAATTTCTCTGCATGCCTTGCCGCTACACGTCCAATGGGGCCCGGCCCCGACTTGGAGTTTATGTTAGTCTGCGCTCCAATCTTTTCCTTAAGGCGAAAATACAGTGTCTGGGTCACCCAAATTGGCAAGGAAAACAAGATCGCAGCAATTACTGTTGTAATAAGTACAAGTGTCGGCGACTCCCCTTTATGAATGGACGGAATTCCAAAATCCACATATATCAGCCCTGCCACAATGCAGAAAGCAACTAAATATGGGTGCCTTTTCATAAACGCAACGACTTCCATAAAACTTACCGCTCCCCTGTACGGTGTCCGGCTGTGCAGGGCACTTCATGTATTTTCTTTATAATAGTAATACGCCCGCCGGACATACTCTTCCGTTGTGTCCAATCTCTCCGCAATCTCCCAGGCGTCATATCCCTTATGGAGCAGCTCAAACAGTGTACCGCACGGAATGGCATGCTTGATATACCAGCGATCTGCCCGCACTTCATGCCGTTCCATCAGGTCATACGGTGTTGTGCGAGAATAGAATCCGCCATATAAGCAGTGCCCCAGTTCATGGCCAATGCGTGCCTGCTCCTCTGCATAGGTAAGAGGTCTTGAGTTATCCACCCCAATAAAACATTTGCCGTCGATTTCCGTTGAAACACTGTCAGAATTCGGCAAGCAAAAATGGAGGACTTCTATTCCCTTTTGTTCTGCAATCGAGTTAAAGTTTGTCCTTCTGCTCATGGGCATCTCGTTCCTTTATAAAGCGAACAAATTGCTTGACTTCCTCATACTGGGCATCAGTAACAGGCCCGCCGCCAAATAAAGCAAACTTAATATCATCATCCGAAACCTCATGGCTTTGCGCCGTGAGGTTTTCTTTTTCGCCCGTTTCCCCTTTCAGGTAAGAAACCGGCACATGATAAAACTCTGCAATTTGTTCAATGTATTTTCTGTAGGATTTCAGTGAACCGTTTTTCCAGTTCGTAACCACGTTAGGGCTTACCCCAAGATAATCAGCCAGGGCTTTGCCTGCGCCATGCGTGGGGCCCATACATTCAAGAATCCTGCTCAGCATTATATCCATTTTGGCACCTCAGTTTTGTGATTTTTGCCAAAATCAAATAAACCGAACATTTTTGGCTTGCTTTTGTGTGGTTTGTGTGGTATTGTATGTACATACCGAACAAAACACACGGTATACAAAAGTGTTTGGCATGTGATTTATTTGAATTGCAACATCATAATATCACAAAACCAAACAAAACACAACTATTAAAATACACAAAGAAAGGAGCTGCCAAATGGCCGAACTGCATACCTGCGCTGAGGTGGCAGACCGTTACGGGGTCAAGATCATTACGGTATGGAGCTGGATCCGCAAGAAAAAGCTGCACGCAATCAAACTTGGCCGCGATTACCGCATCAGCGATGCCGACCTCAAAGAATTTGAGGACGCCCGCCGCACCATCTCGACTACATAACCATTCTACCACAACCCCTGTCCCATAGTCCGGACTTTGAGCCGGAAGGGCTGGATTTTTTAGGAGATATCCCCATGAACAATGAAAAAAGTCCCCCGCCTGATTGTCAAGGTCAGGCAGGGGCAGAAATCAAGCGATTAAAGCGGAGTGTTTCAATTCTGAGTATCTGCTGTTTCGTTCAGGCTCTCACACTTTGGAGTATTTTCTGGAAGATCGAGAAGATCATCGGATGTATCGAGACTATCACACGTGCCCTCGGTATACTTGTTAATTTCCACTTCTGAAGGAATTCCGTTATCCATTTTTTCAATAATTGAGGATAACGCGTTTTCTACAAACTCTTCGTGCTTATCCGAAAGTACATCCTGAGTGACATCCCTTATAAGCGCTATAAGGCAAAGCACAAACGAAAGGATTTCGAGCACGTCGTGCCATGAGATCTTATCCCCTGGCTTTTTGGCCGATTCGATTTTTTGTTCAACGGTAGATATAACGTCATCAGTAAAAATCGGCTGAACATCTTCGAGAATCTCTGTTGCGGTGCTAACGGGAACAAGGTCATCCGCTTCATGCTGCGTTTGTAAAATGTCCGAAAAGCTTTGCATTGCTGCTGCAACCTGTACCAGCAATGCGTCCACATTCTCATTTTTCCAAATTTCTGCAGGCTCTTGGGCAAAACGTTCCAAGGCCGGCGCTAAAAATTCGCTCGCTTTTTCCATCTGCAGTTCCAGTGCTTGCATCTTATCCGTAAGCCGCTGCAAAGATTCCATCACACTATTGGGGTACACCGGGTACAGCCTGGAAAGTTCCCCCATCTTTTCTGCAGACATACAGAGTGCATTTGCCAGCGCCTGTACATTGCTATCTGTTACAACAAGGCTATTAGTTTCCATTCTTTTTCCCCTCTCTTCTCTCATTCTACACAGTTGAAACAGAACAAATAACGAATATTTTCAAAGGAGGTCCTTCCCATGACCAACAAAAAAACTTCCCCCTCTTTTTGTCCCACCATCACAGCCCAGACCAAGGACGGTGCCACGGTTGAGATTGGAAGCATCGCTCCCGATTTCAGCGTCAAGATTTTCCCCGGCGTCAACTTTGCTGACCTGGCCCACAATGCCATCCTGGGATCCGAGAACATGCACATTACAACCGGGTGCATTGATTTGCGGAAATTTAGATCCGAGCTTGATAAATGACCGTGTTTACAGTCGGATCACGTTCTGCCTGCGCTTTGATCACAGCTTTCATGCCATTTTCAATCGCCGCAGTAAATGCTTGTCCTTTTGCCAACCGTGCCCCCACCTGTTCTTCAAGGCTGATTGGCGCTTTATCGTGAAGGATATCAAAGGCCGCATCATCTTTGCTGGTCATATGTTGCACTCTTACTCTTCCAGTCAAGTCAACCGTTCCAACTGCCATACCGCCCGCGGCCGCACGCCCCACAGCAATAAATTGTGCATTCAGGCGCGGCTTCCCAATTTTTTTGCTTGTCATGATCGCTTGCAAAATTCCAAGGGCATCATCTACCGTTACATTTTTGATGTTCGGGCAAATGGCCTTAAAATCCTGCATGGCTTCCATGGCCGATTCGTATCCCTTGGTGTACCCAATGTAAAGACCTTCGTTGATCATTTGAAATTTAGGAAGATCTTCCCGTATTACGGATTTATCAGCTGCGCTGCATTGCCGCCCATCGCTCATGATCCAGGCATGATTTCCCGTAACTGCACCGATTACAATACTCATTCTTTTCATCCTCTCTTATCGTAAGATTTCTATTTTTTATGGCATTCCTGCCACACATACCAAAGGAGGTGACCCCCATGTTTCCCAATCTTTTTATTGAGCTCAAGCGCAGCAAATCCACCCAGCAGCAGCTGGCAGAGCGCATTGGCATTTCCCACAGTTCCTTGCAGAACAAGCTCCAAGGGCGGACGCAATTCACCCTGAAAGAGATGCGCGACATCCAGGCTGTTTTTGCGGATTGTTCACTTGACTATCTTTTTTCAGAGTACGGCAGCAAGCGCAGTCTACCATAGTTTCCTTTTTTTGCCATCATGTTGTTGAGAAGAATATCATGATTCTGGCAATTTGTCAAACATTTTGATGGTTACATTAAAGTAGATTGGTTTTCAAAGGAGGTATCCCACCCCAATGCCTGAAAGCAAAAGTCCCCCGCCTGATTGTCAAGGTCAGGCAGGGGCAGAAATCAAGCGATTAAAGCGGAGTGTTTCAATTCTGAGTATCTGCTGTTTCGTTCAGGCTCTCACACTTTGGAGTATTTTCTGGAAGATCGAGAAGATCATCGGATGTATCGAGACTATCACACGTGCCCTCGGTATACTTGTTAATTTCCACTTCTGAAGGAATTCCGTTATCCATTTTTTCAATAATTGAGGATAACGCGTTTTCTACAAACTCTTCGTGCTTATCCGGAAGTACATCCTGAGCGACATCCCTTTTATCAGTGCTCAGTCTTTTGCAGGGTATAAGTCGTTGTTTTGGGATTACCGGCCCAGTAGGACCAGTAGATCAGTTCATATCCGTCAGTTAAGAGTCGTTTTACTTCGCCAGCGGATTTTACAGTGACTTTTTTCACAGCAGCACCTCCTTTCCGCCACGAAAGAAGGCGCGCCCCTGTGCATGAGATAGGGCGGGAGCAAAAGAATTTACCACAGAACAATGGAACTCTTAATTCTCGTTCTCAAGATACTTATTACTGAGCAGAAAGTCAATTTTCTTGACAACATCTGTCACATCTGCGAAAAAATCGAACGCTGGCTTATGCAGCATCGCTAAAAAGGAGGTATCCTATTGACCCCTTCCTCTCTCCCCGCCACTATCAAAATCACCACCACCGCGGAGCCGGACCCCTATGCTACCGAGCGGCTGGCGGCGGCAACGCTGGATTTTTACCACCGCTTTATGCAGCGTCCCGATGCCAAGGAGCTACTGGAACGCAAAAAGGCCGAGCTACGCGCCCGCGGCGTGCGGCTAAACTGAAAGGAGAACCAATCATGCCCCAAACAAAAACAGCCGCCCCGGTGCTGCAACACCGGAACGGCCAGACGAAAAATTTCATCACTTGTATTCTACCCCACATCAGCCCCATTTGCAAGGCTTTCGCCAATTTCACGCTAACGGCCTGCGGGCTGGGCGCGCTGTGCGCCGTGGCCGCCCTGACCCAGGGTGGAGGGGCGGCATCCTTGGCCGGGCTGGCAGCCTGCCTGCTGGGTGGCTGGGCCGCGATCACGCTGCGGGCCGCTGTGTGCATCACCGACCTGATGCAGCGCACCGGCAAATCCGCCGCGGAGATTGCCTCCGACATGATCGAGTTTGCCTACCAACACTGTGAGGTACAAAAATGACCGCCCTGGACCGTTTTGCCGCTTTGGACAATCCCTTTCCGCCGGAAGATGAGCTGCCCGTTGGCTGCACAGCTGACGGTGAACCCTATTACGAGGGCGACGAAATCGTGACCCTGAACGGCGAAACTTATTTTTACGACAATCTTGATGTTGATACGATACTGACCACGCTGGGCATTGCCGCCCATACGGCCATACGGGAGATTTGAGATGGACAACAACATTACAACCCAGCACCTGCACTGGAAACGTGCGTTCAATCCGGACTGGTTCGGCAGCTGGTGCCTGCCGGACGGCAAGGATGTGATTTTGACCATTGCCGCCGTGGACCAGGAGCTGGTGACCGGCGAAAAAGGCAGCCAGGAAATGTGCCTGGTGGTGCACTGGAAAGAGGACGCCAAGCCCCTGATCTGCAACAAAACCAACGCTAAAATGCTGGAAAAGCTGGCCGGTTCCTCCTTTATGGATGAATGGGTAGGCATGGCGGTGCAGCTCTACTTTGACCCCACCGTAAAGTTTGGCAAAGAGCGTGTGGGCGGCATCCGCATCCGGCAGAAAAAGGTTCAGCCCGCTGCGGCCCCTGCCCCGCTGATCTGCGCGGACTGCGGGCAGCCGGTGCAGGGGTGCAGCATCAACGGGCAGGAATGGACCGCCGCCAAGGTGGCCGAAGCCGCCCGCAAAAAGTACGGTCAGGTGCTTTGCTGGCCCTGTGTGACCAAGCGGAAGGAGGCGGCGGACCATGGGCCGGAAGTTCACGCTGACTGAAGCCAACTACCACAGCCGGGCCGCGCGCAGGCGGTGGTTTTCCAGCAGTGACGTCAAGGTTGCCAAGCGGTGCGAATCCGCCTGGCTGGCAGACTACTGCGGCAAGATTAAACACGAGGAAAACAAGCCTGCCTTTGCCTTCGGCCACCTGTTTGAAGCGGCCCTGACCCTGCCCGGCCCCCAGTACCACCAATATCTGGCCGCCCACCCGGAACTGTGCAGCAGCCGCGGCCCCACCAAAGGCCAGCTGCGCGCCGAATACGCCGCCGCCCCCACCATGGCCCATGCCGTGCGGCGCAGCCCCTACCTGTGGGGCATTGTGCGCCGCTGCAAAAAGCAGGTGATCCTGACCGGCGAGCTGAACGGCATGCCGATGCGGGTGATGATGGATCTGGTGGACCGTGACGGCAGCATTTACGACCTGAAAGCCATGCGCAGCTTTTTGCCCATTTACGATACCGCCCGCGAGGAATATCTGGACTGGTGGGCGTACTGGAACTACCCCATCCAGCTGTACATCTACCGCGAGATTGCCCGCCAGAACGGTCTGGCTGTGCCCCGTGTGGGGCTGATTGCCGCCAGCAAAGCCGACTGCGATGTACAGGCCCTTGCTTTTGGCGATGAGATCATGCAGGCCGCTGCCGCGGATACCGCCTATACCATGCAGCGGATGGCCCAGATTCTTGCCGGGCAGGAAGAGCCCACCGCCTGCGGCCGCTGTGCCTGGTGCATGAGCCGCAAGCGCATTACCGAATTTGAAATGATTTGAGAGGAACAATCTATGCTGAATGTAATTGCTGTGATGGGCCGCCTGGTGCGCGACCCGGAACTGCGGCAGACAACGACCGGCAAAACCGTAGCTTCTTTCCGCATTGCCTGTGACCGTGGGCGCCGCGATGCCAACGGCCAGAGCCAGGCAGACTTTTTTGATGTGACAGCCTGGGACAAAACGGCGGAGTTTATTGCCAAATATTTTACCAAAGGCAGCCTGATTGCCATTGATGGCCGTCTGCAGAGCCGGAACTATCAGGATAAGAGCGGCAGCAACCGCACCGCCATTGAGATTTTGGCCCACAACGTACACTTTGCCGGGGCCAAAAATCAGGCCGCACAGCCTACCCCCACACGGGAACCGGATGTTGCCCCGCCCGCTGCCCCCATTCCCGCCGGGGATGATTTTGCCCCCATTGCCGATGACGGCGACCTGCCGTTCTGATGGCCCGTTACGCACCCCGCCGCCCGATGAACCGCCGCCGCGCTGCGGACGAACCGGTGCGCCGCCATACCGGCCTGCCGCCGGAGCTGTTTGAACGCATCGTGCAGTCAGTCTCCATGCAGGCAGCCGCCGAACGGTACGGGCTGAACCCCGACCGGCGCGGATGGTGCTGCTGCCCCTTCCACAGTGAAAAAACGCCAAGTCTGAAGATCTACCCCGATGCGGGCGGGTTTTACTGCTTTGGCTGCGGCGCGGGCGGCGATGTGCTGACTTTTGCCGAAAAGCTGTTCGGCCTGAAACCCGTGGACGCCGCGAAACGGCTGGATGCGGATTTTTCTCTCGGCCTGTTTGCTTCCCCCGCCCCGGCTGACACCGGATGGCAGCGGCGCAAGGCTGAACGGGAAGCCGCAGCAGCCTGGCGCGAACAGCGTTCCTGGGCCATTGCCCGCTGCCTGAAAGCCATCCACGACCTGCCCCCTCCCCGCCCCGGCGACCACGATTACGCCGCCCACTACGCCCTGCAGCAGGCCAATGCGGAATATCTGGAATATCTGAAAGAGAAAATTTATGAGAAAGGAGGCCCGATTGATTGGCGTACACCAAAGAAGATTATTTGAACACTGATAAGCCTTATGCTGAGCTGTATGCAATAAAGAACCCCTTTGAACAGATGCAGCGGCTGCAGCAGATGGCTGCTGACGCAGAACAGGCAGATGTAAAGAATTTCAAAACGCTCTATAAAATGTATTGCACTTCGTTGAAACCGGTTTTTGTTCCGGAAACCAACACAACGGATATTGCAGGCCAGCCCCAGGAGCTTGACTGCGGTGACTGGGCTGTGGACGAATACGGGGTGCGCCGGGGCGTTGGCTCCTGCGAGGTTATTGCCTGCCAGTTCCCTGTTGTGCTCACCCGCCGGTTTGAAAATATTGATTCCGGAGCCGAAAAAGTAGAAATTGCCTTCCGCAAGGGCAGCTGCTGGCGCAGGCTGATCATCCCCTGCAGCCAGTACGCCAGCCCCAAAGAGCTGGTCAAGCTTTCGGACGCCGGGCTGGGCATCAACCTGCGGATGGCCAACGACCTGAGCGATTACTTTACTGATCTGTATGCCCTGAACTATGATCGCCTGCCGGTCAGCAAATCCGTGGGGCGGCTGGGCTGGGTGAGTGCAAACCAGTTCAGCCCCTATGTGCAGGGCCTTGTGTACGATGGCGGGCCGGAGTACGCCGCCATATTCAACGCCACCCACCCTGCCGGGGATTACAATGCCTGGAAAACCGCCGCCAACGCCTTCCGGCGCGAAGGATACGCTGCCCGCATTGTGCTGGCCGCCAGTTTTGCCAGCGTGCTGGTCAAGCCGCTGGGGGTGCTGCCGTTCTTTGTGCACCTGTGGGGCGTGGATTCTTCCACCGGCAAAACCGTAGCCCTGATGGCCGCGGCATCCGTGTGGGCCAGCCCGGAAATGGGCAAATATATTAAAACCTTTGACGGCACCGATGTGGGCTATGAGCGCACCGCTGCCTTCCTGAACAGCCTGCCGATGTGCATTGATGAATTGCAGCTTGCCAAAAACGCCCGCGGGCAGGTGGTGTTCAACGTTTACCGCCTCAGCCAGGGCGCGGGGCGCATCCGCGGCAACAAGGCGGGCGGGGTGGACGTTACCCCCACCTGGGCCAACGCCATGATTACCACCGGCGAAACCCCGATCAACAGCCTGGGCGCCGGTGCCGGTGCCGTGAACCGCGTGATCGAGATTGAATGCACCACCGCCAACAAGGTGGTGCAGGACGGCCACGCAGCTGCGCAGGCGTTCCGCCAGAGTTACGGCTTTGCCGGGCGGGATTTTGTGCAGCACCTGCTGCAGCCCGGCGCGCTGGACCAGGCCAAAGCCCTGTACGACGCCGCCTTTGCCGCCCTGAACAGCGCCGCCACCACCGACAAGCAGGCCATGGCCGCTGCCCTGATTGTGGCGGCCGATACCCTTGCCACCCAATGGATCTTTGCCGATTCCAACGCCCTGACGGCGGCGGATGTCGGGCAGTTCCTGGCAAGCCGGGCGGCGGTATCCCTGGGCGCACGCGGGTATGACTATATGTGCGACTGGGTGGGCCAGAACCTGAACCGCCTGCGCCCCGATGTGGAGCAGGGCGATATTTACGGCCTGCTGGACGGCGACTGGGTGTACATCATCAACTCGGTGTTCCGCCGCGTGGCCGATGAAGCCGGGTTCAACCCCACCGCCCTGCTGAGCTACTTAAAAAGCACCGGCCTGATCAAGACCGGCGGCGGAAAAACCACCGTAACCAAGCGCATCCACGGCAGTGTGGTGCGCTGCGTCTGCCTGCATCTGGTGCAGGATATTGAACAAACCGATTCCGAATGTACAGATTTTGAGCCGCTGTAGCACCCTGAAACACCCGGCCCCAAAGCCGGTGTTACATTTTATTACCGTTCCAACGTGTAAAATCGCAAATGTAACACCGGAACACCTGTAACACACCATAAACACACCTATAGAGAGGACATATACACCCAACTCCCGCAACGAAGATGGGGGTATCTCCTCCCTATATAGAATATGTGCAAAGAGGTGTTACAGTGTTACAAAGTCAATTTTCAATGATGCACCGAAAAAATTCTGTAACACCCGGGGTGTTACGCCGGTGTTTTGGTGTTACGAAAGTTCGTTAGGAGTTAGGAAGTAGGAGTTAGGAGTTGAAGGTGCGGCTGACGCCGCAATTTTGAAAAATAGCCAAAAGCCTAACATCCAAACCGTGCGCGAACGTGCACACCAATAACTCCTAACTCCTAACTCCTAACTGAAAAGAAAGGATCTTTATGCCAAACAACAAATTTTCTCTCCGCCCCTACCAGCAGGAATGCCTGGATACCATCGCCGGGCAGGCCCCTGGGGCGTATTTGTGCCGCCTGGCCACCGGGCTGGGCAAAACCGTGATCTTTACCCACCTGCCCCACCGGGGCCGAATGCTGATTTTATCCCACCGGGAAGAACTTGTCCACCAGCCGCTGAAATACTTCACCTGCAAAACCGGCGTGGAACAGGGCGCCGAGCACGCCCCGCCGGACGCCGAGGTGGTCAGCGCATCGGTTCAGAGCCTGGTCCACCGGCTGGACCGTTACGCCCCGGATGCTTTTGACACCATTGTGGTGGATGAAGCCCACCATGCCGCGGCCAAAAGCTACCGCAGCCTGCTGGATTACTTTACCCCCCGGCTGCTGCTGGGCTTTACCGCCACCCCCAACCGGGCAGATGGTGCCCGCCTGAACGATGTGTTCAGCTCCATCATCTTTGACCGGGATCTGCGCTGGGGCATCCGGCAGGGGTACCTGTCAGATATCGTCTGCAAGCGGGTCAATATCGGGTATGACCTGCGCGGGGTTCATACCTCCCGCGGGGATTACGCCCCCGGCGAGCTGGCCGAAGCCATGGAGGGCACTGCCGATGCCATTGCCGAAGCGTACCGCCGCCTGGCCCACGGCGCCACCCTGATTTTTGCCGTCAACGTGGCCCAGTGCCATGAGATCGCCAAACGCATTCCCGGTGCCGAGGTTGTGACCGGCGAAACGCCCAACCGCAGCGGGATCATTACCCGGTTTACGGCGGGCGAGATCCCCTGCCTGGTCAACTGCATGGTGTTTACTGAGGGCACCGATATTCCCCGCGTGGAGACCGTCATCATTGCACGGCCCACCCAATCGGACAGCCTGTACACCCAGATGGTGGGCCGCGGCCTGCGGCTGTACCCCGGCAAGGAATGCCTGACCCTGATTGACTGTGTGGGCGTAACCGGCAAGGCCAGCCTGTGCACCGCTCCCACCCTGCTGGGTGTGGATCTGAAGGACATTCCCCCGGCCCGCCAGCAGGATGTAGAGGGCATGCTGTTTGAACTGCCGGAAAAAGCCGAGCGCGCCGCCGACTGCCCCCAGAGCTGGATCAAGAACATTACCACGGTGGATCTGTGGGCCAAGGAGCAGCGGTATCTGACCCACAATGTGAACTGGTTCAAAATGCCGGACGGCAGCCTGGTGTGCAGCTTGCTGGACCACCGCAGGATCACCATTCCCCCAGCGGATGAACTGGGCAAGGTGCAGTTCTGCGGCCGGTACATTCCGCTGCAGCAGGCCCTGGACGAAGCCTACACCCACCTGTGTGCGGAATTTGCCGACCAGGATTACATCTGGAACCTGAACGCCGTGCGCCGCTGGGGCAGCGTTCCCGCCACCGACAAGCAGATGCAGCTGATTCAAAAGCGCTGTAAGGGCCGGTTCGAGGTGCCGGAAAAGATGACCAAAATGCAGGCCAGCCAGGTGCTGACCCGCCTGCTGAACGGAGGTGCTGCGTATGGCCGCAGCTGAACACAAGATCAACCTTTCCACCGAGGACGGCCACCAGTACGCCCTGATGCTGTGGGCGCAGCAGGCTTCCGTGCGCCGCCGCTGGCCGGAGCTGTCCCTGCTCTACCATGTGGAGAACGAACGCCTGTGCACCCCGCAGCAGGCCGCCCGCCGCAAGCGGATGGGCGTAAAAAAAGGCGTGCCGGATCTTTGCCTGCCGGTGCCGCGCGGCCCCTATACCGGGTTGTATCTGGAACTGAAAAAGCCGGGCGGCCGCCTGAGTGAGGAACAGAAATGGTGGCTGGACCAGCTGAACCGGCAGGGCTGCTGCGCCACTGTCTGCTATGGATGGGAGGAGGCCCGGCAATGGCTGGAAAAGTACCTGCAAATGCCGCACTGACCACCGCCGCCCTGGAGCGCACCGCAGCCGCCGGGCACGCCCTGCCAAACGGCCTGCGCCCGCCGGAGCAGCTGCTGTTTTTAAGCCTGCGGCACATCTATCGCGATTTTTACGCCAACCTGCTGACCCGCGACCAGGCCCACCGGGAAAAGACGGAAGCCTTGCAGCAGTACCGCCTGTACGCCGACATGCTGGACGACACCCGCCGCCTGTGCCACACCTTTGTGACCATCACCAACGATACCGAACCCCTGCGCCGGGCTTACCACCTGGCCCGGCGCAAAGGTGCCCCGCCGGAGGAGCTGCTGGCCCTTGCCTGCCAGATCATCCGCACCGCAACCGGGGACAAAACGTTTTGAGGATGTTATTGGAAGGAGATTTGCCATGAATTTGAATTACTGCCCCGTTCCGGGCGCAAGCCAGCCCCGCGGAATGCGGTTTGATGCCGAAAACAGCCGGTGCATCCCCACCGAACGGATGACGCCGGAAGAATTGCGCCAGCTGCGCCGCCTTGCCATTGAGCGCCGCCCCGAAGCCTGTTTTGGCTGCGGGCTGGAACACGATTGCTCCGTGCATGGATGTGCCGTCATCCGCAAAGCATGGCGGCTGTTGGGAGGTGAGGCGGATGTCAGTGTTTGAATTTAATTGCTTGTATGCTGCAAAAGCGCTTTTCATGATTTTCATTGTCGCACCGATGCTTTTTATGCTGGGCGTTTCGCTGGTATATGCTGTATCGCAATTTCTGGGCAGCATCTGGAATGCGATCATTCTGCACCATTTTCCGATTTTACGCTGCAGAAAGTGCCGCTACTGGGCCACCGTCCAGTGTCCGCTGTATGGCCGCAACACACCGGATGACTTTTGCAGCCGCGGCGAAAGGTGGGATGACTGATGGATATCCTGCTCTCGATCATCGGCAGCGCCATTTTGGCCGCGCTGCTGTCCGCCGCCTACACCGCCGGGCTCTGCGCCGGAAAAGCCGCCGCCCACACGGACGAGGACGACGGGCCGAAGATCTACATGGATCATACACATGGAGGTGAGGATTGATGCCGAAATATTCCGATAAGCCCTGCGCCCGCTGCGGCAAAATGATGCTGCATGCCTATTGCAGCCAGCGCTACTGCAAAGCCTGTGCCCCACTGGTGCGCAGCGACGATGCCATCATCAGCCGGGCCAAACAGCGCAGCAAACGTGCCATGAGCGAGATCGCCCGCGTGGAACGTGCTGCCCGTGCCGAAGGCAAGACCTATGGCTGCTATGTGGCCCTGCACGAGCCGCGGAAGGGGTGATGCCGATGAGCAGGCCGCATTATGGCTGGTGGGGATATGTAAAAGATATCATCCGCCGCTATCCCACTCTTTGTGAGCAGGAAAGAGCCTTGCATGAAACCTGTATCAGCCCCGATCTGAGCGGTATGCCCCACGGCTCCGGTACTCCTACCGACCCCGTGGCCGATGCCGCCCTGCGGGAACTGCCGGAGATCAACCGCCGGGAAATGGAAGCCGTGCGCCAGGCCATTGCCGAAACCCTGACCCTGGATACCGGCCAAGAGCGCATTCAGGTGATCCGGTGCGTTTTCTGGAACAAAACGCATACACTGGAGGGGGCAGCAATGAAATACTATATCAGTTATACTACTGCCAAAAGATGGCATAAAGATTTTATTCTTCTCGTCGCTGAAAACTTTGGACTTTTATCATCATGAACCTTAACATCCAACAAAATAAGTTATAATTTCTCTATGCTCCTTATGTTGAAAGCTTCTTACTATATGGTATAATAAGCAAAAGTGCAATATAAGGAGTTGTATTTATGCAAAAATCCTTTGTCAGTAGCTATATTATAGAGATTTCACCGCACGGAAAAGAAACAGAAAAAATCAACTTGCAAACATCTTTTTTCCCGGAATCTTCACAGGAAGGTGATTCGTCCTGCGATATCATTGATGTTCTTAAAAGTAATCTGCAGCTTCCTGACACATTTAATATCCAAAATGAACGTTTTGGTTCAAATACCGCAGCTGACAGTAATTATGCGCAGCCCCTTTCTGAAGAAAGCGCCGGATATGTTACTTCTAGTACCCATGCTAGTATTCATTTGGATCATATTGCATCTTCTGGGGATATTTACAGCGCAGATCATAGAACTCGGCTTGGGAAATATCTCCATTTTGTAGTTGAATACGGAGAAACTGGAGACAATTCTATTGTCCATAAAGCTGGGGTTGAAGAATCTTTTCAAATTTCGCCGGATGATCAAGTATGCCGCTATTTTAATGTTTTTATTGCTTTTTGTGATGATAGTGCCTCCAAAAATGGCGTTGTCCTTTTAGAATCACGCGGTCGACATAGCGTTGTATCTCCTATGATCCGTGTACTGAAGCGAGCTTCCAAACGGATTTCTGGGCGCTACTACACTGCAAAAATCACGCAATTTTCAGAAGCTGAAGCTGTAAAAAAGCTTATTGATAAAGGTGGCGTAAAACGAGTTCGCCTTATCAGCAACGCCCGGCCAGATACTCCGCATTCTCCCATGAGCTATACCGGAAGGGAACTTATTTACTATCAGCCTACAGGTACCTCTCTTGCACGATATTTAAAAGAGATTCTTACTGCTGGCTTCAAAACAACACCATGCGACATTGCCGACATATCAAGTTTTGAACCAGATGAAATCAAATTTGAGGTTGCCGGAGAAAATGGAAGATCAAAGACTTATACAGCAGGAGATAATAAAGCAGCCTTGGTTCAAATTGACATAAGTTATGTTGTTGGTGCCGATGGTGTCACCAATGAAGACAAATTTTGTGAGGAAGCAAAACAAATTTTTATATCCCAACATACAAACCTCTAATTTATGGAAGGGGGTGCTATACCGATGCTAAGCTGCATCAGAAGTTTTCTCTTTTCTCCCAAGACCTGGATTTTTCTTCTTATCCTCGCATTTTTTGTCCGTCGGTTAATTTCAAAAAACAATCGATCCGTCGACCAGTTGTTGCCGAAGGATATCTTCTCCAAATATCTAAATTCCTTCAGTACAAAGTTGGATTTAGTCTTTTTTGTATTTGTTTCCGCTGCTTTAGCAATGCTAACGCTTATTCAAAAACCAATAAACGATGATGTTGTAAATTTTTTGGGCGTTATAATTTCAATACTAATTGGTGCGGTACTCAACTTCATGGCAATGGCAGAGGATAAAAAAGCCACTGCTTCTTCAAAAAACATTCGCAGTATCAATGAAACCCGTGCATTAGGGCAAGGCACCGAAGCGTTATCTATTGGCATTATTGAGATTATTTTGTCTATTATTTTGCTTATTCTTCTATTCTTTGTTCCCGCCCCCTCAAATAAAGCATCATTTTATTTTGTTTGCTTTTGGGTTTATGCTTTATTTTATTTTTTCCTTTTTAACATTTTCTTTATGACAAAACGATTGTACGAAATATGTGAAGAAGTAAAATGAAATGGTCTTAAAAAGCCAAAATTCCATGTTATAATACCATCATCAAAAGCCGTAAGGAACCCAAAACGTCCTTACGGCTTTTGTATTGTCATTTTATCCTCCCCATTTCAGCCAGACGGCCATGCCCCGCCTGGCTGTTTTTATGCCGCACAGCCGGCCCTTGGCAGGGGCGCTGTGTTCCCAAGCAACGGCACAGCAAGGGTGCAAGGCCCTTGTGCGGCCCCACTCCCCGGCACCCGGCAAAGGCTCACACATTTACTCTCTTTCCTTTTGCCCATGCGTGCCGGGGTCCTTTAATATTCCACCCCGCCCCAACCCGGCGGGGTATTTTATTGCAGAAAGGCGGTGAAACATGGCATACAAACGCAACCCGGTTGGGCGGCCCCCGAAGTACAAGAGCGTGGAAGAGATCCAAGGCAAAATTGATGCCTATTTCACCGCCTGCAAGGGGCACCCCCTGATGAACCCGAATACCGGCGAGCCGTTCCTGGACAAATACGGCCTGCCCATTATTGTGGATGCCAAACCACCGACGGTAAGCGGGCTGGCCCTGGCGCTGGGGTTTTCCTGCCGCCGGGACCTGAACGCCTACCAGGGCAAAAAGGAATTTTGCACCACGATTACGCGCGCGAAGGCCCAGTGCGAAGCATACGCCGAGGAACGCCTGTTTGACCGGGACGGCACCAACGGCGCGCAGTTCAGCCTGCGCTGCAATTTTGGCTGGAACGACAAGCCCGCCGAAGCACCGCCCCCGTCCACTGATGACGGCTTTTTGACCGCGATGCAGCAGCAGGCGCCCGATGCCTGGAAGGATGGTGCGGATGAACCCGGTTAAGCCTGCCGCGTTTCGGTTCAAGCCGTTCAGCCGCCGCCAAAAGCAGGTACTGACCTGGTGGTGCAGCACCTCCCCCGTGCAGGCGGCGGACGGGCTGATTGCGGACGGATCCATCCGTTCCGGAAAAACCGTTTCGCTCTCCCTCAGTTTTGTGTTGTGGGGCATGGCGCGCTTTAACGGCCAGAACTTTGCCCTGTGCGGCAAGACCATTGCCAGCCTGCGGCGCAACGTGGTGGGGGTTCTCAAGCAGATGCTGACTGCCCGCGGCTACACTGCCGCCGAGCGCCGGGGCGACAATCTGCTGATCGTGACCCGCGGGACCGTGACCAACTATTACTACCTGTTCGGCGGCAAGGACGAAGGCAGCCAGGATCTGATCCAGGGCATTACGCTGGCAGGTGCGCTGTTTGACGAAGTTGCCCTGATGCCGGAAAGCTTTGTGAACCAGGCCACTGCCCGCTGTTCTGTGGACGGTTCCAAGTTCTGGTTTAACTGCAACCCGGAGGGGCCGGAGCACTGGTTCTACAAAAGCTGGATTTTGCAGGCCCGCACCAAGAACCTGCTGTACCTGCACTTTACGATGGATGACAACCTGAGCTTGTCCGAACCGATCAAGGCGCGGTACCGGGCGCAGTACACCGGCGTGTTTTACGAGCGGTACATCCGCGGGCGCTGGGTGGTGGCCGAAGGTCTGGTTTACCCCTTTGTGGCGGCCAACCCGGATGCCTATCTGCTGCGCGGACCGACTGCCGGGATGGACGGCCGCTTTTTTGTCTCTATCGACTATGGCACCCACAACCCGTGCAGCATGGGACTGTGGTGCGTGCAGGCCAACCGGGCGGTGCGCATCAAGGAAAGCTACTACAACTCCCGCGCAGTGCAGCACCAGCGCACCGACGAAGAGCATTACGCCGCGCTGGAAGAGCTGACCCGCGGTTACTATGTGCAGGAAGTGGTGGTGGACCCTTCCGCCGCATCCTTCATTGAGACCATCCGCCGCCATGGGCGGTACATGGTGCGAGCCGCTGCCAACGATGTTTTGGACGGCATCCGGGTCACGGCCAGCCTGCTGCAGGCCGGGCGGGTGCAGATTCACGAAAGCTGCACAGATGCCCTGCGGGAGTTCAAGACCTACTGCTGGGACGACAAAGCCCAGCAGGATGCCGTGATCAAGGAGAACGACCACGCCATGGACGACATCCGCTATTTTTGCTATACCGTGCTGGCCCGCGAATACCGCTGGGCGGATTGGAGGAAGTGAAGATGTTCCAAAAGCTCTTGCGCTGGCTGCGCGCCCAGATCAGCACGCTGTTCGGCGATTCCCCCGGCGCAAATGACATTATCCTTTCCGGCCAGATGGAAAACGCCCTTGCCCTGTGGGCACAGATGTACGAAACCGGCGGTCCCTGGTGCACAGCCAAAAACGACCTGCACAGCCTGCACATTGCGGCCAGCGTGGCGCGGGAGTTTGCCCGCCTGGTTACGATGGAGCTGGAAGTCAGCCTGTCCGGCTCCCCGCGGGCGGACTATCTGGCAGAGCAGCTGGCACCTTTTCTGGACAAGTTGCCCAACTACACCGAGCTTGCCTGCGCATTGGGCGGGGCAGTGTTCAAGCCCTATGTTTCCGGTGACAGGCTGCTGGTGGATGTGGTGCAGGGGGACTGCTTTTTCCCCACCACCTTCGACACCACCGGCCGCCTGACCGGGGCGATCTTCTCCGAGCAGCTCAAACGCAAAAACACGATCTACACCCGCTTGGAGCGGCACGAATACACCGCCGGGGTGCATACCATCCAGAACAAGGCGTTTGCCAGTTCCAGCACGGCCAGCCTGGGGCAGGAGATCCCGCTGACCAATGTGCCGGAGTGGGCCGACATTGCGCCGGAGATGCGCATTGAGGTGGAGCAGCCGCTGTTCGCCTACTTCCGCATTCCCCTTGCCAACCGCAATGACCGGCACAGCCCGCTGGGCGCCAGCGTTTACGCCCCTGCCGTGGATACCATCCACGATGCAGACGAACAGTTTGGCCGCCTGCTGTGGGAGTACGAGGGCGGCCAGCTTGCCATTGATGTGGACGCTGCGGCCCTGCGCCCCACCGGTGACGGTGGGTTCCAGATGGACCAGCGCAGCGGGCGGCTGTACCGCGGCTGCATAACCGGTAACGTGGGCGAACAGACGCTGTTCAATGTGTTTGCACCTGCCCTGCGGGATGAAGCCTACCTGCGGGGGCTGGACGGCATTTTGAAGCGGATTGAGTTCCAGTGCGGCCTTGCCTATGGCACCCTGAGCGACCCCCAGAACGTGGATAAAACCGCCACCGAGATCATGGCCAGCAAGCAGCGCAGCTACTCCACCGTGAAAAGCATCCAGCACGCGCTGCAGGTGGCGCTGGATGACCTGCTGTACGCCATGAACGCCTATGCCGACCTGTACCAGCTGGCCCCCGCAGGCAGCTACGCCGCCGTGTACAACTGGGACGACAGCATTGTGAATGACCCAGGCGAGCGCAAGCAGCTGTTCTGGCAGTATGTGCAGGCGGGCAAGTTCCCCATGCAGCGCTACCTGACCGAGTTTGAGGGCTACAGCCAGGAGGAAGCCGCCCAGATTGCGGCTGAAACCAACGCCGAGAACAGCGCCGACGAAACCCTGACTTTTGCCCCGTGAGGTGATGCCCCATGCTGACCCCTGACCAGCTGGATGCCCTGCCCCGCCGCTTTGTGCAGCTGTGGCAGCAGGTGGAAGACGACATTTTGCAGGACATTGCCCGGCGGATAAAAACACTGGACGAGCTGGACCCGCTGACCCCAACGGCCATATGGCAGGCATGGCGGCTGGCCGAAACCCGCGCCGTGCGCAGCAGCGCCGTTGCCACGCTGGCGAAATACACCGGCAAAAGCCGGGCAGAGATCAAGCGGCTGCTGGAAACCGCCGGGGTACAGACCCTGGCTGCGGACGATGCCGTTTACACCGCAGCCGGGTTGGACCCGCCGCCGGTTAACCAGTCCCCTGCCCTGCTGAACCTGCTGAACGCCGGGTACCGCCAGACCTGCGGCACCTGGCAGAACCTGACGGCCACCACCGCCAACACCGTGACTGGCGCATTTGAGGACCGGCTTTCCCGCGTGTGGGGGCTGGTCAGCACGGGGGCCATGGATTACAACACCGCCATCCGCCGCACGGTGGATGATCTGGCAGACACCATGCCGTACATCACCTACCCCAGCGGACACACCGACACGCTGGAAGTTGCCGCCCGCCGGGCGGTGCTGACCGGCGTGAACCAGACCTGTGCGAAATTGCAGCTGGCCCGCATGGAAGAGATGGGCTGTGAATTTGTGGAAGTGACCGCCCACGAAGGTGCCCGCCCCACCCATGCGGTGTGGCAGGGCCGGGTCTACCACCGCGGGGGCGCTGTGGTGCAGGACGGCGAGCGGTACGAGGATTTTGAGACCGCCACCGGTTACGGCACCGGACCCGGCCTGTGCGGCTGGAACTGCCGCCACAACTTTTACCCGTTCTACCCCGGCATTTCCGTGCGCAACTACACGGACGAACGCCTGGCTGAGCTGGACGCCCGCAATATTCCCTATGACGGCGGGCTGTACACCCGGTACGAGATCACCCAGATGCAGCGGGCGCTGGAACGCAGGGTGCGCAAGTATAAGCGCCGTTACCTGGCCGAAACAGCCGCCGGGGTGGATGCCAGCCAAAGCGCCGCCAAGCTGAAAGCCGCCCGGAAGCAGCTGAGTGCCTTCCTGGCAGAAACCGGAGAGCAGATGGATGGGGCAAGGACCGGTGTACCTGGCTTTGGGCGAAGGGAAGCGAGGCAGGCGGATGCAGACCAGAAACGCTATACAAACCCCGCTGCAAGTGGTATACTGGACCCATCAAACAGGATTGGTGTGAACCCGGACGTGAATTTTGTATGTAAGCTGGACAAAGAACTATATAAGGTCGTAACGGAAGATATCCGAACCGATGAGGTTATCATCACTGATGAGCGCATTCAACACATCCAGGAGCGCCACCCGGATGATTACGAACGGTTCAGTACATACCTGGCCGAAATTATCCAAAGTCCCGATTACATCATCCGGGACCCCCGCCCGCAAACCGGTATGCTTTTGAAAGAAATTACCGTTGGTGAAACCGGCGAACATTTCCGCCTTGCACTTCGGCTTGCAGCATCGCAGGACCCTGTACACTATAAAAACTCCATTATCACCTTTTTGAAGATCCGCCAAAAAGAATGGGAACGCCTCATCCACAACAAAGAAATTCTTTACAAGGCAAAGTAAAAATGCTACAATAAGCATAGGATAAGAAAGGCATTTGAGGTGGTAGATTTCGTACCGACCACACGCCGCTGGTAATGACAAGGGCTTTGCCCTGAGAGATGCAGGAGGATGGTACGCCTGCCAAATGCCAATCGATGGGGAACGGTTTTGATGCCGTTCCCCGTTCCTATTTCATAGCTTAATCACCACGATGCAAAATGCACCGTGGTATTTTTATGCCTGCCTGCCCTGCATGAGGGGCAAGCGGGCACTTTTTATACCCTTTTGCCCGGCTGCGGCAGGGCTGAAACAGCCGCACAGACGGTGACGGCAACCACCTAAAAACGCCTATCTGACACCCTACACAGGAGGTAACACCCATGAAAACCGAAGAACTCAAAGCCCTTGGCCTGAATGATGAGCAGGTGCAGCGCGTGTTCGCCATGAACGGCGCGGACGTGAACCGCGAAAAGCAGGCCGCTGAGACGGCCAAAGCCGAGCGTGATGCCATGCGCACCCAGCTGGACGAGGCCAACACCAAGTTGAAAGGCTATGACCCCGACTGGCAGCAGAAAGCTGCCGACGCCCAGAAAGCGGCAGACGCAAAAGTAGCCGAACTTCAGGCAGGCTATGCCGCCCAGAACGCAGCCGCCGGGCTTCACTTTACCAGTGCCAGCGCCAAAAAAACCTTTATGGCTGACCTTGCCGCCAAGAACCTGCCCTTGCAGGGGGACAGCCTGCTGGGCTTTGATGACTTTGTAAAGACCTACCGCGAAAACGACCCCGGCGCTTTTGCCGCCGACACCAAACCCCCGCGTATTGTGGCAAGTGCTACCGGCACCCCGGCAGCCGCCACCGGCCGCGAAGAAGCAAATGCGGCAATCCGTGCCGCGTTTGGCAAATGAAAGGAGAATACCCCATGCCCAATGTTATTGATCGTTCCCGCGCTGAAGCCCTGATCCGTGAACAGGTTGTCAGCACCATTTTTCGGGACGCCCCCAAGCAGAGCGTTGTGATGCAGCTGGGCCGCAAGCTGCCCAACATGACCAGCAAGCAGACCCGCATTCCGGTGCTTTCCATGCTGCCGCTGGCCTACTGGGTCAACGGTGATACCGGCTATAAGCAGACTTCCCGCCAGGCGTGGGAAAACGTCTACCTGACCGCCGGTGAGCTGGCAGTCATTGTCCCCATCCCCGAAGCCGTTCTGGCCGATGCTGAGTTTGACATCCTGGGCGAGGTAACCCCGCGTGTCAACGAAGCCATCGGCCTGCGGGTGGACCAGGCCATTCTGTTCGGCATCAACCGCCCGGCAGAGTGGCAGAACGACATTATCACCGTTGCCCGCCAGGCCGGCAACAACGTTTCCGGCGGAATCACCTATGATTCCCTGCTGGGCGAAAACGGCCTGTTTGCCAAGGTGGAGGATGCAGGCTATACCGTGGATGGCGTTGTGGCCGCCATGGGTGCCAAAGCGTCCCTGCGCGGCATCAAGGACACCAACGGCCATCCCCTGTACAAGAGCGATATGCAGGGCACCACGCCCTATGCCCTTGACGGCGCACCGATCTACTTCCCGGAGAACGGCAGCTTTGATACCAGCGTTGCCCGCATGGTGGCCGGCAACTTTAAGCAGCTGGTGTACGCCATCCGCCAGGATGTGGACGTCAAGATTCTGGATCAGGCCGTGATCCAGGACCCCAGCACCAAGGCCATCATCTTCAACCTGGCCCAGCAGGACATGATTGCCCTGCGCGTTACCTTCCGCATGGGCTGGGCTATGCCGAACCCCGCCACCCGCATGAACGAGAACCGCGTCAACGTGCCCTTTGCCTACATTGACGCCGCGACCGCCTACACCGACCAGACTGTGACCTTTACCGTCAAGGATAATGCCGAAAGCTCCCCCAATGCCATTGCCGGTGCAGCTGTCAATGTGAACGGCTCCATCCGCCTGACCGGCACTGACGGCACCGCAGTGTTCCACCTGCGCGCCGGTGAATATCCCTACAGCGTCAAGGCAGACGGTTACCGCCCGCAGACCGGCACCGTAACGGTTGCCGCTGCCGCCGTGCCGGTTGCCGTCACCCTGCCTGCATCCAAGTAAGGGGGCTGCCATGTATGCTGATTTTACCGACTATCAGGGCACCTACTGCGGCACCCTGATCACCACCCAGGGGCAGTGGATGCCCGCCGTGCGGGAAGCCTGCGCTTATCTGGACAGCATCACATTTGGCCGCCTGAAGTGCGGCGCGCCGGTGGATGATACCGTAAAGCTGGCGGCTTGCGCGCTGGCGGATGTTGCCGCCCGCTACCAGGCCGCCAAGGCCGATGAGCACAGCCGCCCCGGCCTGGCAGCCTTTAACACAGACGGCTACAGCGAAACGCTGAATACTGCCGCCCTGACCGCACAGTACACGGCAGACATGCAGGCGGCCGCGGATATTTACCTGCCGCGCAGCCATCCGCTGCGCTATGCGGGCCGGGATGGGAGGTGCGGCCCTTGTACGGCTGTGACCAGACCGTGACCCTGACCCACCTGCACTATGACGGCGATGCCGACCGGGACGTGAAAGAAGAAACCACCCTGACCGGCGTGAGCTGGTACGGGCAGGCAAAGGCCGCTGTGGATTCCACCGGCCTGCACGCGGCGCGGGTGTACAAATGCCGCATCCCGGAAAGCGCCGCCCCCGCTGGGCTGGACATTGCCCCCGGCGACACGATCACCTGCGGCACCGTGACCGCCACCGTGCTGGACATCCACGACAACCGCGGCCACCCCGCGCCGCACTGGTATGTGGAGGCAAGCTGATGGGACTGAAATATGATGCCCGTCTTGACCTTTCCGCCCTTTCTGATGCCCTGGAAAAACGGGGGCTGACGCCGGGCGGCAGGGTGCAGAAGGCGGTGGACGAAGCGGTGATCCGCTATTGTGACCCCAAGGTGCCGTTCCGCACCGGTACCCTCAAGCACAGCGCCATCACGGCAAGCGCCATCGGGGACGGCATGATCGTGTACGCCACGCCCTATGCGCGGTACCTGTACTATGGCGAGGTGTACGGCCCCAACATTCCAATTTTTGAGGGCGGCGAGCTGGCAGGCTTCCGCAGCCCGCCCCATAAGTACCCCACCGGCCGCCCGCTGACCTACAACGGCGCGCCGGATCGGGGCGCTTATTGGTTCGAGCGGGCCATGGCCGAGCACAAGGATGACGTCATCCGCGAAGCCGCCGCCCTGGCAGGAGGGAGACCCGGAAAATGAACGTACTGGATGCCACCCGCGCCTGGATGCGCGCACAGTGCCCGCTGATCAACAGGCAGGACCTGTTCAACGCCAACTACCTGGGCGCAGAGCCGACCGAATACACTCTGCGCACGGCCAGCGAAAGCCACCGCACCGACGTGCTGGGGTACGACCTGGCCGAATACAACCTGACCTTTGTGGCGCAGCTGCCGTTCGGGCGGGAATTGAAGCCCAACCTGGACGCCGCTGATTTTTTTGCTGCGCTCTCCGCCTGGATCCGCGGGCAGGAGCGCACCCACAACTACCCTGCTGTCAGCGGGTACCGCGTAACCAAAATCACGGCATCCAACGCCGGTGTGCCCACCGGGGCGGATGCCAACGCGGCCCGCTATCAATTACAAATCAAACTCTATCTTGAGGAGGAATAACCATGGCAGAAGCTGCTATCAACCTGACCACCGGCCAGAAAGCTGACCGCAAACTGGATATGATTTTTGTCAACGTCGGCGGTTCCGGCGCAGAATCCTGGGAACTGCTGGGGCGCGGTGTGGAGGATGCCAGCGTGGAATACAACCACGACACCGACACCGTGACCGACATCCTGGGCATTACGGACGTGAACGTGAGCGCCGCCAAGCCGGAGCTTGACCTGGACCCCTGCACCATCCGCGGCGGCCAGAAACTGAGCGCCAAGCTGCTGGACATTGAGCGCCGCAACGCCGTAAGCGAGCTGAGCATGTTCGATGTGCTGCACGTCCACTGCTTCCTGGGCTCTTCAACTTCCGGCTCCTTCACGGCAGAAAAGCACACCGGCTGCACCATCGTGCCCCAGAGCCTGGGCGGCTCCGATTACGTCGGCATGCCGATGAACGTACACCTGTCCAACAACAAAACGCTGGGCACCTGCACCATTGCGGCAGGCGTGCCCACCTTCACGGAGGAATAAACAGTGGAGCTGAACATCGACCGCGGCTTAAAAAGTTATGACGTCAAGGATGCGGACGGCACCCTGATCGGCACCATCCGCTTCAATCCCTCGGACATCGGCCTGGCTGGCCGCATGGAGGAAGCCCGCGCCAAGATTGCCGAGATCACGGCCGCGCCCGTGACCGGCCCCGAAGACCTGGTGGAGTGGGACAGGCAGGTGCGCCACTGGTTTGATTACATCTTCGGCACGCCGGTATCGGACGTATTCTTTGCCGGGGTATCCAGCCTGGCTTTCTGCGAGGACGGCAGCCTGGTGGCCGAAGCCGTGTTGGATGCCGTCACCCCGCTGCTGACCCAGGCGGTGGAAGCCGCCGCCAAGGCCAGCGCGGCCCGCATTGCCAGGCACGCGGACGCCTACCAGGGCAGCACCGCCGGGCTGGCCCCGGAGCAGCAGTGAGCGGCTGGAAGCTTCCCACCAGCGTGACGGTATGCGGGCAGGAGTTTGCCATCCGCAGCGACTACCGCGCCGTGCTGGATGCCATCTCCGCCCTGCGTGACCCGGAGCTGAGCCCGCAGGAACAGACCCTTGCCTGCCTGGAGATCCTGTACCCGGATTGGAAGCGCCTGCCGGACCTGAGTGCAGCAGCCCAGGCGGCCATGGTGTTTATCAACTGCGGCAAGCCGGTGGAAACCGCCGTGCCAAAGCCCGCCCTTGTGGACTGGGACACCGACGCCGCCATCATGGCACCGGCAGTGGACAAAGTTCTGGGCTACAGCTGCCGCCGCTGCGCCTACCTGCACTGGTGGGAGTTCATCGGGGCATTTGGCTGCATCGGGGACGGCCAGTTTGCGCAGGTCATCTCCATCCGCAATAAGCGCCTGCACGGCAAAAAGCTGGACAAAGCCGAGCAGGAATTTGTGCGCAACAATCCCGATCTGGTCACCCTGCCCAAACACAAGCTGAGCAGCGCGGAAGAAGAATTTTTCAAAAGTCTGGGGGTGTAATGTTTGGCTGATGGGTCGATCATTCTGGATACCAGAATCAACAATAAAGGCGCCTATGCCGAGCTGAAAGAGCTGCAGGCCAAGGCCAAGAGCACCGCCCAGCAGGTTGCTGCGCTGGACAAGCAGATCAATACCGCAAACAGCAAGCATCTGGCGCTTGGGAAAGAGCTTTCCGATGCCCAGAGCAAGGCGGAATCCACGGCGGCAGAGCTGGAAAGCGTGAATGAACAGCTGGACAGCTTTGTAAAACGCCGCGCCGAGATTGAGAAGCAGCGGAATCCATCGCTCACCCCGGAAGCGGCAAACCTGAAAGCCCAGGAATTTGTGGGCAAGCATTTTGCCACTAACGCTGCCAAAGCATCCGAGCTTCAGGGGGCACTAGACAAGCTGCAGCAGTCCATTCCCAGCCTGACAGAGAAGTACAACCAGCAGGAAAGCGTCCTGGCCGACCTGCAAAAACAGCACTCAGCCCTTACCTTTCAGCTTGCCAATGAGGAACAGGCAGTAACCCGTCAAAGCAGTCTGGCACAGTACCTGAACGGTGAAGATTCTATGCAGGCGTACTTTAACAAACAGGCCGCAGACATTGAAAAGTCCTTTTCCAAAATTGAGGAGCGCCAAAACAAAGCCTACGGAACCCTGGATGAAACCGCCACGCAGCACGCGGAATGCATTGTGGCAGAAACGCAAAAGGCCGTTGCCGCACAGGATAAGGCTGCACAGGCCGCCGAGCAGCGTGCCGTGCGGGAGCAGGCGGCCATGGCTGCGTCGGGGAACTCCACAGCCGCCACGGCGGGGAAAGCCCAGATTGCCGCGACTGCCGTTGCGCGGACCTCCAAGGCTGTGGGTCAGCTTGGCCACAGACTTGCAGGTATTGTGTCGGGGGCACTGGTATTTAACCTGATCTCCTCCGCCCTGCGCTCCGTGGTAAACGTGATGGGAACCACGATTGCCAAAACAAACGGGGTAAGCACCGCGCTTGGCAAGTTAAAGGGTGCCGCAGCCACTGCTGCCGCAGGTCTGGCTTCCGCGCTTTCCCCTGCGATTATCGGGCTGCTGAACCTTCTCACCTCTCTGATCAACGGCTTTCTTCGTCTGCTTTCTCTCCTGACCGGGAAAAGCATCTCCAGCATGAAGCAGACCGCCAAGGGGATCAATGCCGTTGGCAGCGCCGCCGGATCCACCTCCAAGCAGGCCGACAAGGCCAAGCGCAGCCTGGCCGGGTTTGATGAGATCGAGCGGCTGGACGCCAAGACAGGGAGCAGCGGCGGAGCAAACTATAATTTTGATAATATTGCCAGCCCACTGGGCGGGATCACGGACAAGCTGAAGAACTTTTGGAGCACCTTCCAGACGCTGCTGGCCCCCAGCGTTGCCGCATGGAGCGCCGCATGGGAACAGATACGGAACGCGGCCAGCGCCGTCTGGCCGGAGGTTCAACAGGCAGCGCTTGCTTTTTGGAACGAGGGGCTTTCCCCACTGCTCACCTATCTGAGCGGCACGTTTGCCCCTGGTGTGATCAATGCGTTTTCGGAAGCGTTTGCCCCCATTGTGGGCGGTGTTGCTTCCACTGCCATTTATGTCCTGGCCGACCTGTTCACCTGGGCATGCGGAATTGGCACGGACGCCATCAATGGTGTGCTGATCCCTGCGCTTGACCTGCTTTTGCAGATCTGGCAAGACCTGATGAGCGGCATCAAAACCGCCTGGGATACTTACGGGCAGCCCCTTATGGACGGTGTGATCCTTGCGTTCCAGAATCTGGAGGATCTGGCCACCCTCCTGTGGGAAACCATTGTCAAGCCAATCCTGCAGAACCTGATCAGTGTTCTGCAGCAGTTGTGGTCCTCCCACCTCAAACCCCTGTGGGATGACATTCTTTTGCTGGTGGCAAGCGTTGCCAACTGCCTGCTGGACCTGTGGAACAGCCTGTTGGCCCCGGTGGCCAAGTGGATCATCGCTACGTTCGGCCCCGCGTTTGCTGAGGTATTCAACGCCATTGCGGACGTTGTTGGCGTGGCCGTTGGGGCTATTGCGGATGCCATCGATCTGGCCGTTGTTGTGCTGCGTGGCCTGGCGGACTTTTTAAGCGCCGTGTTCCGCGGCAACTGGGATGCTGCCTGGCAGGCCATCGGCAACACGGTCAGCACCGTCTGGGACAAGATGACGGCTGCCATCAAGACCGCCGTCAACGGCATCATCAGCTTCATCAATCGGATGATCTCCGCCGTTGTCACCGGCATCAACACGGTCATCAATGCCTTGAACGGGCTTTCGTTTGACCTGCCGGACATATTCGGCGGCGGGCATGTCGGGTTTAACATCAGCACCCTGACTGCCCCGCAGATTCCTTATCTCGCGCAGGGCGCGGTTATTCCGGCGAACCGGGAGTTCCTCGCCGTGCTGGGTGACCAGAGCCACGGCACCAACGTGGAGGCCCCGCTGGACACCATCAAGCAGGCCGTGGCCGAGGTCATGGAGGACCTGCAGGCGGGCCAGATGGCAGGCTTTGAAGCCGTGGTTGCCGTGCTGCGGGAGATCCTCTCCGCCGTGTACGGCATTGAGCTGACCGATGAGGACGTAGGCCGCGCCGTGCAGCGCTGGCAGCGCAAGCAGCTGATTGCCACAGGAGGTGTGTAACGTGACTCTGACCAATCTGTTCCAGATCGATGGCAAATCCCTGTACGCACCGGACTGCGACATTGAACCGAGCTATTCCGACTTGGATTCCAGCGATTCCGGACGCGACGAAGCCGGGTTTATGCACCGCGAAGTGGTGCGGGAAAAGGTTGCCACCTGGCCCATCGCCTACAGCTGCCTGACGGATGACGAATACAAGTACACCATCGGGCTGTTTGCAGGCAAATCCACATTCCAGTTCACCCACCCCAAAGCCGGCTCTTCCACCGAGACCGAAACCACCACCTGCTACTGCAGCAAATACGGCATCGCCTGGCATAATGCCAAGACGAAACAATGGAAGAATTTGAAGTTTAACATTATTGAATGCTGATTGAGAGTTAGGAGGTAGGAAGTAGGAGTTAGGAGTTAAAACAGGCCTAAGGTCCAGCATTGTAGGGAACGGTCTATCTCCGGCCTAAGAGCCGGGGCGTTGCCCCGGTTGGCCTCAGAAACGCGCCTGCGGGCGCAGCGACCGTTCCGGGGCTTTGCGGTAGATGCCATAACAGGATTTACCGCAGGGCGACGGGCGCACACTGTGCGCTCCTACGGAATTGCGGCCCAATTTTCAAACCGTGCGCGACCGCGCACACCTTCCAACTCCTAACTCCTCCCTTCTAACTCCTAACTAAACCCAACGGAGGTGTATACATGCATCAATCCTTCCTCACTTTTTCAAGCGACACCGAGCTAAAGGACGGCTCCCTGCAGGATGCCCGCAACCTTTTGTCCCTTGCGCTGGATGGCCTGGCCGAAGCAGCCGATGAAACGACCCTGCAAACCGCCGGGGCTGCCGAATATTTTTGCCGTTACGATCTGCCGCAGTACCTCTCTGTCCTGCGCGCCGCCATGGATACGCTGGACAAGGTGCAGCAGGGTGCGCAAGCCCCGGAGGAGCGCTCATGACCACAACCGCAAAAATTGAAGAGCTCCAAAAATCCGTCATCAACGCCATCAACAGCAGCTGCCTGCACCCCGCTGTGGTGCGGCTGGTGCTGCTGAACGTCATCTCGATGGTGGAAGCCAGCGAGAGAGAAGTAAACAAGAAGGAGGAAGAAGCCACAAAATGACAACCCACATTATCAATCTTGCCCGCCACACCGCGCAGGTGGTAGGGCTGGCTGGCGTGCTGGTGCTTGGCACCTGGGACAGTTACGGCACCGAGCAGCTGCTCCTGCGCCCCGGCCCGGAGTGGGAAGGCCTTGCGATCGATGCAACCTTCCACAATGTCCCCAACGATAATGGCGTAACCGTGCTGGCGGACACAGACGGCCTTGTGCCCGTCCCGCCGGAAGCCTGTATGCGGGCATCCAAGTACGCGACCATCACGTTCCGGGGCGTGCAGGACGGTGTGCAGCGCATCAGCTGCAGCCTGCCCTATATGGTGCTGGATCACGCCCAGGTGCCCGGTGCCAACAGCACCGCCACGCCATCTGAGAACGCCCAGGCGCTGGCCCAGATGCAGGGCTTGCGGGACGGCGCTGTGACCGCCAAAGCCCGGGCCGAAGCCGCGCGGGACGATGCTGCCCGCAGTGCTGAACTTGCCCAGCAGGCAGCCACCAACAACGGCTTTGCCGCGCTGGAAATTGACCCGGACGGCAACCTGCAGCTGACCCGCACCGAAAACTTGGCAAACAAACTTGATTTTGCCATTGTAGATGACAACCTGGAGGTGACTATTTATGGCTAATACGATAAAAACCAATCTCGGCCCCGTAACCGCATACGCTGACGCCAAAGCGCACGGCTACACCGGCACGCGGGAGGAATTTGGTGCTCTGCTGGCAAATGCAGGGCTGAACCTTAAGGCTGCGGAAACGGCCAAAGAGGGCGCGGAAGCGGCCAAACAATCGGCAGAAACTGCCCAGAAAGCCGCTGCCGAAAACCAGAAGAACGCTGGAACCCACGCTGAGAACGCCAAAGCATCTGCCAATACTGCTGCCGGGCAGGCCAACGCTGCCAAAGAAAGCGCCGCCGGTGCCGCGAACAGTGCATCCGCTGCCCAGAAATTTGAAACCAACGCGGGCCTATCCGCCACTGCCGCTGCCAACGCCGAAGCCGCCACCAAGCAGGCCCAGCAGGCTGCCGAGACTGCCAAAACGGATGCCGAAGCCGCCAAAACAGCTGCTGGCACCAGTGCGGATGCAGCCGCCGCCAGCGCTGCGGATGCCAAGAAAACGCTGGAATCTATCCCGGCGGACTATAGCGCCCTGAGCGGAAAGGTGGATGAAAATGCCAACGGGATTCGTGAGCTAAAGGTGGATACTGCTGCGCTGCAGAAGCGCCAGAACGTCCTTGTGGGCACGGAAACGGGCAACCCGATCAGCGTTGACGATGCGTTCTCTGCACCGCTGTGCGGCCTGACCGTGTACGGCAAGAGCACGCAGGACGCCACACCCACGCCTGATGCACCTGTGCCCATCGTGAGCGCAGGTGACGGCGGGATGATTGCAGTGACTTTGAGCGATGGAAACGGTAAAACGCAAACTCTCACTCTCCCCACGCCCACAGGCCTGCCTGGCGTCCCTGTCACCTCTGGCGGCAACTACACTGACCAAAGCGGCCAGCAGTGGATTTGCGACGAGGTGGACTTGGAGAGAGGAGTGAAGGTGCAGAGGGTGAAGACATTAGTTTTCTCTGATGCCTCAGCGTTTATTAGAGATCAGACCACTAACGGTTATCGCTTTAATACTAACGCTGACTATTTAAGGGCAGCAGATGTTACAACTGCTGATTCAAGCGCATTTTGCTCTGCTTTAGCACTTGGCAGATCGGGCGGCACATGGCTTACAGCTAATATCTTTACAATCAGCGATAAACTTTACGTTAGGTTTGAAAACATCACCACGCTTGGTGAGTTACGGCAGTATCTGCAACAAACCCCCATGACGCTAATTGCGATTCTCGCCACCCCCGTCGAAACCCCGCTCACCCCTGCTGAAATCGCCGCCTACAAAGCTCTCACCGCTTATGCGCCCAACACTGTAGTTCAAGCCAGCGATGGCGCCGGCATTAAGCTGGATTATCAGCGAGATGTAAATCTTGTCGTAAAAAATCTTGAGGACGCTATCGCGTCCATGACCACAACTTAAAGGAGATACACTATGGCTATTAAATCCAAAGCAAGACATGACTTGACCCTGCGCAGCATCAAGCGCGAGATTGCCGCTGGCAGAGATGTCGCCTATTGGCTAGACAAGGCATACAGTCATTTGGACAGCGGCCTGCTGACCGAAGAAGACATTGCCGAGGTGGAAGCCCTGGCACAGGCGTATTACGATGCGCTGGATGCAGAGGACAGCAAAACGGACGAGCCTGCCAAGGATGCCGATACAGTCAACTAAATCGGGCATACGCGCGCCACATGACCGGCTATCAAAAGCGGGCATCGAAAAAATCATTGCGGAATTGGGCAAAAAAGCCGGAATCCAGCGCCGCATCTATCCGCACATCATCCGACATACCACGGCTACAATGGCTTTGCAGCATGGCATGGACGTGACCGAAATTCAAAAAATGTTAGGCCATGCCAATATAGCCACAACAATGATTTACGCCAAAGCAGCGGAGGATCAGGTCAAAAACAGTCACAAAAAGTATATTGCTTAAGAAAAAGGGTTCTGCTTTTGCAGGACCCTTTTGTGTTACAACAAATCAAAACGGAGGATTTCACTATGAGACTGGAAAACGAAGATGTCTTATTGCACTGGCCGCTGGCCCAACACATTATCACCGCAGGCTGGCTCTACAATGACGGCAGCCTGCACCGGGCGCTGGATTTTCGCGCCGCAGTCGGCACGCCGGTATACGCTGCGGAGGCCGGCACGGTGGAGACGGCCTATCACTGGAGCGGCAAGCGCACCCAGGGGGATACCAACAGCTACGGCAACATGGTCAAGCTGCGCCATGCAACCTACAAGTACGGCACATTGGAGACCCTGTACGCGCACCTGAGTAAGATCTGCGTGGCCCAAGGCCAGCAGGTAGCGGAGGGGCAGCTGATTGGCTACAGCGGGGACACTGGCAACTGTTACGGGGCGCACCTGCACTTTGAGGTCAGGTGGAAAGGCAGCCGCACCAACCCGCTAAACTGGCTGGATAACAATTTTGAAACGGCCAGCAATGCCGTCAAGCTGGGCAGCTACAGCAGCGTGACTGCCCCCGCACAGGACAAGCCCGCCGCCAATACCAGCACGCTGCAAACCATCACCATCGGCCCCATCAGCCTTGGTGATGCGGCACAGGTTTATGCGCTCTGCAATCAGCTGGGCCTGACCGCGGCAGGGCTGTACAAATCCAAGTGGGAGGACTGAGCATGGACGCAATCATCGTTGCCCTGATTACCGGGGGCTGCTCCGTCGTCGGCGTGGTCATCACCACCCTGGCAACCTCCCGCCGCACCGAACAGCGTATGGCCACTGCGCAGGCAGTAACCGACACTAAGCTGGAAGAACTGACCCGCGAGGTCCGCGCACACAACAACTTTGCCCAGCGGGTCCCCGTACTTGAAGAGCAGATGCGCGTGGCAAACCACCGCATCACCGATTTGGAAAACAAAACCGCTTGAACACGAATACATAGGAGGAAATCATCATGGATTTTGCATCTTTTGGCATCGCATCCGTTGCCTGCATCACCGTCATCTGCTACCTGGCCGCAACGGCTGTCAAACAGACCCCACTGGCAAATAAGTGGCTGCCGTCCATCTGTGGTGCCCTTGGCGGACTGCTGGGCCTGGCCGCCATGTACATCAACGTGCCGGACTTCCCTGCCGCTGATCCGCTGACCGCCCTGGCCGTGGGCATTGTTTCCGGTCTGGCTGCCACCGGCGCGGATCAGGTTATCAAACAGATCGGCAAAGACAACTGATCAGCAAGTTACCGGCAAGTTAAATAATCCATAACAAAAGCGGCGGACTTTCCCTCATTTTCAGGGATTGCCCGCCGCTTATTTTGTTGTAATGGATCTCTGATGACGTTCTATTTGTTCACAAATTAGACTTAATTTATTTCTATTTCAGGCCCGGAAACGGGCAAAACAAAACGAACACATTACCTATCATCGTGATAAAAGTAGTGTGTTCGTTTTGATGGTTTATGGTGGAGCTGACGGGAGTCGAACCCGTGTCCGAAAAGAAAGCGGTTAGAGTATCTCCGGGCGCAGTACATTTATTAAAATTCCCGCAGTGCGAGCGAGTGCACACGCTTGACACATTGGTAGCTTCATAAATTCATGACAGGCGGCAAAGCTTAGGCCCGTGCACGTTCAGTACCTAATCGACGCCCTGACCCTGTGCGGTACTAAAACAGGCAGGACGGTCGTGCCTAATTAGGCAGCGACGGCAACAGTATAATCGTTGTCAGTTAATTTTGTTTGGCACTTTTATCGTGGTGCACCGCCACGGCCCGCTGCTCACGCCTCTCTCTCCCCGTCGAAACCATTACAGCCCCATATAAGCGCTATGCGGCAGAACCACACAGCGTGGGAAAACAAAAGTGTGTGCGCGAAAAAATTATCTTCTTGTTTTGATTGCGCGGTCAATATCGCGCTTGGCGTCCCGTGCGGCGGCATCAGCCCGCTTATCGTACAGCTTTTTGCCTTTGCACAGGCCCAGTTCCACTTTTACACGCCCCTGCTTGAAATACAGTTGGAGCGGCACCAGTGTGTACCCCTGCAGTTTGATCTGCTGCTGCAAATGGCGAATCTCGCTTTTATGCGCCAGCAGGCGGCGGGGGCGGCGGGGATCTTTATTAAAGATATTCCCCTGCTCATATGGGCTGATGTGCATGCCTTTCAGGATGAGCTCACCATCATCAATATCTGCCCAGGAATCCTTCAGGTTGACCCCGCCGGCACGCAGGCTTTTGACCTCGGTGCCGACCAGTTCAACGCCGGTTTCCAGCGCTTCGATGACAAAATACTCGTGGTGCGCTTCACGGTTTTGGGCAATCACCTTTTTGCCGGGCTTTTCCTGTGCCATCAAGCGCACCTCCTTTCAAAGCCGTTTTCCCCTGCAGCACGCAAGTCCATTCCGCTAAGGGGTATACAGTATAACGCAGTAAAATCGTTTTGTCAAGCCAAATCGGGCGTCACATTTCGCCGCGGCCTTCCATAGCGCGGTACAAAGTGGTTTCATCAGCGTATTCCAGGCTGGAACCAACCGGCAAGCCATAAGCAAGGCGGGTGGTTTTGATGCCCAGGGGCTTGATGAGCTTGGCCAGGTACATGGCGGTCGCCTCGCCTTCCACCGTAGGGCTGGTGGCCATGATGACTTCCTTTACGGTGCCGTCCAGGCGGGCCAGCAGCTCCTTTACGCAAAGCTGATCCGCGCCGATGCCGTCCATGGGGGAAATCAGGCCATGCAGCACATGGTACAGGCCGTTGAACTCATGGGTGCGCTCAATGGCTTTTACATCCCGCGGGGATTCCACCACGCAGATCACGGAGCGGTCCCGTTTGGGGGAAGCGCAGATGCTGCACACCTCGTTGGCGGTATAATCCTGGCAAAGGCGGCAGCGGTGCAGCTTGACCTTGGCGTTTTCAATCGCCTTGGCCAGCTCCATGGCCTGCTCATTGCTCATGGACATTACCTCATAGGCCATGCGCACGGCACCCTTGCGGCCAATGCCGGGGAACCGGGCAAACTGGTCCGCAAGGTTTTCAAGGGGTTCGGAGTTCTGCATGCAGCGGCCCCCGATCAGCCCAGGCCGGGGATATTCATGCCGCCGGTCATTTTAGCCATTTCTTCGTCAGAATCCTTATCCACTGCGGCAACCGCGCTGTTGACAGCTGCAGCGATCAGGTCTTCCAGCATTTCCAGATCATCCGGGTCTACGGCTTCGGGCTTGATCTTGATGGCGGTCACTTCGTGCTTACCGGTCATGGTAACGGTAACCATCTCGCCGCTGGCTGTGCCGGTGTATTCACGGGCTTCCAGCTCGTCCTGCTTTGCGCGGATCTCATCCTGCATTTTCTGGACCTGACGCATCATTGCCTGCGGGTCGGGGCGGCCATAGCCTTTGGGAAGTCTTGCTTTCATAGGTAATTCTCCTTATTATCCATATTGTTATCACCCGGCGCTGCCGCCGGGCGGCACACCGCAACACTGCGGTTGACAGCAACATTATTTATCTTCTACCACTACATCCACGCCAAGGTCTTTCATCTGGCGCAGGGTCTCTTCCACATCGGCCGCGGGGGCGTTGGATACATCTGCAGCGTTTTTTTCATACGGGCCGATGCCGCATTTGATGTGGGTGACCTGGTAGATATATTGTTTGATGTTTTTGCTGGTTTCTTTGCTGCGGCGCATAAAATCGCGAAAATCATCACTGCACTCGATCAGCACGCGGCGGCCATCGTAATAAGCCTGGGTTCCGCGCAGGTAAGAGTTCAGCATGGGGTCGTTTTCCGCAATCAGCTCCAGCACCGCCTGCCACTGGGGGAACAGCTGCGGCTCTTTGGCCACGGTGCGCACCGGTTTGGGGATGGGCACATCCGCCGCGTACACCGGCTGCTGAGCCGGGGTGGGCTGCTGCACCGCCGGGGCGGCGGGGGCAAGCTCCGGTTCAAAGGGCGGGGTCTCCCCTGTTATGGGTGCGCTGAACGGCGGCTGTTCCACGGTAGGCGGAACCGGCTGGGCTGCCACAGGCGGCACGGGGGCCGATGCCATTTGCACCGGAGGCACCTGCTGCGGGGCGGCGGCAAAGGGGGCCGGACTGGCCGCTGTAACCACCGGACGGGCGGGCACGGCGGCAGGCAGCGCAACAGGCACTGCTTCCGGCTGGGTGAGCGAGAAAACCGCCAGTTCCAGCTCAATGCGCTGGTCCGTACCGCGGGCCATCTTTTCCAGCGCGGCGCCAAACGCATTGACGGCGCGTACCGCTTCCGCCTGGGGGAAATCTTTCCGCGCAGCGTAGGCAGCTTCCTCTTCGGGGGAAGTTCCCGTCAGCAGGTCGGTGCCGCCAGGCAGGGCGCTGAGCATCAAATTGCGGTAATGCCCGGCCAGCTCCATACAAAGGCGGCGCATATCCACGCTTTGCTGGCGCAGGGCGGCAATCTCCTGCAAGGCTTTCACAGCGTCCCGCGCGGCAATGGCATCACTGATCTCAAACAGATATTTGCGGTCCGTCACGCCCGCCATGCGGCGCACCAGCGCTTCATCCACAGTGTTGGAAACACCGGCGCAGGTATCCAGGATAGACAGTGCATCACGCATGGCGCCATCGGCCAGGCGGCCGATCAGCTCGGCGGCGTTATGGTCCAGCTCAATGTTTTCCTGCCCGGCCACATATTCCAGCCGACCGGCAATTTTATCCGCCGTAATGCGCTGGAAGTCATAGCGCTGGCAGCGGCTGAGGATAGTAGCCGGAACTTTTTGCACTTCCGTTGTGGCAAGGATAAAGATCACATGCTCCGGCGGTTCCTCCATGGTTTTCAGCAGGGCATTGAACGCCGAGGTAGACAGCATGTGCACCTCGTCGATGATATATACCTTATACTTGCACACGGCAGGCAGATAGGCGGTTTCATCGCGCAGGTCACGGATGTCATCCACGCTGTTGTTGGAGGCGGCATCAATTTCCGATACATCCAGAATGGTGCCCTCATCAATGCCTTTGCAGACAGCACATTCACCGCAGGGGTCCGGGCTGGTGGTATCCAGGCAGTTGACCGCTTTGGCAAAAATTTTGGCGCAGGTGGTTTTGCCGGTGCCGCGGGTGCCGGTAAACAGGTAGGCATGGCCAATGCGCCCGGCGGCGATCTGGTTTTGCAGGGCCGTTACGATGGCTTCCTGGCCAACAACATCCGCAAACTTGCGCGGACGCCACTTGCGGTACAGCGCACGGTACAATGCAACCACCCCCTGTAAAATATTTTGCGGCATAGAAAAAGGGACAAGGCCCGCGCGGGGTGTGCCCCGCGGCTGCGCTGCTTTGCATACGAATGCGGACTGACCGCAGCACCAGGAAACCACCGCTTAATGCTGCTCGGTTCCCCGCCTGACATGGTTCACAGGGCTCCTGCGCACGGGGCCCACATCCGTATGCAAAACAGCGCAATATACAGCCCTGTCCGCTTTAAGTATTATACTATACCGTTTGGCAAATTGCAAGTAGCGGTTGGGGGCTGGGGCAGAAAGTTTTTGTTAAAAAGATTTGAATAAAAATCCAATTAAAAAGTTCCCTCTTCATCGTTTTAGGGCCATGCACATCCCTGTTTTACACCACCAACACCGAATCCACCTTTTTGCTGCAGAACGTTGCCATTACCAAACCAGCGTGGACACCAGCGCCGCCGCCACAGCAGACAGCTGGAGTGATTGTGAGGTAGAAAAGGCGTAACTCACTCTTTTATCTTCTTGATTTCTTCTTTCTTCAATTTTTCCAATTTCCTTATTTCTTATTTTCACACTCTTTTCGTTCCTATTTCGCCATTCCCCCTTTCCAAATAAAAACAGCAGCACACCGGCTTCCCTATTTTCCGGGAAACGGTGTGCTGCTGTTTTATTGCGTTATCGTATTTAAGGCAACACCGCACAATTCCCGCCTGACGGCTTAAGCACCGCTCCGGCGGCTGCGGCACGGCATCTGCGTTGCCAAAATGCTCGATAATACACAAAGTATTATCTGCGCTTTTGGCTTAGCATCTGCCGCACCTCGCTCGCCGTATCGGCACTTAGAATTATGCGGTATTGCCTTAATTTTTTCTTATAGCAAAATACCAGCTGAAACGTGAAAGTCAAAACTTGATTCAATCAGCCAAAAATCTGTTTGGCGTAATCGGCGCTGGCTTTGGCGTCCTTGGCATAAAAATCGGCACCGATCTGTTCGGCGTATGCCTTGGTCAGCACAGCGCCGCCCACCATGACCTTGCAGGGCAGGTTGGCCGCGTGCAGGGCTTCGATGGTGGCCTGCATGTTGGGCACGGTGGTGGTCATCAGGGCCGAAAGCCCCACCAGCGGCGCACCGGTCTGGCGCACGGCTTCCACCACGCGCTCCGGCGGCACATCGCGGCCCAGATCCAGCACGTCATAGCCATAGTTTTCCAAAATTACGCGCACAATGTTTTTGCCAATATCGTGTACGTCACCTTTTACGGTGGCGATCACAATACGGCCTTTGCTTTCACCCTGGCTGCCGCTGGCGGCAATGGCGGTTTTGATCACTTCAAAAGCAGCCTGGGTCGCCGTGGCGGATTGCAGCAGCTGCGGCAAAAAGATGGAGCCTTTTTCAAAGGCATCGCCCACCACATCCAGCGCGGGGATCAGCGTTTCGTTCACCACCTGCAAAGGCTCGCGGGTTTTCAGGGCTTCCCCTGCAGCGGCGCGGGCTTCGTTTTTCAGGCCGCGGCGCACGGCTTCAAACAGAGCATCGGCCCCTGCTGCACCACCCGCCGGGGCGGCGGCATCAGTTTTTGCCACCTGGGAGGTCTGCACCTGTACATTGGCATAGGCGGCAACGTAATCATTGCACTTTTCGTCCTGGCTGGTCAGCACACGGTAGGCGCGCACGGCGGCCATCATTTCCGGCGTGTTGGGGTTCATGATGGCAAGGTCCAGCCCGGCCTGCATGGCCAACGTCAGGAAAGTGGTATTCATGTAGCCGCGGCAGGGCAAACCAAAGCTGATGTTGGAAACACCCAGCACGGTGCGCACGCCCAGTTCCTTTTTGCACATGGTAATGGCTTTCAGGGTTTCGGCAGCGGCGCTCTGCTCGGCAGAAACCGTCAGCGTCAGGCAGTCGATGTAAACATCCCCGCGGGGAATGCCGATAGCATCCGTTGCGGCCACAATGCGCTTGGCAACCTCAAAGCGGCCCTCTGCCGTTTTGGGAATGCCGTGTTCATCCAGTGCCAGACCAACCACGGCGGCGCCGTACTTTTTGCACAGGGGCAGAATGCTGTCCAGCACCTTCTGCTCGCCGTTGACCGAGTTGACGATCGGCTTGCCGTTATAAATGCGCAGCGCGCGGGCCAAAGCATCTTTGTTGGAAGAATCCAGCTGCAATGGCAGGTCGGTGATGGATTGCAGCTCCCGCACCAGCATTTCCAGCGTGGCGGGTTCGTCAATATCCGGCAGACCGGCGTTCACGTCCAGCAGCTCGGCACCGGCTTCGGCCTGGGCTACGGCCTGGGCGCAGGCATAGGCGCTGTCGCCCTCCCGCAGGGCCTGCTGCAAGCGCTTTTTGCCGGTGGGGTTGATGCGCTCGCCCACCACGGTAATGCCGTTTACCTCCACACAGCGCACAGGGGTACACAGGCGGCTGCGCACAATGGGGGTTTTGGCGGCGGGGGTTTTATCCTGGGTCAGCTCTTTCAGCAGGCGGATGGATTCCGGCTCAGAGCCGCAGCAGCCGCCCAGCATGGAAATTCCGGTGGGCAGGTAGGCGGCCATTTCAGCGGCAAACTCCGCCGGGGTGATATCATAGCTGCCGTCCAAGTTCGGCAGGCCCGCATTTGGCTTGACAAACACCGGCATACCGGCGGGCACCACACGGCAGAGCCGCTGAGCAAAGGGCAGGATCTCCTTGGGGCCCAGCGAGCAGTTGATGCCCACAGCGTCCGCGCCAAGGCCGGCGGCGGTAATGCCGTAGCTTTCCACCGTGCAGCCGGTAAAGGTACGGCCACGGGCCTCAAAGCTCATCGAGGTGAACACCGGAAGGTCACAGTTTTCCTTTGCGGCCAGGATGGCGGCTTTCAGCTCATACAGGTCGGTCATTGTTTCCAGAAAGACGAGGTCTGCCCCGGCTGCGGCACCGGCGCGCACCATCTCAGCAAACTGGGCGCAGGCATCCTCAAACGGCAGGGTACCGGCCGGGGCCAGCAGCTCGCCGATGGGGCCGATATCCAGTGCCACCAAGGCACCGGTTTCCTGCGCGGCGGTGCGGGCACAGGCGATGGACGCTTCGATCACCTGCTGCACGGTGTAGCCGGTCCCCTTTAGTTTGCGGGGGTTGGCGCCAAAGGTGTTTGCCAGCAGGATATCCGCCCCGGCGCAGGCGTAGTCCCGGTGGACGGCAGTGAGCACATCCGGCATGATAAAGGCGGCCAGTTCCGGCTTTTGTTCTGTGGTCAGGCCGCGCAGCTGCAGCTGGGTGCCCATGGCGCCATCCAGCATAATAAAGCGGCGGCGGGCAAATACTTCCTCAATTTTCACAGGTGGTTCCCCTCTTTCTGTATTCGCACTTTTCGCGCAGCAGGCAGTGCCCGCACCCGGCGCGAGCCCCCGTTACCGGGTGGTCCGCCACGCCAAGGATGGCCGTTACGCTTTTGCGCGGGGTCAGCAGATTTTCCGGCGTGACCGCCATGCCAAGGCCGCGCACGGTATCCAGCGCAATGGCAAACGGCTGCTGCAAAGTCAGCGGGCAGTCCCCATAGCCGGGGGAAAAACGCCCCGTCAGGTAGTGCCCCTGCGCCTGCACGCTGGTGCGGATCTCTGCTTCCAGCGCGTTGCACAGCTCTTCCATCACAGCGGAAGCCATCGCATCCACCACAGCAGCCAGGGCAATATCCGTCAGCTCCAGGCGGCGCATCAGGGTATCGGCCCCGCTGCCAAGGGTAACGGCCATCAGCACCATGGCATCGCAGCCGCGCAGGTGGCGGGCAATATCATTCCCGGCGTTCTGCAGCGGCAGGGCGGTCAGCGGCAGCTGTTTCCACACGCCGCGCGGGGTGGCGGCAGCGCGCAGGGCGTCCTCGGCTTTTTGCAGCAGCGCCTGGGATGCAGCATCCGGCTGCCAGCCCCCTGCCCCAAGGTAGCGCAGGGTTTCGGCGCGGGTATCGTTTTGCGGGTAGGCTAATTGCACAGCGTTTCACTCTCCCCTATGGGGCCAACAGGCCGATTACAGCAGGTCCTTGATGCCCTCATACACAGCGGCGGCAACCTTGGCGTCATTCATGGCATACAGGTGCACACCGTCCGCGCCGCCCTCGATCAGATCTCGCAGCTGCTGCACGGCATAGTCAATACCGGCAGCATACAGGCTTTCGGGGTCGTCCTGGTAGCGGGAGATCATGCGGGTAAACTCCGAAGGCAGGCTGGCACTGGAAAGTGCCACCGTGCGCTCGATCTGGCTGCGCTTAACGATGGGCATAACACCGGCAGACACCGGCAGGGTGATGCCTGCGCGGCGGGCCAGGTTCAAAAAGCGATAAAAGTGCATATTATCAAAGAACAGCTGGGTCAGCAGGTGGGTGGCACCGGCATCCTGCTTAAAGCGCAGGTTGGCAACATCCTGGGCCAGGGTAGCGGCTTCGGGGTGGCCTTCGGGGTAGCAGGCAGCGTGGATATCAAATTCCGGCTGGGTCTGCCACACAAACTGGGCAAGGTCGCTCGCATGGGCAAAGTCCGGGCTTTCGGGGCGGGTGGGGGTGCGGTCGCCGCGCAGGGTCAGCACGTTGCGCACACCGGCGGCGTTCAACTGATCCAGCAGCTGGGCGGCCTTTGCCTTATCGCTGCCCATGCAGATCATGTGGGCCAGCGGCTCTACGTTCAGGTCGTTTTTCAGGAATTCGGCCACTTCCACAGTGGAAACGCCGCCCGTGGAGCCGCCTGCACCGTAAGTAACGCTGATAAAATCCGGGTTAAGGGTGCGCATGGTGCGCAGGGTGTCCTTCATTTTATCAAAGTTGGCGGTTTGCTTCGGGGGGAAGCACTCGATGGAAAACACGCAAGGCTTGCGCTTGAACATCTGGGAGATCTGCATAGGATTCATCCTCCTGTATTTTTATTACTTTCCTCTATTTCTACCCAATTAAAACTTTTGGGGCGTGCGGGAACACTTTTCTGCCGACTTACCGGGGTCAGGCACACAGGGTCAGGCTGCCGGGGGTTACGCGGCGGGGGCCAGTTCTTCGTCCGGCTGTTTTGCCGTCTGCACAGTAAAGCTGCCGTCCGCCTGGGCGGTCACGGTCACCGTGCCGTACAGGTCGGTGCGGTAAAAGTCAATGCCCTCATCCTGCATTTCCTGGATCACCTCGCGGTGGGGGTGGCCGTAATCATTGTTCAGGCCGCAGCTGGCAACCACAAGCTGGGGCTGCACCTGCCACAGCAGTGTTTGGGTGTTGGATGTGGACGACCCATGGTGCCCGGCCTTGAACACGGTGGACCGTAGCCGGAACGGATATTGTTCCGCCAGAGCGGCTTCCTCGTTGCGCTCGGCATCGCCGGTATCCAAAAAGGTAAAGTTCCCGGCTTCAAACCGCAGGCAGAGCGACATATCATTTGTTGCATCGTCACTGCCCGCCGTATCGGCATCCACACCGGGCAGCAGCACGGTCAATGTGCCGGTGCCGATGGTGTACTGCTGGCCGGTATAGGCAGTTTCCACCGGTACGCCGCATTCCTGGGCGGTTTGCAGGGTGCGCTGGGTCTGGCCGGCCACGTCAGTTTCGCTCAGGTCGGGGGTCAGCAGGGTCTGCACATCAAAGTTCTGCAAAACGGCCTGCATGCCGCCCACATGGTCGGCATGGGGGTGGGTCATCACCAACAGGTCCAACTGGCTTACGCCATAGCTGCGCAGGTCCTGCACAAGGTTCTGCCGGGCATCCTTGGGGCCTGCATCAATCAGGCAGGCCGCGCCGTTCTGCAAAATCAGCACGGCATCCCCCTGCCCCACATCCAGGAACACCACTTCGGTTTCCCCCTCCGGCAGCGGGGCTGTGGTTTCGCTCTGGCTGGGTTCCAGGCCAACCCATTGGTAGATCTGGTCCCAGCTGGGCACAAAACCGTTGCCGCCGTAATTTTCGACCACATACAAGGCAACGGCGATGAGAACAGCGGCCACAATGGTCCACACCTGGGGGCGGCGGTAGGAATGGCGGCAATACCTGCGCCGCCGGTATTTACTCACCCTGGCCCAGCTGGCGTTCCTGCCACTGGGCGCGGGTCAGCAAAACGGCACGGGGCTTGGCGCCCTCATAGGGGCCGATAATCTTTTCCTGTTCCATCTGGTCCATGATGCGGGCCGCACGGGCATAGCCCAGCTTGCAGCGGCGCTGCAAAAGGCTGGTGGATGCCTGCCCGGCTTCGATGACGCATTCCACCGCCTGTTCAAACATGGGGTCGCGGCTGCCGCTGTCATCGTCCGAATCGGAGCTGCTGCCCTTGCCGCCCTTTTCGGCCACGGCACGGCGCTCCATCTCGGCAATCATCTCTTCATCATACTGGGCGCTGGAAGTGGATTTGATAAAGTTCAGCACAGCGCTGATCTCTTCATCCGTCACAAAGGTACCCTGCACACGCACGGGCTTGGAAGCGCCGACCGGCAGGAACAGCATATCACCGTTGCCCAGCAGCCTTTCGGCGCCGCCGCTGTCCAGAATGGTGCGGGAGTCGATCTGGCTGGAAACTGCAAACGCAATACGGCTGGGGATGTTGGCTTTGATCAGGCCGGTGATAACGTCCACGCTGGGGCGCTGGGTTGCCACAATCAGGTGGATACCGGCCGCACGGGCTTTCTGGGCAATGCGGCAGATATAATCTTCCACCTCTTTGCCGGCAACCATCATCAGGTCGGCCAACTCGTCAATGATAATAGCGATATATGGCAGGTGTTCCAGCACATCGGGGTGCTGCTTGGCCAGCTTGTTATAGCTCTTGATATCGCGCACATTGTTTTCGGCAAACAGCTTATAGCGGCGCTCCATCTCGGCCACGCTGGCCCCCAGGGCACCGGCGGCCTTGCGCGGCTCGGTCACAACGGGCATTAACAGGTGGGGAATGCCGTTGTACTCAGCCAGTTCCACCACCTTGGGGTCGATCAGGATCAGTTTGACATCTTCCGGACCGGAGCGGAACAAAAAGCTGATGATGATCGAGTTGACGCAGACGGATTTACCGCTGCCGGTGGAGCCGGCGATCAGCAGGTGGGGCATTTTACACAGGTCCGCCACCTGGGCCGTACCGGCAATATCTTTGCCCAGCGCCATGGTCAGTGGGCTGCGCATGTTGATGTAGCTCTGGGATTCAAACACCCCGCGGATGCTGACGGTAGACCGGATCTTGTTGGGCACCTCGATACCGACGGCGGGTTTGCCGGGAATGGGGGCTTCGATACGCACACCGGCGGTGGCAAGGTTCAGGGCGATATCATCCGACAGGCTGGTGATACGGCTGACCTTGATGCCCGCCTGGGGCTGCAGCTCATACCGGGTCACGGAAGGGCCGCGGCAGATATCCAGGATATGGGTCTTAACACCAAAGCTGTCCAGCGTGTTCACCAGGATATCGGCGTTTTTCTTCATCTCGGCGGCCGCGCCGCGTTCATCTTCCGGTTTGGCCGCATTGAAAAGGTTCAAAGATGGGTAAGTATACGGCGGGAACTCCTCTTTGGCCTGGGCGGCAAAGGCTGCCGTAGCTTCGCTGCTGGCATCCTCGTCCGCTTCGCGGGCTGCACCGGCGGGTGCGGTGGCTGCCGGGGCGGCAGGGGCTTTCGCCATTGCTTTGGCCACGCTGGGCGGGCTGGAAATGGGAGCCGAAGCCGAATTGCCCATGCTGGAAGATACCCGCAGCCGGTTGGGGCTGCCGGGGCGGCGTTCATCCGTTACGCTGTATACTTTAGGCGCAGCGGCGGCAGGCTGGGCCGCGGGCTGCGGTGCCGGGGCCTGCACGCTGACCCGCCCGGTGAGCAGATCCGATACCGGAATTCCGGCGTTCCAGGCAGCCTTGGCTGCATCGAAACCGCCCTGGTCAAAGCTGCCGCCCAATGTGGGGATGGCTGTAACAGGGGCAGGCGCCGGCTGGGTGGGTTCCGGCACCAGCGGTGTTTCAAAACTATCCGCGCTTTCGCTGCTACCAACGTCATCCGGTTCCGGCAATTCCTCTACCGGCTCCAGCGGGGTGGAAAAATCTTCCGCCGAGGCGGCAGGTGCGTTATCATCCGGTTCCGGGGTCAGCGGGGTTTCAAAGCTTTCCGCTTCATCCTCATCGGGCAGGCCCACATCGGCACCGGCCACGGGGGTATCCCGCCCGGTCACGGCGCGCTGGATCAGGTCATTCAGGCTGTCTTCCTCCACCGGGGCTTCCTCAGCCTGCTGGGCTTCCGGTTCCAGGTGCAGCTCAAAGCTTTCTTCCTGCGGCTGGGGCTGGGGTTCCGGCTGGGGCGCGGGGTACTTGCGATGGTTCAACTGCTCCAGCGGGTCAAGGCCAAAGGTGCCGCCGGGGCCGATCTCAATTTTCTGCAGCGGGTCATGCTGCACGGCGTTCTGCAAAGCGCGCTGGGAAGCATCCGGCCCCAGGTCCACATCAAAGTCCGAACGCTGGGCGGGCGGGGCAAAGCTTTGGGTGTGCTGCACGCCCTGGGGCGCAGCCTGGGCACGCTGCATATCGGGGTATGTTGCGGTGCCGGGCTGCGTATACGCCTGCTGGGGCTGGGCCGCCGGCTGTCCGACCTGCGCCGCGGCGGCTGCCTGGTCGGCAGGGTTTGCCTGGGCCGCGTTGCGGCGGGCAGCTTCCTCTTGTTCCAGATAGGGGGCCACATCAAAGGGGCGGCGGGTGCCAGACTGCGGCGTGGCCGGAGACTCGCCGGCCATGGGCGGCAGGCTGCCGGTCAGGTTTTCAAGGGATTCTTCCTCCGCTTCATGGCCAAACAACTGGGTATCGTAAGCGGTTTCTTCCTCCGCACGGGCAGCGCGGCGGGCTTTGAACTCCTGAATATAATAGCTGATGAACTGCACCACATCCACCGGGGTAACGGCAAAAAACACCATCAGCCCCATCAGGATGACAATAATCATGACGATATTGGCACCGGGACGGCCACAGACGGCCAGCAGCGATGCACCGATGGGCACACCAAGCACACCGCCGGTCCAGAACTTGCGCTGCCCCCAGGCAAACAGCATCTTGACGGTCTGCCAGGGGGTATCCCCTACCTTAAAGTCCGAGAAGATGACCGCCGTACCGGCCAGCAGCACCGCCAGCAGCAGCACCTTGCCAATGAAAGTGCCCACATGGTAACCGGATGCCAGCAGATAGGCCAGATACAGCAAAAACGGGCCGACAAAATATGTAACCACGCCAAAGGTGCCAAACAGCCAGCCGCGCAGAATATTCCAGAAGCTCTGCCCCGGCACCAGCACCAGCGCAATGGCCAGAATGCCAAACCCGGCCAGCACCACGCTGCGGATCAGGTTTTGCTGCTGGGCGCGGCGCTGTTCCAGCCTGGACATCCGCTTTTTGCTGCCGGAGGCTGAACTGTTGTGTTTGGCCCCGGAGCTGCTGCTTTTACTGCTTTTGCTGCCGGAGGCGCGGTATGTGTTTTTACTGTTTTTTCCGTTTTTGGCGGAACTTGAACGTGCCATGCTCTCCCTACCTCTTTACTATAATATGCGTATGTTCAGGCTGCCCTGTTCAGCGGGCAGCCATTGTTGATTTGCTTTGGCGCGGCGGGCCCTGCCCCCGTTTTAAACGAAAGTGCTTTCGCCTTTTATCTGGCAGCGGGCGGCCATTAAACAGCATCCGGCGGCCCCGCATAAAGAGACTTTCCGCGCAGTGATTTTATCTGCCATCCGCCACGGCGGCTGTGCCGTGCTGTTTTGGGCAGGGGCATACTGCCCCTTATAGCATAAGGTATATTGTAGCATGAAAACGCCCGCTTGTAAAACCCCTTTCTCTTTCTATTTTCATCAAAGCCTTTCCGCCCACTGGCGGGCAGCGCCCCCTCAATATCCGGCTTTCCCGGCGTCGATTTCGGCATACAGGTAGCGCAGCGCATCGCCCAGGTTGCCGATGGCGTCGATCAGCCCCTCTTCCACAGCCTGTTCCCCGCCCAGCACGGTGCCCATATCCATCACCAGCTCCCCGGTATTGTGCATCAGCTGGGTAAAGCGCCTGGCGCTGATGCCGGAATGCCCCGCCACAAAGCTGACGATGCGCTCCTGCATCTGCTCAAAATAGCGCAGGGTCTGGGGCACCCCCAGCACCATGCCGGAGTGGCGCACCGGATGCACCGTCATGGTGGCGGTGGGCACAATAAAGCTTTTGCGGGCCGAAACCGCCAGCGGGATGCCGATAGAATGGCCGCCGCCCAGCACCAGCGTTGCGCTGGGCTTGCTGACGCCGGAGATCAGCTCCGCCAAAGCGAGCCCGGCTTCCACATCGCCGCCCACGGTATTCAGGATGACCAACAGCCCCTCAATGGCGGGGTCCTCCTCAATATCCACCAGCTGGGGGATCACATGCTCATACTTGGTGCTTTTCTGGTTATCGGGGGCCAGGCTGTGGCCCTCAATGGTGCCGATCACCGTCAGGCAATAAATGGCATGGCGGCCCTTGGTGGCGGGCACAATGCCGCTGTCCGTGATCAGGTCATGTTCCAGCCGCATGCGCTCCACATCCTTGGCGTCCTTGGCAGCATGGGGGGCGGGCTGTTGTTTTGGGGTACGGTTTGGCATGGCGGGGGTCCTTTCCTTCCGACAAAATCGGTGCGCCGGGCAGTGCAAAACCCGGCTATACCCTGACAGTATGCCCCGCTGGTACGCTTTTTTATGCACAGAGGGGCGCGACTGAGCAAAAAAAGCGCGGAAAAACTTAGATAAAAAATTGACAATCGGCACAAGATTGATTATACTTTTACTAGAATTTACATCGGAATTACACAGGAGGCAGGGTGTTCCCTTTCCCCCTGCCCGGAAAACGGGAGATTGGTCTTTATGTCATCAACAATGCAAAACAAAGCGTCGTTGCCCGTGATCAAGCGGCTGCCCAAATATTACCGCTACTTGAGCAACCTGCAGGCAGATGGGCGTGATAAAATTTCTTCCAGCGAGCTGGCCCGCATGATGGGCACCACCGCCAGCCAGGTGCGGCAGGATTTCAACTGTTTTGGCGGTTTTGGCCAGCAGGGCATCGGCTACAAGGTGGATGTGCTGCTTGCCGAGATTGGCAAACTGCTGTTTGGCAACGGCGAGCTGCTGCCTACCGTGCTGATCGGCGCTGGCCGCCTGGGCACGGCGGTCTCCAGCTTTATCAGCCGCGATACCAACGGCTACAAGCTGATTGCCGCGTTTGATATCAACCCCGCCCTGGAGGGCAAGGAGATCAGCGGCGTAACCATCCGCCCGCTGTCCGAGCTGGAAAGCTTCTGTGCGGCGCACAAGCCGGTGGTCGCCGTGCTGTGCGTGCCGCGCCAGAGCGCCATGGACCTTTCGGACGAGCTGGTTCGGCTGGGTATTCAGGGCTTCTGGAACTTCAGCCACTATGATCTTTCGGTCGTTTATCCGCAGGTCACAGTGGAAAACGTCCATTTAGGCGATAGCCTGATGAGCCTTGGCTACCGGCTGCGCAACCATGATGAATAAAATCCGGGCACACAGCGCATGACTGTTTCCGGCGGGGTGTACCCCAGCGCCTGCCCTGGCATGGGTGCAGGATCCTGTGGTACCCCCCGATTTTCATGCTGTTTTTCACTTTATTTTAATAAGGAGCCAAACATGGCAAAGCTATATTACCGTTACGGCGCAATGAACAGCGGCAAAACCACGGCGCTTTTGCAGGTTGCTTTCAATTATAACGAGCGCGGCATGCGGGTGCTGATTCTGAAAGCCAGCGTGGACACCAAAGGCGGCGATCGTATTGTTTCCCGCCTGGGGGTCAGCCACAAGGTGGATGTGCTGGTCAGCCCGGACATGGACATCCTGGATATCGTCCGGGCCGATACTGCCGCCCATGGCAGCGCCCCTGCCTGTGTGCTGTGTGACGAAAGCCAGTTCTTTACCCCGGCGCAGGCCGAGCAGCTGTTTTTGGTCACGGTGGACCTGAACATTCCGGTCATCTGCTATGGGCTGCGGGCAGACTTTATGAACCGCGGCTTCCCCGGTTCCACCCGCCTTCTGGAGCTGGCCCACACGATCGAGGAGATGAAAACCATCTGTGCCTGCGGCCGCAAAGCCACCTGCAACGGCCGCAAGGTAAACGGCGAGTTTGTGTTTGAGGGCGCCCAGGTTGCGATTGACACAGTGGATGCTGTAGAGTATCAGAGCCTTTGCCCCCAGTGCTGGTACCGGGAATACCGCGCTTTCCTGAAGCGCCACCCCACGCACCAGTGATCCATTCTTTTATTTCAATCTGTGTTCCGCCCTTTTATATAAGGCAACACCGCACAATTCCCGCCTTGCGGCTTAAGCACCGCTCCGGCAGCTGCGGCACGGCATCTGCGTTGCCAAAATGCTCGATAAGACATCCAGTATTATCTGCGCTTTTGGCTTAGCATCTGCCGTACCTCGCTCGCCGTATCGGCACTTAGAATTATGCGGTATTGCCTTAAGTAAATGACAACATATATGGCACAAAAGCCGCTGCCCAGCCTTGCAGCACCGCTTTTGTGCCATTTTTGTTTCCAATATTTTGCGGCGCAATTTTCAGAGCACCAAAAGGCTGCATATACAAGATATGTTTTATGTGCAGCAATTTCCATTCCATTTTTCGCACACATTTTGCCATCGCGAATATTTTTAGCATACTGTATTTCTTCCCATTGCAAATTTTGCACGAATGCGCAAAAGAAGTGCGTTTGCGTACATTTTTTGCGTTACCGAATTTGTGCGTTTGTTTTCTGTGATCCATTCAGCAATTTTACACGTTTTCCCCTATAATTTCGTTGTAACTGTTTTGCAACATATACAAATACGCACAAGTCACCTCAATTTATGCAAGATTTTGCCGTAATTTTTATTAGATACGGGTTCGAGCTATTTCAGCATTATGCACAAATCGTTTTACCTTGGTTCGTATGTTTTGACATAGGTTGATTTTTTGTCCATTCAATTAAAGCAATATTTGTTTGTTTTCATGATTTACACACTATTTTGGATATTTTTTTGATGTTCACAATTTGTTATTATAATAGCGTTGAATGAAGCGGTCAGTTGTCAGGCCGCTCGTTATATGAACATTTTTAGGAGGACCAAAACAATGAAAAAGGCAATCGCCCTTGCAATGGCCAGCGTTATGGCTGCTGGCCTGCTGGCAGGCTGCGGCGGCTCCGCTGCCAACAGCACCGCAGCTTCTTCCGAGGCCGCTTCTTCTGAAGCTGCTTCCACCTCTACCGAGGCTGCTACCGAGGCTCATACCGTCAACACCACCGATCCCATCACCCTGACCATCAGCTGGTGGGGCGGCGATGCCCGCCAGGCTGCATACGAGGCTGCCTGCAAGGCATTCACTGAAAAATACCCCAACATCACCGTTGAGTGCACTTACGGCCCGTGGAACGGCTGGGAGGAAGCTCAGTCCACTGCCCTGGCTGCCGGCAACGCTGCCGACGTGATGCAGGTCAACTGGAACTGGCTGTACCAGTACTCCGGCAAGGGCCAGAGCTTCGTTAACCTGAACGATTACTCCGATGTGCTGGATCTGACCCAGTTCCCCTCTAACGCTCTGGATGCCTGCACTGTGGCTGATTCCCTGCAGGCTGTGCCCGTCGCTATGTCCGGCCGTATTTACTACTGGAACATGGCAACCTTCAAGAAGGCTGGCCTGGATCACTACCCCACTACCGAGCAGGAACTGCTGGACGCCGCCAAGACCTTCCAGGAAAAGCTGGGCGATGACTACTATCCGCTGGCTGCCACCACGCTGGACCGCATGATCATGATGACCTTCTACCTGGAAAGCAAGTACGGCGAGCCCTGGGTTACCGACAGCACCCTGAACTACACCGTTGAGCAGCTGCAGGAAGGTCTGGAATGGATCCAGAGCCTGGAAGATAACCACGTGATGCCCGACCTGAAGACCATGAACGCCTCTGGCGATAAGACCATCACCGATGGTCAGGCCTGGATCACCGGCAAGTATGCCGGCGTCTTCACCTGGGACTCCAGCGCACTGAGTGCAAGCCAGAACCTGCCCGACGATGCTGAGTACGTTGTTGGCGACGAAATCAAGTGGGGCGAGGCTGCCAACGGCGGTTTTGCCAAGGTTTCCATGGGTATGGCTGTTACCCAGAGCTGCGAGCATCCTGTTGAGGCTGCTGCCCTGATCAACTTCATCCTGAACGAAAAAGAGGGCGCTTCCATCATGGGCACCCAGTGCGGCATGGTTTGCTCCAAGGCCGGCCAGGAATACGCCAAGGAAGCCGGTGCTGTCAACGAGCTGATTCTGGAAGCCAACACCAAGGTTATGGCTTTTGTTGACCAGCCGTTCGACCCCTGCTACGAGAGCACTTCCCTGAAGGACGAGACCAATGGCGTGTACAGCGATGTGTTTGAAGGCTTCAGCTACGATCAGTATGATTCCGCCGAGGCTGCCCAGATCCTGTACGATGGCATCTGCGAAGCACTTGCCTAATCCCCGTTTCCACACTTAACCTTACGCATCAGCAAGGCTGGCCCCGGCCCCATGGCAGTGGGGCCAGCCCTTTATTATGTAACAAGGAGGTTCCCTTTATGAGCGCACCTGCTGCCAAGACAGTGACCCGCACTCCTTTCAAAAAATGGTGTGATGAAAACGTTGGCCTTTTGTTCCTGATTCCCTGGATCATTGGTTTTGTGGTGTTCAAGCTGTATCCGTTTGCCACTTCCCTGTTCTACAGCTTTACGGATATGAACTTCTTTGACGGCATTACCAAGTACGGCCTGATGAACTACATCTACATTTTCACCAACAAGAAAACGCTGACCTCGTTCATCATCACCTTCCGTTATGCCCTCATCACCGTTCCCCTCAAGCTGATTTTTGCTTTGTTCATCGCTTACATCCTGAACTTCAAGATCAAGTGCGTCAACCTGTTCCGTACCATCTACTACATTCCCTCCATCCTGGGCGGCTCTGTTGCCATTGCCGTTCTGTGGAAGGCCCTGTTCAAAGAGGATGGCATCATCAACATGCTGCTCTCCTTTATCGGTATTCAGGGGCCCAGCTGGCTGGCTGACCCCGATTACGCCATGGTCGTTATCATTGTGCTGCGTGTATGGCAGTTCGGCTCCGCCATGGTGCTGTTCCTTGCCGCATTGAAGGGCGTTTCGGTCGACCTGTACGAAGCCGCCACCATCGACGGTGCTTCCAAGACCCGCCAGTTCTTCTCCATCACCGTGCCGATGATCACCCCCGTTATCTTCTACAACCTCGTTACCCAGATTGCTCAGGCGTTCCAGGAATTCAACGGTCCCTACATTATCTTTAATAATGGCGGCCCCCGCGGTTCCGTCACGCTGGTTTCGCTGCTGGTTTACAACTATGCGTTCAAGAGCAACGAAATGGGTATGGCCTGCGCCATGGCTTGGGTCATGTTCATCATCATCGCCCTGCTCACTGTCATTGCATTTGGCAGCCAGAAGCATTGGGTCTACTATGCTGACTGATTGAAGGAGGAATTGATTTATGGGTATGAAAGCACGCGCCAATGTGGCAACCTTCTTCAAGTATTTTGTTCTGATTTTGATGGGCTTTATCATGGTGTACCCGCTGCTGTGGATGGTGGGCTCCACCTTTAAGACCAACGCCGAGATCTTTACCAGCCTTTCCCCGTTCACCACGCACCCCACCCTGGATGGCTATTATAACGCTGTAACCAAAACTTACGGCGGCGATATCACCATCTGGCGTGCATTCCTGAACACCTACAGCTACGTTATCCCCAAGGTTGTGTTCACTGTTATTTCTTCTGTCATTGCTGCTTACGGTTTCAGCCGTTTCAAGTTCAAGGGCCGCGATTTCCTGTTCGGCGTTATGATCATGACGCTGTTCCTGCCGCAGGTTGTTCTGAACGTTCCGCAGTACATGATGTACAACAAGTTTAACTGGATCAACAACCCCCTGTACCCCGCCCTGTGGGTGCCTTCCCTGTTTGCTACCGAGACCTACTTCGTCTACCAGCTGGTGCAGTTCATGCGCAGCATCCCGCACGACCTGGACGAAGCTGCCGCCATTGACGGCTGCGGCCCGGTCAAGATCCTGTACAAGATCATCTGCCCCATGCTCAGCCCCTCTCTGGTCGCCTGTGCGCTGTTCCAGTTCATGTGGAGCTGCAACGACTTTATGGGTCCCCTGCTTTACGTTACCACCCCCAGCAAATACCCCATGGCAATCTTTGTCAAGCTGTCTATGGACAGCACCAGTGAAGGCATTCAATGGAACCGCATCCTTGCCTTGTCCCTGATTTCCATTATCCCGCAGCTGCTGGTTTTCTTTGCCGCTCAGGATTCCTTTATTGACGGCATTGCCGCTGGCAGTGTAAAGGGCTAAGCTTCAAGGTTTTCTCCAAAACTTTTGATCTTTTTGCGCCCAAATCACTACACAGGCTGCCCCGTACCGCTGCAAAAGGGGTACCGGGCAGCTTTTATTTTGAAAACTCCGGCCACTGGCTTTTTCTCGCTTTTGGCCGTTCCTAATATTCAGGATGCAGCCGGAATAAAAAAGCTTTCGGCTTTCCGCTGTATTCCGGCACATGATGGTGCCTTTTCTGCTGATCCCTTTGCATCTCTCTCCCCTGCCCTGCTTATCCGTTAGGGGCAAAACAAAAGCGGCTGCCTGTTGGCAGCCGCCGGGGGTTGTGGTTTTGTGCTGTAACATTTTTGGCCTTATTTTTCCGGTTTGTTTACCCGCTTGAAATATTGGCGGTACTGCTGGGGCGAAAGCCCTGTGGCATCTTTGAACACCCGCCGGAAATGCGCGCTTGTCATAAAGCCTGTCTTTTCCGCCACGCTGGAAATGCTTTCGTTGGTCTTTTCGATCATGTTCTGCGCCGCTTTGATGCGCACGCCGTTGATGTATTCGATTAAGCTCAGGTTGATGGTCTTTTTGAACAGACGGCTGAGGTAATACGGGCTGATGTAAAACTGGTTGGCAATGTTTGTCAGGGTCAGCTTCTCGGCGTAATGCTCCGCAATATAGCTTTGGATCTGACTGACGATGCGGTTGGTCACCCGGCCGCTGTCGCCCCCCAGCTCATGCTGGTATTCGCACATCTTTTTCAACTGCAACAGCAGCGTGGCCAGCAGCATTTTGCGGGTCACAGCGCTTTCGGGGCTGTTTTCGTCCTGCATCTGGATCAGCTGCTGCAGGATGGAGTAGATATAGTTCTGCTGCTTAACCGTGATGTTGCTCAGCAGGTGGTTGTTCTCCTCGCTCATAAAGCCGAACAGGTCAATCTCCGGGAAAGCCCCGCTGATCTCCTGCAGATACTCGCGGCTGAAATTGCACACAATGCGGCTGGTGGGGCCATCCCCTACCGAACCAGTCTTGTGGATCTGGTTTTCCCCAATCAGGATCACATTGCCTGCATTGACGATATAGGCGGAATCCTCAATAAAATAGCGCCGTGCGCCTTCCACTTCATAATACAGTTCATATTTGTGGTGTGTGTGGAAACTTCCCATATCGTAGCTATGCTCGCGGTCGATCATATCGATATAAAAGTCCACATGGGGGGAATAGGTATATTCCTTGACCATCCTGTTCAAACCTCCCGCCACGCCCCGCCCAAGCATTTTTGCCAGTTTTAGGGCAGCACGCGCTTCAATTTTGTTGATTTATTTCATCTTAACACATTTCTTGTTGAATTTCAAAACTTTTTTCATTTTTTATGGAGGAAATTATCGTATGAAACTCGCTCTCGTTCGTGCCTGTACCCGCAGCGCCTGTTTTGAGCTGCAAAACAACACCTGCTATACCGCCCCTGCCCCGTTCCGGGTCCAGCTGAACGGCCAGACTGTGCTGGAAGCCTGCTGCACCAACGTGTTCAGCGTGTTCAGCCTGGAACCCGGCAAAACCTACCACCTGGAAGTGCTTGCCACTGATGGCGATACCGGCACACTGGACTTTGCCACCGCGGCGGAAAGCTTTTTTGTAGATGCTTCCCGCTATGGCCTGGTGAATGACGGCGTGACCGACAACACCGCCTTTTTGCAGGCTGCGCTTTCCACCTGCCCGCCGGGCGGCACGGTGTATGTGCCCGCCGGTACTTACCGCACCCAGAGCCTGTTTTTGTGCAGCAACACCACCCTGTACCTGGAAAAAGGCTGCACCCTGCTGGGCGGCACCGACCGCCGCGAATATCCCATCCTGCCCGGTGTGCTGCCCTGCGCCGATGAACAGCACGAAGCCTATCTCGGCGGCTGGGAGGGAAACCCGCTGGACTGCTTTGCCGGTTTGATCAATGTCATCAACGCCGAAAATGTGACCATCACCGGCGAAGGCTGCATCAATGCCAATGCCGACAACGGCGACTGGTACCAGTACACCAAGGTGAAAGTTATCGCCTGGCGGCCGCGGCTTTTCTTTACCAGCAAGGCCAAGAATGTGACCCTGCACGGCGTGGAGGTGTGCAACAGCTTCTCCTGGACCATCCACCCCACCTACTCAGACGGGGTGAACATCCTGCAGCTGCAGATTCACAACCGTGCCGACAGCCCCAACACCGATGGCATTGACCCCGAAAGCTGCAAGAATGTGAACATCATCGGTGATTACATCCATGTTGGCGATGACTGCATCGCCCTCAAGTCCGGCAAACTCTTCCTTGGCACTGTGATGCATACCCCCTGCGAGAATGTAACCATCCGCAACTGCAACCTGAACCGCGGCCATGGCGGCCTGGTTATTGGCAGCGAGATGAGCGGCGGCGTGAAAAACGTGGTGGTGACCCAGTGCCTGATGGACCACACCGACCGCGGCCTGCGCATCAAGACCCGCCGCGGCCGCGGCAAGAACGCCGTGATCGACGGGCTGGTGTTCCGCAACGTGGAAATGCGCCATGTGCTGACCCCATTCGTCATCAACATGTTCTACTTCTGTGACCCGGACGGCAAGAGCGACTATGTGCAGAGCCATGAACCCCTGCCGCTGGACGACGCTACCCCCCGCCTGGGCAGCCTGACGATGGAAAATATCACCGCCACCGACGCCGAGTATGCAGGCTGCTGGTTCAGCGGTCTGCCGGAGCAGCCGGTTGAAAAAGTGGAGATGAACAATGTCAGCATCTCCTTTGCCGAAAACGCCGGGGCTGGCCACGCCGCCATGATGTGCGGTGCCGCCGAATGCAGCAAGCTGGCGATCTGGGCCGAAAACGTGAAGGAGATCCACTTCCACAATGTCAAACTGGAAGGCTATGCAGGCGAACGCCTGAACTTTATCAACGTTGGCAGCTTTAAGGAGGATTAAGCCATGACCCATGAAGAGATTTTGACCACCCTGGGCAATTATGTGGATTATCTGATTGCCGGCAGCTCTGCCGAAGCCCCATTGTGGAACATTGAAAAGGTGCGCAGCGGCAAGCCCAATAAGTGGAACTATGTGGACGGCTGCATGATCACCGCCTGCCTGAGCCTGTACAAGACCACCGGGGATGAAAAGTTCCTGAAGTTCTCCCGCGATTTTGTAGACTACTTTGTCAAGGATGGCGGCGAGATCTACACCTTTGACGCCAACGAGCATAACCTGGACAACATCAACCAGGGCAAAAACCTGTTTTCCCTATATGATTTGACCGGCGAACAGCGCTACCGGGATGCCATCAACACCATCCGCGCCCAGCTGGACACCCAGCCCCGCACCAAGGATGGCAATTTCTGGCACAAAGCCATCTACCCGTGGCAGGTTTGGCTGGACGGTACCTATATGGCGCAGCCGTTCTACATGGAATACGAAACCCGCTACAACGGCATGAAGGGCTGCCAGGACAGTTATAAGCAGTTCATGAACATCAAAAAGTACATGCGAGACCCCAAAACCGGCTTGTACTACCACGGCTATGATGAAAGCCGCCAGATGTACTGGGCCGATCCTGTAACCGGCTGCAGCGCAAACTTCTGGCTGCGCGCCATGGGCTGGTTCCTGGTTGCCATGGTGGATGTTCTGGAGCGCATGGACGAGCAGATGTATTACGAATACCGCGCCATCATGGCCATGTTCAAGGAAGCCGTGGAGGCCATGATCCAGTTCCAGGATGCCGAGACCGGCATGTTCTGGCAGGTCATTGATAAAGCCGGCGTACCGGGCAACTATCTGGAAACCTCCGGCAGCTCCCTGTTCGCTTACGCCGTGCTCAAAGGCGTGCGGCTGGGCTACCTGCCCAAGCGGTTCCGCGTTTACGGCGAAAAGGCATTCTATGGCACCTGTGACAAATACCTGGGCGTGAACGATAAGGGCGAGCTGCAGCTGTCCGGCATCTGCCTGGTAGCCGGTTTGGGCGGCGCCACCCGCCGCGATGGCAGCCTGGAATACTATTTCAGCGAGCCGGTTGTGGAAAACGACGCCAAGGGCGTTGCCCCCCTGCTGCTGGCCTATACCGAAATGATCATCCAGTAAGGAGGTTCCGCTGTTATGGCCGTATTTACCGTTGGTGCCCGCCTGCATGATTACGGTAAGGGCACGCCCGATGAGCTGTTTGGCAAGGTTTCTGCAGACGGGTTTGCCTGCGTGCAGCTGGCCTACAAAAAATGCGTGCCCGGCGTTGCCAGCTATGCGGACGTTACCCCGCAGCTGGTGCAGAACACGCTGGAAGCGCAAAAGAAGCACAACATCGCTGTTGCCGTGCTGGGCACCTATGTGGAGCTTGCCATCGCGGACGAAGTGCAGCGCAGCGCCAACGCAGCGGATTTCAAAAGCCAGCTGGCCGTGTGCAAGGCGCTGAACGCGGGCTGCATTGGCACCGAGACTACCGGCATGCACAAGCAGCCCGCCGGCACCACCCGCGAGCGAGCCCAATATATGCTCTGCAAAAGCCTGGAAACCATTCTGCCGGAAGCCGAGCGCCTTGGCGTAACCGTTGCCATTGAGCCCGTTGTTGGCGACAGCACCAACACCCCGCAGGCAGCGCGGCACATCCTGGATATGATGCAAAGCCCCGCGCTGGGGGTCATCCTGGACATGAGCAACCTGGTCAGCTTTGAGGGCAAGGACAACCAGCAGCCCCTGTGGGACGCCATGGGCGAGCTGCTTGGGGACAAAATCAAGGCCGTACACTTTAAGGGCAAGAACTTTGCGCCGGACGGCACCATGCTGCACACCAGCCTGGAAGATTCCTGCACCGATTACGCCGGTGCCTTTGCCATGCTGCGCACCCTGCCGCAGCCGTTGCCCGTTCTGCGCGAGGAAGCCGTGCCCGCCCGTGCTGCCAGCGATATTGCTTTTATCAAACAGTTTTTCTAAGGTGTAATGCCGCTTCTTTTTGCCCCACCGGGCCGGAGTATTTGCACTGATACCATGGAAGCCTTTTTGTGAAAGGAACCGATTCAATATGGAACGCAAGCTTGTAACCGTTGCCGTGGATGGCAGCGCTGAATTTACCACCCTGACCGCCGCTGCTGCCGCGCAGAACCCCGCCCAGCCGCTTCACTTTGTGCTGGGGGCCGGGACCTATTATGAACGCCCGTTTTTGGAACTGGCGGATTACATCATCACCGGTGCCGGGATGGGGCAGACCGTGATCTCCGCCGGGGCCGCCGGGCGCGACCCCTGGCCCGGCGAGGAGCGCACCGGTACCTTTCGCAGCCAGACGCTTTTCCTTGGCGGCGGCAGCGCCCGGCTGGAGCACCTGACCGTGGAAAACACCGCCGGTGATGGTGCGGACCGCGGCCAGGCGCTGGCGGTATATGCCGATGCCAGCCGTGTGTGCATGGTGGATGTTTCCCTGCACGGCAACCAGGATACGCTCTTCACCGCTCCCCTGCCGCTGGCCGTGCGGCAGAAAAACGGCTTCCGCGGTCCGCGGGAGAACACGCCCCGGCTGGACACCAAACAATACTACCGTGACTGCGAGATTTCCGGCAACATTGATTTTATTTTCGGCGGGGCCAACGCGGTGTTTGACCATTGCCGCATTGTGCCCGTTGCCCACCGCGGCGTTACCAGCTATATTGCCGCCGCCAGCACGCCGCAGGGCAAGCCGGGCTACCTGTTTGCCAACTGCACCGTGCAGGGCAACAGCCCCGCAGGCAGTGTCTATCTGGGCCGCCCGTGGCGGCAGTATGCCCGCGTGTACTGGCTGGACTGCGATTTAAGCGATGAGATCATCCCCCTTGGGTGGGACAACTGGTCTGACCCCGCCAACGAGGAAACCGTCCACTTTGGCGAGTACGGCTCCAAAGGCCCCGGTGCCCCCAAAGCAAGCCCCGCCCGCGCCGGTTACGCCGCCCTGAATGATGAAGCCTCCGCCCAGGAAATGCGCGCCATGCTGGCTGAATTCCGGGCCGACTTCGGTGCAGAAGCGTAACACGCTCTTTGCGGAGCCGCCAATTATAACATTCCACCTCCTCCTAAAAAAGCAGCAAGCCCGCACCGCGTCCCTGTATGCGGCTGCGGGCTTGCTGCTGTCATACCGCTGCTTTGATTCCAGAAAGGATTTTTTATGAGCTATACCAAACTGGACCTTCTGCAGGACCTGGCTGATATGGGCCTGACCGGGCAGGAAACCATTCTGATCCATTCTTCCATGAAGTCCATCGGCCCGGTGGACGGCGGTGCCGATACTGTGCTGGATGCCCTGATGGAGTTTTTCCGGCCTGGGCTGCTGCTGTTGCCCACCCACACCTGGCGCACCATCAACGCGGCCAACCCGGTGTTTGATGTGTGCACTTCCCCCTGCTGCGTGGGCATTTTGCCGGAGCTGTTCCGCCAGCGTCCCGGTGTGGTACGCAGCCTGCACCCCACCCACAGCATGGCCGGGTATGGGCAGCAGGCTGCTTCCTACCTCGCGGGTGAGGAACTGCGCAACACGCCCTGCACCCCCGGCGGCTGCTATGACCGCCTGAAAGATGTGGGCGGCAAAATCCTGCTGGTAGGCGTTACCCACGCCCGCAACACCTATATCCACAGCATTGAAGAAGTGCTGAACGTGCCCCACCGCCTGGCCGACCAGCCCATGAAGCTGCAAAGCGTGGATACCGATGGCAGCGCACACACTGTTTATATGCGCAGCCACTACAACGCCCAGCAGCCCCATATTTCAGAGGATTTCGTCAAGCTGACGCAAGCCTACCTGGACTGCGGAGCCGCCCAGAGCACGCGCTTTGGCGCTGCCAGCTGCATCCTGTGCGATGCCGCCAGCCTGTTCCGCGTCACCCGCCATGTGCTGGCCCCAGACCCGGAGTGCATTGTCACCGCCCCCAGCATCCCGCCGGAGCGGTGGGCAGGGTTCCACGCGTAAGGCCGTATGGTTAGTTTATATCAAAGGAAATGCCCCACAGTTGGCGGGCGGATACCGGTCGTGGTTCCGAGCCGTGTATGTGGGGCATTGGTATATCTTCTATTGAGTTTATGTTTTATAGGCAAAGTAGCAAAGTATAGGAAAGAGAATTGATGGCAAGGCTGCCAAACGGGACGATGGCAAGCATCGTCCCCTACAAATTATCTTTTAGGTGCACAACGAATGATTTTATGTTTCTCCGCGGCGGGGTGAGGGCACCCCGCCCTACTGGTATTTTAGAAGGTTAGCCGCGCACAATAAAATGTTCCGTAGGGAACGGTCTTGACCGTTCCGGGGCCTTGTCCAAATCTGGCATAATGAGATTTGTGATCGGGCCCGTCCGGCGGCCAGAGGGCTGGCCGCCCTGCTTTCCCCTACCGCCCTGCTACCCACACTCAGGATATAACAACAGCCCCGGCTCTGCAAACGCAGAACCGGGGCTGTAATACTTAAATGATACCTATGTACCTTATTTACCGCCCATGAAAGCCGGCAGAAGTTTGCCCTCTTTGAGCCACTGGTGGTATTCGGCGGTGGCGGCAAATTCCACGTCACCGGCGGAGTTCAGCGCAGTCTCAACGGAGTCCTGAATAACGCCAATGATGAAGCCAACGCCGACAACCTGCATGGCAATGTCATTGGAGATGCCAAACAGCGAGCAGGCCATGGGGATGAGCAGCAGCGAACCGCCCGCAACACCGGAAGCGCCGCATGCGCCCAAAGCCGACATGATGGACAGCAGGATGGCGGCAGGCACGGAGACCTGCATGCCCAGCGTGTTGGCGGCAGCCAGCGTCATGATGGTGATGGTAATGGCAGCGCCGTCCATATTGATGGTTGCGCCCAGCGGGATGGAGACGGAGTAAATATCCTTATCCAGGCCCAGCTTTTCGCACAGAGACATGTTGACCGGGATGTTGGCGGCGGAGCTGCGGGTGAAGAAAGCGGTCAGGCCGCTTTCACGCAGGCAGCGGAACACCAGTGGGTAGGGGTTGCGGTGCAGGTAGATAAAGATGATGAACGGGTTGATCACCAGCGCCATCAGCAGCATGGTGCCCACCAGCAGCAGCAACAGGCGCCCGTACTGGGTAAAGATGGACAGGCCGTTGTCCGCCACGTTGGTAAACACCAGGCCCATAATGCCAAACGGCGCCAGGTTGATGATCCACCGCACAATGGTAGAAATTGCATCCGCCGTGTTGGCCATAAAGTTCTTGGTGGTATCGCTGCCCAGCTTTTTCATGGCAAGGCCGAACAGGCAGGCCCACATCAGGATGCCGATATAGTTGCCGTTCATGATGGAAGCAACCGGGTTAGAAACAATGTTGGAAAGCAGGGTGTGCATCACATCACCCAGGCCCTGGGGCACCACATCCGCCGTGGCAGCTTCCGCCAGAACCAGCGTCTGCGGGAACAGCTTGCTGGTCACAACGCTGAGCGCAGCCGCCACAAAGGTGGTGAGCATGTACAGCCAGACCACCGTACCAAAGCGGCGGTCCAGCTTGGAGGTGCCCTGCGCCAGTGCACTGGCAACAATAACAAACACCAGCACCGGGGCAACGCCTTTCAGCGCGCCGACAAACAGGTTGCCGAATTCTTCGATCCATGCAGCACCGGGGCAGATCAAAACCAGCACCGCACCGACCACCAGGCCGATTGCAATGCGCAGGATCAGGCTGGTGGAGTTGTACTTGGCAGCCAGCGTTTTGGCCGCTTTTGTGAGTTGATTCATAACGATTCCTCTTCCCTATTTTAATTGGGTTTGGCAGATGTTCCGCACCTGCCCATTCCGCAGCCGCCCGCACAAACGGTTTCGCGGAACGTTTTCCATTATACCGCAATCGTTCAAGATTGCAAGAGGCGGACAGATGTGTCCTGTGGAAAAACAATCTATTTTTATCGTTGATACGAAGTAAAAAATATTAAAAAAATGTTTTTGTGGACAATATATCTGTGTTCCGTCCATGGACATTTCGTTGTATGAAAGAGGGCAGCATACGAATACACTGCCCTTTTATCTTGCTTTATTGGGAACACGGTTTAGAGCCAGATTCAGGGCCACAGGGAAACGCAGGCATATGGAAATTCGCCTGACAGCTTGTGGTAAACCTTCATATGGCCTTTTTTCCTCACTGATACCGGAGCGGTAATCATCTCTCTGCTTTTGGCAAGGCAATAAGCAACTTAAAAGCCAAGACAAAGAAAAAGAGCCTCAAGCCAAAGCTTGAAGCTCTTTGGTGCGAGTAGTGATACAGCATTTTTTAAAAACCATCGTAGTACAATTTGTTTTTGAGGTCATCGGATAGCAACTTGCTTGTATCGCACCCCCGATTGGCAGCCGTGTTTGAAACCCAGTTGCCCTTTATATACCACACAACCTAAAAATTATCAAGTACGCGCAGCGTTCACTTCTCCCATCACCGGGAGCAAATGAACGCTGCTTTTTTGTTTACAACGAAAGGAGGCATCCGTGAAATGGCAGTTTTTCGGGTAGAAAAGAACAGCGGCTAC